>Ga0310811_10006742_pt1 | contig 14693 bp, 14 predicted proteins | sample YCmetagenome_FD_207642 | JGI IMG/M metagenome (GOLD analysis project Ga0310811, IMG submission 207642) | Soil microbial communities from experimental microcosm in Duke University, North Carolina, United States - YC | ecosystem: Engineered > Artificial ecosystem > Soil microcosm > Unclassified ...
CGTCGATTGGTTCGACTAACCAACTCGCCAACGGGTAGGGCCTGCGCCGCCCCTGCTACCGGCGCGGTGCTGAAACTCGTCGAAGTGTGCTGCGGTTCCCAGCCCTAGACCCTCGGTAGCCTAATGTCAGCTTTCCACCCATTGCGGCCATTCGAATTTCGTCTCAATGGGCGCTAGTCTCCGCAGCGGCTGGAAAACAGAGATTGCGTGACGTTGAATGGTGTTCAGCCTATGTGGAAGTCCCCTAGAAGAGGACCTGGCCCGATGGTCGCCGAGACAGCGCCCAGCGCGGCGTTCACGCAGCGCGATACGCCTGTGCCGCACCGGGAGCGGGCGAAGCAAATTCTCGCGACACATCCCAACGTGCGCGAGCTTTTCGAGCGCGATCAATGGTCGGCGCTGTGGACCGTGCTCCTGGTTGCTTTGCAGGTCGCCATTGGCATCGGGCTGGCCCTTCTCGACGCGCCGTGGTGGGCGATCATCATCGCGGCCTATGCGTTCGGCGCCTTTGCCAACCATGCGCTCTTCGTTCTGATCCACGAGTACACCCACAACATGGTTTTCAGGAAGGCGAACGCCAACCAGCTCGGATCGATCTTCGCCAATATCGCTATCGTTTTCCCGGCGGCGATCGGCTTCCGCAACCATCACTTGCTTCACCACAAATATCTCGACATCCCCGGTCTCGACGCCGACGTACCGACGCCCAAAGAGGCGCGTTGGGTTGGCAACAGCTGGTGGCGCAAGACGATCTGGCTAAGCATGTTCTGGGCGGTGCAGGGCCTCCTGCGGCCCGCCACGGTGAAGGCCATTCGCACCGTCGACGGTTGGGTGGTGTTCAATGCCGTAGCGATGGTCGTGACAATGGCGCCAATTGTCTGGTTCTTCGGCTGGTGGCCGGTGGCCTACATGTTCATCTCGACGATGTTCTCGCTCGGAGTGCACCCGGTGGGTGCCCGCTGGATCCAGGAACACTACGTGTTCAAGGAAGGGCAGGAAACCTACTCCTACTATGGCCCCCTGAACAAACTGTCGTTCAACATGGGCTATCACAATGAGCACCACGACTTCCCCCAGGTGCCGTGGTCGCGCCTCCCGGCCGTGCGCGCGGCGGCGCCGGAGTTCTACGATCACCTTTATCACCACCGGTCGTGGACCAAGTTGCTGTTACACGTCCTCTTCAGCCGCAAGTTCCGGCTGCACAACCGCATCGTGCGACCGATGCCCGACGGCATGAAGGATGTAGTCGCCGCCTGACGCTTCAGACCTGAACGTCCGGCTGGCGCATGGGGCGGGGACGCCAACCAGCGATAAAACGCGGCGGCGAAGAACTCATTCGTGAAGAGGAATTTACCGCTCTTCGATCCGACGCCTCAAAGTGGGTTACACTAGCGCCGATGGGTCGAAAGCAGACACTTCGCTAATGGCCGCATTGGGTGGAAAGTGGACGCTAGCTACAGACCCGTAGAGTCCGGCTGAGCCATTCGTGCCATATACTGTTCGATCGGCCGCCTGCGGGCCATTGCGTGACCGCCGACGGGAGTGCGCCTTAGGTAATTCAGTTGGCCCCATAGTGCGAAATCACACAGGTAGGGTGCGTCACCAAGCAAGTACGGTCCCGGGTCTACCAAGGTCTCGACGGCGTCGAGGTGGCGACTCAGGTCACGCATCACGTGCTCGGGCGGTTTCCGAAGAGTGCCTTGCCCTTTGATCTGGTTGAGAATGCGCCGCAGGTAAAAGCGGTATGCCAGCTTCCCAGTCAGCTTCTTCCCAAACGCTGCCGAAACGGGCCTCCGCCCACGCTGTTCATGCCAGCGATAGTAGAGGCCGATGAAATAGAGCGACTCGTCGGCCCAATCTTCGAGCGCATGGCATAGCGCCCGCTCACGCTCGCCTTCTGGGACAATCGGTCGTTGGGGAAATCGCCGCTCGAGTTCGTAGGCAATATCGGTTGAATCGATGACCATCTCGCCGTCAAACTCAATAGCTGGCACCTTTCCGATGCGTCCGCGGCGGCGGATCGCCACCATTGTGCGGCCGAGCGGATTCACGCGCTTATATTCGACTTTCTTATATTCAAGGATGGCGCGCACCTTCATGCAGAAGGGCGAATATGGCCAATCGTAGAATAGGAGCTGCGGTGCGGTCATTGTCGTACCCTTCACTCTACACCCAAGCTCGCATCGCTTGGCCAGAACCGCAATGGGCTCCAACGGCAGCAATGGGTGGAAAGCTGCCATTAGCCTGCAGTGACTTCCTCGGCATCTGATGGCCGCGATGGGGTTCTTGAATATCGTGCGCGCCTAAAGGCCCAGCCTCCCGCGCACCCTCCGACAAACCCGGCAACAATCGCTTCGAGCGCCAATCCTGCGACCGCCCCCAAACCTGCTGCTAACCCATATTGGACTAATGCCAATGAGCGCCCAGCAAGGCTGCGTTCGAAACGCGGAGCAAGGAAGCCCAGCGCAAACGCGCAAGGAATTGTCAACACCAGGGCAAACGGCAAGCCATACAAGGCCCACAGGAAGTCAAAGAGGAGCGCGAGCGATAATTCGCCAATTCCGCACCAATGCGCCAAGTCATTCGACCCTACCGGACACATGGTTGCGTCTGCACCCGTTCGGTAACGCCAAATCTGGAAAAGCATGAAGCTAACTAGTGCCCCGACATAGGCCGCGACGATAGCGGCGATGAGGCATTGCTTGGCTAGACTTCTGTTCCCCTGCACGCGCTCAATAGCCGGATTAACTCGCCGCAAGTCAATGACCGCAATGGGTGGAAAGCGGTCATAAGGAAAGGACGAGCGGGAACTGGCGGTCGATATAACCAATGAAGCGGGTGTGGTAATGTTGCGTCGATTAGGGGGAGGTTGTGATGCGACTTCGAGCCACTCTTTTTGCCGCCATGTTGACGTTCGTCGGCCCCGGAGCAGCGCAGTCTTCCGCAGCCCGCCAGGCAATTCCATCCGAGCCGAGTACGACGCAAATCGTGCTGCTGGGCACGGGCAATCCTCCGGCCGATCCGGATCGATCGGGTCCTGCGACTGCCATAGTCGTCAACGGCACGCCGTACCTGATCGACATGGGAGCCGGGATTGTCCGGCGAGCGAAGTCCGCGGTCGTCGACAAGGGCGTCGCCGGGCTCGATCCCGTCAAGCTTCGAGTCGTCTTTGTCACCCATCTCCACTCCGACCATACGGTCGGCTTTCCAGACCTATGGCTAACGCCTTGGGTGTTGGGTCGACGGTTTCCGCTGGAGATCTATGGCCCAACAGGATTGAGCGCGATGGCCCGTCACCTCACGGAAGCTTATCAGGTAGATTTCGAGGTGCGGTCAAAGGATCGAAAAATCTACGGCGGGAGGACGGTGGCTGAAGCCCACCAAGTGAACGCGCATGAGATCAATCCTGGCATCGTTTATCGAGACGCAAATGTCACTGTGACCGCCTTTCGGACGAATCACGGCATGCCGAGCTTTGGCTATCGTTTCGACACGCCGGATCGAAGCATTGTCATTTCCGGTGATACGACCCCCACTCAAGCGACGATCGATGCCTGTCACGGATGCGACGTCCTCATTCATGAGGTGCTGACGCAGGAATGGTTGGCAAAGCGGCCCGATTTCGTCCGCTATGCCGGGGACCATCACACGACGACGACCCAGCTTGTCGAGCTCGCGACCAAGGCCAAGCCGCGCCTGTTGATCCTGTACCATGGTTCGATCTCGCTCCGCCCGAGCTTGGATTCCGAAAGATCGAGTCCGGCCACGCTGCTTCGGGAGATGTCAGCGTATACAGGACAAGTCGTCGTCGGCCGCGACTTGGATGTCTACTGAACGATCCCCTTGCCGCGCTTGCACGTGCTCCCGAAGGCGAGCGTTACTAACGATCGCAATGGGCGCTAATGCCAGGAATGGGTGGAAAGCGGACATAAGCCGCGATAGGCATTTGCCCATGTCTTACCGCGACAAAAAGGACCTCGGACCCTCGCAAGGCGAAATCGCGGCGGCAAAGGGTCCGTTTGGCCTCGCTGTCATTCTGATAGTGTTGGCCATTGTCGGTGCGGCAACTCTAGCTGCCTGGATTTTCAGCTAGCGTCCGCAATGGGTGGAAAGCGGACGTTACGCGACCCGAAGCTTGGGGGCCGCTTCTAGCATCACCCGGAACGATGACCGGAGGAACAGGACGGCCATTGCCGAGCCAATCAGAATGTCGGGCCAAGGCGAAGCAAATAGCGCAACGGCTCCGGCGGCAACCAGCACTCCGACATTAGAAACGACGTCATTCCGCGAACACTCGAAGGTGCTGCTCATATTCACGTCCAACGACCGGAACCGCCAAAGTAATCGGAGGCAAGCTAGGTTGGCGACCAACGCCAGCCCGCCAAACGTAAGCATGAGCGTCGACGATGGCGGGACGCCGCTCCGGATTTTGACAATGACGTTGATGACGATGCCGACGCCAAGCAAGAGGATGAACGCCCCCTTGAACATTGCGGCACCCGCCTTCCAGCGGTCGCTACGAGCGAGGGCATAGAGGCTCACCCCATAGACCAGCGCATCACCGAGCATGTCCGTGGCGTCAGCCATGAGGGCCGTTGAACCGGCCATTAGGCCAGCCCCAAACTCCAGGACGAACATCACCGCGTTGATGACCAGGACGGCGAGCAAGACGCGCCGTTGGTCGGCCTGATACGCTAGCCGCTCCAGTTCAATCGACTTTGACGAACAGCAATCGTCGCTCACAAATCTCTTCCCTTTACATCAATCCTAAGGGTGGACGTGACCCGCGTGTTCATCGCAAGGCTCTTCCTCTGTTTGGACGGTCGCATGGTGAATGTGAAAGCGCTCTCGCAACAGGGTCATCAGTTCCAATCGTACCGCTTCAGCCGCAGCATCCGCTACGAGGAGGACGTGAGTGGATAGGCTGACATCATCCCCCGCGACTGACCAGACGTGGAGGTCGTGAACAGACTGGACGCCTGGCACCTCTTCCATCGCCGAGCGGATGACCTGAATGTCAACGCTGTCAGGCACGCCCTGCAACAAGATATGGGTGGTGTCGCGCAGCAAGGTCCAAGCGCGGGGCAGTACCCAGAACCCAATGGCAGCGGCGACGATCGGGTCAACCCAGTACCAGTCAGTGACGTAGATGATCGCGGCGGCGATCAAGACTCCTAGCGAACCGATCATGTCCGCCCACACTTCGAGGTAGGCGCCCTTGATATTGAAGCTCTCGTGACGTCCCGCCGCCAGCACGCGCATGGCGATGAAGTTCGTGAGTAGTCCAATAGCGGCAATCACCAGCATCCCGACCGATTGGACAGGCACGGGCTGGAAGAAACGGCCTACGGCTTCGTATAAAACGAAACAGGCGATCACGAACAACAGCACCGCGTTGAAGGCCGCTGCTAGTACTTCGAACCGTCGGTAACCGAACGTGCGTTTGTCGTCCGCCGGGCGTTGGCCGAGATAGACCGCAGTGAGTGCGATTCCCAGCGCTGCCGCATCAGTGAACATGTGGCCCGCGTCAGAAAGAAGCGCCAAGCTATTGAAGAAATAGGCCCCGAGCAGCTCGGCAACCAGGATTACGCCAGTGAGGCCAAGGGCCATTTTGAGGCTGGAGGCACTCGCACCTTTGGTGTGGTCGTGCGCATGTTCGTGGGAATAATTAGCTGACATGATCTACTCGATTGGGTCGTGCGATCAGTCGATGTACGAGTTCGTGCGGAACCACAAGAACACAATGGGAAATAAGGCATATTATACTATATCGATACTTTATAATGTCATGTGCACATTCGCTGGGCGTCCTCAAAAATGCGCGGGTCTCGCGCCGCGCGGTGATGATCGAAAGCTGTCATGATGGCAGCAAAGCCGGAGTTTTGCCTATGTCGGGTACTTGACATAATTTTCCGATTGGAAAAAACTGGCGCGTCCGGGACATCGGCAACAGTCTCGACACGCCCGCGCAGCAACCGACGGGTTTCTCAAAGGGGAGAGGAAACTCCCGGCAGGGCTCCCCGTTCTGCCGGGAGCTTTCAATAGGGCGGCTCCCGCACTCCTGCCCCCAAACCAATGGCCGCAATGGGTGGAAAGTGGTCGTTACAGTCTCAATGCCCGCATGATTGTCGGTTCATCGACTTCATACATTGAAAGCATAGCGGTTTGGCCGTCCAAAACGAGTTCGCCCCTGTCGTTCACAATCGACTTTCGTTGGCCGTTGTCGTCGAAAGTGACCCAAAAATTGCCGAAGCTCATTGCATCGAAGGAGCTGTCCACGATGCGCTTTTGAGGGTCCGCCGAAATCACCCGGCGGATTGCGTCGTAGGCTTCTTCGGGATTCATAGGGCGCTGCTCATCTTGCCAACATATGCGGGCGGCCGATGACCGCAATGGGTCGAAAGTGGACATAAGCCCAATCCGTTCTGGGCGGTTAGGATTGGCATCGAAAGGTTATCCAAATCCTTGGGTAAGTGATTGAAATGTCTTCGGCCGATTCCGGTCGGTTATCCAAAGCAAGTGGCTGGAATCTCACGTTTGTGGGTGACCGGCTCGGGCCTCCAAATCCTTGATATTTCAAGGATTGACTGTGGATACCTACCCTTCACAGCCGTTTGCATAACCCCCTTTGCAGCTGGAGAATGGACCGACGAGCCGTCCAGCTCACTGCAGACTAATCCTCGACCGCGTAATCGTCGCCATAAAATTTGCTGGTACTTCGGGTGTGGAAGGTCAGCGCTTTGATCGGCTCATATTTCGGCGTGCCCAGGCCCGGCAGCACATCAAGAACTTCCTCTTCCCAGACATAGACGGCAATCGGGAAGGATACACGAGCAGCTGAAAGATGCGACCGGTCGCTCGGCTTTCCTACGCGATGCGTGGTCGACGGGAGGCGATCGTTACTGATCCGCTGCATGTAGTCACCGGTATTTATGATTATCGATCCGTATGGCGGGTTGAGACGCACCCATTTGGCACTACGGTGATTCCATACCTGCAACCCGTCCACTTTCGTCGCCGGCAAGATTGTAAAGAGGTCCACATCTTCATGACCCAGTAGCCTTCCGGCACCTGAATGATCCTGGTCCGCACTCATGGGCGGGTAATAGTTCAGGCGTAGACCGAAATTGGTGGCAGTTAGCTTTTGATCATAGTGATGCGGGTCAACGCCGAGACCCTGGAACATCGCCTGGGCTATCGGCTTGAACAATTTTTCATGCTCCAGCACGAGCCGGCGGAACAGCGGCTCATATTCTGCCAGCGGCCAATAGTCCTCCGGGCGAAACGGTGCTTCACGCGGCTGCGGAATGTCGAAAGCGCGTCGGCACCATACCCAGCCTTCGACCAGATCGGGATGGATTTCGCTGGTTTCCTCGATCGGGAAATAGCCTTGGCTGACCGATCCAAATCGTTGTGCACGAAATAGCATTTTGTCGGCAAGGGACGTCGTCGTGAACAGCTTGTGGATGCTGTCGTGAATCTCGTCGTAGAGCGCCTCATCAACGCCGTGTCCGATAAGCACGGCGAAGCCAATCTCTTCCAAGGCGGCTACAAAACCTTGAGCAAAGCGCAGTTGGTCGGCCGCGTTGCCGTTCAGATAATGGCCGAGATCCAAGGTCGCGATCCGATAGTTCTCGTCAAATTCATCGCAGTCGCTTTCAGCCAGACGGTAGGTGTGCGTCTTGCGCACCTGGTCATATTTCTCGAAGTCGCGGTTGAGCGCGTTGGGATCGGTCATGGCATCGCCGCCACTGCGGAGACTTCGGCCGCTTCCCCGCGCCGTCCGGCTAGCGCAGCCTTGAACATCACAATGGCGGCGTAGAGCACCACCACCAGGACCAACCAGCGCAGCATTTCGAGCGGCATTTCCTTGACGATGAACGCCGCGACAATCACCGCCGGAATTCCCCCAAGCGTCAGCCCGAGAACGATGCGCAGGTCGACCTCGCCGATCTTGAAATGCCGCACGCTCGCCCCGGCCCCCATCAGCGATCCGCCGGTGGCCATGATCGGGAAGCAAAGTCTCGGGTCCATCCCCATCAGGCTTAGCATGACAAGCGTCGGCGCATAATTGCCGACCCCGAAGTTTGCGAGGATGCCGAAGCCGAAACTGGCCGCGGCCGCAACCATCGTCTGGGCCAGCGGCAGGCCCGTCGCCGTTCCGCCACCCGGAAACAGGTGGAGATTGGTCATCGCATAGGCGGCTGCCGCAAGGACCAGCCCGGCCGCGACGGTCAGCTGGACGACCCATGCCCTGGCCCTAGCCACCAAGGGCGCCCCGACGAGCCCTCCCAGCATCGTCGCGATCGCGCAGCTCAACAGCAGCACTGGATCGACATAGACACCGAGCAGGATGAGAAAGATGATGCTTTCGACCATCACCGGCGGCGTCAATCCGACCACCATTGTCGGCGGAATCAGCCTGTCGGGAACCATTCGGCGGAATTTGAACCAGGCCGCGGTTGGCGCGAAGGATCCGATCCCCAAGGTATCGAAGAAGTTGACCACCGCGCCGAGAGCGAGGGCCTCGGCATTGGGTCCGACACGTTGTGCGAGAGCCGCCCGCATCAAGGCGAACAGATAGGAGAGCATCCCCAGGCCAAGCAAAACCAACAGGACGATTAGCATTGCAGCCTCCCGCTTGCGTTCCGCATATCACGCATGACTGCAAATGCCTTCCCTACTTGACGTTGCACGTGTGGCGGCTTTCATCGCCGAAACGAAGCTTGCGACCCTGGCAGTCGAGCCACCGGCTTCGGCGGCCAATCGGACGATTGCCGAACCGCAGATGACGCCCGAGGCACCAGCGGCAATCGCCTGTCGGACATGTTCCGTCGTCGAAATTCCAAAGCCCAGAACCGGCGGTGGTGCTTCCAGCCGTCTGAGCTCGGCGAATAGATGCTGATGCTCGAGCAACAGCTTATCTTGGACACCAGTCACGCCCAGGCGAGCCACACAGTAGGTGTAGCCGGTGCCTAGGTGGGCAATGCGGGTGAGCGTCTGCCCAGGCGTGTTCGGTGCAGCAATCATCACCAAATCAATTCCTGCCGCCCTGGCAGCCGCGGCATAGGGTTCGGCTTCGAGCGTGGGGACATCGGCGACGAGCAGACTGTCGGCGCCTGCCGCGGCTGCGTCGGCGAAAAACCGATGGCTTCCGCGAGCGGCAAGGATGTTTGCGTAGGTCAGAATGCCCACCGGTATCGTGGGATGCCGCCGGCGAAACTCGGCAAGCAACGCAAAGCAATCGTCGACACGAACGCCAGCCTTACGGGCGCGGTTTGCCGCCGCCTGGATTACCGGCCCATCCGCAATTGGGTCGGAGAAGGGGATCCCAACTTCGATCATGTCGACTCCGCCCTCGACCAGGGCGTCGAGCAGGCAACCACTCGCCGGCAGGTCGGGATCGCCGAGCATGAGGAAGGCACCGAAAGCGCCTTCGCCGCGCGCGCCGAGCCGCTCGAACATGGCCGCATAGCGGCTCATGGCCTTGCTCCGAGCAGGACTTGCGCCTGAGCCATATCCTTGTCGCCGCGACCGGACAGGCTGACGACAATCACGTCATCCTCACCCCGTTCCGCCATCTTCAGCGCTTGGGCGACGGCGTGGCACGATTCAAACGCGGCGATGATGCCTTCGCCCTGCGCCAGCTCAACAAAGGCATCCAGCGCTTCACGATCATCGATTGCGGCATATTCCGCGCGACCAACTTCCTTCAGATAGGCATGCTCAGGTCCAACCGCGGGATAGTCGAGCCCCGCCGAAACCGACCAGGTGTCGCTGATCTGGCCATCCTGGTCTTGAAGCACGAGGGTCTCGGCGCCGTGGAGGACGCCTGGAGTGCCCAGCTGGATAGTCGCGCCGTGCTCACCGCTGTCGAGCCCCCGTCCGGCGGCTTCCACCCCGATCAGCCTTACTCCTTCATCCGGGACAAAATCTGAAAAGATGCCAATCGCGTTCGACCCGCCGCCGACGCAGGCGACCACCGCGTCCGGCAGCCGCCCTTCGGCGTCGAGGATCTGGGCGCGTGCCTCCCGCCCGATCACGCGCTGGAACTGCCGCACCATGGTTGGGAACGGGTGCGGCCCGGCCGCCGTGCCAAGCAGATAATGGGTGTCGGAACAACTCGCGCTCCAGTCTCGCAGAGCTTCGTTGATGGCGTCCTTTAGCGTGCGGCTTCCGCTTTCCACCGTAATCACCTCAGCGCCCATCAACTCCATGCGAAAGACGTTGAGCCGCTGCCGTTCCACATCCTCGGCGCCCATGTAAATGCGGGTTTCCAGGCCGAACAATGCCCCGACCATGGCAGTAGCAACGCCATGCTGCCCCGCACCGGTTTCTGCTATCAGTCGCCGCTTACCCATCCGCTTCGCCAGCAGGGCCTGGCCGAGAACCTGGTTGGTCTTGTGCGCCCCTCCATGGAGCAGGTCCTCGCGCTTTAAGTAGATGCGTGTCTTCCCGCCGAGGTTTCGACAGCGGGTAAGCGGCGTCGGTCTGCCAGCATAGGAGGCAAGGAGTTCATCCAGCTCTGACTGGAACAGCGCATCTGTTTCAGCATCGAGGAAGGCAGCCTCGAGCTCCTCCAGCGCGGGGACCAGGATTTCGGGAACGAAGCAGCCGCCGAAGCGGCCGAAGCGGCCGGTCATTCGCATGCGACGGTCCTCCGGCAGGGCGACCGAAGCGCATTGAAGAGAACCTTCAGCTTGTCCGGGTCTTTGCGTCCAGGCGCGATCTCCACTGCCGAGCCAATGTCGATCCCAAACGCGCCTACTTGCTGAGCGTCATGGGCATTGTGTGGGCCGATGCCGCCCGCCAGGAATGCCGTAGCAAGGTCGGGCCTGCCGGCAACCAGTCCCCAGTCGAACGATTGTCCTGTCCCTCCGCTGCGACCATTCTGCAATGTGTCGAACAATGTGCGGTCGGCGCCGGGTCGCTTGGGCTCGGCCGTGCCACCGACACCGCACACGGTCCAGATTTCGCAGCGCTCAGGCAGATTTGCTCGGATGTGGGAGAGGTCGACCTCGCCGCCGTGAATCTGGACAGCATTTAGACCGCACGCCTCAACCGCGGCCGCAACTACTTCGTGGCCTTGATCACGAAACACGCCCACGGTCTTGACGCCGCTGTCAATTGCCCGGGCGGCCAGGGACGCGGCGGCAGCGCTCACTCTTCGTGAGCTGTCCTCGGCGAAGATGAAACCCGCGTGAGTTGCGCCTGCAAGTGAAGCGGCCTCGACGTCCTCGTTGCAGGTAAGGCCGCAGACTTTGACCGGCCCGTGCACCAGCGATCGGGCAGCAAAGGCGATGTCGTCTGCCGCCATCAAGGATGATCCGACCAGAAAGGCGTCGACCTTGCTCGAAAGCCGCTCGACATCGGTCCGTGTGCGGATGCCGGATTCGCTAATCAGGCAAACATCGTCCGGTATGAATTTGGCCAGATGCTCCGATACCGCCAAATCAGTCTCTAGCGTTCTGAGATTCCGGTTGTTGACCCCGATAATCGCTGCTCCGAGAGCCAGTGCGCGCTGCACCTCAGCCTCGTCATGGACTTCGACGACCACCTCCATGCCGAGCCGTCGCGCCTCTGACATGACAGACGCAGTCATATTGTCGTCGAGCACGGCGAGGATCGCCAGGACAGCGTCCGCCCCGTGCAGGCGTGCTTCGGCGACTTGCCGGGCGTCGATGACGAAATCCTTGGCGAGAATTGGGCCATCGAACCTGGTCCGGGCGGCCCTCAAATCGTCCAACGATCCTGAAAAATAAGGCTTGTCCGTGAGCACGCTGATTGCGTCCGCCACCTGCGCATAGGCCGACACCGCCTCGACCACTCCGGCGTTGCTGCGATGACCCGAAGGCGACCGTCGCTTAACCTCCATGATGAAGCGCGCACGCGGACGGGCCAGAACCGACCGCAGGCTCCTTCGCGTCGGCTCGGGATCGAGCGTGCTGGCCTGCAGCCGCGCGTGGACATCATGCCGCTTGCGGCGGACGATCTCGGCAAGGACGCTTTCAGCCACGGCTTGCCTCGATATAGGCGTCGAGAACGACACCGGCCCGTCCCGATAGCAGCGCATCGCGCGCGAATTCCGCACCGTCGCGCAGGCTCGACGCCTTGCCGGCGGTCAACAAAAGTGCGGCAGCGTTAAGGATTGTGATGTCCTGCTCTGCAGTATTCCCGTTTCCATCCAGCAGGGACCGAAGGCGGGCTGCATTCTCCGCGACGTCGCCGCCGGTCACCGCGCCCAGCGGTGCCAGCTCGAGCCCTGCGTTTTCAGGGTTGATCACCAGCTCGGTGAATTCGCCGTTTGACAGGCGGATTGCGCAGGTTTCGCCATGCAGCGCGACCTCATCCAACCCGGAACCGTGAACGACCAGCGCCTCGTCCACACCCATGGCATCTAGCACTTCGGCGATGCGCCGTAGCATCCTGGGATCGGCGACCCCCAGCAGCTGCACCGGCGGCCTCGCCGGGTTGATGCAGGGCCCGAGCAAGTTCATGACCGTACGCACATGCAGTTGGCGGCGGACCAGCGCGGCATGCTTCATGCCGGGGTGGTAGGCGGGCGCAAACAGGAAACAGAAGCCGGTCTGGTCCAGGGCCCGCCGCGCCGTCGCGGGATCGACCTCAATCGGGACGCCGACCGCCTCGAGCACGTCGGCCGATCCGCACCGCGAGCTGACGCTGCGGTTGCCGTGCTTGACGATCGGCAGTCCGCACGCCGCGGCAACGAAAGCAACGGCAGTCGAAACATTGATCAGGCCCGAGCTGTCCCCCCCGGTTCCGCAGCAATCGGCGAACAGATAGTCGGGCCGCTCAAATGGCCGTGCGGCCGCGAACAGTCCGCGAGCCGCGCCGATCATCTCATCGGCGGTTTCCCCCTTCATGCGGAGCGCGATCAACATGCCGGCGATCTCGGCCGGCTCGAGCCTGCCCAGCACCAGCCGTTCGAACAAATGTTCCGAATCGTCGGCGTTCAAATCCTCCCCGGCCAGCAACCGCGGCAGCGGATTGGGCACGGGGCCGGTGTCGGCAACGGGATGGCGGACAGGCGGCGCAGTCAAATGGGGTTGGGTCAACATCAGTGGTTCCTCGGGGCAATAAAAAACCCGCCGGATGGCGGGTCGAAGGACGGTCAGGGAGTGTCGGTTCGGTCGATCAGCTCACCAGCCGCGCCATCGCGCCGCAAGGGTAGTTTCGTGCCACCAAAGCCAAGCCGAACCCGCATTGGCGGGCTGGAAACGATTGGCAAAGGCGCGAATTTCCGTCACGCCCTAAGCCTCGTTGCTGCCCATCCACTTGTCAAGTTGCCGAATGTCAGACCCTTCCCTCACCCTGGCCGAAGCCCGGGAACTCGACCGATCCGACCCGCTGGGCGCCTTGCGCGACCGGTTCCTGCTGCCTGACGGCATCGCCTATTTCGACGGTCACTCGCTCGGCCCGCTGCCGCGCCTGGCGCTGACGAATCAGCGCGAGGTTGTCGAGGATCAATGGGGCCGTCAGTTGATCGGCGGCTGGAATGACGCTGGCTGGATCGAGGCGCCGCAACGCGTGGGAGCCAAGTTCGCCCGGCTTATCGGCGCCAAGCCGCACGAGGTGATCGTTGCCGATTCCACGTCGGTGAACCTGTACAAGCTGATCGTCGCCGCATCCCGGCTCTCGTCGCGCGGCGTCCTGCTCACGGAAACCGACAATTTCCACACTGACCGCTACATTGCGAGCGGCGCCGCGGAGGTCACCGGTCTCAAGCTTTCCATGGTTTCTCGTGAAAAGATCGCCGGCAGCCTCGATGCCGACGTCAACCTCCTGCTTCTGACCCATGTCCACTACGGAACTGCTCAACGCTACGACATGGCTGCCATTACCAAAGCCGCACGCGAGGCAGGCGCGAGAACCATCTGGGACCTGTGCCACAGCACCGGGGCGGTGCCGCTGCAGCTCAACAGCGACGGCGTCGAGTTGGCGGTCGGCTGCGGCTACAAATATCTAAATGGCGGACCCGGCGCGCCGGCCTTCATCTATGTCGCCGAGCATTTGCAGGATCAGCTGCTATCGCCATTGCGCGGCTGGATGGGGCATGCTGCGCCATTTGATTTCACCACCGATTATGTGCCGGCCCCTGGCATCGACCGCTTCCTGGCCGGCACCCCCCCGATCTTGAGTCTGGCGGCGCTGGAAAGCGCCATCGATACTTTCGACGGCCTTTCGATGCAGGAAATCTGGGAGAAGTCGATTGCGCTGTTCAATCTTTTCGATCGGCAGATGGCGGAACGCTGCCCGGAAATGCTCTGCGTCTCGCCGCGGGAATCCAGCCAGCGCGGCAGCCACATCTCGTTCCGGCATCAAAATGCATATGAGATCTGCCAAGCTCTGATCGAACGAGGCGTCATAGGCGATTTCCGCGCGCCAGACATCGTGCGGTTCGGCCTCACCCCGCTCTACCTTCGCTTCGAAGATGTGTGGGACGCCGTGGAGCGATGCGCCGAAATCGTCGACAGCCGCAGCTGGGACCAGCCACGGTTCAGGGCTCGCCGGAAAGTCACCTGAACCCTCAGCCTAGTGTCCGCAATGGGTGGAAAGCGGACATCGGCGAACTGGCGCGAAGCACGTTGCCGGTGTTAGAGGATGAACAGCAAGAGGAGGGGCCAATGATGAGACCGCTGTTGCTACTTTCTGTCACAGCGCTGCTGCTGCCC
>Ga0310811_10006743_pt1 | contig 14693 bp, 12 predicted proteins | sample YCmetagenome_FD_207642 | JGI IMG/M metagenome (GOLD analysis project Ga0310811, IMG submission 207642) | Soil microbial communities from experimental microcosm in Duke University, North Carolina, United States - YC | ecosystem: Engineered > Artificial ecosystem > Soil microcosm > Unclassified ...
ATCGACGCGGCTGCGGCGGCGCTGACGGGGCGGGAGGCGGGCGCGCCCCCGCCTCCCGCGCCTCACCCTCGGTTACTGCTTCTTCACCGCCTCGAGCAGGTCACCGAACAGGACCCACCGCTCGCCGTCGAACTTCGCGAGCTGCTCTTGCTCGATCGGGGCGTGGTCGGTCGGGCTCGTGTTCACCTTGATGCCGGGCAGCAGCATCGGGAACTCGACGTTCTTCAGATTCTCGGCCTGCTTGAGGATGTTCTCGCGGCTGAAGTCGGTCCCGCACTGCTTGAGGACCTGGGTCATCGCCTGGGCAGCCGTGTAGCCGAAGGCGTTGGACTGGTCGTCGAGCGCGCCGTCCGGGTAGTACTTCTTCATGAAGGCGACCCAGTCCTGGAAACCCTTGTCGTTCTTCCACTGGGGGTCGGTGACTTCCTTCATGTACAGGCTGGTGATCAGGCCCTTGGAGGCGTCAAGCCCCGCCGGCTTGAGCACGGTGGCCAGCGAGCTCGACACGTTGTTGAGGAAGTGCGTGGGCTTCCAGCCGATGTCGTGAGCCTTCTTGATCGCCTGCACGGCGAACTTGGGGATCGTGACGTTGAAGAAGACGTTGGCGCCGCTGTTCTTGAGGTTGACGATCTGCGAGTCGATCGTGGGATCCGTCACCTCGTAGGTCTGCTCCAGCACCACCATCTTCTTGGCGGCCTCGCCGAGCCCGTCGAGCAGGCCCTTGCGGTAGTCCTTGCCGTAGTCGTCGTTCTGGTAGAGGATCCCGATCTTCGCGTCCGGGATGTTCTTGAGGATGTAGGCGGCGTAGGTGCGGCCCTCGGTCTGGTAGTTCGGCTGCCAGCCCATCGTCCACGGGAAGCTCTTGGGATCGTTCCACTTCGTGGCGCCGGTGGCGACGAACAGGTGCGGGACCTTCTGCTGGTTCACATACTTGTGGATGGCCGTGTTGGTCGGCGTGCCGAGCGTCTGGAACAGCGCCGCCACCTGGTCCTGCTCGACCAGCTTGCGCACCATCTCGACCGCCTTGGGCGGGCTGTAGGCGTCGTCGTAGGTGATGAAGTTGATCTTGTGGCCGTTGACGCCGCCCTCGTCGTTGACCTTCTTGAAGTACGCGGCAATCGCCTTGCCGATGGTGCCGTACGCCGAGGCCGGGCCGCTGTACGGGTTGGTGTTGCCGATCTTGATCTCGTTGGCGGTGACGCCCGGCGTTTGTGCCGGCGCCGACGACGCCGCCGCCAGCGCGACCGCCAGCACCAGCGTGAGCAGGAAACCTCTCTTCACCATGACGTCCTCCTTGACGGGTGGTAAGCGGGATGGAGCTCCGGTGGGACCAATGTTACCTCGGGGAACCCGCGGGGGCCGCCGCCGGTTCCGCGCGACGTCGCAGCCGGCGGGCGAGGGCCAGCCGCACCGTGCCCACGATGCCACGCGGCATCGCGTACATGAAGACGATCAGGAAGACACCGTAGATCGCCCACGGCGCCGCCTTGGAGATGTCCTGGGCCAGGTTCGGCACGAACTGGATGAACAGCGCGCCGAAGATGGCGCCCGAGATCGAGGCCAGGCCGCCGATGACGATGCCGACCAGGAAGGTGATGGACAGGAACACATCGAAGCTGTCCGGCGCCACGTAGGCGACGGTCACCGCGCTGAGCGCCCCGGCCACACCGGTGTACGCCGCGCTCACGCCGAAGGTCAGCGACTTGTAGAGCGCGGTGTTGACCCCCATCGACTGGGCGGCGATGGCGTTGTCGCGGATGGCGACCACGGCCCGGCCGGTGCGCCCGCGCAGCAGGTTGGCGGCCAGCACCAGGAGCACCACCAGGATCCCCAGCGTCAGGAAGTACAGCCACTGGTCCGGATTGATCGGCAGGCCCCACGGCGGGTTCGGCTTGCCAAGCACGATGCCCTGCGAGCCGCCCGTCCAGTGCTCGAAGTACTTGAGGATCTGGGGCACCGCCAGGGCCAGCGCAAAGGTCGCCAGCGCCAGGTACAGGCCCTCCAGCCGGAGCGCCGGGATGCCGAACAGGAAGCCGACGACCAGGCAGAGCACGCCGGCGACCGGGATCGTCCAGCCGTACGGCACGCTCCACTGGTCGATCATGATGGCCGTGGTGTACGCGCCGATCGCGTAGAACGCGCCGTGCCCGAGCGAGATCTGCCCGTTGTAGCCGGTGAGGATGTTCAGCCCCAGCAGCGCGATGGCGTAGATGTAGACCTGCGAGAACTGGAAGAGATGGAAGTTGCTCAGTGACAAGGGCAGCACCAGCGCGATGACCAGCGCGATCGCCGCCAGCCCCCAGGTCCAGGTGCGCGGCATCACACCCGGTGCACCGTGGCCCGGCCGAACAAACCGCTGGGCCGCACGAGCAGGACGATCAGGATCAGCGCCAGCGCCACCGTCAGCTTCAGCTCGGTGCCGATGAAGCTCACGTAGGTGCCGACCAGGTTTTCGATCACGCCGACGATGAGGCCGCCCAGCACCGCGCCGCCCGGGCTGGTGAAGCCGCCCAGCGTGGCAGACGCGAACGCGTAGATCAGGATGCCCGACATCATGTTGGGATCGAGGAACACGACGGGCGCGACCATCATGCCGCCGACCGCGCCCACCATCGCCGCCAGGCCCCAGCCCACGGCGAGCATCCAGCCGACCCGGATCCCGCACAGCCGGCTCGACACCGGATTCTGGGCGGCGGCCCGCATGGCCAGCCCCAGCGTGGTGAAGCGGAAGAACGCGTAGAGCGCGGCGAGCAGGACCAGCGTGACGCCCAGCGCACCGAGGTCGTGGGCACCGAAGTAGATGTTGCCGACCTGGATCGGCCGGGACGAGAAGGGGCTCGGGAAGGGCTTCTGGATGTAGGAGTAGATCCAGCCGGACACGCTGTTGAGGATGACCAGCAGGCCGATGCACACGATGACGATCGTCAGCACGGGCGCGTTCTCGACCGGGCGGATCAGGATGCGCTCCAGCAGCAGCCCGCCCACGAACGCGATGGCCAGCGTGGCGGCGAAGGCCACCCAGTAGGGCAACCCGGCGTTCAGCATGGACCAGGCCAGGTACGTGCTGAACACCGCCATCTGCCCCTGGGCGTAGTTCACGACCTCGGTGGCCTGGTAGATCATCACGAGCGCCAGCGCCAGGCTGCCGTAGATGCCGCCGGTGGCGAGCCCCGACACGACTTGCTGGATCAGCGTGTCCACGTCGACTCCTCAGTAGCCGAGATAGGCGCGGCGGATCCCGTCGTTCTGACGGAGCTCGTCGGCCGGGCCGGACATCACGACCGTGCCGGTCTCCATCAGGTACGCGTGATCGGCCAGGCGGAGGGCGAGCGAGGCGTTCTGCTCGACCAGGAGCACGCTCACGCGCTCCTCACGGTTGATGGTGCGGATGATGCGAAAGATCTCGCGCACGACCAGCGGCGCCAGCCCCAGCGAGGGTTCGTCGAGCAGCAGCAGGCGGGGGCGCAGCATCAGCGCCCGGGCCACCGCCAGCATCTGCTGCTCGCCGCCGGAGAGCGTCCCGGCCACCTGCTGGCGGCGCTCGGCCAGCACCGGGAAGTAGCCGTACACGCGGTCCATGTCGGCGCTCAGGTGGCGCAGGTCGCGCCGGGCGTAGGCGCCCAGGCGCAGGTTCTCGGCAACGCTCAGCTGCACGAAGGTGCCCCGGACCTCGGGGACGTGACCCACGCCCAGGCGCACGATGTCCTCGGTGGCCCGGCCCTCGATGCGCGTGCCCCCGAGCGTGATCTCGCCGGCGGTCTTCACCATGCCGCACACGGCGCGCAAGGTCGTGGTCTTGCCGGCGCCGTTGGCGCCGAGGATCGTGGTGATCCCGCCCTCGGCCACCTCGAAGCTCAGCCCGCGCAGGACTCGCGTGTCACCGTAGCGAGCCTCGAGATTGCGCACGTCCAGGAGAGCGGCCATCAGCCGATGGTGGCCTCGGCGTCGGTGGCGCCGAGATAGGCGCGGATCACCTCGGGGTCGCGCTGGACCTCGGCCGGCGAGCCCTCGGCGATCTTGCGGCCGAAGTCGAGCACGACCACCCGATCGGAGACCTGCATCACCAGGCCCATGTGGTGCTCGACGAGCAGAATCGTCACGCCGCGATCGTCGCGGATCGACCTCAGCACGGCGCCGAGCGTTCCGACCTCCTCGTGGTTGAGGCCGGCGGCCGGCTCGTCCGCCAGCAGCAAGGTCGGCCGTCCGGCCAGCGCGCGGGCCAGCTCCACGCGCTTGAGGGTGCCGTAGGGCAGCCCGGCCGCGAGATGATCGGCGACCGCATCGAGCTTCAGGAAGGCCAGGAGCTCGTCGGCCTCGCGCCGCGTCGAGCGCTCCTCGCGGCCGACCCATCGAAGCGCCAGCGCGTTGGAGAGGAAATCGCTCCGGGTGCGGCAATGCACGCCGACCATCACGTTCTGGCGCACGGTCATCGTGGGGAACAGCGCCAGGTTCTGAAACGTCCGGCCGAGCCCCAGCTCGGCGATGCGGTGTGGGGCGACGCCCAGCAGCGAGCGGTCGCGGAAGAGGACGTCGCCGGCGTCCGGCGTGTAGATGCGCGACAGGCAGTTGAACAGCGTGGTCTTGCCCGCCCCGTTGGGGCCGATGAGCCCGACGATGCGGCCCTCGGGAACGTCGAAGCTCACCCGCTCCAGGGCGACGATGCCGCCGAAGCGCACGGTGACGTCGCGGACGGAAAGGAGGCCCTGCCCGGAGGGGGACACGCAGGGCCTTATACGGTCAGACCCATGGGCTTGTCAAATTCGGCGCTGACAAGCGCCGTCGATCACCGCGATCAGGACTTTTGATCGACCCCGGCGGCGCTCAGCCGCGCCGGCGCGTGTGAGCGCTGAGCCCGCGCTCCCAGAGATACTCACGCTCGCCCGCCTGCTTCCCGGCCCAGCGTCCCAGCACGAAGAAGAGATCGCTCAGTCGGTTGAGATAGCGCAAGGTCCACTCCGAGACGGGCTCGGCACGCGAGAGCGCCAGCAGGTCGCGCTCGGCGCGCCGGCACACGGTGCGGGCCTGGTGCAGGAAGCCGTGGACGCGCCCGCCGCCGGGGAGGATGAACGACTTCAGCGGCTCGAGATCCTTCTGGCAGTCGTCCATGATCGACTCGAGCTCCGTCACCTCGCCCTCGCCCATGCGGAACATGCCCTCGTAGACCGCATCGGGCGGCGTGGCCAGCTCGCTGCCGAGATCGAAGAGCTGGTTCTGGACCTTCCGGAGGATGGCGTCGAGCCGGCGGCGGGGCGCCTCGGCCGGCGCGGCGGCGTCGATCTGCTCCTCGTTGAACACGCGGGCCAGGCCCACGACCGCGTTGAGCTCGTCGACCGCGCCGTAGGCGACGATCCGTGGCGAGTCCTTGGGGACACGCTTGCCGCCGACCAGCGAGGTCTCGCCGCGATCGCCGGTGCGTGTGTAGACGCGCGTGATGCTGATCGTCATCGCTGCTCCCCTCCCCGCCGCTGCTGCCGTCATTCTACTCGACCGCCCCCGCCTTGAACGGTGACGCGACCTCGGCGATGATCGGCCCGTGAAGCATCGCGCGCGGGCAGTGCTGGGCGCGGTCTCGAGCATCCACTTCCTGCACGACGGCTTCTCCGAGACGCTCTACGTCTTCCTGCCGCTGTGGGCGCGGGAGTTCGGGCTGTCGTTCGCGCAGGTCGGCCTCATCCGCAGCGCTTACACCGGCGGCATGTCGGCATTCCAGATTCCCGCCGGGTTCCTGGCCGAGCGCTGGGGCGAGCGGAGGCTGCTGGCGGCCGGTACCCTGGTGACCGCGACCGGCTTCATCGTGGCCGGCTGGGCCGGCGGCTTCGTTGCCCTGCTGATCCTGCTGCTGGCCGCCGGGCTCGGCTCCGGCGTGCAGCATCCGCTGTCGTCCTCCATCGTCTCCAAGGCCTACGAGAGCGGCAATCGCCGGACGGCGCTCGGCACCTACAACTTCTCCGGCGACGTGGGCAAGGCCGGCGTCGCGGCCGGCATCGGCCTGCTGGCCGGCCTGATCGGCTGGCGCTGGGCCGGCCTGACCTACGGCGTGATCGGCGTGCTCGCGGCGCTCGCGATCGCGCCGCTGCTGCACCGCCTGGGTGCGGGTGACGCCGAACCGCGCGTCGCGAACGCGGGATCGGCCGCGCTCGGCTGGGGCATCCGCGACGGCCGGGGGTTCTCGGCGCTGTGCGCGATCGGCATGGTCGACAACGCCACGCGCACCGGCTTCCTCACCTTCATGCCGTTCATCCTGATGGCCAAGGACCTCAGCGTGGGTGGCGTGGGCCTGGCCTTCGCCCTCGTGTTCGTGGGCGGCGCCACCGGCAAGTTCGTGTGCGGCCTCGTCGCCGACCGCGTCGGCGTCATCCGCACCGTCGTGCTCACCGAGGCCGCCACCACCGCCCTGATCCTCGTCGTCGTGATCGCGCCGCTGCCCACCGCCATGGGCGTGCTGATCCCTCTCGGCGTGGCGCTGAACGGGACCTCGTCGGTGCTCTACGGCACGGTGGCCGACCTGGTGTCGAGCGAGCGCCGCTCGCGCGCCTACGCGCTCTACTACAGCCTCACCATCGGAGCCTCGGCGCTGGCGCCGACCGTGTGGGGCTTCGTCAGTGACGCGGCCGGCGTGCCCACGACGCTCACGGCCGTCGCGCTGGTCGTCCTCGTCACCGTTCCGCTCTGCCTGGTGCTGCGACCAGCGGTCGGGGAGCCCGCCGTGGCGTGATACGCTCCGCAGCAGGGGCGGAGGGAGAGGTGATGGCCAGCACGGTTGTCCGCAATCTCGAAGCTCAGGCCGACGCGGCCTGGGCGAGCCTGACCGCGCAGCTCGAGGGCATGGCCCCGTTCCTCGACCGGGCCGACGAGCCTGGCGAGTGGACGACGCGCCAGGTCCTGAGCCACCTCATGTTTCCTCCGAGCTGGGACATGGTCGCCGTGCTCCGATCGTTCGCGCACACCGACCTGCCCCTGATCGAGATCGAGCCCGGCGATCCCTTCCTCACCGCCGAGCGGCGCACGATGACCTTGCCGCAGTTCGTGGCCGCGCTGCAGGCGCAGCATCGCGCGTCGTTCGACTATCTGAACACGCTCTCCGAGGCCGATCTCACCCGCATGGCCCGTATCCCGCTGTTCAAGGCGTTCCACGGCACCGAGGAGGTCAGTCTGCCGGTGTTCGTCGGCGCGATCTTCGAGTTCCACGTCAACGATCACGCCAGCCAGCTCGCGAAGATCCGCGACGCCGTCGGGCTGCCGGCGGCCAAGTAACGCCGACGTGGCGGCCGGCGCCCACCGTCGCTGGCAGCCGCCGAGCCCGCTCCCGCCGCTCTACGCGGGCTGGATCGATCGCCTGCTCGCCACGCCTCTGCCCCAGGAGCGAGAGGCGACCTGCGAGCGCTGTGCGATGTGGCCCACGGCCGGCGCGGACGACCGCGAGAGCCTGTACTTCCATCCCGACACGAAGTGCTGCACGTACATCCCCGACCTCCCGAGCTTCCTCGTGGGCCGCATCCTCGACGACGGGGATCCCGCCCTGGCGCCCGGCCGCGCCACCGTCGAGCAGCGGATCGACGCGCGCGTCGGCGTGACGCCGCTCGGCCTGCACCGCCCGCCGGTGCACCTGCTGCTCTACCAGCATGGCGCGCAGAGCGGCTTCGGGCGCGCGGTCAGCCTGCGCTGCCCGCACTACCGCACCGACACAGGAGGCACGTGCGGCATCTGGCGGCACCGCAACGGCGTGTGCTCGACCTGGTACTGCAAGCACACGCGGGGGGCGACCGGCCAGCGCGTGTGGCACGCGCTCGATCAGCTACTGGCCATCGTCGAGCGCAGCCTGACGCGGTGGTGCCTGCTCCAGCTCGACCTCGACGGCGAGGCCCTCGCGCGCCTGCTCCCGCGCGGTGCCGACCGCGAGGGCGAGGGCACGACGATCGATGCCGAGGGCATCGACGGGATCGTGGCCGAGGGCGCCTACGCCGCGCTGTGGGGCACCTGGCGCGGCCGGGAGCGCGAGCTCTACCGGCGCGCGGCCGAGCTCGTGAGCGCGCTCGAGTGGCCGGACGTCGTCAGGATCGGCGGCGCCAGCGTGGAGGCCTTCGCGCGCGTCGTCGTCCACGAGCAGGCGGCGCTGGGAGAGACATCACTTCCCCGGCGACTGACCGTCGGGCCGTTCCAGACGGTCGCCGTCGGCCGCGAGCGCGTCCGGGTCGTCACCTACAGCCCCTACGACCCGCTGGAGCTTCCGCGCCTGCTCGTGGACGTGCTGCCGTACTTCGACGGGCGTCCGACCACCCAGACGCTCCGCCAGATTCGCGACGAGCGCGGCCTCAACATCCAGCCCTCGCTCGTGCGTCGCCTGCTCGACTTCGGGATCCTCGTCGCCCCGCGCTGAAACTCACCGCCGCGCGGCGCGCTACCACTTCTCGAAGCTGAACGACACGCTCGAGGATCAGGCCCGATTCCTTCTGACTGCGCGCGGGGGCGATCAGCGAGCGGGCGGGCGCCGGTCGGCGAGCGTCTCGCGGAGCACGCGGACCGGCTCGAACGCGTAGGCGATGAGCGAGCGGCGCCCCACGACGATGTTCGCGCGGCCACCCATCCCCGCCAGGAGCGGCCGCTGCTCGCCCTTGCGCACCGCGATCGCGCGCTCGTCGAGATCGACCAGCACGCGGAACACCTGGTGGTCGCGGATGGTCACGCTGGCCGGGCTCACCCAGCGCACGGTGCCGTGCTTGATGCCGTAGCGCTGGTAGGGAAACGCGTCGTAGAGCAGTCGCACGTCCTGCCCCGGCTGGATGCGTCCGGTGCCGGTGGGCGTCACGCTCACCTCGGCCTGCAGCTGCTCGCCGGCGCACGCGATCTCGGCCAGCATCTCGCCGTCCTGGACGACGGCGCCGGGCGCGTTGACGGCCAGGCGCAGGACCGAGCCGGCACACGGCGTGGTGATCGTCAGCTCGGCACCGCGCGACTGATCGAGCTCGGCCCGCAGCGAGGCGGCGCGGATGCGCACCTTGGCGGCGTCCTCGGCGAGCCGCCGGTCGGTCTCGCGCTGCTCGGCGTCGCGCGAGGCCATCGTCTGACGCAGGCCGGCCAGCGCCGACTGCACCTCCCGCGCCTCCGCCTCCATGCCGGCGACGTTCAGCTTCCACTCGATCTCCCACGTCTTGTGCTCGGAGCGGATCTGGTTCAGCTTCAGGCGCGAGCTCTCCAGCGTGCGCTCGAGCTGCTGGCCCTCGACCTCCAGCCGCGTGGCCTCCAGGCGCCGGTTGTTGTACTCCAGCCAGGAGATGGCGCCCTCCTTGTGGAACTTCTCGAGCCGATCGGACAGCTCCTTGGCCACGCCGTACTGCGTGCGCTTGAGCCCGATCTCGCGCTGGGTGATCTCGATGTCGTTGCCCTGGATGTCGAGGTCCTGCTTGAAGCGCGCCTCGCGGACATCGCGCAGCCCGCGCTGCTCGCCGAGCTTGTCGCGCAGGTAGGCGGCGCGGCCGTTGAGCCGGCGCAGCTCCTCCTCGTCGGCGCGGCGCTGGCCCTCGTAGCGCTGGCGCGTGTTGAGCCGGCTGTCCTCGGCTCCGTTCATCTGCGTCTCCAGGCTCGACAGCTCGGCCGAGCGATCGCCGACGGCCGCTGAGCGGACGACGAAGGCCGGCGCGCCCCGCTCGACCGCCTGCCCCTCGCTGACGCGCACGGCCGCGATCACCCCGCCGCGCGAGGCCCGGATGGGATCGGTGCCGTGGCCGGGCACCAGCACGAACGGGCTGGCGATCGTCTCGGGTAGCGTGATGACGATCGAGGCGACGATCGCGACGACGAACAGGACCAGCAGCAGGATCGCCAGCCCCCGCGCGGCCCAGTGCGGCGGCGCGTGCTCGAGGAAGGGCGCCTCCTCGACGACGGCGCTGGGCGGGCTCGCGCTCTCGGCCACCGCTCAGAGCCCCAGCTGCTGGCTGACGAGGTAGAAGTACAGGCCCTGGCGCTTCATCAGGTCGTCGTGGCTCCCCTGCTCCACGAGGCGGCCCCGCTCCAGCACCAGGATCAGGTCGGCATCGCGCACCGTGCTGAGCCTATGCGCGATGACGAACGACGTGCGCCCCTCCAGCAGCCGGTCGATGTTCTCCTTCACGGCGCGCTCGGACTCGGTGTCGAGCGACGAGGTTGCCTCGTCCATGATCAGCACCGGCGGCTGGTGGAACACCGCGCGGGCGATGGCGATGCGCTGGCGCTGGCCGCCCGAGATCGCCAGGCCCGACTCGCCGACCTTCGTGTCGTAGCCGAGCGGCAAGCGCTCGACGAACTCGTGGGCGTTGGCCACCCGCGAGGCCCAGATCACGCGATCCATGTCGGGCTCGCCCTCGCCGAAGGCGATGTTGCGGGCGATCGTGTCGTCGAAGAGGTGGTTCTCCTGCAGCACGAAGCCGATCTGCCGGCGCAGGTCGCGGAAGTTCAAGGTCCTGAGATCGACGCTGTCGTAGAGGATCGTGCCCTCGGTCGGCTCCAGCAGGCCGGCCAGGCACTTGACGAGCGTCGTCTTGCCCGAGCCGCTCCGGCCCACGATCGCCACCATGCGGCCGGCCGGCACCTCGACGGTGAGATTCTCCAAGATGGGCGGCGCCTCGGGTCCGCCGTAGCGGAAGCCGACGTTACGCAGGCTGATCGTGCCCTCGAGCGTGCGCACCGGGATGAGGTGCGCGCGGTCGGCGCCCTGCTCGGGCTGCTGCTGGAAGACGTCGTCGAGGCGGCCCAGCAGGACGGTGGCGAGCTGGAAGTTGTCCCACAGGCTCAGCAGGGTCGTGATCGGTGCGTTGGCCATCGCCACCAGCGCATTGAACGCCACCAGGGCGCCGATGGTGAGCTGGCCGTCGATCACCTGCCGCGCGCCGATCCACAGGAAGAGCGTCGAGGTGAGGAAGGTCACCATCCCCACCGAGCCCTCGTAGACCATCACCGTGAAATCGGCCTTGAACTGGCGGCGGGCAATGCGGTGAAACTCCTCCAGCATGCGCTCGCGGAACGCGACCTCGGCCCCCATCGCCTTGACCGTCTCGATGCCCTTGATCGCGTCGATCTGGTGCGAGGCGTAGCGGCCGAAGCCTTCCTCCAGGTCGTCGAAGATCGGGCGCAGGCGCTGGGAGGAGAAGCGCATGAGCCCCAGATAGAGCGGCGAGGTGATGAGGAACACGCCAGCCAAGAGCGGGCTGTAGGCGAGCATCAGCACCAGCGCGGCGCCGAGCTGGACGATGGCGGTGAGGCCACCGACCGCGCTGTGCACCGCGAACTCCCGCACCTGGCGGAGCCCGGAGAGCCGGCGCTGGATGTCGCCGGTCCGCCGCGAGGTGAAGTAGGTCATCGGCAGCGCCAGCAGCCGGCGCGTGAGGTAGTCGAGCGTGGCCGCGTCGATGCGGACGGCGATGAAGCTCAGCAGGTAGCGCTGCACGACGGTCGAGATCGTCATGAAGGCCAGCGCCGTCAGCATGGCCAGCACGAGGATGTTGAGCAGGCCGAGGTCCTGCTCGACCAGCACGCGGTCGACGATGAGCTGCGTGAAGACCGGCAGCAGCATGGCCAGCGCGCTCGCCACGACCGCCAGACCGAAGGCCCGCGTGATGACGCTCCGGAACGGCTTGACGAACGGCCAGAGCCACGCCGCGCTGGGCGCCTCGACCGGCGCCTGGGCGAAGGCGTCGGTGTAGTCGAACAGCGCGGTGTAGCCGCTCCACCGACGCTCGAAGTCGGCGCGCGTCAGCTTGCGCAGGCCCAGCGCCGGATCGGCGATCCGCACGTGGGTGTCCGTGACGTCGTAGAGGACGACCCAGTGGTTGCCCTCCCAGTGCACGATGGCCGGCAACGGCATCTGCGGCACGTTGCGCGGCGAGGCCTTCACGGGCCGGGCGGCCAGCCCCAGCTCGGTGGCGGCGCGGCAGAGCGCGCGCAGGCTGGTGCCGTCGGTGGAGGTGAAGCAGAGCTGGCGGATGCGGGCCAGGCTCACCGCCCGGCCGTAGTGGCGGCACACCATCGCCAGCGCGGCGGCCCCGCAGTCCATGGCGTCGAGCTGGCGGACGTGGGGGAAGCGGCGGATGCGCCGTCCGGATTTGACGAAGCGCCCCTCCGGCGTGGCGAAGGGGGCGGCGCTCTCGACCTCGCCCTCCTCCTCGCCGGCCTCCTCCGGCGCCTCGACCTGGCTGGGCCCGACCTTGTCCCGGACCCGGAGCTCGGCGGGCAAGGTCTCCTCGGCAAAGTCGAGCGGCACGCGGGCGACGGCCCGGTAGTCGTACTGGGCGATGCGCTCCTCGAGCTGGGCGCGGAACTCCGGATAGCGCTCGACGAGGCTGTTGAAGGTCGCCCCGGTCAGCCGCAGCAGGCGGCAGCGATCGACGCTCTCCACCGTGCTCGTGCGCGGCTCACCCTTGAAGAGCGACAGCTCGCCGAAGAAGTCGCCGCGCCGCAGGTAACGGAGGTAACGGCGCTGTCCGTCGTCCTCGACGTACACGCGCAGGCGGCCCTCCTCCACGACGTACATCGGTCCCGCAGGATCGCCCTGGCGGATCACCGCCTGGCCGGGCTCGACCATCTCCGACTCGAGGTCGGAGAGCAGCGCGGCCAGCGCATCCACGGGCAGCCGCGAGAACGCCGTGTAGTAGCGGAAGAAGTTGTGCAGCCGGCGGTGCGAGGCCTGCAGCTCCAGGTAGACCTTCAGATCGGGCGCGGCGACCAGCAGCTCCTCGAACGCGGCGCGGTCCAGGCGCAGCGCCTCGACGTCGCTGCTGGCCCGCACCGTGGCCATGCGTGTGGAGTGCTCGAGCAGCGCCATCTCCCCGAAGGCATCGCCGGCTCTGAGGATATTGAGCGGGACCTCCTCGCCAGTGTCGCCGCGCTTGATGACGCGGGCCCGACCGCTCAGCAGGACGTAGAGGGCGTCGGCCGGGTCACCCTCCCGCACGATGACGGCGCCGAAGGTGAAGCTGACGCGCACGAAGCGGCGCGCCACCTGTTCGCGCACCTTGGCGGGCAGGAACTCCAGGAGCGGGAGCTTGCCGAGGGCGGCGTCGGCTACAGCGTCTCGTGCCATGTCACCCGGTTGGCCACCTCGCGATCGACGGTGCGGGCCAGCAGCGCCCGCTCGGCCCGCGCCAGCACGGCCGCGTCCTCCTCGGAGGGAATCTGCTTGGCCTCGACGACGAAGACCAGCTGCTGCTCCTTCCACGGAATGGGGCCGACCAGCTCGCCGACCTGCGCGCCCACCAGCGCGTCGTGCAGCGGGCCGTCCAGCTCGTCCAGCCACCATTCGAGCCGCTCGGCCGTCTGGCCCGCCTCCTCGGCGACCTCCTCGATCGAGCGGCGATCGACGCGCACGCACGCCGCCACCTCGCGCGCCACGTCCTCGTCCTGCGTCAGGACGCCCTGCAGGACGACGCGGACCCACTCGAGCCGGCGCGAGACGATGAGCGCACGCATCGCCTCGGGTGTGACCACGCCGGCGGCGAAGCGCTGCCACGTCGCCTCCAGCGCGCCGAGCGCCTGCAGGCGCCGCCGGCGCTCGGGGCCCGGCAGGTCGGGCAGGGCGCGGGCCAGCAGCTCCTCGTCGGCGCTCAGCGCCTCCGCGGTGGACGGCGCATCGGGGATGCTGGCGTGGATCGCGGCCCGGCCGGCGAGGCGTCCCGCCAGCTCGGCGGCCGCCCCGCTGCAGAGCGCATCGCAGAGCGTGGCCTCGGCCACCTCGTCGTCCTCGGCCTCGTACTCTTCCCGGATGTCCTCCAGATCTTCGGCCCAGCGCTCCCGCAGGAGCACCCGGCGGATGTGATCCAGCCAGGCGTCCACCGTCAGGCCCCGTCGCTCCAGCCACGCCTCCAGATCGGAGGCGGCGATCAGGTCGCGCGCGTACCGGAACTCCGCCGCGGCCGACTCGACGTCGTCCTCGTCCAGCGCGTCCTCGTCGTCCTCGTCCAGGTCCTCGAGCCGGGCCAGGCAGAGCAGGCCGTCGCGGGCCCGCTCTTCCAGCGCCGCCCAATCACCCCAGGCCACCCCGGCCAGCACGACGTCCTCCCAGGCATAGGACATCTGGCCGATCGAGAAAATCCGCTGGCCTGCCAGCGTTTGCATTGGGGCTTTACTATAGCCGACGGCCGCCCCTGGGGCTCCGCGGCCCCGAGGGTCAGCCGGCAGTGTCCTCCGACGGCTCCACCACAAGGGCGCGGAACGCCAGGAGCCGCTCCAGCACCCGGCGCAGTGCCGTTCTCGGGCCCCGGCGCGCGCCCGTCCGCCCCTGGGCGGCGGCGAGCAGCTCCCCCACGCGGATCGCACGCCCCGACGACAGCGAATCGAGCAAACGCGGCAGGCCGGCCTCGAAGGGGACGACGAAGGCCAGGCCGTTGGCCGAGCACACCGCCTGTCGCCCGGCGCGCGCCCATCGGATGAGCGCGGTGGCGTCGGCGCGCACGATCTCGCGATCCGACAGACGGCGCGGCGGGGCCGCCGGCGGCACCCGCACGAATCCGTGGCCGGTCAGGTGACGCAGCCGGGCGGCCACGAGCATCTGCTCGAGCGCGGGGTCGGCCAGCGCCGATCGCAGCGCACCGAGGCTTCGCGTCGTCGCCGCTGGACCGAGCGCGGCCCGCCGCGCACGGGAGCGCAGGCGCCGGGCGAGGCCGTCCTGGACGGCGAGGACGACATCGGTCCAGGGCTCGGCCTCCATGAACAGCGCCAGGCTGATC
>Ga0310811_10006744_pt1 | contig 14690 bp, 11 predicted proteins | sample YCmetagenome_FD_207642 | JGI IMG/M metagenome (GOLD analysis project Ga0310811, IMG submission 207642) | Soil microbial communities from experimental microcosm in Duke University, North Carolina, United States - YC | ecosystem: Engineered > Artificial ecosystem > Soil microcosm > Unclassified ...
CGCATCGTGACGCTGAGCATGGGCGTGACGCGCGCCCCGGGGGCGAGGGTGAACTTGAAGCGCTGGGCGATCGTCGCCAGCAGCAGCGAGGCCTCCATCAGCGCGAAGGTGTTGCCGATGCAGAGGCGGGGGCCGCCGCCGAAGGGGAAGTAGGCGTAGCGGGGCAGGCGCTTGGCGAGGTCGTTCTCCCAGCGCTCGGGGCGGAAGGTCTCCGGATCGTCGAACCAGCGCGGGTCGCGGTGCACGACCCACTGGCTCATCACCAGTGAGGTCTCCGGCTCCATGCGATGGCCGCCGACCGTGAGCGGCTCGGCCACCCGTCGCGTGAGCGAGAAGACCGGCGGGTAGAGCCGCATCGTCTCCGTCACGACCATCTCGGTGTAGCGCAATCGCGGCAGGTCCGCGACGGTGGGCAGCCGGCCGCCCAGCACGCTGCGGAGCTCGTCCACGAGCGCGGCCTCGGCGGCCGGGTGCTGCGTGAGCAGGTACAGTGTCCACGACAGTGCCACCGCGGTCGTCTCGTGGCCGGCCAGGAACAGGGTCATGATCTCGTCGCGCACCTGCTGATCGTTCATGCGGCTGCCGTCGTCGGCGTCGCGCGCGGCCAGCAGCAGCGAGAGCAGGTCGCCGCGGTCCTCGCCGCTGGCCCGCCGTGCGGCGATGATGCCGTAGACGATGTCGTTGAGCCGGGTGACGGCGGCGCGCGAGCGGCGGCGCGTCGACGTGGGGACGAAGCCCGGCAGCCGGAAGAGCGACAGGCGCCGCTTCGAGAAGTCCTCCATCAGGTCGTGCACCGCCTGGCCCACGTCCCACGCGCGGCCGCTCACGTCGGCGTCGAAGAGCGTCTTGGCCACGATGGCCTGGGTGATCTCCATCATGTCGGCGTGGACATCGCGCGTCTCGCCGTCCCGCCAGCTGGCCATGCCGCGATCGGCGAACGCGGCCATGACGTCGCCGTAGCCGGCAATGCGCTGGCGATGAAACGCCGGCTGCATCAGCCGCCGCTGGCGCAGCCACGTGTCGCCCTCGCTCAGCAAGAGGCCGTCGCCGAGGACCGGCCGCAAGCTCTGCAGCAGCGCGGTCTTCGTGGTGCGACGGGCATGGACCGTGAGCACCTCCTCGATGAGATCGGGATGGCTCAGCAGCACCAGGCGGCGGTTGACCACGCGCATCGGCACGACGTCGCCGTACTGGCGGGCGCTGGCGACGAAGAAGCCCAGCATGTCGCGCCGGAACTCCGGGAGCGAGCCGACGAGCGCGCGGCCCCGGGGACCGGCAGGCAGCATGGGTGAGACGTTACTCCAGCTCGTCGATCGGCGCGATGAGGACCGGCGTCTCCTGGCCGCCTCGCTCGGCCGAGACGTAGCCGGCGTACAGCGTGGCCACGGTGTCGTGGGCGACGGCGGCGCCCGACTGCGGTCGGCGTCCGCTGGCGCAGCACTCGAGGAAGTCCTGCACCTCGCCGTAGAAGCCCTGCTGCCACTCCTCGTCGGCGGCGGGATGGCTCCAGCCTTCCTTCGTGCCGGTCTTCTCGACGACGTAGATGTCCTTGAACTGCTCGGCGGCCGGATTGTACGTGTCGAGCAGGTTGACCGGGTTCAGCCGGCACGTGGTCCGGTGGTTGTTGGCGAAGACCTCCAGATAGTTGTGCACGCCGCCCAGCACCAGCTCCGTCGCGAACACGTCGGCGACGGTGCCATCGTCGAAGGTCACGTGCATCTGGCTGTAGTCCTCGACGTCCTCGTAGTCGGTGCGCAGGAAGCCGCGGTCGCGGAACACCGGCAGCCGGGTGATCTCGTGCACGCGGCACGACACGGTGGCTGGCCGGATCGGCCGCCCTCGCCGGGCCCGGCCCTCGACCTGCTTGAGATAGAGACACGCGGTCAGCGGATGACAGCCCTTGCCGACCAGCGAGCCGCCGCCGGAGTGCCGCCAGATCCCGTAGGTGGGCGAGTGCGAGCCGCTGTGCGATTCGCCGCCCACCATCCACAGCACCTGGGCGTCGCTCTTCTCGATGATCTCGCGCTCCTTCTGCACGGCCGGCGCGTAGATCCAGTTCTCGGCATAGCCGAGCACGACGCCGCGCCGGCGCGCCGCCTGCACGATGCGGCCGGCGCTGGCCAGTGCATCCTTGAGCAGCGCTTCCTTGCTGGCGCGGTTGCCCGCGAAAGCGCTGCCGCCAGGTCCGAACGCGCCCGTGAACGGCTTCTCCACGAAGACGTGCTTGCCGGCCTCGATCGCCGCCAGCGCCACCGTCTCGTGCTGGGCCGGCGGCGCGCACACGTCGACCACCTCGACGTGCGGCAGCATCGCCTCCAGCGACCCATACGCCGTCGCCCCCGTCTCGCGCGCGAACGCCTCTCGCCGCTCCGCCGTCGGCGACGTCACCCCGGCCAGTCGCACGTCGAGCCCATAGGCGCGGCGATAGGCGCCCAGGTGCAGATGCGCGGCGAAACGCGAACCGACGATCCCGACACGGAGGGTGGCCACGGTGGCCGCGATTCTAGCAGAAGGGTTCGCGGGGGACGGAGGGGGCGTGGGTGCCGACGATCACTGGAGATGGCGCAGGAGGAACGTCGAGATCCGGTGCACCTCGTCACGGTACTGTGTCGGGTTGCCGAAGAGGTCGTTGTGCCGCCCTCCCTCATAGTAGACAGCCTCGACCGGCTTGCCGGACGCGCGCAGCTTCGCTTCGAAGTCGCGCGCCATCCGGATATTGGTGACGGCGACTCCGCCGTCGGCGGGACTGTCGGCCGTACCGTGGAGCATCAGAATGGGGGCTGTGATGTTTGTCGAGAGCTCGCCTGGATAGCCGGCAGAGTTCAGCACGGCGGCCTGCACGTTGCTGGTTCGAAGAAGGTAGTTCAAGACCACTCCACCGCCTCGCGAGTGTCCGAACAGCGCGACCCGATCGGGACGGGCCCCCGGCAGCGTGCGTGCCGCCTGCACCAGTGCCTCCACGGTCTGGATCATCTCGGGACTGGAAGCACCCGGCGTGACAGGAGGAGCCTCGGGACAGGCGATCGGGGTGACGAAGCGAATTCCGCTGCCGCCGGCGCCCCGGAACCAGCATGCGGCGACAGCCAGGACCCCACCGGCCGAGAGATCTCGAGCCAGGCCCACGTATTCGTGGGCGAAGCCGTGACTGCCGTGCAGCAGAACGAGCGTGGGAAACGGGCCGGCGCCGGGCGGTCGCGCCACGGCCGCCAGCAGGACCCCCAGCCGTGGAGCCGTGACGCTCACCCATTCGACGGCGAGGGAGTCCGTCCCTGGCGGCGGTCCGACGATCGACACGATCGGTGACGAGCCAGGGCCGTCCATCGCCCGCAACGAGCTGTTCGGGACCGACGCTGGGACGACGAGCAGCATTCCGGCTGTGGTCAGCGTCGCGACCAGATGAGACTTCACCATGATCTCGGGGAATGTAGCACCGGGATCGGGTGACCGCACACGGGGTGGACCGCACACCAGCGCGCGCCCGACGTACAATGAGCGCGCCGCGGGAGGAGGAGCCGATGGATTTCGGGATCATGACGGCCAAGATCGACGAGATCGGCTACATCACGCACGCCGAGAACCTCGGCTACAGCCACTGCTGGGTGACCGACAGCCCGATGATCCGCTCCAACTGCTGGGCGGTGCTGGCGCTGGCCGCCCAGGCCACGCGGCGAATGCGCCTGGGCACCGGCGTCAACGTGCCGGCGCTGCGGCTGGCGCCGACGACGGCCAACGGCATCGCCACCATCAATCGCCTGGCGCCGGGACGCTGCTTCATCGGCTTCGGCACCGGCCACACCGGCCTGCGCCTGCTCGGCCGCAAGCCGATGCGGCTGGCGCCGTTCCGCGAGTACATCCAGGTGGTGCGTGCCTTGCTGCGGGGCGATGAGGTGCCGTACACGCTGGAGGGCGAGACCCATCCGATCCGCTTCCAGATGCGCGAGCACAACTTCATCGACCTGGACGCGTCGATCCCGATCTACATCGCGGGCTTCGGGCCGAAGGCCCAGGCGCTGGCCGGCGAGATCGCCGATGGGCTCATCTCCGGGCTGCCGCGCGGGGGGACGGTGCCGATGATGCTGGCCAACGCGCGGCGCGGCGCCGAGCGCGCTGGCCGCACCTTGCCGGCCGACTTCTACACCTCCGCGATGGTCACCCTGGTCATGCGCGAGCTCTCGGAGCCGCTCGACTCACCGCGCATCGTCGCGGAGTGCGGGGCGGCCGTGCTGTCCGGACTGCACTACCTGGTCGCGCGCCATCTGGAGACGGGCGAGGATCCGCCGGACTACGCGCGGGGGATCTGGAAAGGCTATCTCGGCTGGCTGAACGAAGCCTCGCCGGAGATCCGTCACCAGCGTCTTCACGGCAGTCACTACAGCTTCCTCGATCGCCACGAGGCGCGCTTCCTGACGGCGGACCTCATCCGCGGCAGCACGCTCAGCGGCACGCCCGAGGAGCTGGTGGAGCGCGTGCGCGAGCTGGAGAAGGCGGGGCTCAGGCAGATCATGCTCTACCCGCCACTGAACCGTCAGTACCGGGTGATCGAGGACTTCGCCGGCACCGTGATGTCGCGCCTGTAGGTTCGAGGCGCGCCCCGGCTCCGCCGGGACGCCGAGCGCCGGGGGGTTTGGGGACCATCTCACGACCCCCAAGAGGATCAGTAGAGGATCTTCAGTCGCTCCTGGGAGTCGCGCTCGTACTGCTCGACCGTCTGGCCCGCCGGCTTGACGGGCAGCAGGTCCCAGATGGCGCGCTGCATCGAGGGCACGGCAGCCGCATCGGGCCAGCGCTCCGGCTGCCACAGCCCCGACCGCTTGAAGGCGCGCGCGCAGTGCAGGAACACCTGCTCGACCTCGACCACGAGCGCGGTGACCGGCCGCTTGCCCTGCACGGCCAGCGCCTCCAGCAACGCCTCGTCGCGCGAGACCCGCGCCCGGCCGTTCACGCGCAGGGTGTCCTCGCGGCCGGGGATGAAGAAGATGAGACCGACGTGCGGGTTCTCGACGACGTTGCGCATGCCGTCGAGCCGGTTGTTGCCGAGCCGGTCGGGAATGGCGAGGTGACGATCGTCGAGCACGTGGACGAAGCCAGGGGCATCGCCCTTGGGCGAGACGTCGCAACGCCCATCGGCGCCGGCCGTGCCCATGACGAGGAAGGGCGAGTGGGCGATGAACGCGCGGCTCGGCTCGTCGAGCGTGGCATGCTCCTTGGCCACCGCCCGCTCGCCGGGATGACCGTACAGCTCCCGCAGCTCCTGCTCCGTGCCGACCGCGCGCTCCGTCATCCCTCGCCTCCCTGCGACCGCGTTACTTGATCAGGCCGTAGAACTTCCCGGCGTTCTCGCAGGTGATCTTGCGCACGACATCGGCGGGCAGGTGGCCGAACTGCTCCTCGATGTACTTGCTCGACTCCGGCCACACGCCGTCGGTGTGGGGGTAGTCGGAGGCCCACATCAACGTCTCCACGCCCATCTCGTCGATGAGCTTGGTGCCGATGCGATCGAACTGGAAGGTCGCCTTGCACTGCCGGCGCCAGTAGTCACTGGGCTTCATCGTCAGGCCGAGATCGCGGAAGCGGTCCTCCCACTCGAAGTCCATGCGATCCAGCGCGTAGGGGATCCAGCCGATGCCGCTCTCACCGAAGGCGATCTTCAGATTGGGGTAGCGCTCCAGCACGGCGGCGCCGATGATCGCGGCCAGGATGTTGACGAGGTTCATCTGGAACGCCGACACGCCGGTGAACATCGCGGCGCGGCGGGCCAGGGGGGTGGGCGCCTTCTCGCGCACGCTGGCCGGCGTGCTGGGGAAGGTGTGGAAGTGCAGCGGCAGGTTCACCTCGTTCACGGCTTGCCAGAGCGGCTCCCACACGGGATGCCACATCGGCTCCATGTCCCACGAGCACGACAGCTCGAGCCCCCGCAGCCCCATCTTCGCCACGCGATGGATCTCCTTCACCGCCGCTTCGATGTCGCCGTAGGGCAGGCAGGCCAGGCCGATCTGCCGATCGGGGTAGTGCCGGCAGAAGCCGACGAGCCAGTCGTTGTAGATGCGGAACATCTCCTTGGCCGCCTCGTGGTCATTCAGCCGGGTGGCGGCGCCGAGGATGCCGAAGATGACCTCGGCCTGCACGCCGTCCATCTCCATGTCCTTGATGCGGAGATGCGGATCGGTCGGCCGGCGGATGCCCTTCTTGCCGTCCTCGTAGAGACCGACCGCCGCCATCTTGTCGACGCGGTAGTTCTGGCCGGGGACGAGCTTCTGCCCGCCCGGGCCCACGCCGCCGACGAGACCGAACGACGTGCCGTTCTTGCAGGTCCAGTGCGGACCATCGGGCCCGTCCGTCACGTACGGCATGCGATCGCGCATGGCCGCCGAGGCGTTGGCCGTGAAGAGGTCGTCGGGAATCCAGGGCATGTCGATGTGACAGTCGGCCGAGATCCGCGTGTAGTTCATGGGCTCTCCTCGCTAGGGCTTGAGGCGCACGTCCTCGTACGGAGCAGTGTAGGGATAGGACGGGATCAGCGCCAGGGCCGGCTCCTCGAGGCGCGGTCCCACGCCGCGGATGAAGCCGTTCTCCCACACCGGCGCGAAGACGTGCCGGTCGTGGAGGAGCCGCTGGATCTGGAACAGCATCTCTTCGCGCTTCTTGCGATCGAGCTCGCGGGCCTGCCGCTCGAACAGGTCCTGGACTTCGGGGATCGCGCCGGTGGTGTACGGCCCGCCCTTGACGGCCACGATCGCCAGGCGGGTGGCCGCGTTGCCGGAGGGGCCCAGGCCGCCGAAGACCACGCCCTTGAGCTTGCCCTCGCGCCAGGACGCGAAGAACGTGGCGCGCTCCATGGTGCGGATGCGCATCTTGATGCCGACGTTGCCGAGGTAGGTCGCGATGGTCTCGCCGGCCGACTCGTAGGGCGGCGCGATCGTGAAGTCGCCGCCGTCGAAGCCGCGCGGGTGTCCGGCCTCGGCCAGGAGCTTGCGGGCGCGCTCGGGGTCGAATGGATCCGGATCGATCGGCAGCGCGAACTCGAGCGTGCGCGGCACGACGTTGCCGGTGAGGCCGCCGAAGCCCAGCTGCTCGGCCTGGTTCAGCGCCTTGCGATCGATGGCGAGGCTGGCAGCCAGGCGCACGCGTGGATCACGCCACGGCGAGCTCGCCTCGTACTGGTCGCGGAAGTCCAGCATGAAGATCGTGTTGCTGCGCACGGCGATCAGCTTGAGGTTCGGCGTCCGGCGGACGTCCTCGGCGATGGGCCCGTTGAGGAAGTAGGCGACGTCGACCTCGCCGCGCTTGAGCGCCGCCGCCCGCGTCGTCTCGTCGGGCAGGCTGCGGAAGACCAGGCGCCTCACGCTCGGCACCTTGCGCCAGTAGCCCTCGAAGGCCTCCAGCGTCATCTCCACGCCGGGGTCGACCTTCACGACGCGGTAGGGACCGGCGCCGATCGGCGCCTTCTTGAAACCCTCGTCGCCGACGCTCTCGACGTACTTCTTCGGAACGATCCAGCCGGCGCTCGTCGCCGTCGTGCCGTAGTAGGTGAGGAAGTCGGGCCACGGCTCGGCCAGGCGGAACTGCACGCGCCTGGCATCGAGGACGCGGACCTCCTTCACCTTCGTCTTGAGGACCGGGGCCGAGGCGCCCTTGTAGCGCTCGAAGGAGAACTTCACGTCCTCGGCGGTGACGGGCTCGCCGTTCTGGAACTTCGCATTCGCGCGCAGCACGAAGTCGTACACGAGCCCGTCGGGCGAGACCTTCCACGACTCGGCCAGCGACGGCGTCGTCACGCCGCCCGGCATCGGCTTCACGAGCGCGTCGTGCACCGCGTAGAAGGTGAGGAACGGCGTGATCGAGCCCTCGCTGTCACCGGGATCGAGCCAGCGGGGAGCCAGCGTGAAGTGCACGGCCCAGGTGGCCTGGCCGGTGGGCGCCGCGGCGGGCGCGGTCGCCAGCAGCCCGACGACCAGCAGCGCTGCCAGCACGCCCGCGACCGCGAAGCCTCGCCGCACGCTCATGGGGCCACCTCGACGCGAGGCTGATCGTACCGCCGAAGCCGCTGCTCCGTCCAGCATGGCGGCGCTGTCCTCGCCGGTCCCCCGCGAGGGCCGCGACCGCCGCGCTCAGCCGACCTCGGCGCGCAGGCGCGCGTGCAGTTTGCCCAGCGCGTCGATCATCGCGTCCACCGACCGGGCGCCGGCCTGGAAGATGGCCGTGGCGTTGAGCGCGACCCACTCGAAGCCCATCGCCTTCAGCGCGGCCACGCGCGCCACCACGCGGTCGGGCTCGGCGTAGAAGCGCTTGCCCTCGGCGTCGCGGGGCGGCGGCGCGACCATGCTCTGCAGCCCGATCGCCATCGGATCGCGCCCGGCCGCGGCGGCGTGGCGGCGGATCGTGTCGATGCACGCACGGGCGTCGTCGGCGTCGGTCACGCGGCTGGCCAGCCAGCCGTCGCCGAGCCGGCCCACGCGTCGCAGCGCGGCCTCGGAGTTGCCGCCGACCCAGATGGGCAGGTGTCGCCCCTGCGGCGGCTTGGGCTCCATCGCCATCAGCGTCGTCGGATAGTGCGGACCGGGGGCATTCACCTGCGGATCCGTCCAGTAGGTGCGCAGCAGAGCGATCGCCTCGTCCATGCGCGCGCCGCGCGTCTTGAACGACTCGCCGAGCGCCTCGTACTCCGACTCCTGCCAGCCCACCCCGACCCCCAGGCGGACGCGTCCGCCCGAGAGCGTGTCGAGCGTGCTGACCTGCTTGGCGACCAGCGCGGGCTGACGCTGCGGCAGCACCAGCACCTCGGTGCCGAGGGTGATGCGCGAGGTGACGGCGGCCACGTGCGAGAGCAGCATGAGCGCTTCGAGGATGGGCATCTGGGCGTTGTACGGGCCGGGCGGACGCCCGTCCATCGGGTGACCCATGACGACGTGATCGAACACGTCGATGTGGTCGTAGCCGATGCGCTCGAGCCCCTGGGCGAACCGCCGGACGCTCTCCGGCCCTTCGCGGTAGGACACGCTGGGGAATTCGACCGAGAGTTTCATGGCCCGCGCATCATGCGGCGGGCGCCGCGGACTGTCAACGGGCGGCGGGCACCTCGACGAGCCCCCCGGACGATTCCGGGAGGCTCGCCCGAAACTCTGGGGGCGCTAGGGGGTGCCGGCGACCGTGGTCATATGCGGCCGGCCAGCAGCAGCACGATCAGGATCAGCACGATGATGCCGAGGCCGCCGCTCGGGTAGTAGCCCCAGCCGGAGCTGTACGGCCACAGGGGCAGGGCGCCGAGGAGAAGCAGGATCAGGATGACGACGAGAATCGTACTCATAGTGCGCTCCTTACCTGGAAGTTGTTCCTGCCGGCAAGGAGCGCAAGCGACGTGCCACTCGATGATGGGTAATTCGCTTCACAGGCTCGCGCGCCGCGCGTACGGGCCGCGGAGCAGCCGACCGGGCAGCGCCCCCGTGTGCTTGCCATCGCGCAGGAGGACCTCGCCGTTGACGACGGTCGCCGCGATACCCTTCGCGCGCTGCACCAGACGGCGCGCTCCGGCAGGCAAATCGTTGACCACTTCCGGCATTTCGGGAGCGACGGTGTCCGGATCGAAGACCAGGAGATCGGCGGCGAAGCCCTCGCGCACCAGGCCACGATCGGCGAAGCCCCAGAGCGTGGCCGGCACCAGGGTCAGCATCCGCACCGCCTGCTCGAGCGTGAAGGCCTGGCGCTCGCGCACCCAGTGGCTGAGCAGGTGGGTCTGCAGCGAGGAGTCGATGATCTGCGAGACGTGGGCGCCGGAGTCCGAGAACGTCACCACCGCCCGGGGGTGGCGCATCATCTCGAGCACGTCCTCCTGCATCTCGTTCGCGACCGGATGCACGAAGAAGCGATCGAGATCCTTCTCGAGGGCGAGGTCGATCATCGCCTCGGCGGGATCCACGCCGCGCTCACGGGCGACCTCGGCCACGGTGCGCTGCGGGCCCGCCACGCGGTCGTAGACGAAGATCCACTCGTAGGGAAACGGCCGGGCCTCGGTGCCGAGCGCCTTGCGATCGGGACGGTCGTTGGCGCCGGCCACGAGGCGGCGCTTCGTCTCGGGGTCGCGCAAGCGCGCCAGCTGCTCGGGCAGCGGCAGGGCGCGGAACGGCTTCCAGGCCGGCAGGTTGTCGAAGGGCAGCTGGGTCTTGAAGGAGAGCAGCACGTTCAGGCCGCGGCTGTGAACCTGGGCGAACATTTGCCCGCCGGCGGCCGCCGTCTCGTCGAGCAGGTTCATGTAGTGGCGCCACACCTCGCGCGCCTCCAGCCGGCTGAACATGCCCCAGGTGAGCGGCCGGCCGGTCTCGACGGCGAGGTCGCGCAGGCGCACGTGGTACGCGCGGAAGGCCTGGGGATCGGTCAGCTCCCGGCCGGCGGCCTCGCCGGCCAGCTCGAAGATGCCGGCGTTCATCTCGCCCATCACGCCGACGAGGCGGCGCACTTCCTCCCACGTAGCCAGGCGGCTGGCCACCGGGCGGGCGTCCGGCGTCTCGTGGATGGGCGAGCGCGTGGTGGTGAAGCCCATCGCGCCGGCGCGGATGGCGTCGCGCACCTCGCGCTCCATCGCCCGCAGGTCGTCCTCGGTGGCCGCCTGCTCGAAGGCGCGCTCGCCCATGACGTAGGTGCGCAGCGCGCAGTGGCCGAGGTAGCCCGCGTAGTTGATGCCCTTGGGCAGGGCCTCGACGCAGTCCAGGAACTCGGGGAAGGTGGTCCAGCCCCAGCGGATGCCGGCGGCCATCGCCGCGCCGGAGATGTCCTCGGCGCGCTCGAGGTTGCGCACGACCATGGCCTTGTCGGCCTCCGCGCACGGCGCGAGCGAGAAGCCGCAGTTGCCCATCACGACGCTGGTGACGCCGTGCCAGCACGAGCAGGTGCCGAGCGGATCCCAGAAGACCTGCGCGTCCATGTGGGTGTGCCCGTCGATGAAGCCGGGCGCGACCACCATGCCATCGGCGTCGATCACCTCGCGCGCCCGCTCGTGGATGCGCCCGATGGAGACGATGCGGCCGTGCTGCACGGCCACGTCGGCGCGGTGGCGCGGCTGGCCGGTGCCGTCGATGAGCACGCCGTTCTTGATCAGCAGGTCGTGGGGCATCGGTCTATCTCTCCACGAGGCCGAACGCCTCGGTGAACCGCCGGTAGCACTCCAGGTGATCGCCGTACTTGCGGTGGCCGGCGGTGTGCTGGGCGCACGCCAGCAGCAGCCGCTCGCGGTCGTGGGCCCGCGTGCGCGCGTAGTCCTCGAGCAGGCTGAGCCCCAGCTCCTGGTTGTGGGGATCGTTGCCGGTGATCGCCGCCGCCGAGGCCAGCGTCTCGACGAGCGGTGCGCGATCGTGCCCGGCCTTGAGGTACGCGGCGGTGAGATCGACCGCCTCGGGCGGCCGCAAGGTGATCAGCGCGCGCTCCAGCTCGGTCAGGAGCCGGGCCGGCGCCCAGGCCGTGGCGCCGGGCGGAGGCGTGATCGTGCGGAAGCCGTTGTCGGCGGTGTCGCGCTGGTGCTCGGCCGCGTGCTGGATGAACGAGGCGGCGACGAAGATCAGCTTGAGCCGGTGCGGGTGCTCGAAGGTGTCGAAGAACCACGCCAGCGTGTTGCAGTACTCGTAGCCGTGCTGCGACATCGAGAAGTTGTTGGGCGCGCCGGTCTCCAGGATGTTCTGGGCGGCGGCGATCTGGATCGCGTCGAGGATGCGCCGCGGCGAGCGGCCGCCCCGCAGCAGGGCGGCGACCGCCTCGATCACCGCCAGCTCGCGCCCGCGGGTGAGCGCGTGCACCACCATCGACTCCTCGGCCGCCGACAGCGGCTCGGTCTGGCGGAGCAGCTCGGCGTCACGCCCGTCGAGCAGGTTGAGGATGACGTTGCAGCCCATCTCGTAGGTCGAGTACCAGCGCGGGCCCACGGCGATGTCCGGGACGCCCGCGTACAGCGCGTGGTGGGCCGCCTCCCAGCCGATCGCCTCGCCGAGGTCGATGGTGGCCCGGGCGCGGTACGACTTGTGGCCCGTCGTGTAGGAGCGGTTGTGCAGCATGCGGTCCTGCACGTCGATGAGGCCGGCGAAGGCCAGGTGCGCCAGGACCGGCCGGCGCTCGGCAGGATTCTGCATGAGCCCCAGGAACACGCGATAGGAGGTGAGTACCTCGCCGCGCTGCACGAGCGTGAGCCAGTGGTTCAGCCGCTCGGGCAGGGTCCCCTCGATCGTCAGCGGCTCCTGATCGGGCCAGTGAATCTCGGGCCGCGGCGGCTCCTGGTCGACCTTGATCTCGTAGAGGCGCGTGTAGTGGCCGGGCGCCTTGCCGATGAGCTGGTTCCACGGATCGAGACCCGTCGGCATGTACCAGACGGTCTGGGCCAGCGGCAGCATCGCCAGCTCGGGGCGCACCAGCCGCGACAGCGGCAGGCTCACGCGCTCGCTCAGCAGGCAGTGGTCGTTGTTCACGAACTTCACGAGGCCGTCGTCCAGCCGCTGATGGTAGGGCACGTGCGTGTAGGGCGCGTGGATGCGCACCGTCTCGCGCACGATCTCGGTGATGGGCCGCTGGTCCTTGAGGAGGCCGAACAGCACCTCGCTGGCGCCCTTCTGATCGCGGGCGACGATGCGCTCCTCGAGGCGGGCGTAGGCGGTGGGCACGCGCGGCGTCGCGACGTCCGAGGCTTCACTCATGCTGGCCTCCCTCTGGGGCTGGCTGGAGTATAAGATCACTCGTCGCGATGCTCCACTTCCTCCTGCGGCGTCACCTCGCCCCGGTCCTGCTGGTGGTGCTCCTGCTGTTCCTCACCGCGTACCCGCTGGCGATGCTCGTGTACGGCAGCCTGCACACGACGCCGCCCGGCGCGCCGGGCACATTCAACCTCGACGGCTACCGCGCGATGCTCACCCGCGACAACGGCCTGGTGCTGCTCAACACCATCGGCCTGTCGCTGGTGAAGACGATGCTGGCGCTGGTGCTCGCCGTGTTCCTGGCCTGGATCGTCGCCCGGACCGACACACCGGGCCGCGGCGCGCTGGAGGTGCTGATCTCGCTGCCGTTCTACATCCCGCCGATCCTCACGGCGATGGCCTGGGGCATGCTGGCCACGCCCAAGGGCGGGCTGATCAACCTGGCCTGGAGCGGGCTCACCGGCCGCCGCACGCCGCTCGTGAACATCTACTCCTACGGCGGCGTGGTCTGGCACATGATGCAGTACTCCACCCCGTTCCTCTTCCTGCTCATCGTGGGCGCGCTGAAGTCGATGGACCCCGCTCTGGAGGAGTCGAGCCGCATGTCGGGCGCCTCGGCGTGGACCACGTTCCGGCGCGTGACCCTGGGGCTCATGCTGCCGGTGACGACCAGCGCGTTCATCCTGTCCTTCATCCGCGGCGTGGAGAGCTTCGAGTCGGCGCTGGTGTTCGGCACGCCGGCCGGCATCGAGGTGATCACGACGCAGATCTATCACCTCATCCACCACGTGAGCACGCCCGACTATCCGCAGGCCACGGCGCTGGCGCTCGGCATCATGGCGCTGATGTTCGGGCTGGTGGCCTGGCAGTGGCGCCTGCTCGGCGGCCGCAGCTTCTTCACGGTGACCGGCAAGGGCTACACGCCGCGCGTGACACGGCTGGGACGCTGGCGCTGGGTCACCTTCGCCGTCTGCGTGCTGTTCTTCGTCGTGACCGTGGCGCTGCCGGTGGGCCAGCTCGTGCTCGGCTCGTTCTTCAAGTTCTTCGGCTTCTACCGCACGAGCATGCTCACGGTGGAGCACTACACCGCGGTCTGGCAGAACCGGCTGGTGTGGCGGGCGCTCGGCAACACCCTGCTGCTCGGCCTGCTCGGCGCGACCGGGACGATGCTGCTGGGGGCGCTGGTCGCGTACGTCCTGGTGCGCACGCGCGTGGGGCTGCGGCCGCTCATCGAGGTCCTGGCCTGGCTGCCGTGGATGATGCCGGGCATGGTGCTGGCCGTCGGCTTCCTGTGGGCCTACGCGCTGATGCCGGGCCCCATCCAGCTCTACGGCACCCTGTGGGCGCTGCTGGTCGCCTACGTCTCGCTCGGCACGCCGCTGGCGGTGCGCACGATGGCCGGCGCGTTCTCGCAGCTCGCCCTCGATCTCGAGGAGTGCTCGCGCGTGCACGGGGCGGCGTGGTGGACGACGTTCCGGCGGATCCTGCTGGCGCTGGCCTGGCCGGCGTTCGCCGTGGGCTGGATCCTGATCTTCTTCATCATCCTGCGGGAGCTCTCCGCGTCGATTCTCCTCTACAGCGTGGGCAACGAGGTGCTGGCCGTGGTCGTCATGCGGCTCTGGACAGAGGGCAAGGCCGGTCAGGTGAGCGTGATCGCGCTCGTGATGCTGGCACTGGTGTTCGTGTTCCGCTTCGGCGAGCGGCGGCTGGTCCGCACGCACCTGAGCGCATCGTGAGCGATCGCGCTCCGGCGGTGAGCTTCGTCACGGACGACGGCCGACTCGACATCGACGTTTGCCGGGCCGGCATCGTCCGCGTGGCGCTGCGTGACTCGACGGCGGGCGATTCGCCGTCGTTCGTGGAGCCGCGCGCGTGGCCGGAGGTCCCGGTCACGACGATCGACGGCGAGCCGCTGCGGCTCAGCACGGCCCGGCTGCAGCTGACGGTCGGCTCCGATCCGCTGCGTCTGGCGTTCGCCGACGCCGCGGGCGAGCCGCTGCTGCACGAGCCAGCCGATGCCGGCAT
>Ga0310811_10006747_pt1 | contig 14688 bp, 11 predicted proteins | sample YCmetagenome_FD_207642 | JGI IMG/M metagenome (GOLD analysis project Ga0310811, IMG submission 207642) | Soil microbial communities from experimental microcosm in Duke University, North Carolina, United States - YC | ecosystem: Engineered > Artificial ecosystem > Soil microcosm > Unclassified ...
GACGTTTCTGCCTATATCCCAACCAACGTAATTTCGATTACCGATGGTCAGATCTTCCTTGAAACTAACTTGTTCAACTCTGGTATCCGTCCTGCTATTAACGTTGGTATTTCAGTATCACGTGTGGGTGGTTCAGCACAGATCAAGTCAATGAAGAAAGTTGCCGGTACATTAAAACTTGATCAGGCTCAGTTCCGTGAACTTGAAGCGTTCGCGAAATTCGGTTCTGACCTTGATGCTGCTACTAAACTTACTATTGAACGTGGTCGTCGTAACCTTGAAATATTAAAGCAAGCTCAGTTCTCACCAGTACCTGTTGAAGAACAAGTAGCGATCATCACGGCTTCAACCCGTGGCTTTATGGATAAAGTGAATGTTACAAAGGTTAAAGAATTTGAAAGAGATTTCTTAGACCTGATGCGCAATGCACATAGTGGTGTATTAGCTAATCTTCGTGCTGGTAAGTTTGAAGATGCTGATGTTGCTACCATCAAAGCAGTAGCGACTGATTTAGCTGCAAAATATAATTAATTGATTTGCAAATTATCAATGAGTCGATTTGCAAATTAATGCGGACAATCTGCACATCGACTAATTTGCACATTGATAATTAAATTGACACATTGAATCTATGCCAAATTTAAAAGAAGTAAAGAACAGAATTAGCTCCGTGATGTCTACGCAGCAGATTACCAAAGCCATGAAGATGGTGGCGGCTGCCAAATTGCGTAAATCACAGGAGAGAATCACTCAAATGCGTCCTTTCGCGCAAAAGCTTTCTGCTATTCTTACTAATCTTTCTGCAGCACAAACTGATGGTGATGCGGACAACTGGTACAGTAAAGTACGTGAGGAGAAAAAGATTCTTATTGTAGCGATCAGTTCTGATCGTGGTCTTTGTGGTTCTTTTAACAGTAACGTTTTTAAAGGCGTTAACAAATTAATTGCTGATAAGTATCAGGATCAATTTAATCGCGGTGACGTAAGTGTATTACCTGTTGGTCGTAAAGCCAGCGACTTCTTCGGTAAGAAGAAAGTTACTGTAATAAACAACTACGTAAACCTGTTTCAGGATTTAACTTTCGCTAAGGCTTCTGAAGTTGCTGAATATGTCATGAACGAATTCAAGGCAGGACATTACGACAAGGTTGAAGTGGTTTATAATGAATTCAAAAACGTAGCAACACAGATCTTACGTGTTGAACAGATGCTGCCAATACTTCCACCAAAAGCTGAAAGCACAAAAACAGCTGAGGTAGATTATATTTATCAGCCAGATCAAAATGAGATCGTAACAGGTCTTATTCCAAAATCATTGAAAGTACAATTATTCAAAGCTTTGTTAGATTCTAACGCTTCTGAAAATGGTGCTCGTATGACAGCGATGGATAAAGCAACTGACAATGCTGGTGAGTTATTGAAAGAACTTAAACTTTCATACAACCGTACACGTCAGGCCGCTATTACAAAAGAAATCCTTGAGATTGTAGCGGGTGCTGAAGCACTTAAGTCAGCCTAATATTTCAAAATAGAATTATGAAAAAAGCCTCGCACTGCGAGGCTTTTTTGTTTATCGATATTCCTAATCTTTCTTGCCACTCTTCACCAACATAAACTTCTCTTTAAGATTCAGGAAAGGCTTCTCGAAGAAGTTGTACGACAAATAGGCAATACCAATGGTGAGCAAAATTGAAGAAGCATATAACGCTACATTAAATAAGGTAAAATTAATTTTATCCAACGATAAGGCTCGCAGTGTAAAAAGACATATAGTGATACAGATGGTGTGGTACATGTAAATGCCATAAGCCATATTGCCCAATGATCCAAGCCATGAATACTCCAGCGTTATCGGGAAATCTTTATTCGTGCTTAGATTCATAATCAGAGATAAGAATATAAAAGCCTCTATATAATTGATTGACCAATGATTGTAATGAACTACCATTAACGCCAGAGCGGCAAGAATACTGATTATCCAAACTGGCTTAGAATAAATAAAGCTTAGAATATTCTGTTTCTGATGAAAGAGAGCCCATGCACCAAGGGCACCAATTGTCATCTGCTCAATTTTAAGGAGCACCCAGAACTGATAGATCTTGCTAAGTAAAAGAGAGGGGGAATGGCTGACTGCTATTTGAAGTCCAATAGTGATAATGAGTTTAATTAGAATGAAGCTGATGAGGCATTCTGGCAGTCTTTTTATAAACATCCTAACGGCAACAGGCCAGATAATATAAAACTGTTCTTCAACACCAATGGACCATAATTGATTTCCGCCTACCAATTGACGATTTATTAACCGCACAACATTCGGGAGCACCATAAATAACAACACTGCTGTAAGAGCAAAGTTTTTAGTGCGATCTATATGTAAAGTTGACAAGTCAAACGCATAGGGGAGAATGAAAAGACAAATGCTAACAATCAAAAAGTACAAGGGCCAGATCCTGAGAATTCTGCGAAGGTAAAAGTTCTTGATTTGAATGGTGCCGGTTTTCTGTTTCTCTACAAGGAGCAAATAGGTGATAAGAAAACCACTTAAAACAAAAAAGAGTGATACAGCCTTATGACCAAGTGCATCGATGATCGTATTGCCCCATATATTTGGAAGCCCGGCCCAAAACTTATATTGTTCAACGTGGTGAAAGATCACAGCTGTTGCAGCAAAAAAACGTAGTCCGTTCAGGCTTTGAAAATATACTCTTTTCTCTGTCATAGATTTACTATCGAGTATACAGGTATGTTTTTAATTTAACTACTAAATGAATAAAAAAAGCAATATGAAAGTATTAGAGATAAGGAGTACGGTTAATTTTGTCACCTCTATGCTGCCAAAATCGTTTGCATCATTATGATAAGAAAAATAATACATGGTTACGTCTTGCTCAACATATTAAGCCTGGATGTTGCCTTCGGTGCTGTTGTCAGCTCGCTTTTCTTTGCTATAGCACTTGATGTTCATCTCAGAATAAATTCACTCGTAGCATTGGGTCTGACTGTATGGATGATTTATACTGTAGATCATTTACTGGATGCACGCAAACTGAAACGAGAGGCGTCGACGGAAAGGCACAGATTTCATCAGAATCATTTTAAGACATTAGTATTTATGCTGACGTTGGCTGGTTTGGTTGTGATATCACAGCTGTTCTTCATTCGTACACCCGTGCTGATCGGGGGACTTGTGTTGAGTTGGGTTATTGTTATTTATTTTCTAACACTCAAGAAGCTTAAATATTTAAAAGAACTGGCGGGTGCCATACTCTACACAGGTGGTGTGCTGGTAGCACCGCTTTCACTATATCATGATTCACTAACAACTCCACAAGCAATATTGATTTGTCAGTTTCTCATTACGGCTTTAATTAACCTTCTAATTTTTTCATGGTTTGATATGGAGAAGGATATTCAGGACAGGCGAGAGTCTTTTGCAACATATTACGGAGTTGATTTCACATACAAGACTTTCATGTTTCTTGTGTTACTAAATACAGTGGTTGGTATTTATGTCGTACTGCAAAATGACGAGTATCTATGGATGGAAGTTTGTCTTCTTGTGATGAACAGCGTACTTGCCGCCTTAGTGTTTGAGAAAAAGTATTTTGATATGTACGATCGCTATCGGGTTTTGGGAGATGCAATCTTCTTTATTCCACTTGTCTACATTCTGTTTCGATGAGCGTGAATAATTTTGATCGTGTTGCTTTTTTGTACGATGCCCTCGTGAGGTTAGTGTTTGGAAACTCAATGTTCAGAGCCCAAACATTTTTACTGGACAAAATCAAGGACAATGCAACTGTTTTAATTATTGGTGGAGGAACAGGATGGATATTAAAAGCATTAAAACCAGGCTGTGAAGTTTGGTACATCGATTCATCATCAAAAATGATAGAGAGGGCGCGTAAACAAGATGTTACCTGCAAAGTTCATTTCATAACGGGAACGGAGAGCGACATACCTGGTCGCACATTCGATGTCATCATTACTAATTTCTATTTTGATTTGTTCACAACAACAAAAGTTGACACTGTTATTAAAAAGATAAAAACAGTAATGAAACCAGATGCGCATTGGATCGTTACCTATTTTGTTGACAAAGCCTGGTGGCAACGAATTATGCTTAATGTTATGTATTTGTTTTTCAACGTTACCTGTAATATTGAGAGCAAAAAACTTCCAGCGTGGCTTGAGAGTTTTGATCAAAATGGTTTTAAAATGATAGAATCAAAAACTTTCTATGCAGGTTTTATCAAGACTGTATTATGGAGAAGTAAATTTATTTAATTGATGGATTCTTTTTATCCGCCAGTAATTTAGTAATAGTTTCTTGTACACGACGTTCGCGAGTTTCTTCTTTCTTGGCCGATGTTATCCACACTACATATTCTTTCCGATTTGTGTAAGAGAGTTTGTCAAAAAAATCTTTTGCTTTCTTCTTTGACGCCAGAGCATCTTGAAGATCAGCTGGTATTTCAATTCTTCTTTCTTCTTTATCAGCTTCAATCTCCACTTTGATTTTGTCTCCGACTTTTTTGTTGATCGCCGCACGAACATCTTTTCGTACCAGGATAACATGACAACCCGTTCCCATGTTTGCCAGTATTCCACGGTACGGATATCCATCAAACCAGGCTTTAACTTTTACCTGCCCTTTGGTTCCATGCGTTTTCTCTACATCGTAAGGAATAGAAATGTATGCTGCATCTATTTTGCCTTCGGGATTTTCAAGAACAGCTTCAAACTTCTTGCGTGATGAAGATGTCTTTTCAACCCGAGGCTTTAGCTGTATTTTGTTTGTTGATTTGAAACGCAATGCAGACCAGGTATCATCAATAGCTACAAGTGAAACAACTTCAAAGCCTGCTGACGTAATAACATCCCAACCATAGTCGCGGGTGAGATCTGTTTTAATGCTTCCCGTTTTTTTAGGATAGCAGATCCAAAGCAATCCATTTTCCTCAAGTGATGTAAGTGCAGACGGTCCAAATTTAGAGAGCTCGCTTTTGTTCTTGGCAAAAAGCAGAACAACATCAAACTTCTTATTCTTTATAAGTTTTGACTGAGCAGCCAATGGCAGTTTGCTTAGAAAATCAGATGGTGAATTAAGCACAACCAGTGACATCCCTTCCTTTATTTTCAGCTTGCTTACTAAAGCTTTATCCATGTTAACTTATTAGATGTTGAACCATTTAATTTTTCTGTGGCAGAGATATACATAAAAAATGAAGTATAAAATAGTGATCTTAATTGGAATGGTGCAATATTCTTCTGACAAATTCCTATTTCTCCTTGGATTATACGGGTTATAAACTATCTTGCATAGTCAAAGTCTTGACTTTGAGCTTTTTGTAGAGACGTTGTAAGCCTTAAACCATTTTTTGCATGCAGGATCTGCTAAAGCACCTCCCAGCAGTTGTTTATGAATACGCGATCCATAACAATGGAATAAGAGTCTTTAATTTCATAAGCGAAACCTGCACAAGTATCCTGGGAATTCAAGCGAGCGACGTCATGCGAGACTCCACCGTGCTGGATTCAATCGTTCATCCAGATGATCTCGAAGGCCTTCGAATGACTTCATCAATTTGCGAACAACTTGCTACCGATTGGAATTGGAGTGGCAGAATGATTGTTGGCGAAGAGATAAAATGGGTTGAGATAAGATCCAATCATGATTTAAAAGCTGACGGCACTATTCTCCGCCGTGGTATTATACAAGATGTTACTGAACGTATTGAAGCCTCAAAGGAAAGCGAACTTCGCTATCAATCTTTAGTTGAGCGCTTGCCAATAGGTATTGTCATCTATAGAAGAAATAAACTGGCGTACGCCAATACACAAGCTCATATTATTCTTGGAGCTGAGCGATCAAAAGAACTTATTGATACCGATGTGATGCGCTTTGTTCATCCAGATTATCAGAAGAGGATTAACAGAAGAATGAAAGAAGTGGCTGCAGGTTTGCCAGCACCTATGGTTGAGCAAAAATATGTTCGTCTTGATGGAGGGGTTATAGATGTTGAGGCTATGGCATTTCCATTTATGTATAGTGGTGAGCAGTGCATCCAGGTAATTTTCCGTGACATATCAGAGAAGAAAGCAACAGAAGAAAGTATTAAGAAAAATGAAATGCTGTTATCGCAGTTATTTCAGAATGTACCTATTGCTACCGTCATGCTCGATGAGCATGGTAAGGTGCAACAAGTTAACAAAGGCTTCACTGAGACATTTGGCTTTGAACTTTCTGAGTTGAAAGGTAAAAACCTGAACGACTTAATTGTTCCTGAAGAATTGCGCAATGAAGGTATCGATTTAAACAACCTTATCACCTCCAGCAAAACAATTAGCGTTGATACTATTCGACGTCACAAGAATGGTAAGATGGTAAGTGTTATTATTTACGGTGTGCCGGTAATGCTTAATCACCAGACCATTGGTATCTATGGTGTGTATGTTGATATCACCGAACGCATGCGGGTTGAAGAGGAGTTGAAGACACGTAACACTGAGCTTGATAATTTTGTTTATAAAGTATCACATGATTTAAGAGCTCCTTTATCTTCCATACTTGGTCTTGTTAACCTGGCGCGTTTGCCAGGTAATACTGACAACCCAATGGACTACATTGACATCATTGGCAACAAAGTCCAACACCTTGACCATTTTATCGGCGATGTGCTCAGTCACTCCAAGAATCTGAAGATGGAAGTGAGTGTTGTTAAAGTTGATATTGAGGCTATTGTTGAAGATACTTTTAAGGAATTGAATTATCTTGAAGGCGCAAAAGAAATGCGACGAACCTTTAAGATCGATGGCATAGATTTTTATAGTGACCCATGGCGAGTATCTGAAATTTTCAGGAATCTGATTTCAAATGCTATCAAATACAGACAACTGACGGCAGGTGTACAATCAGAGATCAATATTAAAATTCATGTTGATAACATGAGGGCTGATATTTCATTCGCTGATAATGGAATTGGTATTGACGAAACAAACTTGGCTCGTATCTTTGAAATGTTTTACCGTGCCACCGAGCAATCAGACGGATCAGGTATTGGGTTGTATATTGTGAAGAACGCAGTTGATAAATTAAACGGACAAATCTCAGTTGCCAGCAGGCCTGGACAAGGCACGCGCTTCAATTTTATTCTTCCCAACCGAATCAACAGTGTGATTAGCAAACCCGTGCCGGTCGTATTCGAACAACGATGAAGATTCAGGAAGTAATTACAAAGCATCACATACAAGAGTTTTTGATGTTGCCCGTTCATTTATACAAAAATGAACCTACATGGATACGTCCATTAGACAAAGACATAGAGTCTGTTTTTGATACGGAAAAGAACAAAACCTTCAGACATGGTGAATGTATTCGCTGGCTATTGCTTGATGATAACAATAAAACCATTGGTAGGGTAGCCGCATTTATCAATACTAAAATCACGCACAAAGGAAACGATCAACCTACAGGTGGAATGGGTTTCTTTGAATGCATCAATGATCAGACAGCTGCTTTCAGATTATTTGATGAAGCAAAACAATGGCTTCAAAGCAAAGGCATGGAAGCCATGGACGGTCCTGTTAATTTTGGTAGTCGAGATCGATGGTGGGGTCTTTTGATTGAAGGTTATGACAAGCAACCCAACTATCAGTGCAATTATAATTTTGCTTACTATAAAGATTTTTTCGTAGCCTACGGTTTCCAGGTATATTTCTACCAACTCACCTTTGGTCGCACGGTAATGGAACCATTAACACCTAAGTTAATTTCCAGAGCGAAGATTACAGAGAATGACCCTGACTACTCCTTCCGTCATCTTCGAAAAGACGAGGTTGAAAAACTTGCAGAATATATCCACGAGGTATATAACAAGGCTTGGTCTAATCGAAATGAAAATCCTGAGATTACACTTGCCCAAGCTAAGCTCATTGTAAAGCAAATGAAGCCTATCATGGATTTGCGCTTGTTGTATTTTGCATTCTACAAAGAGAAGCCAGTAGGATTTTTCTTGTCATTGCCAGAGATAAACCAGGTGTTTAAATATGTGAATGGCAAGCTTAACTGGATTGGCTACATCAAATTATTGTGGCACATGATCATGAAGACCAATCGTAAAGCCTTTGGTGTTTTGTTTGGCGTTGTGCCGGAACATCAAGCCAAAGGATTAGATGCCGGGATGGTGATGGCTTCGCGAGCTATACTTCAGGATCAATACAAGCGCTACGACGAATATGAGATGAACTGGATTGGCGATTTCAATCCGAAGATGATTAATGTTGTTGAGCAAGTAGGCGCATCTCTAACTAAAAAGCATGCAACCTATCGTAAACTTTTCGATGAGACCAAGCCATTTAGGCGGGCTCCGATTTTGAGATAGTCATACGAAAGATCATATCAAATTCTGACATCTGTCATTAAACTTCTTTTCCAGAATATTGTTAATGACGTAACTTCGCGCCCGTATTCCATTTCAGGAATTGGGCAAGGCGTATAGCTTGATGTTTAAATGAATATTATGAAAAGCAAAACCGGTGTTTTACTAATCAATCTTGGAACTCCTGATAGTCCTTCGGTAAGTGATGTGAGATCATATCTGTCGCAGTTTCTTAATGACCCTCGGGTTATTGATATACCCTGGTTGTTACGCAAGATGTTGGTGAATCTTATCATCGTTCCTTTCAGAGCACCGAAGTCCGCTAAGATCTATCAGAAACTATGGACAAAGGATGGATCACCACTTTTGATTTATGGTAACAAAGTAAAAGACCTATTGCAAAAAGAATTGCCGGGTGATTATGAAGTACACCTGGCGATGCGTTATAAGAATCCTTCAATACCCGATGTAATGGAGACGATGCGCAAAAAGAATTATCAGAAGATCATTGTTGTGACTATGTTCCCACAATACGCATCAGCATCAACAGGCTCAGCGTTTGATGAAGTAATGCGTGTTATGAGAAGCTGGTGGGTTATACCTGAGTTGAAATTTGTAAATCAATATTACGATCATCCTACTTTTATTGAGGCATGTATTGCACGCGCTAAACAATATGATCTTAAAGAATACGATCACATTTTGTTTTCTTATCATGGTTTACCAGAGCGACAGGTAGACAAGGTTTACAATGAAGGTTTATGTTCTGATCACGATTGTGAAAAAGAAATTACGGAAGAGAATAAGTATTGTTATAAAGCAACGTGTTATGCTACAACCAGATTATTGGTTGAGAAACTTTCCATACCTGCAGATAAATATGCAGTTTGCTTTCAATCGCGATTAGACCAGAAATGGCTTAAGCCTTTTAGTGACGTAGTAGTAGAGGAATGTGCGAAAAAAGGAATGAAGAAATTACTTGTGTTCTCACCAGCCTTCACTGCAGATTGTCTTGAAACTATTATTGAAATAGGTGATGAGTATCATCATATCTTTAGAGAACATGGTGGTGAGAAAGTACAACTTGTAGAAAGTCTGAATGATCATCCGCTTTGGGTGAAGTGCTTGAAAGAACTTGTTGTAGAATAAATAATTTCAGATTTCAGATTTCAGATTTCAGATTTCAGATTTCAGATTTTGTTAGTCATATGAAATTTGAAATTTTGAATTTGAAATCGATTTACTCCACCTTATCAAGCTTCACCAACTTCTTCGCTTTCAGGCTTGTGATGCCAACTACGGCTAGTGTCATACATCCACCGAATACAACGGATGGAACCAGGCCCATAAGTTTTGCAGCAAACCCGGACTCGAAAGCTCCGATTTCATTTGATGATCCAATGAACATACTATTCACGGCAGACACCCGGCCCTTCATGTTCTCGGGTGTTAATGTATGAATGAGTGTGCCTCGGACAATAACACTAACACTGTCAAACGCTCCACTAAGTGTCAGCATAGCAATGGATAAGAAAAGATTAGTTGATAAACCAAAGCCAATCATACAAGCACCAAATCCGGCAACGCACCACAATAGTTTTTTACCAATATCTTTTTTGATTGGATTGTGCGTAATGTAAAACGCTGTTAGCACTGCACCGATTGATGGAGCTGAGCGCAGGATGCCCAACACTTCAGGTCCTGACTTTAATATTTCTTTCGTGAATATTGGAATCAATGCCACGGCTCCTCCAAAGAGTACAGCGAAGAGATCAAGACTTATTGCGCTAAGAACAATCTGATTTTTGAAAACGAATTTTAAACCGGTAGAGATCTTCTCAACAATACCTTGTTCTTCTTCTGTGGCTGGTGGCACTGGTCTCGTTGGAATTGAAAAATAAAAAAATAGACTAGCTACAGTCAGCACAACATCTGCAACGTAAGCACCTGTAAGTTTAAACAGAATATAAATGCCACTGGTTAAGATAGGCCCACCAATAGCTGCTGCTTGCCAGAACGTACTATTTAATGTGATGGCATTTGTATACAGATTTCGAGGCACCAACTGTGGCATAAATGAAAAGTTTGCAGGTGAAAGAAATCCACGAGCAAGGCCACTTATAAATATAACAACATAAATAGGCACAGCCCCAAATGCTAACAGTAAACCGTGAGGTTGTATAGTAAAAAATAAAAGTGCTGCAGAACAGAAAAGTAAAAGTGAGATTGTTACGATTATTATTTTCTTGCGTTCAATAATATCGGCAATGTGCCCGGCATATAAAGACACAGCAATGGCAGGTATAGCTTCTGCCAGACCAATCAAGCCAAGCGATAATGCATCATGTGTAATTTCATATACTTGCCACCCTACAACGGTTGCCTGAATTTGTAAGGCAAGCGTAATGGATAATCGCGCAAAAATGAAAGATCTGAAATCTGGTATTCGTAAAGCAGCGTAGGCTCCGACAGGAGCGGGGTTAGCGTTTGTCATTTAACTTGTAATAACTTTGTAGTAGCCTCAACGGCAGATTTTCTACGAAGTTCCCGTTCGCCCCGAATTTCTACAAACGGTATGGCTTGATTTTTCATTTCATTTAAATAAATGTTATAAAGCTCCTCTCGTTTATCTGGATGTTCACGCTGCGGGTCAGCTTCCCAGGGAATGTCGACATAGGTAAGCAGATATAAATCATATTTACGCTCAGCAATAGATTGTAAAATCTCTGGAGGACAAGTGCCGAACTTAAATTCACTCCACACCTTAATAACATACAGATTAGTATCGCAGAAGAGCACCGTTGGTGTTGTTCGTGCATAACTATCTTCTAATCGCATTTGACCGTGCGCTATGCTGATCAGGTCATTGATCTCATAAGGTCTTGTGAGATTATCCATATAACCCCGGGCATACTCAGGTACCCAGGCAGAGTTGAAATATTCAGCGAGGTATTTTGAAAGATCAGACTTGCCCGTACACTCCGGGCCGATAATAGCTACTTTCTTTTGAGATGGATGTGGTACAGCGAACATGGAGGAAAGTTGGTAGATATTTTTGTGGATGTAAAATGGGGGAGGTTATTTATTATTGATGGTCTAAGTTTTTATAGTAGACGGACTCTCCCCGTGAATATTAGACGAATCAAAATCTTGAATCTGCTGAGCATTTTTAGATACGCAATTGATCTAACACTTCTTGAAATTTATTAACTTCCATATGAAGGTTCCAGCATTTACGCGTTATGCCAAAAAAACTGTAATCGATGATGTAAATGGTTTGATAACTACGCTTAGGCTTGTACTTAACAATGAACCGCAGCAATTGATCTTGTATTTGCATCAGAAGTCGTCAACTAAAAAGTGTGATGAAAAATTATTCGTAAATCATGTTTAAAATAATAAGGAGGCTCAGCCTATACTCCTATCCATTTCGTTGTTACAACATTTACTCATTCCTTAAAGATACCTTAAAAATAAGTTCTGATTTGATAAAATCGATTTGGTTTCGTTTTCTTTGAGGCAGTTATAATCAAAATTAAGATGCCCGAAAAGACCTATAATGCAACGCTCGGCTTCTCGCCGTTGTCTCCAATTTTGTCAGGAAATTCTAGCTCAGCTCACAAGCAATATATCTTTTTTGTTAACTCTGACTCAATAATAATTTATGAAAAATACAAGTAAGTACATTCCCTTGAATTCAATGGATAGTTCTTTTTTCAAAATGGCATTGAGTATTATTCTATCTGCTTTCATTACTCAAGGGGCTATGGCGCAGCTATCGGATGGGGAAAAGAGTACTATCAATAGTATGCTCCCGCAGCCTGTGCCAAAATCTCCAAACGTCGCTGCACTAGGTAAATTTAGTGATTACCCGGTTAATTATTTTTCCGGAGTACCAGAAATTTCAATTCCTATTTTTGAGATTACTAGCGGAGAGCTAAGTGTACCTATTACACTTAGCTACCATGCCTCAGGTATTAAACCTAGCGATGTTGCCAGTTGGGTTGGTCTTGGATGGTCACTCTCTGCAGGTGGTAATGTGTCAAGAAATGTTTTAGGTAAGCGAGATGAGGAAGATTTCTATACCAGGACTTTAATTCCAAGTCCTAATGGATGCATAGACTATACTTACCTGAAACAATCAGCTCTTTCTACTATCGATACACAGCCTGATGTCTTTTCGTATTCATTTCCGGGAGGCAGTGGTAAATTCATGTTTACTGGAAATGGTAATCCTGATCCTTATTTGATACCCTATGCACCCTATATTATAAAGCCCACATTTGCTTCTAATGCATTTACAAAATTTGAAATTACAAATGAGCACGGAGTGTTGCATCGTTTCGGTACAAGTTCCACACAGGCAACTTCGCAAGAATTTACAAGCTCAGTTACAGGGGGTAATCCAACATTAGGTGCCACAACGGCTTGGCATCTCATGGAAATGGTTTCACCAAATACTGATGATCAGATCTCTTTCACATATCAAGATGCAGGCATGTGTACAATGAGTGATATCTCTTATTATGAGACTGTTCAAGATCAATGTCAGATAGGGAATTCCACATGTCCAGATAGCCAACCGTTAATACCACAGAGTGCTTCCATCAATACAGCAGTTAACCAACAGGCCGTATCTGTAATTACATATAAAAATGGGAAAGTTGAATTTGTAATGGGAGATCTCAGAAGTGATCAGACCCAACTTCATTCACTTGATTACATCAACATCTATAGTCTCGTTAATGGTCAGTACACTTTACTAAAAACAATAAAATTTATTTATTCATATTTCACTATACAAGGTAACAATGCCCGCCTTAAACTTGATGCTCTGCAATTCCTTGATAGCAATGGTGCTTTAGTACAAAATTACAAGTTCAGTTATTTTAGTACAGATTTTCCCTGGACCTCATCTTATGGATACCCGATTAATGCTCGTGATCTTTGGGGGTACTATAACGGAGCGGTACAAAATACCGATCTTATTCTTAAAAAATCCATTTACTTTCTGCCAAATGGAGCTACTACAGGAGCCTGGACTACTATAGGGGGAGCAGATGACAGAAGTGTAAATGTTGATTACATTAAAAATGGTGTACTTAAACGAATAGATTTTCCTACCGGAGGATATACAGAATTTGATTTTGAAGCCAATCAGTATTACAACTATTATGATGCACCCGGCACACCCACGCTGGCAGGAGGGTTGAGAGTAGCCTCTATTACAAGCAGTGCTGGAAGCGATACACCTTCAGTTGTTAAAATCTATAAATACGGTAGTGGTGGTAACTATACGTCGGGAGTTGGAGTTGCAAATTTTTCACAGTATAGCTATAACTATAAGAGTGTTCAGTCACTCGTTCTAAAGGCGTGTGATGCGCAAATGCCAAGTTATAAATATATGAGTACAACCTACTACTCAAACTCAGCATATAACACCGATAATTTTGATTCTTCCCCGGTGATATATCCAAATGTAACGGAATATTTTGGTGATCCGGCAGGCAATAACATTGGTAGGACCGAGTATGAATATGACAACGGTTACCCTCAAACTGATAATGATCAAATCGTACCACCTTCTAATAAGTATTATCGGGACAGTTACTTCTGGAAGAGAGGCAAATTGACCCACTCGGTAACCTACGACAATTCGAACAATAAATTATCTGAGAAGACAATAGAATACACTGGTCTCCAGACAAATGACAAAATAGTGAGTGTGGGCGCATTCCAATATAATATTTACCTGGGTCCCTATTGTGATATTTCGGATGCATGTATTCTTCCCTCTGGAGACTATGTCGATCCTAGTGATTTCAGCTTTACAAGTTTTTATCAGCACTCTGGTGCGTGGCTTGAAACCAAAACCACAAGTAAGACTTACAATTATGGTGACGTAAATAATTATGTCATGACGGAAGTTTCCAAAACGTATGATCCAACGAAACTTCAACCTATTCAAACAACGAATACAGGCAGCAATAAAGATCAGGTTGTAACAATAAATAAGTATCCTTTCGACCTTACCACCTCACCCGCTGCCAGAGGCAATGTATTGGGTATCCAAATGCTCAATACCAAAAACATAATTTCAAGTCCTATTGAAACATTTACCTATAGGCAGAATACTGATGGCAGCAACTCTAGGGTAATTGCAGGGCAACTGACTACTTACCGTCAAAACGATGCAAACACAAATTATGTAGTGCCAGATCAGATTTATTTGTGGGAGTCGCCGCAACCCATGCCCGCTGATAATTATGGAAGAGTTTCGACAGATCCAGACAATAGCAGCCTTGTT
>Ga0310811_10006748_pt1 | contig 14687 bp, 12 predicted proteins | sample YCmetagenome_FD_207642 | JGI IMG/M metagenome (GOLD analysis project Ga0310811, IMG submission 207642) | Soil microbial communities from experimental microcosm in Duke University, North Carolina, United States - YC | ecosystem: Engineered > Artificial ecosystem > Soil microcosm > Unclassified ...
ACAAGCGGTCCGCCCGCGACCTGACCAGCAACCCGCCGGCCCTCGGCCAGTACACCCTCAAGACCATGTGGGCGACGCCGCAGGCCAAGTGGCTGAGCATACAGTATGCCCTCTACATCGGCTGCTCGCTCTTTGGCGTGGCGTACTACTACAGCTTCGGCACGGCGATGCACTTGGGCACCTGGGCCGCGGTGGGCGGCGCGGCGGGCTTCTCCCTCGCCGACGGCGGCTTCCGGCCCTTCTACGGCCTGCTGTCGGAGTACATCGGGCGCCGCAGGACGATGGCCTATGCCTACGCCGGGAACGTTGTCTTCCAGCTCGCCACCCTGTACGCCGGCCTCAACCACCAGGCGGCGCTATTCGCCATCTTCGCGGTGATCTCCGGCGGCCTGTCCGGCGCGAACTTCCCCATGACGGCGGCGACCGTGTCCGACTACTACGGCGAGAACAACAACGCGGTCAACTACGGTTCCGTCTATGCCTTCAAGGCGCTCGGCGGATCCTTCGCCGGCGGCATCGCTGCGCTGATCATGACCGGCACCTTGTACGGGTCGGCCACCTTCAACTGGGAGCGCGGCTTCTGGTTCGGCGCCGCGCTCGGTGCCCTCGCCACGGTCGTCGTCTACTTCAAGTGCAAGCCGGTAACCAAGGAGCAGTACGAGCGCGCCCTCGCCAAGACGGCAGCGCCCAAGGCCGCTGCGGTAACAAAGGCCGCGTAACCCAGGTCGCTAAGGCCGCGTACCCGCCAGGCGCCGCCTCAGCGTAACCAGCAGAACCAAAGAGAAACCAGGTATCTCCCCAGAACGGGTGCGGCCTGCACTGGTCGCACCCGTTCCACGTTAAGGCGGGCCGGCGAAGCGAAGTCACGGACCGTTCGGGATGGTATTGATGTTGAATTTGGGGTTACACGTGTTCCATCACGAAGACGCCCAGGGTGTTCGGCTCCAGGGCGTCGAAGACGTGGAAGGCGTCGCCGGGGTAGCGCACGTAATCGCCGGGGGCCAGCTCGACGGCTTCGCCTTCCGGGCCCACCAGGGCGCGGCCGGTGCCGAGGATGACGTGCTCGACCGTGCCGGGCGCGTGGGGGCGAGCGCGGTGGCCCATGCCAGGCTCGGCGGTAACCCGGTAGATGTCGCGGCGGGCCCCCTGCGGGGAAGACGCAAGCATCACCGCAGCGTACGGGTCACGCTCCGCGTGCAGCACGGCCCCCTCCCCCGCGCGGATCACCTGGACGTCGCTGCGCGGCGGATCGATGAGCCGGCTGAGCGGGATGCCGAGCGCGGTGCCGAGGGCCCACAGGGTCTCCAGGGACGGGTTGCCCGTGCCGTTCTCCAGCTGAGACAGGGTGGACTTGGCGATGCCGGCCCGCTTGGCCAGCTCGGTGAGCGACAGGGCGGCCCTGGCCCGCTCCTTCTTGAGGGACATTGAAACGAGGGCGACGATGTCGGCCGGGGTTGCTGAGCTTCCCGCTCTGTCTGTGTCTGGCACGTTGGTTCGCTCCATCATCCGGTTCGTTCGGTTTGACGAACCGCTCTCCTACGTTCATTATATTGAACATGCGGTTTCTATGGCGAACAGCCTCACTGGCACTGCTACGGAGGGGCGTCCCCTCGGAAGGTAGCCGAGTTGCGCGCCCGATTCGAGGGCGGTTTTGGCCATCGGGCGCGCAACTCGGGGACGTCGCGCTGGTCTGCGTGGCGGACGGAATCGTCGGGGTGTCGTTCGGGGCAACTTCTGTCGGCGGCGGGCTGGCCTGGTGGGTGCCCGTGGCGCTGTCGGTGCTCGTCTTCGCGGGCGGCTCGCAGATCGCGGCGGTAGGCGTGGTGCTTGGCGGCGGGTCTCCGGTGGCGGCCGTGCTCGCTGGGGCGGTGCTGAACACCCGGCTGTTCCCCTACGGGCTCGCGGTCGCGGATGTGGTGGCGGGCCCCTGGTGGCGCCGCTTGCTCGGAACCCACCTGATCACTGACGAGTCCGTGGCGTTCACGATGCGGCAGTCCGCGCCGGAGCGGCGCCGGGCAGCGTTCTGGACCTGCGGCGTCCTGCTGTTCCTCGTGTGGAACGCGACCGTGCTGCTTGGCGTGGCCCTGGGCTCGACGGTGCGGAACACAGACGCGTTCGGGCTCGACGCGACGTTCCCCGCGGTGATGCTCGCCTTGGCTCTGCCAACGCTGACCTCCCGGTCGACGCGCGTCGCCGCTGGGACCGGGGCGGTCATCGCGGTCGCGCTCACTCCTGTGCTGCCCGCCGGTTTGCCGCTGCTCGCCGCGCTCGGCGGGCTCGGCGCGCGCTGGACCGGCTGGCGAGGTCAACGGTCAGCGGCGGACCCGGGAGGGCCACGAGACAGCGAGGGCGCTGTCAACCAGGAAGAACTGTCAGCTGGAGGTAAGCGATGATGCCCATGACCGCCATTGTGGCACTTGCTGCGGTCACGTACGCGTTCCGGCTGGCGGGACCACTGTTGCGCGGACGGGTCACCGTCCCGGCGGCCGCCGAGCGCGTGTTCGCCGACGCGGCCACGGTGCTGCTGATCGCGCTCGCGGCGACATCCGCGCTGACCGCCGGACACGGTTTCGCGGGCTGGGCCCGGCCGGCGGGGGTCCTCGTGGCGGGCGTGCTCGTCACTCGGCGCGCACCGTTCCCCGTCGTGGTGGTCGCCGCCGCGGGGGTGACGGCGCTTTTGCGCCTGGCCGGTGTCTCCTGACGCGCGGGCGGGGCTCACGCTGGCAGGAATGCACTGAACCCGCTGATCCTGCCAGCGGCAACGACAGAGAAGACGTAAGTTTTTTGTCCGATGTAAATAAAAGACGCGTAGGGCGTCTTTTATTTACATCGGACAAGAAGCCTTCGCGCTAAAAATAATTTACACGTTAATCGTCGGTGGCGATATTGTGAAATGTCCGAAATTTCGTGGCGCGCCAGCGCCCGAAATTTCGAGATCGGCGCTGACCGCAGTAGGGCATCGCCCATCATCGGTCCGGTGCCGCAGCCATCGCTCTGCCGAGACCGCAGCCGCCATCACACAGTCGCACCGCACCACCGCAACCGCACTGCCGCACCCCACAGCCGCAAGCGCGCAGCCGGAGCAGGTAGCCGGTGCTAGCGGTAGGCGCTCGCCTGGAGAGTGAAGAGTTCCGCGTAGCGGCCGCCCCCTGCTAGGAGTTCCTCGTGGGTGCCTGACTCGGTGGCGTGGCCTTCTTCTAGGTAGACGATGAGGTCGGCCGTTCTTACCGTGGCGAAGCGGTGGGAGACCAGGAGGGTGATCGTGCCCGACCTGGCCGCGTACTCCTCCGCCGCGGAGGTGTAGCGGTCGAAGAGGGCCTGTTCCGCGTGGGCGTCCAGCGACGCGGTCGGTTCGTCGAGGACGACCAGGAGCGGGTCCGGTGCGCGCATGGCCCGGCCGAGGGCTAGCTTCTGCCACTGGCCGCCGGACAGGTTGTGGCCGCCGGTGTACGGACCGCCGACGTAGGTCGACAGGCCGTCGGGCAGTTGCTTGTCCAGGCCCGCCGCGCCCGCCCGGTCGAGGGCGGCGAGGGCGAGGGGCTCGGAGTCGAACGACGGCAGGTCGGCGACGCCTACCGATTCGACCGCAGGCAGGCTGAACCGGGCGAAGTCCTGGAACGCCGCCGTGCAACGGGACCGCCAGCTCTCATGCGCGATCGACGCAAGCGGGACGTCGTCGATGAGTATCGCGCCAGAGGTTGGCCGGTACATGCCGAGCAGCAGCTTCACCAGGGTCGTCTTGCCGGAACCGTTCTCCCCGACGATCGCCACCGTGGCCCCGGCGGGGAAGGTGAGGTTGAGGGCGGAGAGCACGGACCGTTCGGTACCGGGATACGTGAATGACAGGTCGCGGATCGTGATCGCGGACCTCAGCTGGCTGGGGGCTTCTTCCGTTCCGGCGGCCGCGATGGCGGCCGAGTAGTGATCTTCGAGCCACAGCAAGCGGTCGGCCGTCGACAAGGTGGCGATCATGCCGGCCGAGGCGGAGGCGGTTGTGGCGAGCTGGGCGCGGGAGCGGCGGATCAGCGAGACCGTCATGAGCACGGTGCCCAGGGAGATCGCCCCGTCCGAGGCGCGCACGACGGTGAACGCGATCGCCCCCATGAGGCCGGCCGCGTAGAGCAGCCAGCCGGCCGACTGGACGGCGAGGACCTTGCGCGCCTCGCGGGCGGCGCTGCGGTCGAGGGCGCTGGTCAGCTTCCCGTGCAGGGCCTTCAGGTGCGGCGCGAGGCCGTAGGAGCGGAGTTCGCCCGCGGCGCCGGCGTTCGCGGAGATGTCAAAGATCATCCCCGCCAGGCGCCGGTCGGTGGCCATCGCGTCCTCGGACTTCCTGGTGATCTTCTTCGCGATCCGGTCGGCGACCAGCGGCGGCACGGCGGTCACCGGGAGCAGCAACAACCAGGGGGACACCGAGCCGAGCAGGACGAGCAGGGCGATAATGCGGGCCACTTGCGAGACGTTGCTCAGGATCTGCCGGGGTGCGGAGGCAAGCTGGCGGCGGCCGGAGTTCAGCCGCTCGACCTGGGCGAGGTAATCGGGGCGCTCGAGATGCTCTAGCGTTGGCACGCCGCTGATGAGCTCGATCAGCCGCCTGGTCCGGTAGACCGCGATCCGGTCGGACAGCGCCATCGCCTCGGTCGCGCCGATGCCGACCAGCACCCAGGCGAGGCCGAGCAGCAGGGCGACGACCGCGACGCCTGCGATCAGCTCGCTCTTGTTGCCAGCGAGTGCGCCGTCCGCGAGCAGCTTGTAGCCGAGGGGGTAGCAGGTGCTGGCGACCGAACCGAGCACGAGCATGGTGGTGACCAGGGCCATCCAGCCGGGGGCGGCACGGAAGCCGTCAAAGAACAGCAGCGTGGCGAGGCGCGCCAGGCGGCGCGCTGACGGGCGTTTGCCCGCATAGTCGCCCGCACCGTCGGCCGCAGCTACCGGGGTCTCCGGCGCATCCGGCCTGGACGTTGCGGCGTCGTCGGTGGTGGTCATTGCGCGAACCTCGCTGCCTGGACCTTGTACATCTCCGCGTAGGTGCCGCCCGCTGAGACGAGCTCGTCGTGGCTGCCGCTCTCGGTGATCACGCCGCCGTCCAGGACGTAAATGCGCTGCGCACGGCGGACGGTCGCGAACCGGTGCGAGATCACCAGCGTCGTCAGGCCCGCGGTGATCTCGTGGAAGCGCTCGTAGAAGCGGGCTTCGGCCCGGACGTCGAGGGCGGCGGTCGGCTCGTCGAGGACCAGGATGCGCGCGCCGTGGAACGTCGCGAACAGCGCGCGGGCGAGGGCCAGGCGCTGCCATTGCCCGCCGGAGAGCTCGGCGCCGTCGGGGAGTTCGCGGGACAAGACGGTGTCCCATTTCTTGGGGAGTTCGTCGACGACTGAGGAGAAGCCGGAGAGCTTCGCGGCCTTCAGCACCCCAGCGCGGTCATCGGCGTGTTCCAGCGCACCGAAGGCGACGTTGTCGTACGCGGTCAGCGGGTACCGGACTGGGTCCTGGGGCATCAGCGCGATCATCCGCTGCCAGCCGCCAGGGTCGAGCATGCGGATGTCCGTTCCGTCGACCGTGATCCGGCCGCCGACCGGGTCGCGGAGCCGGGCAAGGAGGCTCACCAACGTGGACTTGCCCGCGCCGTTGACGCCGACGAGCGCGGTGGAGGTGCCCGCCGCCAGTTCCAGGTCGACCCCGGCGAGGACGTCGCTTGTGCCGGTCGGGTAGCGGAACCGCACGCCCTCGAACCGCACCGCGGCCTGCGGGGCCTCGCCGGGATCGCGCGCGCCGTCCAGTTCGGACGGCGGCCGGAGGTCCTGCTCAAGCCGGTCGGCGTCCGGCAGACCGAACAGCGTCCACGCGAGCGTGATGTCGTCCATCGAGACGTTGCCCGCCGCGGCCGTGATCGCGAGCATCGGCAGCATGATCGCCAGCGACCGCGGCCCGATCGCGTGGGTGCGCGCTGCGTCGCTGATCGTCCAGATCGCGAGCGCGTAGCCTGCGGTGACGACGATGAAGCAGGCGGTGGCGCGCCGGTGCAGCCCGCGCAGGCCCGCGTGCCCGGCGCGGATCGACTCGGTGAAGTGCCGCGCGTACCTTCCGCCGAAGAACTCGGCGAGGCCGAAGACCCGCACCTCCTTCGCGTCCCGCGCCTTCGAGCCGACGCCGGTGTAGTACCAGGCGCGGCGCATCTCGGTCGTCTGGCCGCGCATGTCGATCGCCTGCTTAAGCACCGACTTCAGGATCACCTGCCGCACGACAAGCCACATGGCGAGCAGCACCAGGCCGAGCCACCAGAAGTACGCCGCGATCACGGCGCAGCCGAACACGCCAGACAGCCGGTTCGCTACCGAGCCGACCCAGGTCACCGGCGCGTTGCCCGGAAAGAAGCCAGTGAGAGAGCCCTCGGCGGACGCGAGGCGGTTCAGCGTTTCCTGGTCTTCGAGGTGCGCGACCGTGGACGGCGCGGTGACGGCGGTCAGCAGCCGCGCCTGCAGCTGGCCGGTGATCCGCTGGCTGGCGGCGGTCCCGAGCGCGGCGCCGATCGGGTCGAGGATGAGCGACGCCGCGTACAGCAGCGCGGCGATCACGAGGGCCGCGATCAGCCGGTCCCCGGCCGCGGACGACATCCCGTCCTTGATCGCGTCGGGGACCGCGCCGACGACGTAACCAAGCGAAGCGACGACGAACGGTCCGTCGAAAGTGTCGAGCGCGGCCCAGGCGAGGACCGCGATACTGAGGGGTTTGCTTGAAGCCCACAGCAGGCGCCACGACTGCCGCCCGCTGATCCTGCTACCCGTCGCCATCCACTGCGAGATTGCCGCGGCCACGATTGGCCAGACTACTTCGTAGCCGCCTCAGAAGAAAAACAAATTACTTCAGAACGGCCGCGTTCGTTCCCCCTGCCCTTTCCCGCCTTTGAAAGGGTGACCTGGTCAGGCTCGTGCTCCGCGCGTTGGGCCGCTCGTTCCACGCGGGCACGGGCGGCAGAGCCGGATCCGTTGCGCCTCTTTGGCTGAGGCAATGCGGGAGCCGGCGATCTGGTCCGGCAGGAGCCACCAAGTGGTGCGGGTGTGCAGGAACGTTTCATGAAATGTCCGAAATTTCGTGGCGCGTCAGCGCCCGAAATTTCGGACGGCTGCTCGCGGGCGGCGTGCGCGCACGGTGGTTGCGCGCCCTAGGCCGATACGGAGATGCCGCAGGGGCCAAGGCCGATGCGGAGATGCGCATGAGTGCCGCAAGGCCAAAACGGTGATGGGCCCGAGTGCCGCAAGGTCAATAGAAGTAGCCTCGTGGCACGTAAGAACAGAACGAACTGCCTCTGTGCGTCGCAAGGCCAAAACGATGCTGCGCGTGCGTGCCACAAGGCCAAAGCGGAGATGGGCGTGGGGGGCCGCAAAGCCAATGGGGATAGCCTCGTGGCACGCAAGAACAGAACGGACCGCTCTTGTACGCCCTAAAGCCGGTGCCGCGCGCGACGTTGGCGGCGGTTTCCTGACTCCGTGCGGAGCGTGAAGGGGTGGGCGGAGCTAGCGGCCGTTCTTTACGGGCTTGCTGTTGATTTTTACGCTGTTACTGGTCGTCGCCTGTTTGGGCTTCTGGGAGGGTGCGGTCCCGGTCGGAGAACGGGGACGGGCCCAGCGCCGCTACGTCGGGGGCCGTCACGTTGTATTCGTTCAGGCGCCAGTGGGCGTTGCGGAACTCCAGGACCGACCAGGAGCAGTTCACCAGGGAGCCGAGGGTGGGGAGGCCGTCGACCGGGATGCCGAGGAGGCGCTCCATGCCGATGCGCAGCGCCGCACCGTGCCCTACCGCGATCGCCAGCTGGCCCTCGTCGAGGGTGTCGGCGATGCGGGTGAGCACCCCGGCCACGCGCTCGGCGATGACCAGGGTCGGCTCGCCGTTCGGGGGGTTCCACGTGGCGCGCTGCGTCGGGTAGCGCTCGCGGATCTCCTGGTCGGACAGGCCTTCCCAGTCACCGCCGTAGCGTTCCCGCAGGTCCTTGTCCAGCATGACGGGCAGGCCGGTCAGCTTGGCCAGCGCGGCGGCGGTCTGCTGGGCGCGGGACAGGTCGGAGGAAAACAGCGCGTCGGGGCGCAGGGTCGCGAGGCGCCGGGCGGCCTGCTCGGCTTGGGCTACGCCAGTGTCGTCGAGCGGGATGTCCGTCTGGCCCTGGTACCGGTGTTCGACATTCCAGGTCGTCTGGCCGTGCCGCCATAGCACGAGCCGCTTGCCTGCGCTCAGCGTGCGTCTCCGCTCGTCCCAGGGTTGCCGATGGTGGCCGCCTCGGGCAGCGGGATGACCGGGCAGTCCTTCCAGATGCGCTCCAGGGCGTAGAAGGAGCGCTCTTCCTTGTTCTGGACGTGGACCACGATGTCGTTGTAGTCGAGCAGCACCCAGCGCCCCTCGTTCTCGCCTTCCCGGCGGACCAGAGTGGCGCCTGCCTGCTTGAGCTTGAGCTCTACCTCGTCGATGATCGAGCGGACCTGCCTGTCGTTGGCGCCGGAGCAGAGCAGGAACACGTCGGTAATCGCAAGCTGGTCGCTGACGTCGTAGGCGACGATGTCGTTGGCCAGTTTCTCGGCCGCGGCAAGCGCGGCGATCTCGGTGAGCTCAATAGCTCGGTTGGTGGCAGTCACGTGGCTGGCTCGGCCTCCTTGGTAGGCGATGCTTACCATCTATTTTCGCATGCTCACGCAAGCGGAATCCGCCGCTGCGCTGCGCCGCCGTGATCAGTGGCCTCGTCGCCGTGTTCTTACAGGCCCTGCCAGGCGGGCTTGGCCGCGTACACCTCGCTGTAGTAGTCGAGGCGGCCGAGGCGCGACGCCGCGGCCTGGTCGAGCAAAACCGAGACGTGCGGGTGCAACTGCAGCACCGATGCCGGGCAGGATGCCGACACCGGCCCCTCCACCGCGGCCGCGGCTGCGGCCGCCTTGCCCTCGCCGGTGGCGATGAGCAGCAGGTGCCGCGCCTCGAGGATGGTCCCGAGCCCCTGGGTCAGCACGTGGGTCGGTACCTCGTCGGGCGAGCCGAAGAAGCGGGCGTTGTCTTTGCGTGTCTGTGCGGTGAGGGTCTTGATCCTGGTGCGGCTGGCCAGCGATGACCCGGGCTCGTTAAAGGCCAGGTGGCCGTCGGAGCCGATGCCGAGCACCTGCACGTCCACCCCGCCCGCCGCCTTGATGAGCGCCTCGTACCGCTCCCCTGCCGTCGGCAGCCCGTCCGGGCTCGGGTCGGGGCCGTTGACCTGGGCTGCGGTGATGCCGAGGCCGTCGGTCAGCTCGCGGGCGATGGTCGCCCGGTAGCTCTGTTCGTGACCTGCGGGCAGGCCAACGTACTCGTCGAGGTTGAAGCAGGTCACGCCGTTGTAGGCGGGCCCGGCACCGGCTTCGTGACGGCGGATCAGCTCCTGGTAGGTCGGCAGCGGCGTTGACCCGGTGGCCAGCCCGAGGACCGCCGCGGGCTTGCGGCGGACGACCGCTTCGATGACGTCCGCCGCCAGCGCGGCGATCTCACCCGCCGAGCCGAGCGGCACGACTTCCATTAGCGGCTTCCCTTCATCTCGCGGTTATCTGCCCGCGGTGATACCGTCGAATCAATCGGCGAGAACCAAGTCGACATTTAAGTAGCTTTCGATTTGATCTGCGGCAGAGCATGCTGTGGAAGCGCGGGGAGGCGACCGGGTTGCCGGGCCTGCGAACCGCGAACCGACTCCCGCGGTTATGCCGTGGCTGGAATCCTCGTCCGTCAGGACGACGGAGGGTGTCAACCGGCGTTCCCGATCAGGGCGGCGCCAATCGCGCCGACCGGCGCCCGGCCTGGCAGCAGCGTGGTCCGGCTGGCGAGGTCGAGGGCGGCGAGGAACGGCGAGGTGGCGGCCTGGGCGCGCAGCGCCGCGGTGACCGCCGCGAGCAGCGGCTCGCCGACATGGGCGACGCCGCCGCCGATGATGATCGCGGCCGGGTCGACCGCCAAGCCGAGCATCCGCACCGCGTCCGCCACTCCGGCCGCGAAGCGGTCACGGGCCGCGATCGCTTGGGGGTTTCCCTGCGCGGCCGCGGCGAACAGGGCCTCGGCCGGCGGCACGTCCCCGGTCGCGGGCCAGGCGGCCGCCACCGCCGACCCGGAGGCGAGCAGTTCCAGGCAGCCGCTCTGCCCGCACGAGCAGAGCCCGCCGGCCGGGTCCACCGGCACGTGGCCGATCTCGCCCGCCGCGCCGTGGGCGCCGCGCCGCAGCGTGCCCGACAGGACCAGGCCGGCCGCCAGGCCGGTGCCGAGGGCGAGGTAGGCCAGGTCGTCGGCGCCGCTGAGCACGTGGGCGCCCCAGGTGGCGGCGTTGAGGTCGTTCTCGACGATGACGGAGGCACCGGAGCGGTCGGCCAGCCGGTCGGCCAGCGGGAACCATTCGCCGCCGAGGCCGAGGTTGACCGCGTGGCTCACGGCGCCGCGCTTACGGTCGACGATCCCGGGGATGCCGATGCCGATGTGCGGCGGCAGGGCACCGTCAAGGCCAGCGGCCAGCAGGTCGAGCACGGCCGTCACCGACTCCAGCACCCCGTCAGGGCCGGGCAGGGTCTCCTGCCGGGCCTGGGCGACGACGGCGCCGCCCTCGCTGATGACCGCGCCAAGAACCTTGGTCGCCCCGATGTCGAGGCCTACACGCATATCACTGGCCCGCATCTCACTATTCACGAAACACCCAGTTCACCTGAAAGCACCAGCACTGCCGCACCGACCAGCACGACGTCGTCGCCGAGGGGCGACATGCGCACCACCAGGTCGGCCGCCGAGTCTGCCATGACCCGCTCGCGGACGGTCGCGTCGAGGGCTTCGCGAAGCGCGCCGTCGAGCAGTTCCGGTGGCCCCGCGAGGACGACCTCGTGCAGGTTGAGCGCGGCGATGACTGGAGCGAGCACCCCGCCGAGGACGGTTCCGACGGACGCCAGCGAGCGGTCGCCGCGGCGCAGCTGTGATGCGGCGAGGATGGTCTCCAGGCAGCCGGCCCGGCCGCAGGCGCAGCGCACGCCGGCCGGGTCGACCACGACGTGACCGATCTCGCCTGCGGCCCAGGCGTGCCCCTGGACCAGGGACCCGCCGACCACAAGGCCGGCGCCGACACCAGTCTCGATGCGTAGCAGCATCAGGTCGGCCGCGGTGGTACCGCCGAAGGTGTACTCGGCCAGGACGGCGGTGTTGGCGTCGTTGGCGACGTAAACCGGGAGGTCGAGGCGGCGGCGGAGGATGCCGGTCAGGTCGACCCCGGCCCAGTGCAGGTTGTGGGCGTCGAGGACCACGCCGTGCCCGTCGACCACGCCGGGCGTGCCGACGCCCACGCCGAGCACCGGCCGGTCGATGGTGGCGCGCAGCCGCTCGGCCAGGCCGACGGCGATGCCAACCGCTTCCTCGCCGCAGGCGCCGTCCAGCGGGACCTCCGCCCGCGACTTGACCTGCCCGGACAGGTTAATCACGGCTCCCGCCATCCGGTCGGCGGGCGAGAGGTCGAGGGCGACGATGTGGGCGGAGTCGGGCAGCAGGCCGACCAGCGTGGGCGGCTTGCCGACCTTGTTCTCGGCCGGCGCGCCGAGTTCGCCGAGCAGGCCGTCGATGATCAGCCCGCCGACCAGGTCGGAGACGGTCACCCGGGTGAGGCCGGTGGTCCGGGCCAGGTCGGCCCGGGAGGCGGGGCCTTCGGCGAACAGGTGCTGCAGGATCAGTGAACGGTGGTGGCGCCTGGTGTCCTCGGCGAGCAGCTTGCCCATGGGGCGCAGCGGGCGGGGACGCACTCCGCCTGTGTTCACTTAACCGCCCCCGCTGTCAATCCGCTCACGACACGCCGCTCGATGAAAGCGAACAGGATGATGACCGGCACAGTGGCGACCAGGCCAGCCGCGAAGAGGTGCCCCCAGTCGACAGAGTACTCCCCGATGTAGGAGTTGATCGCCACGGTCAGCGGCTGCTGGGAGGTGGACTGCCCGAGGCTGAGCGTGAGGGCGACGAGGAACTCGTTCCACGCCGAGATGAAGGTGAAGATAAGGGCGGTCACGATGCCCGGCGCGGCCAGCGGCAGTGTGATCCGCAGCAGGGCGCCGATGCGCCCGAGGCCGTCGACCATGGACGCTTCCTCAAGCTCGACGGGGATCGAGGAGAAGAAGGCATTGAGGATCCACACGGCGAAGGCGAGGTTGAAGCCTGCGTTGATGATGACGAGCGACAGCGTCGGCGGCACGCCGAAGTTGGTGAACTCCCGCTGGATGCCGACCAGCATCGCCGCCGGCTGGAACATCTGGGTGGCGAGCACGAGCAGCAGGAACGGGGTGCGGCCGCGGAACCGGCGGCGCGCGGTGCAGTACGCGGCGGGCAGGGCGACGAGCAGCACGATCACGGTGGCGCCCGCGGCGATCTGCAGGCTCGTGCCGATGCTGCCGCCCAGGCCGCTCGACCAGAGCGTCGTGAAGTTCGAGAACGTGAAGTGCTTGGGGAAGATGGTCGCATCGCCGAGCTCGTTGTTGGGTCGCCCGGCGATGACGAACATCTCGAGATACGGCAGCAGGAAGATGATGGCGATGATGTAGGCGGCACCGGCGACGAGCCAGGTGCGCAGCGGACGCCGGGCCCGGCGCGCGGGCCCGGGGCTGGTGCTGAGCCTCGGGGCGGGCTTGGTCGTGGTGATCACTGGTCGACCTGCTCCTTCCAGCGGGTGGTGGACAGGTAGACGAGGACGATGACGATCACCAGCAGGAAGTTGATGACTGACATGGACGCCGACTGGCCGACGTCGCCTTGCTTGAGGTCAACCATGTAGATGGTGGAGGTGGCGGTCTGGTAGCCGGGGCCGCCGCGGGTCATTTCCCAGATGATGGGGAAGGAGTTGAAGACGTTGATGACGTTGATCAGCGTCGCCACCAGGATCGCCGGCCGGAGCAGCGGCAGGGTCACCTGGAGGTAGGACTTCCACGAGGTCGCGCCGTCGATGGAGGCCGCTTCGTACACGTCGCCGGGGATCCCCTGCAGGCCGGACAGGATGGCGTAGGTGGTGAACGGCAGCGAGACGAAGATCGCGACGGCCATCATCCAGATCAGCGCGCTGGTCGGGTTGCCGAGCCAGTCCGCCTGGTTGGAGCCGAGCTTCTGGACCACGCCGAGGTGGTGCAAGATCACGTTGATGACGCCGACGTTCGGGTCGAGCGCCCACTTGAAGATCAGGGCGGTCATCATCACCGAGGCGGCCCACGGGATGATGAGCGCCCACCGGGTCACCCGGCGGCCGGGGAACCTCTGGTGGAAGAGCTGGGCCAGGCCGAGCGACACAAGCACGGTCACGGCCACGATGACCACGACCCACAGCACTGTGCGCAGCAGGACGGAAACGAAGTCCGGCTCGCGGAAGAGGTTGCCGTAGTTGGTGGTGCCGTTGTAGCCGGCGACGAAGCCTTCGCCGCCGATCTGCTGGAACGACGACTGCACCATGACCACGACCGGCCAGAGCACGACCACGCCGATAAGCGCGATCGCGGGGCCGAGCCATAGCAACGGCGCCAGGCGGCCCAGGTTTAGGCGACGCAGTGCGGCGGGCATCGAAATCACCTCGGTGGAGTAGGGCCGCGCGGGACCCGTCGGGGGGTACGGGGGGGTGCCCCGGGCGCCGGGTCCCGCGCGGAGATCAGTCAGCCGAACTATCTCAGCTCGTCGCCGTGGTGGCGACCTGCTGCAGCTGCGACAGGACGCTGGACGGGTCGCCGGTGACCGCGGTGCCGATCGTCTGCTGGATCTTGGTCTTCACGTTCGCCCAGGCGGTGTCGCTCGGGTACTGCACCGACTGAGGCAGCGCAGTGAGGAACGGGCCGAAGACCGTGTCGGAGGACAGCGCCTTCGCCGCGGAGGTCGTCGCGGGGAGCAGGTCGTACTCCTTGTCGAAGGCCATCTGGTACTTGTCCTGGTAGGCGAAGTCGAGGAATTCCTTGATCTGCGCCTGGTGGCCGTTGGGCTTGAACGCCGCGACGTTGTCGCAGACGCCGAGGGTGGTGGTCAGCGGGCCGGTCTTGCCTGCGATCGGCACCGAGGTCCAGTCCGCGCTCTGCAGCACGCCGGCCGTCTGGATGATCGGGATGAGCGCCGGCGAGCCGTTGATCATGCCGACCTTGCCCTGGGCGAATTCCTTCCACAGGTCGGTGCGGTTGACCGTGCCGGGGTTGGGCTCGGTGTCGCCCGCCGAGACCAGGCCCTTGAGGAAGGTGAAGGCCGCGACGTTGGGCGCGCTGTTGATGGTGTACTTGCCGGCGGTCTGGTAGCCGCCGCCGTCGCCGAGCATCCACAGCAGCGACTCGGCCTGGGCTTCCTCGGCGCCGAGCGGGAGGCCGAAGCCGATGTCGCCCTTCGCCTTGATCTTGGCGGCGTCCGCCTCGACGTCGGCCCAGGTCTGCGGGGCGGAAGAGATGCCCGCCGACGTGAACAGCTTCTTGTTGTAGAAGAGCGTGCGGCTTGAGGTGGTGAACGGCATGCCGTACTGCGTGCCGTTGTAAGTCCCCTGCGCCTTGAACGCCGGCAGCAGGTTGCCCGGGCTCGACAGCACGTCGGAGGCGGAGTAGAGCAGGCCGTCCTTGGCGTAGTTCGAGAAGTAGTCGCCCTCGGTGATGTCCGGGTACTGCTTGTTCTGGATCATCGTCTGGACCTGCTGGTCGAAGTTGGTCCAGGCGATCGACGTGACGTTG
>Ga0310811_10006749_pt1 | contig 14687 bp, 17 predicted proteins | sample YCmetagenome_FD_207642 | JGI IMG/M metagenome (GOLD analysis project Ga0310811, IMG submission 207642) | Soil microbial communities from experimental microcosm in Duke University, North Carolina, United States - YC | ecosystem: Engineered > Artificial ecosystem > Soil microcosm > Unclassified ...
CGAAGGCGGGACCAGTTGCCATGAGAGTGGCAGAGGTCAGGACACCGGCGGCGTGAAGCTCAGCGATGGAGCGATTGATGCCTGGGGTGAGGCCGAAGTCGTCTGCGTTGATGATGATGCGTGACGGCATGATCGAAGACGGCAGAGAAAAAGCCGTCACGCCTTACTTTAGCAGGCCATTAATAAATGGGGGTTTTCGATCACTGTAGTGAATGTTTTGACAAGGGAATGACAGGTTGGCGACCGTCGAACTGAAATCTACTTGTGTCTAAATGGGTATGCGTTCGACTGACGTTTTTGTGTGTGGGGGCGGTCCCGCGGGACTGGCTGCTGCGATTGCCGCCCGGCTTGAGGGCCTTGATGTAGTTGTAGCGGACTGTTTTAAGCCACCGATCGATAAGGCATGTGGCGAGGGATTGATGCCGGACGGAGTGGCGGCGCTGGCGGAGTTGGGTGTGACTCCGCCGGAAGAGACGACGGGAGCCTTTCGCGGGATTCGGTTTGTCGAGGAAGGACGATCCATCGCGGCGCGGTTTCCGAGTGGAGAAGGAAGAGGAATACGCCGAACGGTTTTGCATGATTTGTTGCATCGAAGAGCGGCTGAACTCGGGGTGGAGTTTCGATGGTCCACGCGAGTGCTGAATGTGCAGGATGGTGTGGTGCGGTTGGGAGATGAGGGGATTCGAGCGAGGTGGGTGGTAGGAGCTGACGGGATTCAGTCACAAACCCGTCAGCGCCTGCGTCTGGGAAGAGGACGACGGCTGAGTCGGAGGATCGGGCTTCGTCAGCATTTCAGAGTGCGTCCGTGGGGAGAGTTTATGGAGATCCACTGGTGCGACCGTGGGCAGGCTTATGTCACTCCCATAGGGATGGAGGAGATTTGCGTGATTGTGGTTGCAAGAGACCGCTTCCGTTCCGTAAGTGCATCGTTGAAATGGTTTCCGGAGTTGGCGGAGAGACTGGAGGGGGCAGAGCTGCAAAGCTCTGAGCGCGGCGCATTGACGGAAACACGTCTTTACGAACGAGTGACGAGCGGCAGGACAGCCTTGATCGGCGATGCTTCTGGCTCTGTCGACGCCATTGCAGGGCAGGGGTTGGCGCTATCGTTTTTACAGGCACGGGCGCTTGGAACAGCTTTGCGACGCGGCGACCTGAAATTGTATGAGAAGGCTCATCGCAGGATGCAGCGAGTGCCGATCTTGATGACGCAATCGATGTTATTGATGGATCGTTTCAGGCCGCTGCGTCATTGGGTGCAGGGGGCGTTCCGACGCGACCCTCAGCTCTTTGAGCAGATGCTATCGATGCATGTAGGAGCGCTCCCTTTGACTCTTCTGGGGAACGATGGTGTTCTCGGCCTGGGGCTGCGAGCCCTCATCGGGCAGGGGGTATAACTTGCGTTTATGGCAGGTGATAGGTGTGTTGTTCTGGTCTACGTTGGCCAGTGCACAGACGACGACTTTTCAGATTGATCCTGGACGGAGTGAAGTGACCTTCACGCTTGGAGACGTTCTGCATACAGTGCACGGAACATTTCATGTCTCAGACACCGAGGTCAAGTTCGACCGCAAGACGTCGACGATTTCAGGCGAGATTAATGTGAGTGCGAATAGCGGAAAGAGCGGCAACAACACACGTGATCGCCGGATGAGCAAGGATGTTCTGGAGGCGGAGAAGTTTGCGACAGTCTCTTTTAAACCACAGCAGATGTCGGGGAATCTGGCCGTAGATGGAGACTCGACGGTAGAGGTTTCAGGGATCCTCACCGTGCATGGCTCGTCGCATCCTTTGAAGGTTCCAGTGATGGTTCATGTCCAGAATGGCGGGTGTACTGCAAAGACGCATTTCGTGATTCCGTATGTCGAATGGGGAATGAAGGACCCGAGCACATTTGTGCTGCGAGTAGCTAAGGAGGTTTCCATCGACCTGACTCTGGTGGGCAGAATGGAAGATAGCAGATAATGGAGGCCTCCCCGGGTTGAGATGGACTTCCGTTCTCGGTTAGGATTTTGAGTGTAGGCAAAGGAGAGTGTTGCAATGAGTTCAGCGAATGAATCGGCGTCCTGGATTGATCGGTGGTGGCCTGTATTTGTGATTGGATATGGATTACTGTTTGTGACGTTCCTGGTATCGTTTGCACCGACGATCTAAGCGTTTTGAGTAGCGAAAAATATGGATCGAAAGGCTGCCTTGTGCAGCCTTTTTGCTGCTCTCCGCATTTTCAGTGGAGGCTGAGAGATATTGAGGGAGCAAAAATGATCGAATGTCGCTCTATCTGCTTCAGGTGAGGGTGAGCTAATTTATGGAGCACGAAATCGGTATCCGATGAACTATCTATCAGGAGATAGATAGGATTGGAGGCGTCGTCCTCTAGCTTTTTTCGTAGCTGACCGATTAGGACTCGCAGATAGCTGCGTTCCTCTCCAAAGCCTGGGCCTCGCAAGGCAGTAAGCAATCGGGCGTGTGTGACTGGACGACCGGCACGTGTCATCAGAAAAGAGAGAGCATCAAATTCGCGTGGTGTCAGGTGTATTTCGGTACCCGACCGTTCGACGCGGCGACGGACAGGATCTAACATAATGACTCCGTTGACGATCGTCCGATCCTCAGGTGTTTCAGGTGCCATAAATCGACGCACGGATTCTGGCCGTCAGCTCACGAGTCCGAATATGGTTTGGTTGTTATATAGTCGTCAGCCCCAGCATCTAGTGCATCCACGTTGCCATCTTCGCTATCTCTGACTGTGAGCACGAGACCGGTATCTTCGTGAGGATGCGCCGGATTCGACGGCAAGTCTCGACGCCGCCTATTCCAGGCATTTTGATATCGAGAAGGATAGCCTCAAAGTCTGTCATACGTATCTTCGTCAGCGCCTCTTCTCCATTACACGTTTCTGCTATATCAAACCCGAGGGAACTGAGGGTCGTGCGGAGGCTTCTTCTTAGCGCGGAATCGTTTTCTACAATCAGCAATCGTCCTTGTGATTCGTCCATCTCATCCTTCCTCCCGCATGTGCGGTAGTGCCAGAAAGAACGTTGTGATTTTCTTCGGATCGCTTTCGACCCATACCCGGCCGTGATGAGCTTCCACGATCCGCTTAGTTATGGACAGGCCTATGCCGGTCCCTAGAGCTTTGTATTGGGTATCCGGAGCCCGGCAAAAACGCTAAAAGATGCGAAATCGCTCTTCGGGAGCGATGAACGACCCCTCGTTCTGGATGCTGAACACAACTTCCGTGTCGGTGGACGCGATGCGAAGGGTAATGGGTGACTTGGGGCTTGCGTACCTCGGCGTTCTTGTGAGAGTCCGCAGTCACCGCACTGACAACCGGATCAATTATGTACATCCCATGCCCATCTGCCTTCTTCAGCGGACGCTCTCCGGCCTTCAGTTTTTCGATCTCCTTGACAGTCAACTTCGCCACGATATCCCCAAATTAGGAACCAGATACCACCATGGAGACCCCCTGTGGACCGCCTTGGACGCTACACGCCACAAATCCTGTATCTATTGGTATTTTTCTGTTTTTTTGGCAATGAAAGAGACGTCTGTGGACGTCTTTGGAAGGTGAGTGGTGGGCAGTGAGGGACTCGAACCCCCGACATCCTGCTTGTAAGGCAGGCGCTCTAACCAACTGAGCTAACCGCCCACTCTGGAGAACAACAACAGTCTTCAGTGTATGGGACTGGTGCGCGAGATGCAATGCTGATTCCGGATGATCCTGATTGTTTGTCAGGACGAGTCGGGCGGGATATCTTCATGAACTGTATGCGTTTGACAGTGAGTGAGAGAGGAAGCGAGTAGAGCATGGGAATTCGTTTGCATTTTTGGGGCGCAGCGCGGACGGTAACGGGATCATCGCATCATCTGGAGTGTGCAGGGCGCCAGATTCTTCTGGATTGCGGGTTGTTTCAGGGCAAGCGGCAGGAGGCGCAGGAGATTAATACGCATCTTGCGTTGAGCCCAGGGGAGCTGGCTGCGTCGAATGGCATGGCGCTGAGCTCGGTGGTGCTTTCGCACGCTCATATCGACCACAGTGGAAATCTGCCCGGCTTGGTTAAACAGGGATATCGTGGGCCAATTTACACGACGCCGACGACGATCGATCTGTGCGATCCGATGCTGAAGGACAGCGCGCATATTCAGGAAGGCGATGCCGACTTTATGAATCGGCGCAGAGATCGACGGAGAAGGATCGGCGCACCTGAAGGAGCTGAGCCGTTCCAGCCACTTTATACACAGGACGATGCCGCGCAAGTAATGCGACAGATGAAGCCAGTGAAGTTGCATGAGCCGACTGTGCTGGCTGGTTCGACTAAGGATGAGGGCTTCTGCGTGTCGCTTACGAATGCAGGACATATGCTGGGATCGGCGTGCGTGATGGTGGAAGCGAGCGAACGCGGGCAGAAAACTCGGCTGCTGTTTTCGGGGGATGTGGGAAGAAAAAATCTTCCGATTATCAAGAATCCCGATCTGGCTCCGGCTGCCGATTACCTGATTATGGAGAGCACGTATGGGAATCGGCTGCACCAACCACCGGGACCGGTGAAGCAGAAACTGGCGAGGCTGGTGAAGCGGGTGGCCGCTCGCGGCGGGCGGATTATCGTTCCTGCATTTGCGGTGGAGCGTACTCAACAACTGGTTATGCTGCTGCACCAGCTCACCGACGAAAAGCAGATTCCGGAGATTCCGATCTTTGTCGATAGTCCGTTAGCGACGAAGGTAACAGAGGTCTTTCGGAGCCATACAGAAGATTGGGATCGAGAGATCTGCGAGTTTTATCAGAAGGGTGTCGATCCCTTTGGTTGGTCGCAGCTTCGCTATACCGAGACGGTGCAGGACAGCAAAGCGTTGAACGATTTGCATGTTCCGTTTATCGTGATGGCGGCGTCGGGAATGTGCGAAGCTGGCAGGATTCTGCACCATTTGAAGAACGGCATTGAAGATCCGAAAAATCTGATTCTGATTACGGGGTATCAGGCGGCAAATACCTTGGGTCGCAAACTAGTGGACCGTTTGCCGGAGGTTAATATCTTCGGGGAGCCGATGAGGTTGCGGGCCGAGGTCGATTCCATTGGCGAATTAAGCGGTCATGCGGACCAGAATGAGCTGTTGGAATGGATGGAGCCGACGGTGAAGACTCTAAAGAAGGTCTTCCTAGTACACGGCGAACCGATGGCTCAGGCAGCGCTCAAGGAAGAGATCGAAAAGCGATACAAGTTGGAGGTTGTGTGTCCCGCGCGTGGGGATCGGTTTGAGGTGAGCTAGCCGTTTTATCGGCTAGCTCTATTACGAAGAGGAAAGAGCTCGCGAACCCGCGCATCCCGAAGCCAGAGACCTGCCCAGACGAAGACGCCGATGAGAGTAGGAACAAGGACGACGGCCATGGGATGTCCGTCGCGGAGGTTAATGGCGGTTGCGCCTCCTAGATAGCCAGTCAACAAAACAGCGCCCAGGAAAGATGTGCCGGGGATCAGATAAAGAATCGTGCAGCCGATCTCGAGATAAGCAAGATGATGGACATGGTGCATCGGGAAGGTTGGGGGTGGGCTGCCCGCCGGCGGAACGTAGATGAACTTCATGACGGCACTGAAGAGAATGAAAAGAGCGGATAGCGCGGTTAAGGTGTAACCGGTCCAATGAAGTTTTTTCGACGCCACCGGTGAAGCTGAGCGAGGCGTGATGGGGAAGATCTCGCGGAGACTGTGATCCCGAAGCCAGATGCCTCCCCAGATGAAGAGAGCGATGTAAACAGGAAAGAGGATGTGGGAGAAGAGCGGATTGTCTACGCGCAACTGCAGCGCGATGGCTCCTCCCAGATAACCCGTGAGTAGCAGTGCACCGAGGACCGATGTGATGGGAAGAGCGTAGAGAGCGATGCAGATTAAAGCCAACACTCCGATGCCCGGTGTAAGTCGCATGGGGAAGCCGAGTTGCGTCTGCGCTTCAATGACATGAGGGCTGGTCGTGAACTTTATGCACGCATCCACGAGAAAGAAGAGAATGGCGAGCATAGTCAAGGTGTAGCCGGTATAAAGCCGTGCTTTCGATGGGGTGGTCTGAATGTCGACTGTCATGTTCGATCTACTCTCTGTGGTGGGGCTTGCTCCGGCGTCGGAAGGCGCCGCAACAGCGGATAGTGCTAAATCTTACTTCTGGCGTGTGGCGAGTTCAGCGCGGAGCCGTTCTTCGCTCGAGCGCAGCTCTGGAGTGAGTTCGGGGCCGAAGTCGTCGAGCTCGAAGACCTGACGAATCTCGACCTCGCTCTCTTCATTGTGGGGATTGGGGCAACGTCTGACCCACTCGATGGCCTCCTCAAGAGATTTGCACTGCCAGATCCAGAATCCAGCAACAAGTTCCTTGGTCTCTGCGAAGGGACCATCGGTGACGGTGCGCTTAGATCCGCTGAATTTGACCCGTGCTCCCTTAGAGCTGGGTTGCAAACCTTCACCGGCGAGCATGATGCCGGCTGCAACTAGCTCTTCGTTGAATTTGCCCATCTCTTCGAAAAGTTTCTGATCGGGGATCTGCCCGGCTTCGGAGTTAGGGGTGGCTTTGATGATGATCATGAAACGCATAGTGTTTTTCCTTTTCGGCAGAGGGTTGATCAGGATGCCTTCGAAGCACGAGGCTGCATCTCGGAATAACCTGCGGCAGCCTTCTGAACATCGGGTGGGAAGTCGGCGAGCTCCTGGACCTGCCGGATTTCGATGATCTCGTTGGGAGAGGCTGGGCAACGCTTAGCCCACTCGATCGCCTCTTCGCGAGAACGGACCTGGATCATCCAGTAGCCGCCGAGGACCTCTTTGACTTCGGCGAAGGGGCCATCGATGACATGAGGTTTGCCATCGGCGAAGGTTACGCGAGCTCCGGCGGAGGGGGGATGAAGGCCGTCGAGCGCGAGCAGCACGCCGGCCTTCTTGAGGGAGTCGTTGTACTTCATCATTGCAGATACGGCCTCTGCGCTGGGCATCGCGTCGGGCGAAGCGCTCTCATAGCCTTTGGGGATCATCAGCATCATGAATCTCATGGGGACTCCTTACGACTGGTGACTGAGTTTGACGGATTCGACGCAGTTGTCCGAGTCGTGAACGAGGCGGATTTCAACCTCTCCATCCCCGGCGACGTCGAGAAACTCGCGCGCCTCCTGGATGGCCTCCTGCTTGGAATTGACACGGAAGAGCGCAAAGCCGGCAATGAGCTCTTTGGCTTCAGCGAAGGGACCGTCGGTGACGCTGATCTTTCCGCTGGAGAGACGAACCCTTGCACCTTTGCTGGTTTGGGCGCAGCCTTCGGTGGCGAGCAGCTTGCCCTCATCGATCTTTTTCTGAATGAGGTTGCCCATCTGGATCATCATCTCGGGGGTAGGAGGAACGCAGGCTTCGACGCTGGCGACGTCGGCGGGACGGTAGAGCATGAGAAAACGCATCTTATAAGACTCCTGTCGAAATATCGTGGTTCGGTTCGTCGTGGCAAAGTGGTCATTGCCCGTTCAGGCGGTGGGCGGGTTGCAGTTGACCATCCAAGCAATACCGAAGCGGTCGGTGAACATCCCGAAGCGGGTCGCCCAGAACGTCGGTTGGATAGGCATGGTGATTTTGCCACCGGCAGAGAGTTCATTGAAGACGCGTTCTGCCTCGGAGACCTGATTGATCTGCAAGTTGACCGAGAATCCCTGGGGAGTGCTGTAGTGCTCGGGAGGAGCGTCAGAGGCCATGAGGACCGCATCTCCTACCTTGAGACAGGCATGCATGATCTTGTCACGCCACTCGGGCGCTGTGTGTTGTTCAGCGGGAGTTCCGGCGTGGGGTAACATGGCCTCGATTTTGCCTTTGAGGACACGCTCATAAAACTTGAAGGCTTCTTCACAGTCGCCTTTGAAAAAGAGGTATGGCTGAATCTGCATGGGTCTACTCCTTCGGAGATGTAAAGCGGTGATTTACTTGCCGCTCTACATGTTCGTCGAATGGAGAGGATGGAAATCGACACGTGCTCGAAAAAACTTTAAAAAAGTTACGAATACCGTCTGAAGGAAACTTAGACAACAGAAGTCGTCTGAAGGATCTTTTCCGCGTCGTTCGCCATAGTCTTTGAGGCGTGCATGGTTAGCTCCTGGGCATAGTCGGAGGGGAAGTCAGAGGCTTCGATAAGCTGGCGAATCTCGACCTGCACATCGCAGTCTCCAGTGAGGGTGGGGCAACGGCGAGCCCAGGCGATGGCTTCTTCTTTGGAGGGGACGTCGACGACGATAAAGCCAGCGATCAGCTCCTTGAGTTCAGTGAAGGGACCGTCGACGACGGTCTGCTGGCCTTTGTTGACGATGATGCGGGAGGATCGGGCGCTGGGCTGGAGCCATTCTCCGGCGCAAAGAATGCCGGCATCGCGCATCTCCTGATAGTAGCGCCCTATGGCACCGAGGAGGGATTTATCGGGAAGACCGCCACCCTGTTCCATAGTTTTATCGGCCTTGCGGATGATCATAAATCGCATTGATTTTCTCCCGGGATGATTTTACGTGCGTAGCGTTCCAATGGCGAGATGTTGGCGGAAGCGTATGCTGGCAAAGATATTTCGCATTCCCGAGAACTGAATTGGCTGAGGAGATTATGCAGCTTTGGCGAAATGTGATGGTCGGGGCGTTGTCTTTTAGTATCGCGGCCGGCTTCGCTATTGACCTAAAAGGACAGACGTCCCAAAACGGTTCTGCAAAGTCTCCTGCGTCATCGGTGGTAGCGGACCAACGCGTGAGATTTTCCGGTACGTATCGCTATGCTGGCAGTGCTCAGCAAGAAGATGCGAGACGCGCGGCGATCGATCGTGCGGTCGAAGGGATGTCGCTATTCATCCGATCGGCGGCTCGGAGCCGCATTTCAGCGACGACGCAAATTCTGGGGTCGTATTCGTTTTCGTTTGAGTCGGAGAAGATCCTTGTTCGTCCTCAATCCCGACCTGAGATGATCTCGGGCGACCAGGGAGAGTCTGTTGACTATGTCTATAACGGCAAGCGAAGCAAGCTTACGCAGAGGTTTTTCGGTGATCGCATCTCGCAGATCTTTGTGTCGGACGATGGCAGGCGCGAGAACGAGTACACCCTTTCGGAGGATGGCAAGGTGATGACACTCAAGGTAACGTTATCGAGCTCGAAGCTCTCGTCTCCCGTGGTTTATCGCTTGTCGTATGAAAAGGCGGATTGAATAGTGTCGTTGCAATCCGGTGACGGTAGATAAGTGGTCTTCGGCTTGCAACGAATTTAGAAGAAGAACTTACGAATCAGACTGGAAAGCAATTCTTCGTATTTATCGCGCCATGCGTTCCAGGTGACGATAGCCGCCGGTAGCGATAAAGAGGGTAAGGAATACCGAAAGATTGTAGCTAGCGTGCACCAAAGCCGAACAGGCTACGGAACGGGTGCGAACGCGAACTACGGTGAGGACGAGAGAGACGAAGAAGAGGACGCCAAGGGCCCCCCAGGCGTGTGCCAGCTGCTCGGCGTGCAGCAGAGCGAAGAGGATGCTGGAGACGATGGCACTGAAGATGAGCGAGGCGAAGGTCAGATGGGTCGTGGTGCGCCAGTGCTCCCGGGCCGCTGGTGTCTTGGGAAGCGAGAGCCAGTCATAGGCGATGGCGAAGGCCGGGAAGAGGAAGCCGCGGAAGCAGATCTCCTCGAACAGAGGAGCGAGCAGGGTTCCGAAGGCGGTGACGAGCCAGACATCTGAGGGAGTACGGAAGAAGTCATCCATAGGGATCGACTTGGGGACCGGGATCAGAGAAGAGACGGCTTGAACACCGAAGCCGACGAGCAGGCCGATGGGGATGAGCTTATGGGCGTTGCGGCGGGCAGTGGAGAAGTCCCACTGAAGGCCGTTGCCGAAGGGGCGCTGCCAGAGAATCGGGAAGACGAAGTAGGAGACGACCAGGGTGAGGACGTACGTGATTGCCATGGCCGCGACCAATAGCTTCGGATGGGCGGCTGCCGTGGCGAGCTTGTGGGGATCGACAGGGTGGCTAAACCCGAGAAGGATGGCCTGACAGAGGAACAGGGTAAATCCGGCAAGAGAGACAAACAGGAGCGCGTGGCCGAGATGGGGGACGCGTGCTGGAACTCCCGGGCCGGGTGCGGCGGAGGGCGGAGGAGCCTCGATGACGATCGCCTTGCCGGGAGCAAGAGGTGGAACCTCAGCAGCCGGTGTCTGCGGTTGTGTTGAGTAGAGCCGGGAGGGATCGTCCGGGAGCGGTGGTGTAGATGGCTGGCTCATCTCTTCTTCGTTTTAGCGGCAGCTTTTTTCGGAGCAGTCTTCTTGGAATTTGCCGCCTCGGACAGTTTAGACGGACGGGCCGTGGGAACGCCGGTTTTCTTCTCGGGTGGAACGAATTTTGACTTCGCTTTCTTTTCCGGATCTGAAGCAGCGCCTAGATTTGCAGGCTGCGGGCCGGCATGGCTGGCTGCATCACCATTTCGGCTGGCGAGGGTTGCCGGATCGTAGTGACGAGCCAAAAACTCCGCTGTGTAGGAGCCGGGGACGGTGGCGACCTGCTCCGGGGTGCCGTGAGCGATGATGAGTCCTCCGCCTTCGCCGCCTTCAGGACCGAGATCGAGAATGTAATCGGCGTTGCGGATGATGTCGAGATTGTGCTCGATGATGACGATAGTGTTGCCGAGGTCGGTGAGGCGGTGAAGCACCTCAAGGAGCTTGCGGACGTCGTCGAAGTGGAGGCCAGTCGTGGGCTCGTCGAGCAGATAGAGGGTTCGTCCGGTCTGGCGCTTGGAGAGCTCGCGGGCGAGTTTCATGCGTTGGGCTTCGCCGCCGGAGAGCGTGGTGGCCGACTGGCCGAGATGAATGTAGCCGAGACCGACGTCGACGAGGGTTTGCAGTTTCTGATTGACGGTTGGAATGTCTTTGAGGATCGGAAGGGCATCTTCGATCGCGAGATCGAGGATGTCGGCGATGGAGTAGCCGTTGAACTTAACAGCAAGGGTTTCCTGGTTATAGCGGCGACCGTTGCAGACCTCGCACTGCACGTAGACGTCGGGCAGGAAGTTCATCTCAATGCGTCGCTGGCCCTCGCCCTGGCAGGCCTCGCAACGCCCACCCTGTACGTTGAAGCTGAAGCGCCCCGGCTTGTAGCCGCGCTCTCGCGACTCCGGAAGCATGGCGAAGATATCGCGGATCGCCGAGAAGACGCCGGTATAGGTCGCTGGGTTGGAGCGAGGGGTGCGGCCGATGGGCGACTGGTCGATCTGAATAACTTTGTCGAGTTGTGAGATTCCACGGACCTTGCCGTGCTGTCCTGGTTCCTCGCGTGAGCCGTAGAGCTCTTTCGCGAGGGCGCGATACAGAATGTCGTTGACGAGGGTCGATTTGCCGCTTCCGCTTACGCCTGTGACGACCGTCATGACGCCGAGCGGAAAGTGCGCAGTGACGTTCTTGAGGTTGTGCGCGTGTGCGTTCTCTACAGTGACCCAGTTGCCGGTGAGTGGTCGTGGAGCCTGGCCTGGAGTGGGGCGGGTCACGATGTCGATCTTTCCGGCGAGATACTTGCCGGTGATGGAGGCATCGTTGGCCATGATCTGCTCGGGAGTTCCATCGGCGATCAGATGACCGCCGTTTTTACCGGCTCCGGGGCCGAGATCGAGAACGTAATTGGCCTTGCGGATCGTGTCTTCATCGTGCTCGACGACCAGAACAGTGTTTCCCAGATCCCTCAGGTTTTCGAGTGCCTGAATGAGCCGCTGGTTGTCGCGTTGATGAAGGCCGATGGAGGGTTCATCAAGGACATAGAGAACTCCACGGAGTCGGGAGCCGATCTGGGTTGCCAGGCGGATGCGCTGACCTTCACCGCCAGAGAGCGTAGCGGCGGAGCGGTCGAGCGAGAGATAGCCAAGCCCGACGGCGTTGAGGAACTCGAGCCGCTCGACGACCTCGCGTTGCAGACGGTCGGCGATGATGCGGTCGCGGCCCGTGAAGTTCATCTCACGAGCGGCGGAGAGAGCGCGCTCGAGCGAGAGCGCGGTGAAATCGGCGATGGATTGGTTGTTTACCGTAACGGCGAGGGATTCAGGCCGCAAACGCTTGCCCTGGCAGCGGGGGCAGGTGGTCGCGGACATGTATTGCATCATGTATTCGCGGTAGCCCTCGGATTTGGAGTCCTCTAGGTTGGCGCGGAGGTAGGCGAAGATGCCGTGGAAGCCGGTGCGTCCTGCTTCGCCGCGTGGCGGGCCATAGAGGAAAAGGTTCTGCTGCTCTTGGGTGAGCTGCTCGAAAGGCTTGCGGATATCGATCTTGTATTTATCCGCTGCGAGCTTGATGAGACGCAGAAGATATTGCGAGGCGGAACCGGGTCCCATGGCTCCGTCAAGCAGAGGCTTGGACCAATCGGTGATGGTCTTGGCGGGATCGAAGTCGTAGATCGAGCCAAGACCGTGGCACTCGGGGCAGGCTCCGTAAGCTGAGTTGAAGGAGAAGCTGCGAGGCTCGAGCTTGGGGACGTTGATGCCACAGTCGGGGCAGGCCATCGAGGAGGAGTAGAGCGTCTCTTCCTGTTTGCGGGTGACGGGGTCTTGCAGGCCGATGAGAACGAGCCCATTGGCCATCTGCAGGGCCTTGGCGACAGCTGCTTCGAGACGTCGCGTGTCGTAGCGTGGGGCCGCGTTGGCGAAAGCGGCGCTGGTGTTCTCCGGGGGAAGAGGCTTGAGGATGATGCGATCGACGATGGCCTCGATGGTATGGTTCTTGCGCTTTTCGAGACGCATGCCTTCGGTGATCTCAGTAATTTCGCCGTCGATTCGGACACGGAAGCCCTGTTTGTCGATGGATTCGAGCTCTTCGCGGAACTCACCCTTGCGGCCGCGAACGATGGGAGCGAAGACGGTAATGCGCTCACCCGGAGAAAGGGCGACGATGCGTTCGACGATCTGGTCGGCAGACTGCCGTGAGATAGGGCGGCTGCAGTTGGGGCAGTGCGGCTGGCCGACCGAGGCGTAGAGCAGACGAAGATAGTCGTAGATCTCGGTGATGGTCCCGACGGTAGAACGCGGAGAGCGCGAGGTGGTCTTCTGTTCGATCGAGATGGCTGGGCTGAGGCCGTCGATGGAGTCGACGTCGGGGCGCTCCATCTGGTCGAGGAACTGACGGGCATAAGCCGAAAGGGTCTCAACGTAGCGGCGCTGGCCTTCGGCGTAGATGGTGTCGAAGGCAAGGGATGACTTGCCGGAGCCGGAGAGTCCAGTAACCACGGTGAGGGAATTGCGCGGAATCGATACCGAGACGTTGCGCAGGTTATGCTGACGCGCTCCGCGCACGGTAATGTGCGTGATTCCACGGGGATGACGGGGAGATGTTTGCGTGCTGCCCATAGACGGTCTGTGAGGCTTTGTGGCCAAGTATCTAGAATACGGCATTTGAGACTATGGCGTGCGGAAGGGAAATCAAGGCCGGGTTGCCCAGCAGGATGTTTCAAAAAGGGACAAATGAACCTTCAGACGCAATATCAAGGGGCGTTCCGGGCATTGTGTTTATGGAGTATTTGAGAAGATGATTGAGGATAGAAGAGGCAACCGCCTAAGTTTTGGCTGGGAATAGCCTGGTTGAGGTATTTGAGGAGTGGCAGTGAGTTCGTCGATAGTTCTGATCTCTGCGGTGCTGGCATCGCTGGCGGTGGGTGTGCTGATCGCATATGGAATCTGCATGACGATGTTTCGTCTCTTTCGGATTCATGCCCGGCAGGTGGCTGCCGATCGCCTGGCGCGCACAGTAGTGGCGTCTAGCAGAACGGTAGAGTCCTGATTTTTAGGTTTATTTTATTTGTATAAATTCAACAAAATAAATAAGTTGATTTTGTTGGTTTGTGATCCCGGGCTATGCTCGGGATTTTCGCCTTTTGGAGGAACAACGCTCTAATCGGCAGACTGATGGTTGAGGAAGCACGGCGATGATGACGATAGGGCACTCAACACTCAGTCTGGAGTCGTTCCTTCGGGCGCTGACGGAAAACGATGTCCAGACGCTGGTAGACGTGCGTCGGTTTCCGGGATCGCGGAGGCATCCCCACTTCAGCCAGAGTGCGTTGTTTGCTGCACTCAAAGAGGCTGAAATCCGGGGAGTTTGGCGTGAGGGATTAGGTGGCCGGCGTGAGCCCCAGCCAGATAGCATCAATACCGGCTGGAAAAATGAGAGCTTCCGAGGGTATGCGGATTACATGCAGACCCAAGCTTTCACAACGGAGATTGACTGGTTGGTGGGTTTGCCGGAGCTCGAAAAAACTGTGGTGATGTGCGCGGAGTCCGTGCCGTGGCGTTGCCACCGATCACTGATTGCCGATGCGGTGATGGCGCGAGGCTTTTCCGTGGACGATTTGATGGTTAAGCCAGACGGCGAGAGTACGCGTAGGCCCCATAAGCTGACTGCCTTTGCACAGGTGAAAGATGGGCGAGTCTGGTATCCCAAAGAGCCAATTTTGTTTTGAGAGCCCGCTACTGAGAAGATTAGCGGGGCGTGGGGCGGGACAGATGGTTGTTCCGGACTTTGGCATCATAGATTCTCATCTGTTGAGTGACGAGTCCGTTTGTCTTCACGATGGCCTTTTGGGTGGTGACGTCGAGCTGATCCCAGGTCTTGAACCTGGATGGTTCCAGAATGGAGGACGGATCGATCTGCCCGCTCTGATCCACCATGGCAGCGCTGAGAATC
>Ga0310811_10006750_pt1 | contig 14683 bp, 13 predicted proteins | sample YCmetagenome_FD_207642 | JGI IMG/M metagenome (GOLD analysis project Ga0310811, IMG submission 207642) | Soil microbial communities from experimental microcosm in Duke University, North Carolina, United States - YC | ecosystem: Engineered > Artificial ecosystem > Soil microcosm > Unclassified ...
CGTGAACAGAGGTGCCCGGATGTCCGCGGGCCGATTATCATAGGTCAGAAGCCATAGGTCAGCGACTGTTGTTGGCATAGCGTGCTCTTTCCGCCTGCTCCCATACAGCAAGCAAGGCTGCCTGTTGAGATAAGCTATCAAGCCTGCCTGTCTCGCGCATTCAACTGGTATAAGTTTTCTTGGATTGCTGCGCGGTGACCAGCTTCCGGATTGTCCGGCCTATGCCGTGAACCGGTTGAGACGACAAGAATCGTTTTTGGAGATGAATCACCGCTCATGCTGTGTAGCACGCAACCGGACTATCCCATGACGTTTCGAACGATTGCTGTTGCCGGTGCGATTTTGTCGGCCCCTTCGGCCGGCCTGCCAGCTTCGCCCAAAGCGTCCGTGGCAGCGCTGACGTTCCGCCGTCAACAACTCGCTCGGCCTTTCCGGAAGCGACACCAGACTGTTCCCGTAACCGTTGGGAGCGGCATCTCGTCGACCGACGGGGCCAAGGCCGCCGGTAGGAACGATGCTCGTCTCGGCTACCGGGCACAAATCTGTTGCAGTGCAGCAACAGCGAACTCCCCCGGGGCAGCCGAAACCCAACCTGGTTAAGCGACAATGGCCGCAAATTGGCGCTATACTGCTCGATGGAAATGACACCTGACCCCCACGGCCAAGCCGCCCTCATGCTCTGCGAGAGTGTGCTGCTCTTGCTCATCGACAAAGGGGTGATCGACAAAGATCAGGCTGCAGACGCCATAGACGGTGTTATCGAGGTCAAGCAGGAGATCGCCGGGGTAAGCGAGAGCGTTGTGGTGAGTCTGGAATCAATCACGCTCCTGCGAACTATAGCGCGAAGCATTTCCGCCGCTGCGGACCCAGAACGCGCAGCGATGTCGTGACCGGCTTCTGCGGTGGGCACCAATAACCTGGGTTCTGGCAACGCCCCATCTCCGCCATGTTCCGGTAACCATCAAACTCCGGTGTCATAAGCCAAGCCAGTTGTTTAGGGACTTTACTAACCCGGATCGCTTCTGGCACTTAACTGGCATAATTTTCTATATCTCGCCGGAGCCATCGCATGGCGCGCTCACCAGAACGGGGTAGTGAGCCCTCCGCCACTGTCTCGAGCGGCAATAGCCCCCTGGTCCGCAAGCTCTCGCACTTTGCGCCGCTGTCGGACTCCGACCGGCAGATTCTCGACGGCCTCACGGTGCAGGACGAGCGCTTCAACGCTGACATGGACATTGTAAGCGAGGGCATGGTCCCGAGATCGGTGTTTCTCCTGAAGGACGGTATGGCGATCCGCTATCGCAGCCTGCCGGATGGAGGGCGTCAGATCATGACGTTCATCATTCCCGGCGATCTGTGCGACGTACATGCGTTCCTGCTCAAGGCCATGGACCATTCGATCGGCACCATAACGCCGGTGAGCGTCGCCTGGATTCCGCGCGACAGCATGATGGACCTGTTCTCCCATCGCCCGCGCATCTCCGCGGCCCTGTGGTGGAGTTCATTACAAGAGGAGGCGATGCTGCGCGAGCGCATCGTCTCGCTCGGTCGTCGCGACGCACGTGGCCGTGTCGCCTACCTGTTGTGCGAGTTGCTTTGGCGGCACGCCGCGGTGGGACTGACGGATGGAGAGACGTTCCGGCTGCCGCTGACGCAGGTCGAGCTGGCCGACACGCTGGGTTTGACACCCGTTCATGTGAATCACGTTCTGAAGGAATTCAGAACACACGGATTGATCACGATGGAGCAAAGGGTCCTCAGCCTGCTCGATGTCAAGGGTCTCCAGGCAAAAGCCGGCTTCAACCAAGATTATCTGCATCTGGGGGGTGCATCGAGCGAGGTGACCCGCTACTTTGATCGTCTGGAGGGCAAACAGCGGATCAGCCGTCGGATGATCCGGCCGCCCGACGCGTAGACGCTTCCGAAGACCGCGCGGACCCCGGCCGCCGCCTTGCCCATCATAGCCACCGCAAACCCGAATAGGTTGCCATATCATACATTGAATGCTTGGCTGCCGCGGGAACCGAGCCATTCGTGAGACCGGCTGAGGCAGGGCGGCGTTGTTGTGCCACCCAGGACATGATGCCCAGAGCCGCGTAACTTACTGGCTTAGTCGACGATAGGCCAACTTGAAGCCTTTCAGGGCGATGCTCATCGCAAGCTCCTGTCCGTTGGGGGCGCCGAAGGTTATTACGAGGTCCTTCCCCTGCAGCGCGCTGGCAACAGCGAGGCCTGGGTCACTGGGGTCCGCAGATGCCAAGCACTGCGGGTGGCCGCCAGGCTACCGATTATGCCCAGCCGCCAATTTGCGATAGCGATCACGGCTTGCTTCGAGATGGTCTCTTACATACCGCCGGGCTAATTTGCCGTCTCCGGTGCGCACAGCCTCGAAAATTTGTCGATGTTCTTTCTGAACTTGGCCGACGTACAAGCGTCGTTCCTCCACCGTCTCGAGGCCAACCCGTATGGTTTGGCGGGGGATGATCACTGGTCCGAGAAACTGGATAAACCTTGGGAAGTAAGGGTTTCCTGTTGCGGCGGAGATGGCGCAGTGGAAGTCGAGATCCTCCTTGACAGCCGAAGCGCCCTTCGCAATTGCCTCGTCGATGCTCCGGAGGGCTTGGCCAATCGCCGCGACGTCTTCATCGGTGCGCCGCTCGGCCGCAAGCCCTGCGGCCTCAACCTCGACCGCTAAACGAAGCTGCAGCACGTTCTCAATTTCAACGAGCGATTTCAGCTCCTCGGACACAATGCGAAAAGGGCGAGCGGAGGTATGGTCTGCCACGAAGACCCCGGCTCCTTGCCGGCTCACGATAAGCCCTTCCGAGCGGAGCGTTGCCATTGCTTCCCGAACGACGGTTCGGCTCACGTGGTATTGGGCAATCAGCTCCTGTTCGGTTGGAAGCTTTTCGCCCGGCTGTAGGCGCCCGGCGCGGATGTCCCGGCCGATCCGCTCGGCAAGCTGAGCAGTCCGGCTGGGTGAAGGGGCTATCCGCAGGTCTTCAGCCGATGGTTCGGGCATAAGCCATTCCTCAGTGCGATTTGTGTCTTCCGATTGGCCTCGGAACCGTCAGGAGTATCCACCTATCGGCGAACGGTTGTCGATCAGCCCTTCCGACTTGAGTTCGAGCCAGAACTCCAAGGGCACCGGATGACGCGCATAGCGCGCATTGGCGCTCAGTTCCTCCACCGAACGCGCGCCTGGAATGACACTGGCGACGAGCGGGTTCAGGAGTGGAAACTGCAACGCGGCAGCCTGGAGAGGGACGTTGTGGCGACGGCAGACCGCCTCGATCGCTCGGACCTTCTGTTTGATCGCATCGCTCGCTGGCCGGTAGTCATAGGTCGCCGTCGGGACTGCGCCGGTTGCGAGAATGCCTGAATTGTAAGGACCCCCGACGATCAGGCTAATCGACTTTCTTTCACATAAGGGGAGCAGCCTATCCATCGAGTCCTGATCAAGAAGGGTGTACCGGCCCGCCAGGAGAAAATAGTCAAAATCGCCGGCTTCTGCGAACTCACAAAGCATCTGCCACTGATTAATTCCGACCCCGATCGCCTTGATCACGCCCTGGGCGCGGAGTTCGGCGAGAGTGGGGAAGGCGCCGTCCATCGCGGCCTTGAAGTGACTTTTGCTGAATGGATCGACACCGGCACCCACATCGACCGCCTCATCGGGATCGTGGATGGCGAGCATGTCGATATAGGGGGTTTTGAGTCGATTCAGGCTCTTCTCGACGCCACGCAGCACGGCGTCGCGGGAATAGTCAAAGTCGGCCCGCATTGCGGGAGGCTCGGCCCAAAGCTGGGGCTTGAGCTCGGCTGGGCTGATGGGCACCAAACTGTAGCCGACCTTGGATGACACAACGATATCCTGGCGCCTCAGTGCATGGATGCCTTCGCCCAGCCGCGTTTCGCTTAAGCCGAAGCCATAGACCGGGGCTGTGTCGAAATAACGCACGCCGGCGTCAATGGCAGTGGCGACGGTGGCTGTGACATCCTTGGGATCCATCGGTCGATACATATTTCCGAAGGGCGTGCCGCCCAATCCGAGTTCGGTCACATGGAGGTCAGTCTTCCCGATACGACGGGTGGCAAAGGCCTTTGTCATTTTCTTTTTCTCTTTTCCCTTCGCTTGCCCGGTCCGCGCCGGACGTGAAAAGACATTGACAGAAAATTTGTCATATTACAATGTAACCTGATTACAGGGTCACAGGGCGATCGGCGGTGCCGGTCCTTGCCCCAAAGAAAAAAGAAACGGGAGGCTCGTGTGGATCAAATCAACGACCTTGGCTTGAGTCGGGCGGTTGCGCCGGGCATGGGGCGGCGATCTGCCGCACGCTTATTGGCTGCGGCAGGTGCCGGGGCCATCGGGATGGCAGGCGCAGGGAACAGCGCCCTGGCGCAGTCAGGGCCTTATCCCGGGCTGCCCAAGAAACCTTTCAAATTTGTCTTTGTTTGCCATGTGACCTTGGACCAGTTCTTTGTTCCGGCTCAGTACGGCATTCAGGATGCGTGTGCGGCCTTTGGCTGCCGGTATCAATGGACGGGATCTCAGAACAACGTCGTGTCTGAGATGGTCAACGCAATGGAAACGGCCATCGCCGAAAAGGCCGACGGAATTGCGGTATGCCTGGTCGATCCGACGGCGTTTGACGCCGCGACAGCGCGTGCAATGGCCGCCGGTATTCCCGTGGTCGCCTTCAATGCCGATGTGCCCAAGGGCAGCCCGAACAAGCGCCTGGCCTATATCGGGCAGCCTCTCTTCCAGGCCGGCTATAACATCGCTGAAAAATGGCTGAAAATGGTGCCGAAAGGCAGCCATGTGATGCTGTCCATCGGCATGCCCGGCTCTTTGAACGAGCAGCCGCGGCTTGACGGCTATATCCAGTGCATCAAGGACAATGGCAATCCGGTCACCTACGATGTGATCAATACCGGGGTGGATGCGGCAACCGAAATCTCGCGTATTGGCAGTTATGTGCTCAGCCACAAGAACGTCGCCGGTATATTCACGACCGGAGGCTCAGATACCTACGCCGCTGGCTTCGTCTCTGCCCAATATGGCCTGGCAAAAAAGGGCGTCATCGTTGCGGGTTTTGATCTCTTCCCGCAGACTCTCGGCTATATCAAATCCGGCGATATGACATTCACGACGGATCAGCAATCCTACCTCCAGGGCTTCTTGCCCGTACAGCAGATGTATATGTGGAAATTGTCCCAGGGGTTGGTTGGCACTGCTGACACGAACACCAGCGAAGCCTACGTGACCAAAGACAATATCGACCATTATCTAGGAAAATCCCGCTTCGAAGGCACTGCTCGGGCTGAGCCTGTCTAGCCGTTCGATCGTCAACGCGCTCTGTCGGTGGGGTGTTCGTTCCGTCCGCGTCATCGGCAGAGCCTAGATTGCACAAAGTCGCGTCGCGCTCCTCCACGTGCTTTGCGAGCAGTAGCCGATCATTCAAGTGGGCAGGATGATGATTAGGAAACGAGGACCGTGGGAATAGCGTTTAAGACAAAAACTAACCCTGTCCCAACATTCAGCGGGACCGGGAAGCGCAGCGTCGGCTTTCATACACCGACCACGCCTGTCGACAAGATACTGACCCTCCTTTCTCGCTATCGGGAAGCAAGTATCGCGCTCGTCGCCATTCTTCTCGTCATCTATTTTCAGATCGGCAGTGACAGTCAGTTCCTGACATCGCAATTTATGAGTGTTGTTCTGCGGGATACTGGCCGGCTTGGTCTCATCGCCATTGCCGAAGTAATGTTGATGATCACTGGTGAGATCGACCTCTCGGTCAGCAGCGTCTACTCCTTCGCACCTTACAGCATGGTGCTGATGGCAAATTCTCTGGGCGTGCCGCTTCCCTTGGCTGCCATCATCAGCCTGAGCATGGGTATCGCGGTCGGTATTCTGAACGGCGTGGTGACGGTGAGGTTTCGAGTTCCGTCTCTGATTACGACGGTCGGCACGCTCTTCCTGTTCCAAGGCATTGTCGTGTGGATAAATGACAGCCAGCCCATTGTCGCTCCCATACAGGAGCCATTCAATGCGATTTTCGGTCAAAACCTGTTTCGACCAAGCGATTCGCTTCTGTCTTGGCATGCGGTAACGGCCTTTACGCCGTTCCTTTGGACTTTGGCTGCAGTTCTCATCATCGCCCTCGTCCTCAACCGGACGACCTTCGGCCTGCATACCGTCGCGACGGGCAGCAACATCGTCGGGGCGCGGGAGATTGGCGTCAGAACTGACCGGATCAAAATCTACAATTTCATGCTTGCCGGGGGACTGGCTGCTTTCGCTGGCATTATCAACACCGTGCAGTTTTCTTCGGCTGACCCACAGGCTGGAAGCCCGTTTCTGACGCTTCAGGCGATCGCGGCCGCAGTCATCGGTGGTACATCCCTGCTGGGTGGATCGGGCACGGTCATCGGCGCACTCATCGGCGCCTTTGTTGTAGCGACGCTCAATAATGGATTGGTCATGGTTGGCGCCCAGGCCACGGTCTCAGACATCTATCTCGGTGCCGCGATCCTGGCGGCGATGATTCTCAACGTGCAGGTCAACCGACTGCGCGCGCGGAGGCGGATCTAATGTCTCATAACACGATCCCACCGCTCAGCGCTGAAGCGCCGGTGGTACTCGAGATGGCGCATGTCAGCAAAAGCTTCGGTGCGGTGACAGCCTTGGTTGACGTCAGCGTCAAGCTTCGGAAGGGCGAGGTTCTGGCGCTTGTCGGAGACAATGGGGCCGGCAAATCGACCCTCATCAAGGTGCTCTCCGGATATCACAAGCCGGACAGCGGGGAGATCACCTCCAAAGGAAAGTCGATCCGCTTCGATTCGCCACGTGACGCGCGCTCCGAAGGGATCGAGACTGTCTATCAGGATTTGGCGTTGATCGGCGATCTGAGCATCTATCACAATATGTTCATCGGGCGTGAATATCACAAGCGCATGTTCGGGATGAAGTTACTCGACAACCAGAAGATGCGAGGCATGGCCGAAGAATATCTCGCCACACTCGGCATCAATATTCCGAACGTGAACAGCACTGTTGACCGGCTCTCGGGTGGCCAGCGGCAGTGCGTCGCAGTTGCGAGATCGATCTATTCATCCCCAAGTGTCCTGATCCTCGACGAGCCGCTGGCGGCACTGGGTGTGCGTGAAAGTGCTCATGTACTTGGCTTGGTTCAGAAGCTTCGACGGGAACGGGAGGTGTCCATTATCCTGATCGTTCACAATTACAGCCAAATCTTTGAAGTCTGCGATCGCATAAACTTCCTTCATTCTGGCGAGATCGTTCTGGATGTCTCAACCTCAGACATCACCGAGGAGGAATTGACGCGGACCGTCAAGTCCGGCCTCGGGCGGCTCATGCGCCCGGAGGAATTGGACATTCCGGCGGCGGTCGAGCCCTGAGCCGTTCTTGTTATTCTCATTTCATCCTGCCTCCCGGCGACAGCCCGTGAGACGAAATTCGAATGGAGTCCGGATCTGTGACGTTTTCTCCGAGTGAGTTGGCGGCTTGCGTGACAAGTGGGTTGTTGTCATTTCCTGTGACCTATTTTGATGAATCGGGTGCCTTCAACGAAGCAGGCTATCGTGAACACGTCGCGCATCAGGGCGTAGCGGGCGCTGTCGCGTTGTTTGCGGCCGGAGGTACGGGCGAATTCTTCTCTCTCACCTTCGATGAATATCGGCGCGTGGTCCGAGCGGCGGCGGAGGAAGTGCCCGACCACATGCCGCTTTTGGCCGGCGTCGGCTACGGCACGGAAATGGCCATCGACATGGCGAAGGCCGCGGAGGCTTCCGGCGCGAGCGGCATACTCGCACTGCCGCCGTACCTCGTTAACTCTGAGCAGGAGGGACTGCGGCGCCACCTGGAGATGGTGTGTCGTGCGGTCGGGATCGGGGTCATTGCCTATAACCGCGACAACGCGATCTATTCGGCCGATACCCTTCTGGCGGTTGCAGAAAGCTGCCCAAATCTGATCGGCGTGAAGGACGGCGTCGGCGCCACGGAGATGCTCGTCAATCTCCGCTATCGTCTGGAGGATCGTTTCATCTTCATAGGCGGCATGCCGACGGCAGAAGTTTACGCGAGTGCGACGCCGAATAGTGGGACCACCACTTATTCCTCGGCCATCTACAATTTTGCGCCGGAGACCGCTTTGACCTTTTTTCGGGCCTGGCGCGCCGGAGAGCAGGCGGTTGTCGATGATCTCATGCGGCGGTTTTTTCTGCCGTATCTGGCAATTCGCAACAGGCGTGCCGGCTACGCCGTTTCAATCGTCAAGGCTGGTGTCCGTATCAGCGGGAGCGACTGTGGTGGGGTAAGAACACCGCTGGTGGATCTGACGACTGAGGAAGGGACGTCGCTGAGGCAGCTGATGGAGCGCTGCGGCATGCCGGTCGCCTAGTGTCACGACGGGAAACAGAGCCGGAGACGCGTATGCTAAACAACCGCCAACCAATAGCGCTATTGACCGGAGCCTCCGGCCATCTCGGACGCTTGCTTGCCCGGCGTCTCAGCGAATGCGGCTGGCACCTGCGCTTGACGGACATGAGGCCGTTTCCGGACACGATCCCTCACGGCGCAACCTTCGTCGAGCTGGCGCTCGAGGACAAGGACGCGGTCATAAATGCCGCAAAAGACTGCGACGTCATTCTTCACTATGGCGGTATTTCAACGGAACAGTCCTTCGAGGAGACACTCGGACCAAACTATCGGGGAACCTATCACATCTACGAAGCGGCTCGGCGCCACCGTGCGCGCGTGGTCTTCCCGTCTTCGGTTCATGTCGTAGGATTGTATGAGAGAAGCGAGAAACTCGACCAGGACTGCGTTCTGCGGCCAGACGGCTACTACGGCCTGTCTAAGGCTTATGGCGAGATGCTCGCGCGGGTTTATTGGGAAAAGCACGCGGTTGAAAGCGTCGTCGTCCGAATTGGATCCACGCTTCCGGAGCCGACCGATCGCCGGTTTCTCTCGACCTGGCTGTCTTATGATGATTTTGTCTCTCTGATGCAGTGCTGTGCGAAAGCGGAACGGATCGGTTTTACCGTGATTTGGGGCGCGTCCAACAATAGCCGGAGCTTCTGGGGGGCGGACGGGCGCGCCCGCATTGGCTGGACACCCAAGGACAGCTCCGACGGCTTTATTGAACGCGTTGAATCTATCATGACGGAGGATAGGATTGCCGAACACTTGCAAGGCGGTCGTTTCGTGACTGTTGACTACAGCCGCGACGATCTCCCGCCACGAGATCTATTTTGACGACGGGAGGGGAGGCGATCCGGCGCGGGATGTTCTGAACTGTATTGTTAAGACATCGACAGCCCAACCGGCGCCGTCCGGTGCTCCTGCGGTGATGGGGTAGCTGACTCTCCAATCACAAATGCCTCAAAGACCTCAGTTGTAGTTTTACTCTGCAAGTATTGGCGTGGCTCCGTTGCTGGAAAACGGGCGAATCACAGCGGACGAGCTTCCGGTGACAGCGGCTTCGGTCTGCCTGCTAATCTAAGCTTGCCGGATCTCAAGCCTTTGAGTAGGCTCATCCTATAGGACGGTTGTCATATAAGTGAGCTTCTTTTAGGCGGCGATCCGCGACGAAAAGATCTGACCAATTACAAGAACGACCGCAAAGGTCGTCTTTCCGAGGGACCTACAAAATGGCGATTGACCACGAGATGTTTCGGGCGGCCGTCCATCGTCGGCGGTTTTTGGCGGGCACGGCAGCTTTGGGTGCCGGGGTCGCGGCGGGAGCTTTGCCACGATATGCACGGGCAGACTCACCTCCTATGCTCGTGACCTCGATCCGCTCGCTGTCCAACCCCTATCACGCGGTATGGAAGGTGGGCGCAGACGCCTTCGCCAAGCAGACGGGTCTTGCCCACGTCACGCTCGTCACCGAAGGCAATAGCGAAAAAGGCATCTCCGACATCAATGCCATGATTGCCAAGACCAATGGGCACATGGTTCTGAACGTCGACCCCAATAATACACCCGATGCCCGGCCGATCGTCGAGGCCTGTGCGAAAGCCGGCGTCTATGTCGTGACCTGGTGGAACAAGCCGGCCGACCTGCACCCCTGGAACTTCAACCCTCACTATATCTCCCACATCGAATTCGACGGCGCGAGCAGTGGTGCTTACATTGCAGATGAGCTGTTCAAGGCGATGGGGAACGAGGGTGGCTTCGTCGCTATTGGCGGCATCATCTCGGATTCCGCCTCGATCGACCGGCGCCGCGGCATGCTGGCGGCGCTGAAGAAGAATCCTAACATCTCTCTTCTGGACTGGCAGACGGCCGATTGGCAGTCTCAGAAGGCCTTCGACATCATGAGTTCCTGGCTTACGCGGTTCGGGCCAAAAATCAAAGGCGTCTGGGCTGCAAACGACGATATGGGCACGGGCGCGCTGGAGGCGTTGCGTTCGCAAGGTTTGGCCGGTCAGGTTCCTGTTGTTGGCATCGACGGCATTAAAGCTGCCGTTGAGGCTGTGAAGGCTGGTGAATTCGTCTGCACGGTTACCTCCGATCCCTATTGGCAGGGCGGCATCGGCCTCTCGATGGGTCTGGAGGCATCCCAGGGCAAGTTCGACCCGGCGAAGGAACCGCGCATTCACCGTGAATTCAATGCGACAACCGTCAAGATTACACGCGCGAACGTCGATACCTATATCAAGACAGAGGTCGATAGCCATCCGCAAATCGATTGGACCAACCTGTGGAATCGCGTGGCGAGTCCGATTTCCTATAGCTGAGACCGGTGGCCGAAGGCGCGATGGACTCGCCGCCACAGATGCCTGAACTTCCCGCGAGAGCGAGAGTTTCGGCGCTCACGACGGGCGACGGACGCGGGGCGGGGCGCCCGTCGTGGCTTAAGCGGCGGCTTGCAGGCATGGCCCCGCTGCTTGTTCTCGTTGCACTCTGCATTTTGCTAGGCATCCTAAGCCCGTCATTCTTCAGCTTCCGTAACCTCGTTTGGGGCGTCGCCAACCAGGCAGCGATTCCACTGATCCTTGCTATGGGGGCTACGTTTGTCATCCTCATGGGTAGCATCGATCTTTCGATCGAGGGCATACTCTGTGTCGGTGCGATGATCGTGGCGCTGCTTTGTGCCAATGACACGAACACCAATAATTTCGGTTGGCTGGGGCCGCTGTTCGCCCTGCTGGCCTGCACGGCGCTTGGCCTGGTCAGCGGACTTGTGCATGTGGGCCTGCGCATTCCCTCTTTCATGGCAACACTCGGAATGTGGTTTGTTGGGCTTGGCATTGGCACGGTTATCCTGGGCGGGACTGCCGTGCGGGTGCTCGATCCGCGCGTCCGGGCCATGGCCTTTCTCCGAATCGGCTATTTCCCGATGGCCGTGTGGGTTGCTGCGGCGGTCTTTGTGTTGGCGCTTCTGATCGAACGGCGCACCCGCTTCGGTCGATACGTCTATGCGATTGGCGGCGGGGAAGATATCGCCAAGCTCTCCGGCGTCCCGGTCGCCCGCACGCGTATCCTGGCCTTCACGCTCGCTGGTTTTTTCACCGGAATCGCCGCGGTGCTTGCGAGCGCACAGCTCGGCCAAGCCAATACCACGATCGCGGACGGCCGGCTTTTCATGACCATCACTGCGGTCGTCGTCGGCGGCACAGCGCTGACAGGCGGATGGGGCGGCGTAGTCAATTCACTGGTCGGCACGCTGACGGTTGTCGTGCTCGCCAATGGCATGGTGCTTTTGGGTATCTCGCCCTACGTACATGAGACGGTACAGGGACTGATGATTATCGCGGCCGTAGCACTCTCCGTACGCCGTGGCGCGCGGTTGGTAATCAAATGAGGGTCCTGTGCTGAACGTTGAGCAGATCAGCAAAAGCTACGGCCCCGTGCACGCGTTGCGGGAGGTTTCCATCGAGGTTCGTCCGAACGAAGTCGTCGGGCTGATCGGGGAAAATGGCGCCGGGAAATCAACGCTCATGCGCGTGCTGGCGGGCACTGTCCGCCCGGATAGCGGCCGCATCTTGATAGATGGCACGTCGGTCTCCTTAAGGGATAGCCGGCATGCCAATGCCTGCGGCATCGCGATGGTTTTTCAGGAGCAATCGCTGCTTCTGAACATGTCCGTCGCCGAGAACATCCATCTGGCGCAGGAGGGCGAGTTCATGCGGCTCGGCCTGTTGGACAGGCGGCGCATGAACGAGGTCGCCCGCGCCCATCTTGCCAGGGTCGGTCTCGACGTTGATCCGCGCACAAAAGCAGGCGAACTGACCTTCGCCGCCCGGCAGATGGTGGAACTCGCCAAGGCTCTGGCGCTGGAGCAGCGGACAACGGCGCCGCTCACGATCTTTCTCGATGAGCCGACGTCGGTGCTGGAATCGCGCGACATCGCAATTCTCTTCGATCGCATGCGGTCGCTCAAGTCGCGAGCGAGCTTCATCTTCGTCTCCCACCGGTTGGATGAGGTGTTGGAGATCAGCGACCGCGTCTATGTCCTGAAGGATGGAGCGGTGGTGGCCGAAAGGCCGGCGGCGGAGGCCACGGTACCCGAACTCCACGCCATGATGGTCGGGCGAGCCTTGCACTCCGGCTACTACCGCGAGGACCGGCAAGGGGTGCCGGGCGCCGAACCTGTTCTGGAGGCGCGACAGCTGACCGTGCGCGGGGCTTTCGAATCGGTGGACTTGACCCTGCGCCGGGGTGAGGTGCTGGGCGTTGCCGGCGTCATTGGGTCGGGCCGCGAGGAGCTTATGCGGACGCTGTTCGGCTTTCTGCCGCAGACCGGCGGCACGCTGAAGGTGAATGGCCAGGAGGTCGTCCTGCGATCGCCGACGCAGGCGGTTGCTGCCGGCATAGGCTATATTCCTCGGGAACGTCGGGTTGAGGGGCTCGTTATGGACCTCTCTGTCGCCGTCAACATGACCCTCGCCAACCTCGACGTTGCAATGACACACAATATGATCGACCACGGGCGGGAGAGGACGATTGCGGATGATTGGATCCGGCGGCTGCACATCCGCACGCCGAGCGCCGCGCAGGTCTGCCGCAATCTCAGTGGCGGCAACCAGCAGAAGATCGTTCTGGCACGCTGGTTGACGGCAAAATCCCGCATACTCATCCTCGACCATCCGACGCGGGGCCTCGATGTCGGTGCCAAGAGTGAGGTCTATGACCTCATTCGCGATCTGTCCGCCCAGGGAGTGGGTATCATTCTCACCTCCGATACACTGGAAGAGACAATTGGGCTTTGCCACACGATCCTTGTCATGCGCGATGGCATGATCACCGGGCGCCTCGACGCTCCCGCCGAGGCCAAGCCAAGCCAAGTGGCCGTGCTGGAACACATGGTCTGAGGAGTTTAATCATGGCGAAGACCGATATGGTCGGAATGGCGCCGGGCGCGGCTCTTAGCCGGGTCCGCCCTTTCACGCCAGTACTACTTCTCGTCCTGCTGCTTCTCGGCATCGGTATCGTGGAGCCTGGCTTCCTGCGGGCGAAGGATCTCTCGGTTGTCCTTTCCGATGCCTCCGTCCTCTTTGTGATGGCGACCGGCATGACCTTGGTCATCATGCTCGGCGGAATCGATCTTTCGGTGCAGGCTGGCGCCTCGTTTGCAAGCATGGTTGTTGCTGAACTTCTCCCCAGCCTCGGCTATGCGGCCTTTCCGCTGACAGTTCTGATCGGGCTCGCGGTTGGGATTTGCAGCGGCTTCGTCCATGTCAAATTACGCATTCCATCCTTCATCGCGACGCTCGCGACCGGAGGCATCATGACGGGGCTCTCGCTCCTGATGGAGGAGGGGCGATCCGTTGCTCTGCTTGACACGGGGCGACACGAAGTTCGCTGGATCACCGGGAGCATCTTCGGCTTCCCGAACGTGATTCTGATCGCAGCGATACTCGCGGCCGGAGGCATGTTCGTTCAACGCTATACACGCTTTGGCCGCTATAGCGCGGCCATCGGCGCCGGTGAACCGGCTGCGCATGCGGCTGGGATTTCGGTTGACCGCTACAAGATCATGGCCTTTGGCCTTTCGGGTGCCTGCGCGGCCTTCGGCGGTGTGCTGCTTGCTGCGCGCCTCAGCAGCGGCTCACCCGATCTCGCGAGCCAGTTGTTGCTGCCGACTATTGCGGCCGTAGTCGTCGGTGGGACAGCCATTACGGGTGGTATTGGCAATATAGGCCTCACCGTTGTCGGCACGCTGATCGTCTCCATTGTGCGGATCGGCATGACCTTCGTCGGCGTCGATATCTTCGCCCAACAGATCGTCTTCGGTGGGGCCCTTATCCTCGCGGTATTTGTCACCATCGACCGCAGCAAGATCGCGATCATCAAGTAAGGCTAAGTTCGGCCGTCCTCGACCGCCTGCCTGCCTGGGCAGCCTGTGCGAACTATTGCGACGGCGCCGGATATAATTGAGCCGCCGCGCAGGTGCCCGAAGTTTCCTTAGAATTTCTGCAAGTTTGATGGACGTCTGCGTCTTTTCTTGACAGTGCTTTTGCCAAAAGTTACTGTCACCCGGTTGTCAGACAACCGGGTGAATACGCCTTGGGTAATCTCGAACGATAACACGGCCTCACCATCACAATGTCCCGTTGGCTGTACGAGCCAAGAAAAGAAGGACGGAGGAACGGATGAAAAGATTGGGGTTTGGGCTAGGACTTGCGGCAATGGGTTTGCTCACAG
>Ga0310811_10006752_pt1 | contig 14681 bp, 13 predicted proteins | sample YCmetagenome_FD_207642 | JGI IMG/M metagenome (GOLD analysis project Ga0310811, IMG submission 207642) | Soil microbial communities from experimental microcosm in Duke University, North Carolina, United States - YC | ecosystem: Engineered > Artificial ecosystem > Soil microcosm > Unclassified ...
CCGGGGCGGCGGCGGCGGGCGCGGCGGCGGCCGGAGCCGAGACGGCCACCGGGGCCGGCGCGGCGGCCTGCACGGCGACCGCCGTCAGCGTCTTGGCGACGCGGATCTTCAGGCCCGCGTGCTCGACCTCGATCTCCGACAGCCCGGTGTCGGTGAGGATATCGGCCAGTTTGCGCACCAGGCGCGCGTCGATGGGATCGGCGGGAGCCTTGGGACTGCTAGCCATAGAACGTCTAATCCTCGCGCTTGGAAGAGGCTCTAGCGGGCGAGGCCCGCGGCGGCCTCGACGGCCAGTTCATAGCTGGCGGCGCCGAAGCCGGTCACGACTCCCGTCGCCGCCAGGGACACATAGGTCTCCCGGCGGAACGTCTCCCGCGCCGCCGGGTTCGAGAGATGGCACTCCACCACCGGCACCCCCACCGCCTTCAGGGCGTCGAGGATGGCGATCGAGGTGTGGCCGTAGCCGGCGGGATTGATCACCAGGGCCGAGGCGGCCTGGCGGGCCTCCTGGATCCAGTCGATCAGCTCGCCTTCATGGTTCGACTGACGGAACACGATCTCACGTCCCAAGGCCGCCGCGCGAGCTTCGCAGAGCTTGCGCACGTCCTCGAGCGTCTGATGACCGTAAATCTCAGGCTCGCGGGTCCCCAGGAGGTTGAGATTGGGGCCGCTAAGCACATAGATCGGTTTCGGCATTCGGCTCCGCCGTCGATTCCGGCCGTCTTGTAACGGTCGGGGCTGCGGGTCACAAGGCAGGCGTTTTCCTGGCGAGCAATGATGAAGCTGACGATCAACGGGGAGAGCCGCAACTTCGAGGCCGTCGCCGACGTGGCGGGGCTGGTGGCGGCGCTCGGCCTCGATCCGCGCAAGGTGGCGGTCGAGCGCAACCTGGAGATCGTGCCGCGCTCGGCCTATGGTCGGACGGCGCTCGCCGAGGGGGACCGGATCGAGATCGTGCATTTCATCGGAGGCGGCTGAAGCCATGGACGGATCCCAGCTCAACCAGGACACCTGGACCGTCGCCGGACGCACCTTCCGCTCGCGGCTGATCGTCGGCACCGGCAAGTACAAGGACTACGCTCAGAACGCCGCGGCGGCCGAAGCCGCCGGCGCGGAGATCGTCACCGTGGCGCTGCGCCGGGTGAACCTGTCGGACCCCAGCCAGCCGATGCTGGTCGACCATGTGAAGCCCGACCGCTTCACGTTCCTGCCGAACACGGCCGGCTGCTACACGGGCGAGGAGGCGGTGCGCACGCTCCGCCTGGCGCGCGAGGCCGGCGGCTGGGACCTCGTGAAGCTCGAGGTGCTGTCCGACACCAAGCACCTGCTGCCCGACATGGAGGAGACCCTCCGGGCCCTGAAGATGCTGGTCGCCGAGGGCTTCCAGGTGATGGTCTACTGCTCGGACGACCCGGTCTACGCCAAGAAGCTGGAGGACGCCGGGGCCTGCGCCATCATGCCGCTGGGCGCGCCGATCGGCTCCGGCCGGGGCATTCAGAATCTGCTCAACCTCGGCCTGATCGTCGAGCAGGCGACGGTGCCCGTGCTGGTCGACGCCGGCGTCGGCACCGCTTCGGACGCGGTGGTCGCCATGGAGCTCGGCTGCGACGCGGTGCTGATGAACACCGCCATCGCCGGGGCCAAGGACCCGATCCTGATGGCCAGCGCCATGAAGCACGCGGTGATCGCCGGCCGCGAAGCCTGGCTCGCCGGCCGCATGCCGAAGCGCATGTACGCCGAGCCGTCCTCGCCGCTGTCGGGCCTGATCTGATGGCCGAGCCGAGGAAGTCGATCTTCATCACCGGCGCGGCCTCCGGCATGGGCCGCGAGACCGCCCGGCTGTTCGCCTCCAGGGGCTGGTTCGTCGGCGGCTACGACGTCAACGAGACGGGGCTCGAGGACCTCAAGGAAGAGCTCGGGGCCGGGAACTGCCTGGTGCGACGGCTCGACGTCACCGATCGCGCCGACTTCCGCGCAGCGCTGGACGACTTCGCTCCGGCCGCCGGCGGACGCCTCGACATCCTCTACAACAACGCCGGCATCGGCCGCGGCGGCCCGTTCGCCGAGCAGCCGTTCGAAGACATTCTGGCGACGGTGCAGGTCAACTTCCTGGGCGTGCTGATCGGCATCTACGAGGCGATCCCGCTCTTGAAGGCGACGCCCAATTCGCTGTGCTTCACCACCTCCTCGTCGTCGGCCACCTTCGGCATGGCCAACATCGCCGTCTATTCGGCGACCAAGCACGCGGTGAAAGGCCTGACCGAGGCGCTGTCGGTGGAGTTCCGGCCGATGGGCGTGCGGGTCGCCGACGTGCTGCCGGGCCTGATCGACACCGCCATCGTGCCGCCGGAGGCGAAGCAGAAGGCGCCCACGGAAGGCATGTGGCGGCTGATCCCGCCGGTGGAGGTCGCCGAGGTCGTCTGGGCCGCCTACCACGACGAGCCGCAGCGCCTGCACTGGTTCGTGCCGCCGGAGATCGGCGACCTCGACAGACAGTCGGCGCTCGCGCCGGAGGCCATGCGCGATCAGATGGCCGGCGGGGCGTTCGCCTGGGAGGCCGCCGCCAAGGCCGGCTAGGCAGCGCTTTTCGCCGCGGCGTCTGAGATCGCGGTTATCCTCGGCCGGCGAATCTGTCGCCCGAGGGGGAAACGTCCATGTCGCTCAGCCCGATGTTCGCGCCGATCGTGGCGCTGGTGCTCTGGTCCTTCGTGATGTGGGCCTGGCTCTACGCCACCCGCATCCCGGCGATGTCGCGGGCCAAGATCCAGCTCGACCCCCGCAAGGGCAAGGAGCTGCTGGCCGGGCTGCCGCCCGAGGTGAACTGGAAGGCCGACAACTACAACCACCTGATGGAGCAGCCGACGCTGTTCTACGCGGTGGCGCTGGTCCTGGCTCTGGTCGACGGCGGCGACCGGCTGAACGGCGGCCTGGCCTGGGCCTATGTGGCGATCCGCGTCGTGCATAGCCTCATCCAGGCGACGGTGAACATCATCCCGGCGCGGTTCGGCGTGTTCATGCTGGGCTCGCTGGTGCTGCTGGCGCTGACCATCCGCGCCGCCCTGATCGTCTTCTAGGCGGCTGCGGCGCGCAGCCGCTCGGCGTCGGCCTCCGGCGACAGGCCGAGCGCGCGCAGCATGGCCTCACGCTCGGGCTCACCGCGCGGCCGGTAGGCGGCGGCGTTGGCCCGTTTGCCGCGCGCCCAGTAGGCCAACACCTTCAGGAGGTTGGCCGGCCGACGCAGCCAAAGCCGTGGGTCTTCCAGCATGTGGAAGCCGCGCATGGAGGCGCGGAACAGGCCGATGTCCGACCGCACGGCGACAGTGATTCCGTCCTCGACGAAGCTCTTCAGCAGCCGGGCGCGCAGCGACGGCTTGCGGGGCGGCGCGAGCGCCCGCTCGGCGCGGCGGATCGCCGAGCGGTCGGCCTTGCGCATCACCTCGTAATAGGGCCGAAGCTCCCGCTCGACGCCGGCCCGGTAGCGGCGCGCGCGCTCGGTGGGATCGGGGCTCGCGTCGAGCGCCTGGCGCAGCAGGTCGGCGCTGACCGCCGCGAAGGAGCAGCCGCGGCCATAGAGCGGGTTCGAGCGCACCAGGCTGTCGCCCAGCGGGAAGAAGCCGAGCGCCGCGGGCCGGCCGCCGGGCGCCAGGTCGCGCCAGCGGCTTTCCAGCTGGCCCATGCCGAACACCCGGCTCACGCCCTCCGCGCGCTCGGGCTCGATCCACGCCGCGACGCCGGGCAGGGCGCGGCACACGGCGTCGAACACCGGCGGCGCGACCACCGCCTTGCGCAGCTCCTCCTCCACCTCGGGCACGCAGAGGGTCACCGAGAACCAGCCGTTGTCGCCCGGGAAGACGCCGAATTTCAGGTAGCCGAGGTCGCCGGTCGAGGGCGGTCCGCCCCGCGGCGGCTCGGCGGCCCCCGGCCGCAGCCGGTAGTGGCGCGTGAAGTAGATGACGCCGGCCGGCTCGCCGGTCTCGGGCAGCACCGCGCCCGCCGCGGCGAGCTGCTCGAGCGCAGGCGACGTGCGCCCGGCGGCGTCGATCACCAGGTCGGCCAAGACGGCTTCGCCATCCGCCAGCCGCACGCCGGTCACCCGCGGCGGCGCGCCGGGCTCGACGATCAGTTCGCGGACGAAGGTCGCGTCGCGCAGGGTGACGCCCGGGAGCCCGGTGACGTAACGGCGGATGACCAGTTCCAGGGTCGTCCGGCGGCTGGTCAGGATCACCAGGTCGGCGTCGCCTGCGTCGGGGGCGAACCGCGCCGTGTGCAGCGCGGTCAGCGCATCCTCGAAACGGAGCTCGCGGCAGCCGGCAGCGAGCAGCTCGTCCAGGAGGGCCGGGTGCTGATCGCGGATCAGCAGGCGCAGGCGGGCCAGGAAGGCGTGGCTGTGGCGCAGGTGGCCGACCCCGCGGCGGCTCCAGCCCTCGAACGCCGCGTCGAGCCCCGCGTCCGGCGGAGCCGGGTCGCGGTCGATCAGCACCACCTCGCGGCCGGTGGGCGCGAGCGCCAACGCGGTCCACAGCCCCGCCATGCCTGCGCCGATGACCACGGCCCGCTCGCCCATGGGCGATTCTCAGCCGACGCCGCCGTCAGCGCGCCGCATTGATCACCTGGACCTGGGTGAATTCCGCCAGGCCTTCCTCGCCGAGTTCGGTCCCGAGGCCGGAGAACTTGGCGCCGCCGAACGGGACGTTGGGCGCGAGGTCGGCGTGTTTGTTGATCCACACCGTGCCCGCCTCCATGCGGCCGGCCAGATCGTAGGCGGCGTCGAGGTCGTTGGACCAGACCGAGCCGCCCAGGCCATAGAGCGAAGCGTTGGCGCGCGCCAAAGCGTCCTCGGCGTCCTTGATCTTGATGACCGGCAGCACCGGGCCGAACTGCTCCTCGTCGACGAGGCGCGAGCCGTCCTCGATGTCGCGCACGATGGTCGGCTGGATGAAGTAGCCCTTGTCGCGGGCGCGGCCGCCGCCGGCGATCACCTTGCCGTCCTTCTTGCCGGCCTCGATGTAGCCCAGCACCTTCTCGAACTGCGCCTTGTTCTGCAGCGGCCCGAGCTGGGTGCCTTGCTCCAGGCCGTCGCCCACCACCGCCGCGTCGGCGAGCTTGGCCAGCTCGGCGCACATGGCGTCGTAGATGCGCTCGTGGACGTAGACCCGCTTCATGGCGATGCAGACCTGGCCCGAGTTCTGGAAGGCGGCGTTGAAGATCTTCGGGGCCGTGGCGGCGGGATCGACATCCTCCAGCACGATGCCGGCGTCGTTGCCGCCGAGCTCGAGGGTGACGCGCTTCAGCGCCTCGGCGGCGCCGGCCATGACCTTCTTGCCGGTCTCGGTCGAGCCCGTGAACGAGATCTTGCGCACGTCCGGATGCTTGGTCAGCTCGCCGCCGAGATCGTTGGCGTCGGCGATCACATTGAGCACGCCGGGCGGCAGGACGTCCTTGATCAGCGCGGCGAGCCGCAGCGTGGCGAGCGGCGTGGTGGCCGCGGGCTTGAGCACGATGGTGTTGCCGGCGAGCAGGGCGGCCGGGACCTTGAAGGCCATCAGGATGAGCGGGAAGTTCCACGGCACGATCGCGCCGATCACGCCGAGCGGCCGGCGGCGCAGCTCGACCTTCCGACTCTCGCTGTCCTCGATGACCCTGGTCGGCAGGTCGAGGCTGGCGAAGTAGCGGAAGAAGGCGGCGGCGCCGAAGGTCTCGCCCATGGCGTCCTGCAGCGGCTTGCCCTGCTCCTGGGTGAGGAGGCGGGCGAGCTCCGGAAGGTTGCCCTGGATGACGTCGGCGATGGCCAGCAGCGCCTTCTTGCGGTCCTCGATGGGCGTCTGGCTCCAGGCCGGGAAGGCGGCCTTGGCGGCGGCGACCGCCCGATCGAGCTGCGCCTTCGAGGCGCGCGGGCATTGGGCGACCGGCTCCTCGGTCGCCGGGTTGATGACGTCCATCACGGCGTCGCCGGCTTCCAGTTGGCCGTTGATGAGAAGCTTGAAGTCACTCATGGCGCTTGCCTCCGGGTGCCGGAGGGCGACCGTCCGCCCTTGACGCTGGGGCGGTCAAGCTGACGTGCGCGTCAGCCAAGCGTCGGCATATCACTGGTTGGTGACCTCCGGACCCACAATTCCGGCTTCAACCCCAGCGAGAACGGACGCAGACTCCGCGCTGCCCGGCGTTCGGGGGATGAGAACGCGGGCGAGTGCGTCTGATTTGGCCCCTTGGCAAGTCTCAGACGGAGCCGGACATGAAAACCGCAACCGCCTTGGCGGTCGCCGCTGGCCTTATGGCCACGTCGGCGTTCGCCACGCCTTACCCGCTCACCGACAATCAGTTGCAGAGGGTCGCCGCCGGGATTCGGTTCGACATCACGCCGAAGGTCTCTGATCTGCCTGGCGTGGCCCCGGTCACCGACCCGCTGCTGGTCAATCCCTGGGGCCTCTCGGCGTTGTCGCCGGCCTTTCCCCTCTGGGTGGCCAACAACGGCTCCAACACTTCGACGCTCTACGACCAGACCACCTTCGCCAAGATCCCGCTGAACGTCAGCGTCCCCGGCCAGCCGACCGGAACGACGGGGGTCAACCAGGGGGCCGGCAACTTCCTGGTGCCGAACTCCACCGAGCCTTCGCTGTTCGCCTTCGCCAACCAGGCCGGCCAGATCCTGACCTGGGCGATCAACGTCAATCCGACGACCTCGTTCGTGACGGTGAACAATTCGGCCCGCGGCGACAGCTACACCGGCCTGACCCTCGCCGGCAGCGGCGCCTCGGCGAAACTCTACGCGGCCGACTTCGCCCATGGTCTCGTGCGGGTGTACGACAACACCTACACCGAGCTGCCCTCGTTCACCGATCCGGGGCTGCCGAAGTCCTACGGGCCGTTCAACGTGCAGGCCCTCAACGGAAAGATCTACGTCGCCTTCGCCAAGATCGGACCGGATGGCGATGAAGTCGCGGGCCAGGGGAAGGGATTCGTCTCGGTGTTCGACACCAGCGGCAACCTGATCACCCGGCTGGTGCGGCATGGCCAACTCGACGCCCCGTGGGGCCTGACGATCGCGCCGGACAACTTCGGCAAGTTCGCCGGCGCTCTGCTGGTCGGCAACTTCGGCAACGGCCACATCAACGCCTATGATCCGCAGACTGGCCAATTCCTCGGCGCCCTGCGCGACGATCCGAAGAAGGTCGCCATCGACGGCCTGTGGGCGCTGCGCAACGGGCCGAACGGGACGGTGATCTTCACGGCCGGGACCGAGGACGAGACGCACGGCCTGCTGGGCACGATCACGCCGTCGTCGTCTGCCGCGCATTGGGGCGCGCAAGAGCACGCGACCATGGCTGAGATGGGCCGGCACTGAGCAGGCCCGGCGGTGACCCCTCCCTGGGCGGGCGGCTGGCGACCGGGCGCGAAAGGCCTGGTCCTGGCGCTCGCCCTCGCCGCCGTCCCGGAAGCGGCGACACGGGCGGCCGACGCGAAGCCGGTGCGCAGCCTGTTGGAGATGCGTGACAGCCAGGTGGTGCGGCAGCACTGGGACCTGAGCTGCGGCGCGGCGGCCGTCGCCACCGTGCTGACCTACCAACTCGGCCGGCCGGTGAGCGAGCGGGAGGCGGCTCTCGGCATGCTGCGCCAGACCGACGCCCGGCTGATCCGCGCCCGGCTCGGCTTCTCGCTGCTCGACCTGAAGCACCTCGCCCAGACCTACAACCTGCGGGCGGTGGGCTACGGCGGCCTGAGCCTCGACGAGCTCGTGAGCCTGGCGCCCGTCATCGCGCCGATCCGGGTCTTTGGCTTCGGCCATTTCGTGGTGGTCCGCGGCCGTCGCGGCGACCGCTTGCTGCTCGCCGACCCCGCGTTCGGCAATCGCACCATGACGCTGTCGGAGTTTGGCCGGGCCTGGCCGAGCGGGGTGGGATTCGTGATCGTCCGGCCGGAGGAGCCCAAGCCGGCGAACCGGATCGGCGCGCCGGCGGAGCTGTTCCTGAGCCCGTCGGAACCGGCGCTGCGCAGCGCCGAGGCCAGTCTGCGCAATCTGGGAGGACGCCGATGAGGCTCGCTTGCATCGCCGCAGCCGCGTGCGCCTTGGCCGTGGCGACGCCAGCCCGACCTCAACCGCTCAGCCGCGAGGAGCTCGTCGCCGCCCTGAAGCAGCGCGACGCGGTGATCGACGCTCTCGCCAAGCGCGTGGAGGCGCTCGAGCGGGAGCGGGCGGCGACGGCGGGCAGGGCGCCTGCCGGCCCAGGCGTCGCGGCGCCGACGGCTGCGCCCGAACGCGGCGGACCAGCGGCACAGGACGAAGTCGCGCTCGAGGCGCTGTCGCGCACCTTGGTGCAGAAGGGCGGGCTCGTCCTGCGGCCGTGGAGCGTCGAGATCGCGCCGGGCGTCGCCTACGCCCACAGCGACCAGCAGGGACTGGCGTTGGTCGACACGCCGGAAGGCATCCCGACCGTCGCCGACCAACGCCTGCGCAACGACGACATCCGTGCGGTCGCCGCCGTGCGGCTCGGCCTGCCGTGGGAGAGCCAGCTGGAAGTGCAGATCCCCTATGCCTGGCGGCGTCAGAGCCGGGCACTCGGCAACGGCACGCACGCCGTCAACGACGGCTCCGGTATCGGCGACATCGAGGTCGGTCTCAGCCATCAGCTGCTTCATGAGAAGGACTGGCGGCCGGATCTCGTCGGGGCTGTTTCCTGGCGCTTCGACACCGGGCGCGACCCGTTCCGCACGACGGTGCCCGCGGTGGCCGCCGGCTCAGGGACGTCGGGCCTCGGCGTGCGCTTCACGGCGGTGAAGAGCAGCGACCCCATGGTCTTCTACTCGACCCTGGCCTACGCCCATGACTGGTCGGTGCAGCAGAGCTTCGGGCGCGTCAGCCCGGGCGATGGTCTGCGCTGGGACCTGGGCGCGATCCTCGCCGTCAGCCCGGCGACCTCGGTGATCTTCGGTCTCAGCCAGGGCTTCCGCGGCAAGACGCAGGTGGACGGCCAGTCGATTCCGGGCAGCGACACCGTGGCCTCGTCGCTGCAGCTAGGCGTCGATCGCGTGCTGTTCCGGAATGTCCTGCTCGACGTGACTCTGGGCGTCGGCCTGACCCGCGACGCGCCGGACTATGTCTTCCAGATCTCGACGCCGATCCGCCTGCGTTAAGCCGGGTTGAGCGTCTTCAGGCCGCCGTCCTTGGCGATCTTGATGGCGGTGCGCAGCGCCCCGAGGTCCGCGCCGGGGATCAGGGTGTCGCCGACCACGAAGGCGGGCGTGCCCTCGATTTGCAGGGCGGTGGCGAGCGCCCGGGTGTCGAGGAGCTGGCGGGCGATGGCCGGATCGGCGGCGGCCTTGCGGGCCTGGGCGGGATCGATGCCGGCCAGGGTCAGATCTCGGTCGATGACCGACTCGTCGAGGGCCTTCTCGCCCATCCAGCTCTTGTAGAGGTCGAGCGCCTTGGCCTTGCCGGCCGGGGTGAGCGCCACCTTGGCGGCGGTGTCCGACACCTCGCCGAAGATCGGGAACTGCTTGAAGACGAAGCGGACGTCGGGGTTCTGCTGGATGAGCTTCACCACCTCCGGCGCGGCGAGCTTGCAGTAGCCGCAGCGGTAGTCGAAGAATTCCACCACCGTCACCTTGCCGTTCGGGTTGATGACGACGTCGCGCGGATCGCGCTCGAGCTGGGCGCGGTACTTGTTGACGGCGTCGGTGGAGGCCTTGGCGGCGGCCAGCTGCTCCTTCTCCTGCAGCTTCTGGGCGGCCTCGCGGATCACCTCGGGGTGGGCCAGCAGATAGGCGTGGACGCGCTGGCCGAAGGCGGCGTCATCGGCCTTCTGGCAACCGGCGAGGGCGAGGGCGGCGGCGAGCGCCGTGGCGGCAGGGGCGAGCTTCATGCGCTGCAGATAGTCGGTCCGGAGCGCGACGGCTAGCGCGCCTGATTGTGGCTGATCGAACCCTCGCGCGCCAGCTCCTGCAGGTCGTCCCGGCTGGGCTTGGAGACCAGCACGATATCGGTGGCGCGGCGCCATTCCGGGCTCGAGCGCTGCAGCATCTCGCGGGCGCGCATGGCGAACACCCGCGCGTCCTTCAGATTGCCGATGTTGAAGTTGTATTCGGCGGTGGCGAGGCGGGCGAGGCCGTCCTGGCCCTCTTTGTCGTAGGCCTCGGCCAGCAGCCGCCAGGCGACGGCGTTGTCCTCTTCCTGGGTCAGCGCCTTCTTCAGCTCGCTGACGCCCTCGGCGACCTTGGCCTTGTCATCCATGGCCACCAGCGTCTGGCCGAGGTTGACGCGCAACAGCGGCGCGTCCGGCTTCAGCTCCACGGATTTGCGCTGCGGCTCCTCCGCCTCCTTGGTGCGGGCGTATTCGAAGAGGATCTGGCCCTTGAGCTCCCACAGATAGGGATTCTTCGGCTGGTCCTGCAGCAGCGCGTCGATCAGCTTCAGGGCCTTCTCCGGCTCCTTCATCTGGTAATAGGCGATCGCCCGGGCGTAGCGCGCCGGGTAGCTCATGTCCTTCTCGCCGTACTTCACGATGGCCACCTGGGGCTCCATGAAGCCCTCGAGCTTGGCCTTCATCACCTCGTGCTCGGCGAGCGCCTCGGGCGTGTCGGTCACGTTGTAGTGCGGTAGCGCCGCCACGCGGGACTCCAGCGCATCGATCCGGTCCGAGGAGAGCGGGTGGTCGATGAAGTACTTGTAGCGGCGATACTGGCTGAAGACTTCCTGGTAGCGGAAATTGTTGAAGAATTCCGCCAGTCCGCGGCCGGAGAGGCCGGCCTTTTCGAGCAGCGTGGCGCCCGCCTGGTCGGCGCGACCCTCCTGCTCGCGGCTGTAGCCGATGGCGCCGAGCGCGCCGAAGTACTGGGCGCTGCCGACCAGGCCGGCGGCGGCCTCGCCCGAGCCGGCGAGCGCGGCGAGCACGCCGAGGCCCATGGTCAGCAGGAACGGTCGCAGGCCGGCGCGGCTCATCTCGCCGGAGCGCGCCGAGTGGCCGGCCGCCAGGTGGCCGACTTCGTGCGCCAGCACCCCCTGCAATTGGTTGGGGTTGCTGGTCTGCAGGATCAGGCCGGTGTTGACGCCGATGACGCCGGGCGCAGCGAAGGCGTTCAGCTCCTTGGAGCCGATCAACAGCACCGAGACCTTCTTCGGGTCGATGCCCGCCGCCACCAGGATCGGGTCGGCGTCGTGGTGGATGATCTCCTCGATCTCGGTGTCCCGAATCAGCGTCTCGCCGCCGCTGTCCTGAGCGGCGGCGAGGCTCGGCCGGAGCAGCAGCGTGGCGCTGACCGTGACTGCGAGCGCGATACGGGAAATCGAGCGGGCAGGGGAGACCATGGTCTACTCGTCTGTTTCCTCCCCCGCCCGCGCGAGTCTATCCGCTCAGCCGCGCCGCCACCAGCCTCTGCGAGGCGCGGCCGGCGGGGTGGAGATCTCGGCGGGATCCGGCGCCCGGGGGGCCGGCGGCTCAGGGGCGGGTTCGGGTTCCGCCACGGCCTCCGCGACTTCGGCCGCCACCGCGGCCTCCGCCGCCGGCTCAGGGGCCGGCGCGGCCTTCTTGCGGCTGCGCGGCTTCTTGGCCGGCGGAGCCTCAGCGATCACCGGCTCCGGCTCTGCGGCCGGCAGGACCGGCGGCTCGGGCTGGGGCTCGACGGCCGGGGCCTCGGCCACCGCTTCGGCGGCCTCGGCCGCGTCGCCGCGACCGCGGCCACGGCCGCGCGCCCGGCGGCTGCGCTTCGGCTTCTCGTCCTCGGCCGGCAGCTCGACCCAGATCTCGTCCTCGCCTTGCGGAGCGCGGAGGATGGCCGGGGCGGCGGGGGCCGCTTCCGCGGCGACGGCGGCCGGACGGGGCGCTTCGCGCTCGTCATTGGCCGGAGCCGGGGCGGCAGCCCGCTTCACGTCTTCGGAGGGGTCGAACCAGACGAACGGGTCGTCGCCGTAGGGCACCCACGGACGGGTCCAGGCGAAAGCCTCGGCGGGGCGGCCCTCGTCGCGCATCCGGCGGCCGCCGCGGCGGCCCCGGCGGCGGCGGCGGCCGTGGCCGCCTTCGTCGTCGTCGCGCTGCTGGGCGTCCGCGGCCTGCGGTTGAGCCTCGCGCGGCTGCCCTTCACGCGGCTCGCGCGCCTCACGGTCGTCGCCCCGACGGCCGCGACGGCGGCGGCGTCGGCGGCCGCGGCCGTCGGCTTCCTCGAAGTGGCCCTCGTCCTCGTCGCGTTCGCGGCGGGCCGGCGCGGCCTCAGCCTCCTCGGCTTCGTCCTCCTCGTCTTCCTCCTCGTCCTCGTCTTCGTACTCGTCGTACTCAGGCTCGGGCAGGGGCTCGTAGGGCTGGACCGGCGCGGCCGGTGCCGGCACGTGGTCGGCGCGGGGCTCGGACGAGGTGCGCTCGATCTGATGGTCGGCGTGGGCCATCTCGTCGTCGATGACGATGGTCACGAACAGGCCGAACGACTGATGCAGGCGCGCCAGGTGGGCGCGCTTCTCGTTCAGCACATAGAGCGCCACGGCGCGGGGCAAGGTGAGCGTCGCCTCGCCGCCGCCCTTCAGCGCCTCGATCTCCAGGGCGCGCAGCGCCGCCAGAGCGCTCGATTCCACCGAGCGCACCCGGCCGGTGCCGCCGCAGTGTTCGCAGACGTGAGTGGTGCCCTCCAGCACGCCGGTGCGGCGGCGCTGGCGGGAGATCTCCATCAGGCCGAAGGCCGAGATCTTGCCCATCTGCACGCGGGCGCGGTCGTCCTTCAGGCAGTCCTTCAGCTTCTTCTCGACCGCCCGGTTGTTCTTCGACTCATCCATGTCGATGAAGTCGATGACGATCAGGCCGGCGAGGTCGCGCAGGCGCAGCTGGCGGGCGGCTTCCTCGGCCGCCTCCATGTTGGTCTTCAGCGCCGTGGCCTCGATGTTCCGCTCACGCGTCGAGCGGCCGGAGTTCACGTCGACGGCGACCAGCGCCTCGGTCTGGTTGATCACCAGGTAGCCGCCGGACCGCAGCGGCACGACCGGCGAGTAGATCTGGCTGAGGTGATCCTCGACCTTGTACTTCACGTAGAGCGGCGTCGGCTCGCGGTAGAGCTGCACCTTCTTGGCCTGGCTGGGCATCAGCATGCGCATGAAGTCGCGCGCTTCCTTGAAGCCGCCCTCGCCCTCGACGTGCACCGCGTCGATGTCCTTGTCGTAGAGGTCGCGGATCGCCCGTTTGACGAGGTCCTCCTCCTCGTAGATCAGGGCCGGCGCGATCGAGTGCAGGGTGGTCTCGCGGATGTTCTCCCACAGACGCAGCAGGTACTCGTAGTCGCGCTTGATTTCGGCCTTGGTGCGCTTGGCGCCGGCGGTGCGGACGATCAGGCCCATGCCCTGCGGCACGTCGAGGCTCTGGACGATGCCCTTCAGGCGCTTGCGGTCGGTGGCGGTGGTGATCTTGCGGGAGATGCCGCCGCCGCGGGCGGTGTTCGGCATCAGCACGCCGTAGCGGCCGGCCAGCGACAAGTAGGTGGTGAGCGCCGCGCCCTTGTTGCCGCGCTCTTCCTTGACGACCTGCACCAGCATGATCTGCCGGCGGCGGATCACTTCCTGGATCTTGTATTTGCGCATCAGCCGCCGGCGGCGCCGGGCGACCTCTTCTTCCATGACGTCGTCGTCGTCCTCGGCCGCGGTCGCGGCCCCTTCGTCGTCGTCGTCGTCTTCACCGCCGGCGCTGGCGCGGCTGCGCGGCTCGTGGTGGTCGTCCTCTTCCTCGGCCTCCTCGCGCAGCAGGGCTTCGCGGTCGGCGACCGGGATCTGGTAGTAGTCGGGGTGGATTTCGTTGAAGGCGAGGAAGCCGTGGCGGTTGCCGCCGTACTCGACGAAGGCCGCCTGCAGCGACGGCTCTACGCGGGTGACCTTGGCGAGATAGATGTTTCCGCGAAGCTGCTTCCGGTTCTGGCTTTCGAAATCGAATTCTTCAACGCGATTTCCGTCGAGCACCACCACGCGTGTTTCTTCCGCGTGGGCGGCGTCGATCAACATAGTCTTGGACATCAAGTGACTCTCCGCGGCGCGCGGGGGCTCTGGGGCCCTGGCGCTGCCAGCTTGTGGGAAGGGCGCGCGCGGGACCCGGGACGCCCGCTGGGGCGTCTGGAGCGGCCTGGGGCCGAAAAGGGGTCTGAGCAGCGCTGCCCATCAGGTGTTTCCTAGGCGCGCCCGACGAACGAATCTTGGGGGCGCGGATCGGATGATGCGCCGTCGCCGAAGGATTCGGGCGAAGCCGGCGCGGGCTTGTGGTTTGCGCATCCCGTATCCTGCGGCGCAGGAGCGGCTTTGACGCGCGGCAGGACTTTGCAACACTGGGCTGAAAAAGGAAAGCCGAACGCGACGCGAGCGCGATGGAAAGACCTGGTTAACCGTTTCTCCACTTGCGCCACGGCTAGATAGGGCTTCCGAACGCGATTTACGAACGGCGTCGAGACGGACTGAGGGCGGTGTTTGCGGGGGCGAAGCGGATCGTGACGACGGTGCGGGGGCGCATTGTGATGGCTTGCGCCGTGCTCGGCGCCGGACTGCTCGCCGTGGCCGCCTCCCACGCCGCGCCAAACGCCGCAGGACTCCTGCAGGTCCGCCTCGGCGGCGACGCCGCCAACACCCGCATCGTCATCGACCTCGACCGGACGACCACGGGCAAGCTGGTGGAGGACGGTCTCGGCGACGGCCGTGTGGTGCTGCTGCTGGGCGACGTCTCGGCGGGCGCGGG
>Ga0310811_10006753_pt1 | contig 14678 bp, 14 predicted proteins | sample YCmetagenome_FD_207642 | JGI IMG/M metagenome (GOLD analysis project Ga0310811, IMG submission 207642) | Soil microbial communities from experimental microcosm in Duke University, North Carolina, United States - YC | ecosystem: Engineered > Artificial ecosystem > Soil microcosm > Unclassified ...
AGCGCAGCGAGCAGTCCGCCAACGCGGGCGCGATCAATCGCGACGCGCTGACTCAACTCGCGCTGCTCGAGCGCACGGTGCTCTCCACGTTCCCGGAAGCGGGACGTCTGCGCACCGGCGAAATTCTCCGCTGGCCGGGCGTGCTGGCAGAAAGCGGCGTGGCGCCGGAAACGTTGCGCGACGCGGTGCTCGCGTGCGGCAAGCAGGCGATTACCGACCTGATCGACGTGCGCGCCCGCGAAGGCGCGCAACTCGCCACGGTGCTGCTCGCCAACGTCACCGAGATGGAAGCGATTGTCACGAAGATCACGCCGCTCGTGCCGGAGCTGATTGCCAAGCATCAGCAGAAGATCGTCGAACGTTTGCAGGAAGCGCTCGGCATCGCCGCGCCGGATACGGCCGCGACCATCGTCTCGCGCGAAGAGATCAACGAACGGATTCGCCAGGAAGTGACGATGTACGGCATCCGTATCGACATCGCCGAAGAACTGTCGCGCCTCACGGCTCATCTGAACGAAACGCGCCACGTGATCGAGAAGGGCGGCAAGGTCGGCAAGCGGCTCGACTTCATGATGCAGGAACTGAACCGCGAAGCGAACACGCTCGGCTCGAAAGCGGCCGCGAAGGAACTGGCGGATTCGTCGATGACCCTGAAGCTGCTCATCGAACAGATGCGCGAGCAAGTGCAGAATCTGGAATAAGGCTGGAGCACCGTCAACATGATCGATCACAAACGCGAAACCGGCGCACCGCGCAACCCTTACGCCGGTGCTTATCCCGGCAATCTGTTCATGGTCGTCGCGCCTTCGGGGGCGGGCAAGTCGACGCTCGTGAACGCGCTGCTCGCCGGCGACGACGCGATCCGTCTGTCGATCTCGTACACGACGCGCCCGCCGCGCCCGAAGGAGCAGGACGGCGAGCACTATCACTTCACCAGCGTGGACGACTTCATGCAGCGTCACGACCAGGGCGAGTTTCTGGAAAGCGCGGAAGTGCATGGCAACTACTACGGCACGTCGCGCGTGTGGATCGAGGAGCAGATGAAGAGCGGCCATGACGTGCTGCTCGAAATCGATTGGCAGGGTGCGCAGCAGGTGAAGAAGCAGTTTCACAACGCGGTCGAAATTTTCATCTTGCCGCCGTCCCTCGAAGCGCTCGAAGAGCGTCTGAAAAAGCGCGGCCAGGACGAGCCGAACGTGATCACGCGGCGCCTGCTGGCGGCCGGCAGCGAGATGGCGCACGCGGCCGAAGCGGAGTACGTCGTGATCAACGAGAACTTCGATCGCGCGCTGAGCGAACTGCAGTGCCTCGTCGCCGCCACGCGCTCGCGCTTCGCGTCGCAGTACGCCCGTCACACGCAGCTTTTCGTGCAGCTCGGCATTCACCTGCCGCACGCGTGAGCGCGGCGTTGTGTCGAGCACATAAGGTAGAATAAGCAACATACTGAGAAGGAACCCAACATGGCCCGCATTACCGTCGAAGACTGCCTCAAACAGATCCCGAACCGTTTCGAACTCGCGCTTGCCGCGACCTATCGCGCGCGTCAGCTCGCTCAAGGCCATACGCCGAAGATCGAAAGCCGCGACAAGCCCACCGTCGTCGCACTGCGCGAAATCGCGGCCGGCCAGGTCGGCGTCGAAATGCTGAAGAAGGTGCCGGTCTAAGGCGCACTGTTCCGTTTTCGATTTGCCACATATTTGCCACACTGATTGCATCAACGTGTAGACCGGCGTCCAACCCTAAACCGCTACGGAGGCGACCATGAGTGCTACCCCGCCCACCGCCACGGAAGTGGACCACGACGCCGACTTGCCCTCGTCTGCACGGAAGTACATCGACGCGGTCCTCGAACAGTCGTTCCGCCATCTGTTCGGACCGACCGCCACGCCGGAGCAGCCGCGCCGGCATGACGTCGTCTCCATCGCCAAATTGACGTCCGTCCTGTCCGGCTATCTGCAGCCGGACGAGATCAAGGACATCAAGGCCGCCTTCCATTTCAGCGACGAAGCTCACCTCGGCCAGTACCGCCAGAGTGGAGAGCCTTACATCACGCATCCTGTCGCCGTCGCGGAGATTTGCGCCGGCTGGAATCTCGACGCCCAGGCAATGATGGCGGCGCTGCTGCACGACGTGATGGAAGACCAGGGCGTGACCAAGGCCGAACTCGCCGAGCGTTTCGGCGCGAAGGTCGCGGAACTGGTCGATGGCTTGTCGAAGCTGGACAAGATGGAATTCCGCAATCGCGAAGAGGCACAGGCGGAAAACTTCCGCAAGATGCTGCTCGCGATGGCGCGCGACGTCCGCGTGATTCTGGTCAAGCTCGCCGACCGGCTGCACAACATGCGCACGCTCGGCGCAGTGCCGCCGGAAAAACGCCGTCGCGTGGCGCGCGAGACGCTGGATATCTATGCCCCGATCGCGCACCGGCTCGGCCTGAACAATACCTATCGCGAGCTGCAGGACCTGAGCTTCGCGAATTTCAATCCGCACCGGTACGCCACGCTCGAAAAAGCCGTCAAGGCGGCGCGCGGCAACCGGCGCGAAGTCGTCGGCAAGATTCTGGAGTCGGTGCAGCGCGGCATTGCCGACGCGAAGATCGACGCCGAAGTCACCGGCCGCGAAAAGACCATCTTCAGCATCTACAAGAAGATGCGTGACAAGCAACTGTCGTTCTCGCAGGTGCTCGACGTGTATGGCTTTCGCGTGGTGGTAGAGAGCGCGCTGGAGTGCTACACCTGCATCGGCGCGCTGCATGCGTTGTATAAGCCCGTGCCCGGCAAGTTCAAGGACTACATTGCCATCCCGAAGGTGAACGGCTATCAATCGCTGCACACCACGCTGGTCGGCCCGTTCGGTGCGCCGATCGAGTTTCAGGTGCGCACGCGCAAGATGCACGAGATCGCCGAAGCGGGCGTGGCCGCGCACTGGCTGTACAAGAACGGCAGCGCCGACCTGAACGATGTGCAAAAGCGCGCGCACCAGTGGCTGAAGTCCCTGCTCGACATTCAGAGCGAAGCAGGCGACTCGAGCGAGTTCCTCGAACACGTCAAGATCGATCTGTTCCCGGATGCGGTCTATGTCTTTACGCCAAAGTCGAAAATCATGGCGCTGCCGCGCGGCGCCACGGCGCTCGACTTCGCGTACTCGATCCACAGCGACCTGGGCAATCAGTGCGTCGCCGTGAAGATCAACAATGAATTGCTGCCGCTGCGGACCGAGTTGAAGAGCGGCGATATCGTCGAAGTCATCACTGCGCCGTACTCGAAGCCCAATCCGGCGTGGCTGGGTTTCGTGCGCAGCGGCAAAGCGCGTTCCGCGATCCGCCATTATCTGAAAACGATGCGTCTGAACGAATCCGTGCAGCTCGGTGAGCGGCTGGTGGACCAGGCGTTGAAGGGTTATGGACTGGCGCTGTCGGATGTGACGCCAGAAGCGTGGGAAAAGCTCGTGCAGTGGACGGGCAACAAGAACCGTCAGGAAATTTTCGCTGACATCGGCCTCGGCCGACGTGTCGCAGCGGTCATGGCCAAGCGAATCGAAGTGCTGATGAGCGGGCGCGACGCCGACGACGACGGCTCGCGCTCCGAATCCGGTTCGCCGCATGCGCCGCCGGTGGTCATCACGGGCACCGAGGGCATGTCGGTGCAGTTGTCCGCATGCTGCCGTCCTATTCCGGGCGACAACATCATGGGCTATATCGGTATCGGCCTCGGCATGGCCATCCACACCACTGACTGTCGCGTCGCGCAGCGAATCCATCGGCGCGATCCGGGCCGATGGATCGACGTCGCGTGGGCGCCGCAGCCGGGTCGTCTGTTCGACGTCGCCGTCAAGGTGCTGGTCAAGAATACCAAGGGCGTGTTTGCCCGAGTGGCTGCCGACATCACGTCGGCGGATGCGAACATTGTCCACATCGCGATGGACGAAGACCTGTCGCAGGAATCCACGGTTTTGCGCTTCGTGATCCAGGTCAGCGATCGCGTCCATCTGGCCAACGTGATGCGCCGCGTGCGCACGAACCCGGACGTCATGCGCATTGCGCGCGAACGGCCGAGCGAAGAGGCGCATCACCGTCATGAAGGCGGCATGCGAATCGATCGCGAGCGCGCGGATTACTGATCGGCGCTGGTTTTACGGCTCAGAATTTGCGTCGGCGTTTCCGAGGCGCCTGCGGTACTTCGCTCAAAGCTGAACAAGCGGGCGACAGGCGAGACTTACCCGGGTCTCACCCGAACCTCAGGGAGAACGCTTTTGAACGTAGCCGATCTCGATGGCGTGGCGCTCGATTATTGGGTGGCCCGCAGCCTGCACGACTTCGTGCGCGAAATCTATTTCACCGACAGCGGCGAAACCGTCTCGATTCGCGGTAACGACCGCGGTCGTCCGTGGGACGGGCGGTTCACGCCCGCCACATCCTGGGAAGCGGCGGCCCTGGTGTTGGAGCGCACGCAGCGACTGGAGGTGCGTGAACGGACCGATGCGGGGGCGACACACTGTGTCGCCGAGTTTCAGGGCGGACATCGAGCGGTGGATGGGCGCGGAGACTCGTTGCAGGTCGCTCTGTTGCGAGCGTTCGTCGCAAGCCGCTTCGGCGATACTGTGGACGATGTGCTGCGCGAGCCGCAGGCGTTGACCGGCGCGCGAGCCCAGGTGCTCGGCGAACGAACGGTGGGCGGCGTGGTCGAGGACGTGCCGAGCCCGGATGGCCGGATCGGAGATATTCAGTCGCCACCGCGATAACGGACGGTGTCCCCAACGCGGTGAGGCGCTTTGCGTAAAAGCGCCGGACAAAAACAAAGGGCCTTCCGATTGGAAGGCCCTTCATAGGTGGTGCGGCTGGCAGGATTCGAACCCACGACCCCTTGGTTCGTAGCCAAGTACTCTATCCAACTGAGCTACAGCCGCACGCTTAAACCGGTGATACTTACTGCAATGAAACCTGATGGCTTCCCGGAGGGACGCCATCGAATAGGTGGTGCGGCTGGCAGGATTCGAACCCACGACCCCTTGGTTCGTAGCCAAGTACTCTATCCAACTGAGCTACAGCCGCACACAGAAACGAGATTATAGCCAAAGGTTTTAGAAAAGGGAAGCGCGCAAAGCGATTTGTCTGATGGGCCTGATCGTGTACCCTTGATAGGCAGTTGCTTGCTGCAGTTAATGGACCATTATGAACAAGGCCTTTGTCAAAGAGTCGAGTGAAGAGAACGACGACGACCTCGACGTCGCCCAGCCGGAAGTCCCCGCGGGTACCAAGAATTACATCACGCCCGCTGGCTACCGGCGCATGCGCGATGAACTGCTGAATCTGATCGATGTCGAGCGGCCCGAAGTGGTCAGGCTCGTGTCGTGGGCGGCGTCGAACGGCGATCGCTCGGAGAACGGCGACTACATCTATGGCAAGCGGCGCTTGCGCGAGATCGACCGGCGCATCCGCTTTCTGACCAAGCGTCTCGACCTCGCTGAAGTCGTCGATAGCAGCAAGCAGGAGAACGTCGATCAGGTTTTCTTCGGCGCGACCGTCGAATATGCGACGGAAGATGGCGAGGTGCATACCGTGACGATCGTCGGCATCGACGAGGTCGATCTGGATATCGGTTGCGTGAGCTGGATTTCGCCGATTGCGCGCGCGTTGCTCAAGGCGAAAGTCGGCGACACGGTCACGTTGTATACGCCGGCCGGCCCGCAGTCGATCGACATACTCGACGTCAAATATCCGGCGCCCGATACGGGCGGCTAGGCGCACGACTTGCTGCGCCTGGTGAGCTTGTCAGGGTAAGGGCGGATCAGACTGTAACGACGAGGTCCGTCGAATCATCGTGAGCGCTTGCTTCTGTTAGCAACCTGCGCATCTGATCGAGCCTGCCGTTGGGCTTCCCGTTCAGATGTCTCGACACGATCGGAGCGGTATAAAAAAAGGCGCCGCGAACGGCGCCTTCGATACTGCGAGTACTGCGCAGCTTTGAATGCTTAGAAGCGGTGACGCAGACCTGCGGTCACAGCGATCTGCTTGTTGCTGCTCGATGCTGCGCCAAGACCATTGATGCTGGCGTCGACGATCGAGCCTTCGTTGGCTTCCTGATATACCCCTTGCAGGTACACGTCGGTACGCTTGGACAATGCGTACGCAGTTTGCAGGTTGAACTGGTTCCAGTGCACATGCGAGCTGGACAGGTTCGCGCGGGTGTACGTGTACGCACCGGCGATGCTGATGGCCGGCGTCAGCGCGTAACGGGCATTGGCTTCGAAGTTCTGGAACTGAGCGCTGTTGGTCGGGAAGGCGATACCGCCCGTGACGCCCGACGAACCCTGGCTGATGCCAGCGAGGCCTTGCAGGTTCGTTTGCGAGTACACGAGGCCGACCGTTGCCGGGCCGAACGCGTAGTTCGCACCTGCACCCCACGTTTGCTGACGGGCAGCGAAGAACGTGTTGTCGCCCGAAACAGCGCCGCCCGAGTTGAATGCAGCGGCCGCGCTGTTCGCGCCATTGCTGTTCAGTTGCAAGTAAGCAGCGGCAACATTCAGGCCGCCCCAGTTGTACGACGCGCCCGCACTGTAAGCGCGGTTGTTAGCGAAGCCGGCGGCCTGGTTCGAGAAGCCGTACAACGCGCCGAACTTGAAGCCGCCGTAGTTCACGCTCTGGTACTTGACCGAGTTGTTGACACGGAAAGAGTTGTTGAGGTTGTCGTTGTCGAACGGGTGCGCGAACTGCGTGCCGCCGTATTGCGTGCCGGTCAGCGCCAGCGGGCCGACGTAGTCGACCATGCTGTCATATTGACGACCGAGGGTTACCGAGCCGAAGTCGTTGCTCGACAGACCGACGAAAGCCTGCCGCCCGAACAGACGGCTGTTCTGCTTGAGCGTGCCGTCATTGATGCCGAAGCCGTTTTCCAACGTGAAGATAGCCTTCAGCCCGCCGCCCAGATCTTCCGCGCCACGGAGGCCAAAACGGCTGCCGTTGACCGAGCCGCTCGTCATCTGCCAGTTGCTATGTCCGTGCTGATTGTTCGTGTAGGTAATGCCGGCGTCGATCAAGCCATACAGCGTCACACTGCTTTGCGCATGCGCAGCGGTTGCAAAAACGCCGGTGAGGGCCGCGACCATGACTGTCTTCTTCATTTTGTAACTCCGAGAGCGAGAGAAATATTTGAACCCTAGCTTGGGAGACCTTCACGCGGGACGCTGCGAGAGGCGGGATCCGTGTGAGAAGCGCGCTGACCAAACCCGCGCCGGTTTCCGATTAGCCAGAGTGTAGAGAGACACTCTGCGAAGTGGGCGTTCCGATTTCCGCAATAAAGTATTACGCGTTCTGAAACGATGTGTGAGCGCCCTGTAAGCCTTATAAATAAAGGCTCTCCGGCTTATTAAGCGATTGGGAGATGGCGTCGATTAAATTTGCGTTGCTCATTTGCGACAGTAAACGATGCAAAAAAACAACGGGCAAGTATCAACGATAGGGATTGTTGTTATTGCTGCAATAAGTGATTGTTGATTGTGTGAATAATGGAAATTGAATGAGCCGCTATACTGGTATTTCTGCTTTCCGAAGCAGACTTTTTCGTTGACGAAAAAGATCTCCAAACCTTTGTCGGCGCGACTCCCGAGTCGCGCTTTTTTTCGTCTGCTGAACGGCGATCCGCCGGGAGTTGCCTAGTGCGCGGGCGCTGCGTCGTCCACGTCGTTCCAGTCGGCCGTCGTCGACACGCACCAGTCTTCCATCACGTAGTGGCGAGCGTCCATCGGCGACGACAGCAGATTCTGCCAATGATCCCCGTGCCACATCACATCGAATTCGAAAGAGGGGGCGGCAGCCGGCGCGGGCTGCCCGGAAGCGGTCTTCGTGTGCGAGTGAGTGAGCCGCAAGACGAGGCGGCGGATTTCATCGAGCAACATGACAATCTCCTGATACGCATTACAACCACTGATTTCGATCATGCGGCCGTGAGTGGGCAGTAACAACTCGGACAAACACTTACGAAAAATAGATTTTGTTACATTTATTCAGGGTGTCTGCTGAAAAAATTCCCGCCATTTGGCATGTTGTGGAACTAGTTGGGTAAAATTGACGCGTTATTTTTTCTGTAGTTAATAAATAGATGCGGACCAGTTAAACGGCATTCTTTGCTTTGCGCTGGGCGTGCTAAATGCATAAAAAATTCTCTTGACGACAATTCTTCGTTCCCCGTATAACAGCAAGGCTGAATTCCAGCTGCCGTTTCTGCTTATGAAATCGCACTGTTATTCGACATGAGGGCCAATGCCCGTATATAGATAAATCATCGAGGGAAATTGAAAAATCGAAACTGGTGTCGTCAAATGGTTCAACGATGCTAAAGGCTTTGGCTTCATCACTTCGGACTCGGGTGGCGGCGATCTGTTTGCCCACTTTTCGGAGATTCGCGCGGAAGGCTTCAAGTCGCTGAAGGAAAACCAGCGCGTTTCCTTCGATGTGAAAGCGGGTCCGAAGGGCAAGCAGGCGGCGAACAGCCAGCCCCTGTAAGCCGTCCAGCGCGCCGCCGGCCGCTGCTTGCCAAAAGCCCTCGTCTGAATCTGAGGGCTTTTTTATTGCTCTTGGGGAAGATATTCTCCGTTGTAGTTCCGATTACCTACGTGGTTAAAATAAATTAATCGAAATGACAAAGGGACGGCTGCGGTCTCTGTTGTTTTCAATTCCGCGTGGCCAAAAATATAATGCGTCGAGTTTGCACTTTAATTCGCGGCTCATCTACAAAATACGCTCTGCGCGCGGCAACCCATCCGGGCCGATGTGGCGCGATTCGGGTGCGCGGCGTTCAACTGGTGCATACTTGCCGCAAAGCCACGAGTCCAAAGTTATCTCTTTCCATGTCTGAACAGTTTTTGCCGGAACCGGCCCTGGATGTCCCGATCGTTTTCGTCGACCTCGAAACCACCGGCGGTTCCACCAGCGAGCATCGCATTACCGAGGTCGGCGTCGTCGAAGTAGGGCCGGCCGGCGTGTCGCGCTGGAGTAGTCTGATCGACCCGCAGCAGCCGATTCCGTCGTTCATCCAGCAACTCACCGGTATCACGAACGCCATGGTGCGCGGCGCGCCGACCTTCGACGCCATCGCGCCGGCTTTGTTCGAGCGTCTGAACGGCAAATTGTTCGTCGCGCACAACGCCAGTTTCGACCGTGGCTTTCTGCGCGGCGAATTCCGTCGGGTCGGAATCGCGTTCGACCCAGATGTGCTGTGCACGGTGCGTCTGTCGCGCGCGTTGTTTCCGTCTGAAAAGCGTCACGGGCTCGATGCGCTGGTTGAACGTCACGCGCTTGTGCCTTCCGATCGCCATCGGGCGCTCGCCGACGCCGATCTGATCTGGCAGTTCTGGCAGCGCCTGCGTGGCCTCGTGCCGCTCGACGTGCTGCGCGCGCAGATCGAGCGCACCACGCGGCGCTACCGGCTCGCTGGCGATATCACGGAAGATCTGCTCGATTCCGCGCCAGCCGGTTGCGGCGTCTATGCCTTTTACGGCGAAGGTGATTTGCCGCTGTATGTCGGACGAAGCGTGCGTGTACGTCAGCGCTTACGCTCGCATTTGACCGGCGAGCGGCGCTCGTCGAAGGATATTCGGCTTGCGCAGCAGGTGCGGCGGGTCGAGTGGCGCGCGACCGGCGGTGAACTGGGCGCGATGCTGGCGGAAGCGCAATGGATCGCGACATTGCGCCCCGGCCATAATCGCGTGCCGCGCGTCATGAGGAGCGATCCGGCGGACGCCCCGTGGCCGTTCGAGGGGCCGGTCGTCTTCGAGGAGCGAGAGGAGGCATCGCAGGCGCACGCTTTTCACGTGGTCGACCGTTGGCGCTACGTGGGACATGCGGCCTCGCTTACGCAGGCGGCTGAGTTGTACGCGTCGAGCGTCGGGGGGCCGTTCGAGCTGTCGACCTATCGCCTCCTGCAAAGTCACCTTGCACGCGGCCTGCGTGTTCTGCCGTTGAGCGTATCGACCGATACGCCGGTGACTATCGCTTGACGGTCCTCGTCCGCACGGCCTGAGCCACTCGTCCACCGCGGAAAGCAGATCCGGGCGGTCAGCCGCCCGCGTGTTCTAGTGCACCGGCCGGATCAACCGGTCGCACCTACGCCGCCCGTTTCGCACACGTGACCCAGCGCGCGAGTCAACGCGCTCGAACGGGTCGAGTCATACCGGGTCAGCGATTTCCAGTTGGCAAGCGATTGCGCGACGCGCGACGGACAGTCGTCCGCCGTGCGCAGTGGTTGCACGCGCGCGAGACCGGCCACGAGCGATTGCGTCAGCCGGTCAAGCTGAGGCCTGGTGGTGGTGGCGAGGTCGGGCGCGGGCCCTTGCGGCGGCTGCGTGCTGCGCCAGGTGGCGAACAGCGCGTTTTGCACGTCCTTGCTCGCGTCGATCTGATCCTGGAAGAAGGCGCGGGCGAATGCCGGGTCGACGTTCGCGGCCGTAGCGCGCTTTTCCACATCGGCCAGTAGCGCGTTCTCGCGCGGTGTATCGGTAATCGCCTGGTGATTGGCCCACTTCCAGCGCGCCACCGGCTCGGCGAGCGCGAGGCGCTGCGAAACCAGCGCGATCAGATTGGTGAGCGCCGTGTCGTCGCCATCGGCGACGGCGGGGGCGGGGACGAATGCGAGCCACGCGGCTAACGCGAGTGCGCATGACGCGCCAAGGCGATACGAACGATTCATGGGAAGTGGGCGGGGCCGGGCGGCCGCAGAGGAAAAACCAGAAGAATAAATGATGCCCTGGCAGAAGGGCGGCGTCTCGCGCGAATGAAGGGCAGCGTCCTACAGATCTTGGCGGTCCGCGCTAGTGAGAAGGGCGCGCAAACTCACGCGCCGTGGCCAGGCAGCCAAGCGCGCAGACGGAATCAGGCGAACTGATCCAGTGTCAAGCACCGATCGAATGACGAATGAGGGACCGTATGCACGCGCCGTGCATCACCGCGCGTATTACGCACGCGCGTCCATGCTGCATCGCGCCACCGCACAATTACTTCGAATCGCACGACTTGCGTTGTTCGTCGAAAAACGCGCGAACGTGCTCAGGCAGCTCGGCACCCAGAAACTCGACGCCAGCGGGTTCCGGATCCGGGCAGAAAACCTTATCCGGGGTCGGAATCTTCGTTGGTTTGGCATCCATGATCTTTCTCCTTTACGAACCGATTATCTGCCTCGGTCCCCGTTTGGCACCAGTGTCTGATGCGTGTCTGATGTTCTCTGTTGCTTTAACGGCACAAGCCAACACTTGAACAGAGGGTTTGAATAAAATTTATTGTCTTCTTCAGCACACCGTTTTTCCGTTTGATGCAGATCAAATAGTTTCCAACTTTTCGTCATTTCCTTCAGAGCCCTGTCCCGCCTGCGCTGCGCATCTCCCTGCCCCCGTCCTGCTTTTACGTCAAACGCTTAATCACTTTCCGATGTGAATAAATCAAGCGGATATTTGTGCGCTGCCGCACGGAAAGAACTTCCTGTATTTGAATGAACGTTCGTTAATTACCTGCTCGTTTGGTGTGCCCACCGGGCTCCTAATGTTCTCTAACGATCGATTTCGCAATTCCGTTGACGGGCACGAGCGTGTTTAAAAAAGTTTTGCACGAGTTGGCAAATCAGCTAATCGCCGAGAGCGGCGGGTTTGAACCTGGAGCCAAGCCGTGCACCGATCGTGACTTCGTCATCGGAGCAAATGCCGCCTATGCTTGCAACAGTTATCTGATGCGTGTCGTGCGATTGCGCACGGACGCGTGAGCTGCGGCGCGGAAGATATCAGGCGTCGCCAATCGGAGAGTGCGCTATGGAAAACGCTGTCTACTGGAACGATCGTCAGGTCGGAATCGAATGCGCGGGCAGGATCTTGTGGTTCCCGTCTGCCCCTCAGGAAGCGATCGATGCCTACGGCGCGCCGCGGGCGCAGCAACCGGTTGTCGACGATTCCGTCGTGGCCCGCAATCTCGTCTTGATGCCGTCATACGGGCGATCGGGCTTTCCCGGGTGAGCGGGGCCGATTTGATTGCGCAGTAGTTGGGCGCAGGTGGTCATGTAGAGTGATGCGCGGGTAGTTTAGTTTGTTTGAGGATCGATCCGCCGTCGGCGCTGGATATTTGTGGTCAACAGTGCATGACAGAAGCGCCTGCCAACCCAGTGCCCTGGTCAACGGACATCGGGATTGTCCGGCTGAAGTAGATGCGCTTCCGTTTCAAACCGGAGTCGACGTCGAGACGAAGATCCGCAAAAAGGTCAGTGCGCGATGAACGGATCATCCAATCTGTCTTCATCAACGACCGCTCAGAAAGCAAAAAGCCCAGTCCAAAGGACTGGGCTTTTTGCTTGAAGCTTGATGGTGCCGGAAAGAGGAATCGAACCCCCGACCTTCGCATTACGAATGCGCTGCTCTACCGTCTGAGCTATTCCGGCATCAGGAGAAACGAGATTATAGGGACTCCTTTAGCAGCTTGGCAAGTCCCCTAACTCATTTTTTTGCTTCGAAATGGTAGCGGGTGACTCGATCGACTTCATTCTTCGAGCCGAGGAACACTGCCACACGCTCGTGCAGACTCTTCGGCTGGATATCCAGGATGCGCTTTTCGCCGTTGGTCGCAGCGCCGCCAGCCTGCTCGACGATGAATGCCATCGGGTTCGCCTCGTACATCAGGCGCAGCTTGCCCGGCTTGTCCGGCGTGCGCTTGTCGGCCGGATACATGAAGACGCCGCCGCGATTCAGAATGCGGTGCACGTCCGCGACCATCGATGCGACCCAGCGCATGTTGAAGTCGCTCTGGCGCGGCCCTTCCTTTCCCGCCTTCAATTCGCCGATGTACTGCTCGACCGGCGCATACCAATGGCGCTCGTTCGACGCGTTGATCGCATACTCCCGCGTTTCGACCGGAATGCGCATGTCGCTTTGCGTGAGCACCCATGATCCGAGTTCGCGGTCGAGCGTGAAGCAGTTCACGCCGTTGCCGGTGGTCAGCACGAGCACGGTTTGCGGGCCATACACCGCATAACCCGCGGCGACCTGCTGCGTGCCCGGTTGCAGGAACGACTGTTCGGTGGGTTGCTGGCCGTCCGGGCAGCGCAGCACCGAGAAGATCGTGCCGATCGAAACGTTGACGTCGATGTTCGACGAGCCGTCGAGCGGATCGAACACCAGCAGGTATTCGCCCTTCGGATAGTTGGCCGGGATCGGGAAGAACTGTTCCATTTCCTCGGATGCCATGCCGGCCAGGTTGCCGCCCCATTCATTCGCTTCGAGCAGGATTTCGTTCGACAGGATGTCGAGCTTCTTCTGCACTTCGCCCTGCACGTTTTCGCTGCCGGCCGTGCCGAGCGCATCGCCGAGCGCGCCCTTGCTGACGTGGTAGCTGATCGCCTTGCACGCACGAGCGACGACTTCGATCAAAAGGCGCAGGTCCGCCGGGAGGTTATTGGTCTCGCGCTGCTGCTCGATCAGGTACTTCGTGAGGGTGGTACGACGTTGCAAAGACATTGCTGTACTCCGGGAAGGCTAGAGGAATATCCCGATTTTAACCGCTGGATGTGTCCGCTCTGTGCTTTTGCGCCCGGAGCTGTGGCCGGCGCCACACCGCGCGGCTTGATTCAGGCTTTGCGGCGTGCCTTGGCGGCGGTGAAGTTGCGGCTCACGCTGGCCGCAAGTGCCGCGGCGCGGGCGTGCTCCGCCGACACCTTGGGCAGCTTCGGGCGATCCGCCTTGGGCATGGGCTCGATTTCGCGTTCGATCTGTTCGCCGGCGGCCGCGGTGGCGACGCGCAGGTCGTAGGCGATTTGCAGGTTGAGCCAGAACTGCGCGCTCGCGCCGAAGTAGCGCTCGAGCCGCAGCGCTGTATCGGCCGAGATGGCGCGCTTTGCGCGCACCACGTCGTTGATGCGCGGCGCCGGTACGCGCAGCGCAAGCGCGAGCGCATTGACGGACATGCCGAGCGGTTCGAGGAACTCGCTGCGCAGAATCTCGCCCGGATGGATTTCCGGGATGCTGTCGCCGGTATCGATGTCGGAGAAATCGATACTGTTCAGCTCAGAGCGTTTGATGACCATGCCGGTCTCCCAATAGTCAGTGATAGTCGACAATCTCGACATTCAGCGCCTCCTCGCCGACGAAGTGAAAACAGATGCGCCATTGCGCATTGATCCTGATGCTCCATCGCCCGCTGCGCTGGCCTTGCAGGGCTTCGAGCCGGTTACCCGGCGGCGCGTGCAGATTGACGATGGAGTTGGCGGCGTCGATCATCATCAGCTTGCGGCGCGCGAGCGCCTGAATGTGAAGCGGCAGTGAATCCACGAACTTGCCCTGAAAGATTCTCGCCGTAGCTTTGTCGCCGAATGTCGTGATCATGGGATGATATAACGCAATGCGTTAAACGTAAACCGTTAACCGAATGCGTTTACTTTCACCCTGGCGAGCCGCCATGAACAGTCGTCCAGATGGCTAACGTGGGGCGCGCCAAACGTGGCCCATAAGCCGGACTCAGGACGAGAAAAAGCCGGCAACGCGTGCCGGCTTTTCGAGGCGGGTGCCGCAATCACGCGGCTGTCGCGCAGGCATTACGCCAATGCCTTCTCCACGATTTCACGCACGTCGCGCGATTTCACCTGCGAAGCCACCTTCTCCAGCGCCGCACGCATGCGCTCGCGCAGCGCCGGCGTGAAGCGGCGCCACAATTCGAG
>Ga0310811_10006755_pt1 | contig 14677 bp, 19 predicted proteins | sample YCmetagenome_FD_207642 | JGI IMG/M metagenome (GOLD analysis project Ga0310811, IMG submission 207642) | Soil microbial communities from experimental microcosm in Duke University, North Carolina, United States - YC | ecosystem: Engineered > Artificial ecosystem > Soil microcosm > Unclassified ...
CGCTGTTATTTCACCATACCTGCGGCGCCGAGCTCTTCTTCGATGAGATTATGAAAAACGGCCTCGTTCTCCCAGATCCAGGCCGGTAGCTGCTGCTTGATGATCTTCCAAACGCCATCTTCACGTTGCATTCTCAGAATGATACGGTTTCCACGGTCGTCGCTGACATCGACTGTGAACAGTCCTTCCTGCAGTCCATTCGACTTGCGGAAGTTGAATTCCCTCAGCCGGCCATCGGCTTTCACGAGTTTGGTAAATTGGATATTCCGGATAAATTGTATTTGCATAAGGCTCCCTTTGAATTACTATTAACAATTCTTGTGCTCAGTTCGGGGCAGGCTTCTTAAGGATTTTGGTGTCGAGAACGGACTCCGTCCGTTCAGGAGTGAATTTTTTTACGATGGGGATAGGCAGACGACTACAAAAATAGTAAAAAACCTTCGCCGCAAAAGGTGATTTTTGAGAAATAGTTGTCCCCATTTATATAATTTCATTTTTATGTCCAGATCGATCATCATCATTGGGGCCGGGGCTGCGGGATTGCAGGCGGGCCGGCGGTTATCAGCGGCGGGTTACCGGGTCGTTCTGCTGGAGGCGGCGGCGGAGCCGGGTGGGCGTATTCGGGCTTTGACCCCGAGGGGTTTTTCGAAGCCCGTCGAGGGTGGAGCGGAGTTTGTTCACGGGCCGTTGCCGTTGAGCTTAGGGCTGATGAAGGAGGCGGGTATTGTTTTGCAACCGGTTAAAACGGAGATGGTGCGGCGGCAGGGGCAGGGCGATGGGGCGCATGCGGCGGCATCGGATGCGGGGACTGCGACAGCGGTTGATGGGGCGCATGCGGCGGCATCGGATGCGGGGACTGCGACAGCGGTTGATGGGGCGCATGCGGCGGCATCGGATGCGCAGGGGGAAGAGGCGGCCGGTGGGCGGATACCGGGGGATGATCGACCTGCTGGTGGCGGAATGCCGGCGTACGGGCGCCGAATTCTATTTCTCCTCGCCGGTGACGGAGGTGTCCTGGGAGAGGGGGCGCGTCGCGGCGACAACGGCCGGGGGGCGGGTCTTTACCGGGGATACGCTTGTCGTATCCATTTCTCTTGGGATGCTGGCGACCGGAGGACTGCGGTGGGCTCCCGCGTTGCCGGACCTGGACAAGGCGGTTCGGCAGCTGGGATTTGGGTGCGTTATCAAGATCTTACTCGAGTTCAGGCATTCTTTCTGGCTGGAGGAGAAGAAGGCGGGGCGGACGCTATTTGTGCTCAGCGACGAGGCGGTACCGACCTGGTGGACGCAGACCGACGAGGAAAGCCGGCTGCTCACGGGATGGTTGGCGGGAGACCGGATGCGGCGTTTTCAGCAGCTGGATGAGGCTGCGCGGCTCGAGAGCTGTTTGCGGAGCGTGGCGGCTATTTTTTCCCGGGAGCCGGAGTGGGTGCGGGGCGAGCTGGTGGCTTCGCTGATCCTGGACTGGTCGGAAGCGCCTTTTGTAAAAGGCGGCTATAGCTTCGAGACGGTGGGAGCCGCTAATGCGCGCGCTATCCTTGCCCGGCCTGTTGACGAGACCCTTTATTTCTGCGGGGAGGCGTTGTATGAGGGGGAGGCGCCGGGTACGGTGGAGGCGGCGCTGCAGAGTGGATGGGATGTAGCGGAAAAAATAATAGCGCAGTCCTAACTGCGCTATTATTATGATCATAAGACAGGTGACAGGGTACATCAAAAGGGTACAAATGAACGGGCAAGGATCAAAGAGTATGTTTGTAACCTAGGCGTATTGATCTCTTAGTGAGCGGACCTCTTCATGTGAGGACTGCAGGGTATCCAACTGCCGGGCGAGGAGGTCGCGGATAAAAGCAGGAAGATCGTTCTTCAGCGCGGTCCGATAGGCCTTTTGGGCGGCATCCTCCACGGCTTCGCAATTCGAAAGGATAGCGTGGCGGTTGTGACCACTGATCGCGGATCTCAACTCCCGCCAAACCTGGTATATTTTCCCTTCCATTGTTGTGCCTTTCCCGACCTCCGCGCCGAGGCTCTGGACCTCGGTGGCGAGGGCTATTTTCATGCGATGGCTTTCGGCGACCATCGTTGCGAAGAGGATCTTCAGGTCATTGTCCTCCTGTTTTGCCTCGTGGATAGCTTTTTCATAGCCGGCGATGCGATCGTTATTTACCTTGATCAGATCGTTCAGCACTTCGATCGTTTCCTGTGAATTTTGCATAGTTGCCGTTTACATCAGGGGTATTAAAATCGTGCCATGGGGGATATAAGAGTGGCGGCGGATGCTTTAGGGGAAAGACGGGAAAATTATTCCTCAAAAGATCTTTTTCAGCTCGACGGCCTTGCGTTGGGCGATGCAATTGCGGATGACCGTTGCATCGATGCTGTCCAGGCTGAGCTCGACGGCGATCTTATGAAGCAGGGCTTCTTCGCGGGCGTCGAGGGTGGGATCGTCGATGCACAGCTCGACGCACCAGGAGTACAATGCGAGCTCGTTGACGGGTTTTATCAGGGAAAGGAGATAGCGGATATAGAGCTGCTCATCGGGGATCTCCGCGCGATAGGAGCGGTAGGAGACCAGCTCGTCCCGGGTGTTTATCCGGGTATTCAAACCGAGGATGACCAGTTTTGCCGAGAGATCATCCATTTCCGCCTGCGTAAAGTTCTCGTCTTCGAGACAGCAGTGAAAGAAGAGATGGGCCAGGGCCTGGTCCTGGTTGTCGACGATGGAGGTATACATGAGCGGTGTTTACGGCTCAACTTCAAGAGTTGTGCCACCGCGGGGGGCTTCATACCAGCGAAGGCGGCTCCGGAGGCGGTTGTTCTCGGCCATCAGCCGGTCGACGCGATCGAGGACATGGGACAGGGCCTCGATGCCTTCCGCATTGATCGACAGCTCATAATGCCAGCGGGCGAACTTCTCGACCGTGGGGAGCTGGTCTTGTTCAAGATAGGCGACCGCATTTCGGATGGTCAGGACGATGAGACCCGAGTCGTGGTGGTTCTGGAGGAACGAGAGCTCGACGTGGTGGAAGGTGCAGAATTCGCCTGCCGGGATGAGTTGGTCGGATGACATAGATATTATTTTATTGACGAAGATCTTTTTGCTGGTTTATGGACGGAGATCTTTTAGCTGCCGGAAGAGTTCTTTCTCTTTGTCGGTGAGGTTTGTCGGAATGAGGATCTCGAGAGAGACATAAAGGTCGCCCGCCCTTCCTTCTTCCTTATACACGGGGAATCCCTTGCCTTTGAGGCGCATCGTGGTCCCGTTCGCTGTTCCGGGTTTTATCTTCAGCTTGACCTTGCCGCTGAGGGTCTCGACGGTAGTCTCACCGCCAAGGACGGCCGTGTAGAGATCGAGTGGGGCCTTCATCCGGAGGTCGTCGCCTTCTCTTGTCCAGCGGGGATCGTCCTCGATGACAAAGGTGATATAGAGATCGCCATCGGGTCCGCCGTTGGCGCCGGGTGCACCGTGTCCTTTCAGCTTGATCACCTGCCCGTTGGCGACGCCGGCGGGGATCGTGATGCGGATGTTCTTGCCGTTGACCGTGATCACGCGCTGATGGGTAGCGGCGGCTTCGGTGAGGCCTAGCTGCAGCTCGGCCTGGTAGTCCTGTCCGCGGTAACGGGCATTGCCGCCGGCGCTGCGCCGGCCTCCGCCGCCGAAGAGGGATTCGAAGAAGTCGGAGAATCCGCCTTCGCCGGTTTCGAAATCTTCGGCGCTGAAGGTGCCGCCGCCGAAGGGATTGGCACCGCCGGCGCCGCGGCGACCTTGCTGGCCGGCTTCCTGTTGCGCTTTTTCGAAGGCTTCAGCATGCTGCCAGTCCTTGCCGTACTGGTCGTATTTCTTTCTTTTCTCCGGGTCGCTGAGGACTTCGTTGGCTTCGTTTATCTGTTGGAATTTCTTATTGGCTTCCTTGTCATTCGGGTTCAGGTCCGGATGGTGTTTGCGGGCCAATTTGCGGTAGGCTGTTCGGATCTGGTCCTGGGTAGCGGTTTTGCTGACGCCGAGGACTTTATAGTAGTCGATGAAATCCATGGATCGTTTTTCCTTTTTGCAAAAATAACATTCTTTTGGGGTATTGGTTTGGTGCTCCGTGGCCTTCCATTGGCCTTTTGGGAGGGCGGGTGGCATGGTTTTTTGGCCGGGTGCTGAAAAGACGGTTATGAAACGAAGCCTTTTGGTACTGGGAATGGGATTGGTTGCGGGCGTGGTGATTTCCGGCTGCGGCGGTTCGGATCTGCAGCAGAAGAAGATGTCCATGGATTCCGTTTCGCCGACTGGACCGGCGCCGGATAACAATGCCGCCAACAACCCCTCACTTGCGGATACGGCCTATGAAAAGGACCGGACGAGACCGATCACCGATACGATGAAACGGGATAGTGGTCGTTAGAGATCGTTGCTAATGGTGAAATAGAAGCGGGAGCCCTGGCCGGGTGTGGCTTCCGCCCAGATCTGCCCCTGATGGACCTCCACGATCTTTTTGCAATGCGCCAGGCCGATACCGGAGCCTTCATACTGGGTTCGGCTGTGCAGCCGCTGGAAGATGATGAATATCCTTTCCAGGAATTGCTTCTCGATGCCGATGCCGTTATCGCTGATCGCGAATTTCCACTTGCCATTATCCTGGCCGGCAAAGATCGCGACTTCGGGTGGGCGTTCGGGGTGGCGGAATTTGATCGAGTTGGCGATGAGGTTTTGAAAGAGCAGCTTTAGCTCGGTCGGGTAGGCGCGGAGGACGGGGAGATCGCCGACGGTGATCTTTGCGCCGGATTCGCGGATGGACTTGCCGAGATCGGCGAGGACCTCATCGAGGAGCTGATTGCAGTCGACGGGCTTTGCCTCCTTTTCGCGCCCGATGCGGGAATAGTCGAGGAGGTCCTTTATGAGGACCTTCATCCGGTCGGATGCCTGCGAGAGATAATTGAGATAGATGTGACCATTGCCGTCGAGTTTCTCCCGGTATTCTTTGTTCAACAGATCGACAAAACCGGAGATCGTGCGAAGTGGTTCCTGCAGATCATGCGAGGCGACATAGGCGAACTGCTCGAGCTCTTTATTCTTGCTCTCCATTTCCGAGGTCCGCTGACGGACCTTTTTCTCCAGGGAGGCATATACTTCCTGATTTTCCTGTTCCAGCTTGAACAGCTCATCGGCCATCGAATTGAAATTGTTGGCGAGGGTACCGATCTCGTCGGCGGAGTAGGAGCGGGCCTTGCGGGCAAAGTTGCCGTTCTTTACCGCCTGGGCGGCGAGGAGGATCTCACGGAGTCCCTTTTGGATGCCGCGGCTGACGGTGATCGCCAGGATGAGGCCGGTACATTCGACGGTCAGGGCCACGATGAAGAGCAGCCGCAGCACGACCCCTTCCAGCCAGCGGGAGCCTTCCCCAAGTGCGAAGGAGAACTCGTCTTCGACGGGGGTGAGCCGGCGGTTCAACGGGTCGATCTCATCGAGAATGGCATTGATGCGTTGAGGCGAGCCATCGGGGGAATTGATCACGTCATGGAGACGCCGCCCCAGATCGACATAAGCGACGATGGTCTCATCCGCTTTGGTCCACGCGACGATGGCGCGATGGATATATTGATTGCTGTGAAAGCGGCGGAAGAGGCGGATCATGCCGTCGACGTCGTCGGGATGGTTGCGGCCTTCCACAAAACCCTGGCGGACGATGGCGAGATCGGGGGCGGCCTTGCTCAACTCGAGGCGGGCCTTATGGTCACCGAGATTGACCTTCAAAAAATCGAGGAACTTTGTATAGTCGGCCTCGTCGTGGGTACGGGAGTATTTGAGCAACTGGTAGAGACCATCTTTCTGGGCCTTTGACCAAAGGCCTTCGCCGCCGACATAGGCGCGGACGGAAGAGAGGGTGTTGATGGAGAAGAAAAGAACGATCAGCTCGAGGGCGATGAGCAGGGCCATGATCCCGACCGTGAAATAGAGTTTTTTTGCAATAGAGATGTCCCTGAACCATCGGAAGACGGGCCTGTTCATAATGAAGGTTTTGGTAAGCGCAGGTTGAGGGTGCTACAAGATACAAAAAAACGGCGGCCCGGGTAATAAATAACCCGGTCGTCTTGTGGCGACCGGGTCGGGGTATATAGAAGGGATTATTGCATGATGGATCTGCGTTTGCTCATCGTGAGCACGTAGATGCTGAAGACGATGGACAGATAGGAAGAAATGATCATCAGGCTGCTCAGGTTATAGGCTGAGTTCTCGAAGAGGTGGTAACCGGTGAGGCCATTGAGTACGACGGCGATCAGCAGGACCAGGGCGATGATGTATTTGGTGACGTTTGTGATGCTCGGTTTCATAATTAGAAGTTTTACAGGTTAATGTTTGTGTTGTCTATATTATAGACCCGAACAGAGATGTCCGGTTTATTAATGAAATGCTAAAGCCTTTTGAATTAATTAGTAAGGAGCAGGTTTGGGATGCGCGGTGTTTAACATACCTTTAAACATTCCAGTAAACCCACTGTTACTCATTATGAAGCCAAAAATTCTCATTACGCGGCCGCTGTTCCCGGATGTGGTGGACAGACTGCGGGTATATTTTGATGTTACGGTCAATGAGGGACCCCGTTATAGCTCGGAGCAGCTTCATGCCGCGCTGATGGACATGGATGGCGCCCTGATCGCGGGGGGTGAGAGGATCGATGATGCCGTGGTGCAGGGCTTACCCCGGCTGAAGGCTATCTGTGTGTCGGCGGCGGGGTATAACAATGTCGACGTAGCGGCGTTGACACGGGCGGGGATCATCGGGACGAACTCGCCCGGTCCGGCCGATGAAACGGTGGCGGACTTTACCTGGGGGTTGATGATCGCTACCGCGCGGCGGCTTGTGGAGGCGGCGCTTTGGGTGGAGCAGGGACAGTGGAAGAGCAGCACCGGGAGCCGGTGGTTTGGGTCGAATGTCTGTGACAAGACGCTTGGGATCATCGGGATGGGGCGGATCGGTCAGGCCATAGCCCGGCGGGCGACAGGATTTCGGACGAAAGTGATCTATTATAACCGGCGTCGACTGGACCCGGCTATCGAAACGGAGGTTCGGGCGGAGTACCGGGCTAAGGACGAGCTCTTGCGAGAGGCGGATCTTGTGGTGTTGGCGATGCCGTATACGGCGGAGAACTATCATCTCATCGGGGCCCGGGAGCTGGGTTTGATGCGATCTTCGGCGATGTTGTTCAATATCGCCCGTGGCGGGCTAATTGACGAGGTGGCCCTGGCGACAGCGCTGAAGGAGAACCGGATCGCTGCGGCGGGGTTGGATGTTTTTGAGGGGGAGCCGGCGATGTATCCCGGACTGATGGGGTTGCCCAATGCGGTGCTGACCCCGCATATTGCCGGGGGAACGGCGGAGGCGCAGCATGGACTGGCCGATCTGGCGGCCGACAATCTCATTGCGGCGTTGGGGCTGGGGCCGATGGCGGGGAAGCCGCCTTCGGTGTTCAACCCGGAGGTTTTGAGGGGGCACTGATGGCGGCGGGCTTGCTCGGGTGGGGAGGCGGTTCGGCGGGTCTTTTGGGGCGGCGGGCTGTAGTTGGGGCGTTCACCGGGCGATCTTGCCGTTTCGGCGATAGATCGTTTTGATTGGCCTAATGGAGCGATCCGATGGAGAGGAAACGGATATTTTAGAGGAATAAATGTTCAACAGATGAAATCAACCCGCTCGTTTTGGAAAATAGCCCGCAAGGTCCTGCTTATTTGTCTCATCCTTTTTATTGCGATCCAGTTCATCCGGCCGCCGCTTGACAATGCGCAGGCGACAGCGGACCTGGTGGCGCCGCCACAGGTGAAGGCCATTCTCGAGCGGGCCTGCTACGATTGTCATTCCAACGCGACCCGTTTGGCCTGGTTCGACCAGCCGGCGCCGGCGTACTGGCTTGTCGTCAAAGACGTCAAGCAAGGCAGGAAGGCGCTGAACTTTTCCAATTTCGACAGTCTGCCCAAGGGGGTACAGGCGGCGAAGCTGTACGAATGCATCATGCAGGTCGAGCAGCAGGCGATGCCGTTGTCACAATATACCGCCTTGCATCATGAGGGGATGGTCTCCGAGGCGGAGATCGGCGTGCTTAAACAATATGCGCTTGCGTTGGGCTATCACCCCAAACCGGATACGGCCCGGCAGCGGGCGCTGGCGGAGCAATATTCCCAATGGACCCGGGTGGGGGCCGGCCAGGCGGCGGAGGGCATCACTCCCGCGGCGAGTGTGGCCGACGAACATAACGGTATTTCGTATGGACAGGTGGCCGGATTTGCCGACTGGAAGGCGGTATCGACGACGGAACGTTATGACAACGGGACGTTCCGGCTGATCCTCGGGAATGATATAACGATCAAGGCCATCCGCGAGGGGCATACGAACCCCTGGCCCGACGGCGCTATGTTTGCAAAGGTGGCCTGGGACCAGCTGCCGGACTCGTCGGGGCAGATCCATGCCGGGGCGTTCAAACAGGTAGAATTCATGATCCGGGACGGCAAGAAATATGCGTCCACTTTTGGCTGGGGTTGGGCCCGCTGGGTCGGGGGGCTCGCCCTGAAGCCATATGGGAAAGATGAGAACTTTGTCACGGAGTGTATGAACTGTCACCGGCCGGTGGCGAAGCTGGATTATACTTTTACGCTGCCGCTGGCCGATACGCTGACGTTGTACGACCAGGCGGCGTTTCTGCCGGACAGCATCGATAAGCATCCTCTGATGGGAAAAGTGATCACTACGTTGGTGAATACGAAGCTAGGGACGATGTCGACCCTCTATGGAAATGATGTGGCGGTGAAGGCCGCGAGAGGGGGTCAGAGTTACTCTCCGGGTGCGTTCTATTCGCTGGTGACATGGTCGCAACGTGATGATCCTCATTGGTTTGGTGGACGGATCCCGAAGACCCTGGTTAAGGTGGAAACGGTGGAATACACCGCTGGTGGAGAGGTACACTCGAATGTATACCAGGGGGCACCCCTGAAACGAATATCGCCAACGGACGTTCAAGCAGACCCGGTGAAGTATATTGCAGGTCTGAAGGCGTCTGTCCTTCCAAAACCATGACTTTCGACTTTCGATTACAGGTATTCCATACCGTGGCCAAGCGCCTGAATTTCACCCGGGCGGCGAAGGAGCTGTTCATTACCCAGCCGGCGGTCACCAAGCATATCCACGAGCTGGAGCAGCAGTTCAAGGTGAGTCTGTTCGAACGGAACGGGACGCATATCCGGCTGGCGCCGGCGGGCAAGCGGTTGCTCGAGCATACGGAGGCGTTGTTTGCGGTGTACCGGAATCTCGAATTCGATATGAGCACGTTGACGCAGGGGCATACGGGGAGGCTGATCCTTGGGGGGAGCATGACGGCGGCGCCTTATATCATTCCGCCGATATTGGCGGATTTTCATACCCGGTATACGGAGGTCGAGGTGAGCCTGGTAAGCGGGAATACCCAACAAATAGAGCAGGCGCTGGAGAGAAAGGAGATAGACCTGGGGATAGTCGAAGGGCATTCGCGGAACTCCGCGATCCGGTACACGGAGTTCATGCGGGATGAGATCGTGCTGGTGAGCAATCCCGAACATCCGCTGTCGCGGCGTTCCAGTATCCGGCCGGAGGAATTGACCCGTATCCCTTTGTTGTTGCGGGAGCCAGGGTCCGGCTCGCTGGAGGTGCTGGCGCATGCGCTGAAAGGGCTGGGGTTGAAGCTGTCGCAGCTGCGGAAGGAGATGCAGCTGGATAGTACGGAGATGATCAAATCTTACCTGCTGCATGCGCCTTGCATGGCGTTCTTGTCGGTGCACGCGGTGACGAAGGAGCTGCAGAATAACGAGTGCGTTATTGTGGATGTGAAGGGGCTCGGGATCGAGCGGAATTTTTACTTTGCGCGGTTGCAGGGGGAGACGGCGGCGTTGCCGGAGTTGTTTATGCGGTTTGCGATGCATTACCGCGACCGGAAATGAGGATCAAAGCGGATGGGTGGGTTTCTTGCGGGTGCGTTGTTTGATGACGATGAAGGCGAGGATGGCGATGGCGAGACCTTTGACGATGGTATCGGCGATTTCGGGGCTGGTGGGGATCAGCTGCTTCAGGAAGAAGCTGCCGACAAAGAGGACCAGTGCCAGACCCATCAGGATTGTTTTGAGCGTACGATTCATGATATGATCTTGGCTGCAAAGGTATGTAATTACATTCTGTTTGTCATAACCTGTGGTTATCGGCCTTACTATTAGCAATTTCCCTGCGGGGGACGCATGATCGAACTTTGTGTCATAGAAAAAATTAAATCTATGGACACGATAAAAGTTCTGGACAGGCATGTGATCATCCGGCAGGTACTCTTCGCAGTGGCGGTACTGCTTTGCTTAACTCCACTGGTTTCGGCGCCGATGGCGCTCGTTTTGGGGCTGGTGATCGCCCTTTTTGTGGGGCATCCTTTTTTACATCTGAATCATAAGGCGACCCATTTGCTGCTGCAGGTATCGGTGGTTGGGCTGGGGTTTGGCATTGATGCCGCTACGGCGCTGAAAGCCGGTCGGGAGGGGTTCCTTTTTACGGTGGTCTCTATTTTTGGCACCCTGGCGGTAGGGCTGTTGCTGGGCCGGTGGATGAAGATCGATGGGAAGACCTCCTTGTTGATCTCGGGAGGGACGGCAATTTGCGGGGGGAGCGCCATCGCGGCGTTGGCCCCGGTGATCCGGGCCGAGGAGCGGCAGGTGTCGGTCGCGCTGGGTGCGGTGTTCGTTCTGAATTCGGTCGCGTTATTCCTTTTCCCGGTGGTGGGGCATTGGCTGGGAATGAGCCAGGCGCAGTTCGGGCTTTGGAGCGCCATTGCGATCCATGATACTTCTTCTGTTGTGGGGGCTGCGGGGCGATATGGGCCCGAGGCGTTGTCCATTGCGACGACGGTGAAGCTGGCGCGGGCGTTGTGGATCATTCCGGTGTCGTTGGGGGCGGCGTTGGTGTTTAGGCGGCGTGGGGGTGTTGTTGGCGGTGGGGTTCCTGTGGGGGCCTTTGCGGACGACGGGGTTCCCGGCGCGGGGAGGACGAGTGTGAGGATCCCCTGGTTTATCGGGTTGTTTGTGGTGGCGATCTTGTGGAATACCTGGATGCCGATGCCGGCGTTGAGATCGGTGATCGTAGGGGCTTCGCATGCGGGGTTGACGTTGACCTTGTTTTTGATCGGAAGCGGGTTGTCGTGGCAGGTGCTGAGGAATACAGGGGTACGACCGTTGGTGCAGGGGGTGGTGGTTTGGGTGGCGATCGCGGGGGTGACGTTGTGGGCGGTGATGGAGTTGGCGCGTTAGGGGCTGCAGGGTTTCACCATGGTGTATATAATCTAGCCTTTGGAGACGTCGATGATGACGACGAGATCGATGACTATGCCGTTACGGATAATGGTGATCGATATAAAGTATTAGCTACCGTAGCTGTCCTCGTGGAAGCCTATACGAAAAGATTTCCCGACCATTGGATCCTTTTTCGGGGTAGCACCGAGGAAAGGACCCGACTTTATCGAATGGCAATTGGACTGCATTGGGGCGAATTGTCGACACAATACGAGATTTGGGCATATAAGGACGAGCAACTGATTTCATTTGCTAAGAACTTGAAAGTCAGTGCATTTCTGATTAAGAGAAAAACTCTATACATTTGGATTATGAAGCAGCCCAGAAAGCTGGAAGACGCCAACAAGCTTCTGCGGACGCTGAAAACGCCAATTCCCAAATAATTCAATAAACATCGATAAGATAACGAAGCCCGCTTCAAATGAGGCGGGCTTTGCATTAGGGGCGTTGCATAAACATCCAACGGTGGCCCTCGGGGTCTTCGGCGCGGTAGCGGGGTCCCGGGCCGCCGGTTTCAATAGGGGAGAGGATGCGGGCGCCGGCGGCGACGGCGGTGTTATAGTGTTCTTCGATATCGGAGACATAGACTAGGAGACCGTCGACGATATAGGGAACCTCGTTCCATTTTGCCGCAGCCGGGCAGGTCTCACGGTGATGTTTGGGACTTTGATAGTCCGGGCTTGGGGTTGCGAGCATGATCACGCCATCACCCAGGGTGATCTCGCCATGGGTAAGTCGGCCGAGGTCGTCGGTCCAGCGCTTGCGTTCGGCGAAGCCAAAGGCTTTGCAGAGCCATTCGAGGGCTTTTATCCCGTCTTCGTAGGCGATCATGGGGATGATGTTGGGATCGTTGGCCATTGGTTTTTTAAAGATATAAAAAAGCCCGCTTCGGAGGAAGCGGGCTGTATTTTTTGCGGGATACCGGCGGGGCCGGACCGCGTGGGAGGACTAGTAGCGATAGTGCTCGGGCTTGTAGGGACCGGCCTTGGGGATGCCAAGGTAGGAGGCCTGAGCGTCGGTGAGCTCGTCGAGCTCTACGCCGATCTTGGCGAGGTGGAGACGGGCTACCTTCTCATCGAGGAGCTTGGGCAGTACGTATACCTTGTTCTCGTATTTCTTGTGGTTGACCCACAGCTCGATCTGGGCGAGGGTCTGGTTGGAGAAGGAGTTGCTCATCACGAACGAGGGGTGGCCGGTGGCGCAGCCCAGGTTGACGAGGCGGCCTTCCGCCAGCACGATCACGTCCTTGCCGTCGATGTTGTAGACGTCGACCTGGGGCTTGATGGTGTCCTTGGTTTTGCCATAGTTGGCATTCAGCCAGGCCATGTCGATCTCGATGTCGAAGTGACCGATGTTACAAACGATCGCTTTGTCCTTCATCGAGCGGAAATGTTTTTCGGTGATGAGGTCGCGGCAGCCGGAGGCGGTGACGACGATGTCGGCTTCCTTTACGGCGTCAGCCATCTTCTTTACCTCGAATCCGTCCATGGCGGCCTGGAGGGCGCAGATGGGGTCGATCTCGGTGACGATGACACGGCAGCCTGCTCCTTTGAGGGAAGCGGCGGAACCCTTGCCTACGTCGCCATAGCTGCCGACGACGGCAACCTTACCGGCCATCATGACATCGGTGGCGCGGCGGATGGCGTCTACGAGAGATTCCTTACAGCCATATTTGTTGTCGAACTTGGATTTGGTAACGGAGTCATTGACGTTGAAGGCAGGAACAGGGAGGGTTCCTTTTTCCATCCGCTCATACAGGCGGTGAACGCCGGTGGTGGTCTCTTCGCTGAGGCCCTTGATGTGTTGTACGAGTTCGGGATATTTGTCGAAAACGATATTGGTGAGGTCACCACCGTCGTCGAGGATCATGTTCAAGGGGCGATCGGTGCTGCCGAAGAAGAGGGTCTGCTCGATGCACCAGTCGGCTTCTTCGAGGGTCTGGCCTTTCCAGGCGAAAACGCCGATACCGGCGGCGGCGATGGCGGCTGCGGCCTGGTCCTGGGTGGAGAAGATGTTACAGGAAGACCATTTCACCTCGGCGCCGAGGGCTACCAGGGTTTCGATCAGCACGGCGGTTTGGATCGTCATGTGCAGGCAACCGGCGATGCGGGCTCCCTTCAGGGGCTGCGAAGGACCATATTCTGCACGGATGGCCATCAGACCGGGCATTTCTGCTTCGGCGAGGCGGATCTCTTTCCGGCCCCATTCGGCGAGGCTCATATCTTTCACCTTATACGGGAGCTTCAGATCGATGCTCTGAGTTTTCGTTGACATGGAGATTTTTTTAATTTTGGTCAAAGTTAACAATGCTAGAACAAAAATATAGCCATTGTTTGTAAATTTGGGATAGATAGCGATTTTTTAACCTTTACGTAGAATAAAATACGGTATGGCGACAGAAAAAGACCCCCAAAAAGAAAAAGCGGCTGTAGGGCCGGTGGAACTGGACGAGAAAGACAAGGCCATTTTGCGGCTGCTGCAGGACAATGCGAAGGTCACGGTGCGGGAGATCGCGGCAAAGGTACACCTTAGCACCACCCCGGTCCATGAGCGGATCAGGCGCCTTGAGGAATCGGGGGTGATCCGGCAATATGCCACGCTACTGGATCATTCCAAGGTGCGAAAAGGCCTGCTGGCTATTTGTTATGTCTCGCTGAAAGAGCACAACAAGCGAAGTGGGGCGAAGTTCATCAAAACGATGCAGGAGATGGGCGAGGTGTTGGAGTGCTATATCATTTCGGGGGAGTTCGATTTCATGTTGAAGGTGGCGGTGGAGAGCATGGATGCCTATTACGATTTTCATGTCAATAAGCTGGGACAGGTGGAGAACATAGGTCACGTGCAAAGCACGTTCGTCATGGGGGTTGTCAAACAGACGCACCAACTTATTTCGTAAATTGCAGCGTTAAATATTCTTTTATGTATTCATACGATACGGTGGCGGAGGCCGTCAACGGGCTGAAGCAACGAGGGTTTACGATCGACTTCAATTTGGAAGCCGACAGGGTATATTGTCCGCAGCGGGCGCTTGCCCTGCGGCCGGCTGAGTTTGAGATCACGGAGTTCTATCGTTTCGAAGGCGAGAGCGATCCGGCTGACGAGGCCGTCGTCTATGCCATTGAGTCGATAGGCGGCAAGAAGGGATTGATCGTCACGGGTTTTGGGATTACGGCCGAAGGGATCGGGGAAGAGATGATCGAAAAATTAAGGGTGAAACGATGATCATTATCCGCGAGGCCCGAGAGGCCGATGTCCCATCGTTTCTGGGTATCTACAATCATGTTATCCTTCATACGACGGCTGTCTATGCGTACGAGCCGCAGACGCTAACGGCCCGGCAGGCCTGGTA
>Ga0310811_10006756_pt1 | contig 14677 bp, 24 predicted proteins | sample YCmetagenome_FD_207642 | JGI IMG/M metagenome (GOLD analysis project Ga0310811, IMG submission 207642) | Soil microbial communities from experimental microcosm in Duke University, North Carolina, United States - YC | ecosystem: Engineered > Artificial ecosystem > Soil microcosm > Unclassified ...
TGCTCAGCACGGCGATTTGGGCGTCAACGCAGCCCCAGAGGGACAAGCGGCGATGAGCATCCCTGTCGTCTCTCCCTTCGTGCCGATCCTGAATCTGGCGGGCGCCGGCCTGAACCAGGGTCAGCTCTACGTCGGCGTGCTTGGCGAGGATCCGAAGACCAATCCGCAGGCGTGCTTCTGGGATGCGGCCATGACCATTCCGGCCGGTCCGCAACCGTTCCCGGTGGTGGGCGGCTACGTCTACCGCTCCGGGACGCCGGCGCAGCTCTACACTGCGACCGCGGCGACCGGGGGCGTCTACGACAAGAACGGCGTCCAGGTCTGGATTGGGACCCTCACGAATGACGTGGTCTCCACCTACCAGACGATCCCGTTCGAGTTCCTGGGCGGTGTCGCGCCGGCCTCCAACGAGGTCATGGGGCTTTATCCGGTCGAACGGTCTATGACCTTCTTCGCCAACTTCGACGGTAGCGGCTCGGGCTTCGCCGGTCCGGTGCTGACGTGCCTCGGCAAGCCCGCCGCCGGCAATTTCACGATCACGGTTCTAAAGAACGGCTCTCCGGCCGGGACGATCACGGTCGCGCAGACCACGGGCGCGGCGACCTTCGCGACCACGGATGGGCTCAGCTTCACCATGGCGGCCGGCGACTACCTGGAGTTCGTGGCGCAGACCTCGGTTGATAGCGCGTTCCTCAACGTCGCCTGGACGATCACGGCGCAGGTGACGGCATGAGCACGACCACGGTCCTTCCCTTTGCTGGCGGGGAGCTCTCCAGCTTCGATCCGCAGGACGCCGGCTGCATCGAAAGCACCGGGTCGGGTACGTTTGACCCTGCGGTTTCCCGCTGCAGCATATCCATCGGGGGCGCCTCGGCCGGCTGTAAATCACCGGTCTGGGCCACCGCCTCGGAGTTGTGGTTTCACGGCGTGTGTTTTCCCGCAGTCACGTCGGACTCGCCGCTGATACAGTTCTACGACGGCGCCACGGTGGTGGCCGACGTGCGCAACTCGGCCTCCAACGTCTGGACCGTGCGCACCCTGCAGGGCGGGGTGTTGACCAGCGTCGGCACGCTGGCGCTGTGGGGCGGCCCGACCGGCATGATCAACACCATCGATCTGCGCGTCGTGGCCGGCGCCAGCGGGGTGGCGGCGGGCTTCCTGCAGGGCACCAAGATTTTCGAGACCGCCGGGCTCGACCACACGGGCTTCTCGGGCATCACCCAGGTGCAACTGATGCTGGGCGGCGGCACGGGCTTCCGCGTGGGCTGGTCGCAGATCATCTGCGATGACGTCTCGCACGTGGGCGACAAGCTGGTCACTATCCCAGAAGACACCGCCAGCGCGATCAACGCCGATTGGACCGGCGTCGTCAGCGACATCAACGAAATCGTCTTGGACGATAGCCATTCGGTCACGTCGGCCTCGGCCGGCCAAGTCTCCACCTACTACAAGGCAGGCGCGTCTCTCGGGACCTGGAACGTGGTAGCGATCTGTGTCGGCGCCCGTGCGCAACTGACGGCCGGATCGCCGACGAACCTCCAGATCGCCCTGCGCACCAACGGGACCAACTATTTCGGCCCGACCACGGGGCTCGACTTCGGCTTTGCCGCCGTCTGCGCCTCCTGGACGCAGAACCCCTTCACCGCCGCCGCCTGGGACCCGGTCACCGCCGCTGCGGTCGAATCCGGCATGAAGAGTATCGCCTGATGGCCACTGAGAACGTCTCCAAGCTGATCCCGTTCGTGGTGGTGGGCGCGCAGCCGGGGCAGGCCAACGTCTCCAAGCTGGTGGCTTACGCCATCGTCAACACCAACACGCCACCGGCGCCGCCGACCGGCCGGCGTCGGATGCGCGTGTCCGCTATCACCGGAAGCTTCAGGCCATGAGCACTCCGCGTCCTTGGTATCACCGGCCAGAGTGGATCATGCTGGCCGTCATGGGCGCCGGGAGCATCATCGGCGGCGCACGGGCGATTGCGCACAACGACGCACAGACCGCCCAGAACACCAAGGACATCGCCGATCTGCGGACCAAGGTCGAGCCCATCCCGGTCCAGTTGGCCCACATCGAAACCAAGCTGGACGACCTGACCAAGTTCGAGAAGGCCCGCAACAAGGGCGCGGGCGACTGATGGTCGCCCGGGCGCTGACGGACGAAGAGTTCGCGGCCGCTTGGGAGGCCTGCAACGGCAGTCCGCAGGCCGTGATGGCGGCCACGGGCCTGAAGGAGCGATCCGTCTACAAGCGGAGGGCGGCCATGGCCGAGCGCGGGACTGTCCTGCACACGGCGGACTGGACGCCGGGGACGATAGGCAACCCGGCTCGGCGATGGTCGCCGCTGGCCATGACTCCAGCGCATCGGTTCCATCTGGAGGTCCGGGACGGCGTGGTCCTGGTGTTCTCGGACGCCCACTATTGGCCGAACCTCGTGAGCGTGTCGCATCGGGCGCTTCTGGTCCTGATCGAAGAACTTCGCCCGGTGACGATCATCGCCAATGGCGATCTGTTCGACGGCGCTTCCATTTCGCGCCATCCCCGCAAGGGCTGGGAGCAGCGCCCGACCGTGGCGCAGGAACTGGAGGCCTGTGAGGAGCGCACGGGCGAAATCGAGACGGCGGCGGACAAGATCGGCTGCAAGGATCTGATCTGGAACCTGGGCAACCACGACGCCCGGTTCGAGAGCCACCTGTCGGCCAATGTCCCCGGGTTCGAGGGCGTCCCAGGCACGACCCTGCCCGAGCGCTTTCCCCGCTGGCAGTTCTCCGTCTCGACGGTGATCAACGCCGGTTCGGATCACCCGGTGGTCTGCAAGCATCAATATCACCAGGGGGTCCACGCCGCGTACAACAACACCCTGAAGGCCGGTGTTTCGATGGTGACCAGCCATCTACACCGCCTGACCGTCGCCACCTGGGGCGACTATCGCGGGCGCCGCTATGGCATCGACACGGGCTGTCTGGCCAACCCCTTCGGCCCGCAGTTCACCTACACGGAAGATGCGCCGTCGCCCCACGGCGAGGGCTTCGCGGTCCTGACCTTCAAGGACGGCCGGCTGCAACCGCCCGAGCTTGTCGAGGTGGTCGACGGCGTCGCGGTGTTCAGAGGCGCTGAAATCGCCTGAGGTTGCCGTGTTTCGCTCGGCGCAGTCTTGGGGGTGTCAGCGGAGCTGATCCGATGACCACCTACCTTTCCCCAAACTTCTCTCTGGAGGAGTTAACCACCAGCCAAACGGCCTCCCGCCGCGGCCTGGACAACACCCCGCCTTCCGAGGTGCTTGAGCACCTGAAGAACACGGCCCTCCGCATGGAGGCCGTCCGCGATCTGCTGGGGCATCCGGTCCTGGTGTCGAGCGGCTACCGCTCGCCGGCCGTCAACGCGGCCGTGGGCGGCGTGGCCAACAGCGCGCACTGCCAGGGCTGGGCGGTGGATTTCATCTGTCCGGCGTTCGGCGATCCTTTCGCGATCTGCCAGGCGGTCGCCGCCTCGCTTATCGAGTTCGACCAGTGCATCCAGGAAGGGACCTGGGTCCACATCTCCTTCGCGCCCTCGATGCGCCGCCAGTGCCTGACGAAGGTGGGCGACGGCTACCAGCCGGGGATCGCCGCATGATGGTGCCCAAGTGGGTCCGGGACATCCTGACCGACGACACCGGCATCAACTTCACCCCGGACAAGGTCGCGATGGTGTCCGGGGTCGTGGTGTTCCACGGCCTCGCGATCACGCACGTGGTGATCAACAAGCAGCCGTTTGATCCGGTCGCCTTCGGTGGCGGCTTCGGGGCGCTGCTGGCCGGCGGCGGCGGTGCCATGTGGCTGGCCAGCCGCCAGAAGCCCAGCGGGGGCGGCCAGTGACCGCGTCCGCCAACGTCTTCATGTGCGGCTTCGCCTGCGGGGTCGTCGCCCTCTTCCTCTTCCTTCTGGCGTACCGGGCAAGGTCCCCTCGGCGCGCCCGTGAACCCTCGGACCCTGGAGAACTCGTCATGGCCATCCGCGCCGACATGCAAGCCCAACTGGATCGCCTCGCCGCCGTCCCCGCCGCCATCCAAGCCGCCACGGCCGCTGCGGTCGCCGCCGCCGAAGCCTCGGCCACGCAGGACCACGCGGACGAAGTCGCCGCGGTGACCCAAGCGACCGACGCCATCGCCTTGGCGGTGCAGCCCGCGCCGGCGGGCTGACCGGTGTTCACGTGGCCCGCGGCCTGGGCGCTCCTCCAGGGCGTCGGTAAGGCACTTCTGGACTGGCGCGTCCTGGCCGTGCTCGCCGCCTTCTGCGGGGCCCTGTGGGGCCTGCATGAGACCCGGCGTGCCGATGGCCTGAGCGATCGGCTCAAATCTGAGCAGATCCTTTTCCAGCAAGAGCACGCCTCGTTCCTGGCCGAGAAGGCCCACGCGGACCGGCTCCAGGGCCTGCGCGACTCCGAGCACCATACGGCCGTCCAGAGCGTCAACGACGTGCAGGCCCGATGCGACGCGCGCGTGAGCGCGGCGCGGCGCTCGTCCTCGGCCATCCAAGCCCTTCTGAACAAGGCGCCTACCGATGCGAAAGCTGATCCTTCCAAGCCTGGCGATCCTGAGCTGCTGTCTTCTGGCGAGCTGTGGGACGCCATCGGCCGATAAGCCGGACCTGGGCGAAGCGCCGCCGAAGTGCGATCCGCAACTGCAGGCGGACATTCCCCCGGAGCCGAGCGAGACCGCCGGCGCGGGCATCGTCAAGCCGGCGCCCGGATCGGCGGCGGCTGACGCCACCGACAAGTTTCTCAACGACGTGGGGGCCAAAATGGACTGGGCGCGCGGTGACCTTCTGCCTCGGGCGAGGCTGGCCAAGGCCTTCTGTGACCGGCTGGACGGGAAATCCTCGGCCGCTCGACCTCCCGATCCTGGCTGACGCCGGCGCGGTTCGAGGTGGTCAGGGCGGCGTGATTCGTCCGCAGGACGGCCAGCGCCATGCGGCGCGATCTGGCGACCGCGGACCGGAACGGCGGTGGCTGGAGATTGTTGTAAGGGGCGCTGAGTTGGTGCGGGTCAACGGTCCATTAAAGGTTTAGGGTAAAGACCTGTTGCAGCTAGCGGTGCCGTGTGATTTCACTGCGTCTATGGAGACCACGATGGCCACCCTGACCGACGAGATCGCCTTCTACGACGAGCATCGTGCGGAATTGGAAGCGGATCACTTCGGGCAGTGGGTTCTGATCCACGACCGGGCGGTGCAAGGCTATTTCGACTCTTTTCATGAGGCAGCGGCCGACGCCGTTCACAAGTTCGGCCGAGGGCCTTACTTGATCCGGCAGGTCGGCGCTTCCGCCGTTAATCTGTCCTCGTCGGTCATGTATGGACCGATGCGGCATGTCCACCACACTCTGCGGGTTTAACGACTCTCCCGGCGTTCCCGGTAAAACGTTACTTGTCGCCAACGGACCATTTCTGATTGTCCGCATCGGCTTCGATCCCCAATACGATGTTGCTCAGCCAAACAAGCTGCCCAATATTCCGACGACGGATATCAATGCGCTAATCGATACCGGCGCAACTGATTGCTGCATCGACAGCGCCCTGGCATTGGCCCTTCAACTGCCCATCATCGACCAAAGGGTGTGCGCTGGCATCAGCGGCGCAAAGATTGTCAACATGCACATCGCCCAGATCTTCGTTCCGTCGCTTCAGTTCACCTTCGTGGGAGCTTTCGCCGGCGTTGATCTTGCGGCCGGTGGCCAGATGCATGGTGCCCTGATCGGCCGCACCTTCCTGGAGCACTTCAGGATGTTCTACGACGGTCCATCAGGCACGGTCAGTCTCGACGGCCCGCACTTCTAGAACACTATCTCGCGCTCAAATGTGGCGGCGCCTACTTTCCGCGCCGGTTACAGTCGCGGCCGAGCCGGTCGTACTCATGACGGCTGTACCTGACCCACTGGCAGGCCAATCCCTCACGGACCATCTCCGCGCCAAGGTCTGGCGTCCGGTCGGTCGCGCACTTCGCCACCATCCGCCCGTAGCGGTCGTACTGGTTGCCGGCCTCGGCGCAGGTGACCCGCCCTCGCGTAAGCGCCAGCAGCCGCGCGCTTGCCTCCCGGCCGCCAGGCTCCTCGGCTATGCGCAAATCAGGGTGAGACAGCTCGGGCGCATTGATCCCATAGAGCCGGACCCGGACGCCGGCGCACGTGATGGTGTCGCCGTCAGCGATGTGGGGCGCGGTGCAGACGACGGCGGCAGCGGCGATTGCGAGCAGCATGGCGCGAGCTTAGACGGCCTCTTGAGTGGAGGCCAATGGCTCCGCTATTCGTCGCCCATGCAGTTCAAAGTTGAAATCGTCGTGCGGGGTCAGCTCGTGACCAAGGAAGCGCCATCCCTGGAAGGGGCCCAGGCCCTCGCGGACGACGCCTTCAAGGATGGAGCAGCGGACAGCGCTGAAATCCGCGACTCCAATGGCAGGTTGGCGGCCAAGTACCTTCGATCCTTCAGCATGGGCTAGCAGTGTCAGGCCCGCAGGCGAAAATATCCTGAGCACTTGGGCGGCCAGCCTTCGTAGAACACATGCCCCGTGCACCCCTCGACCAGGCAGGGTGCCGTCCGGTTCCACAGGCTGAACCCGTCCCCATGCAGCTTGATCGCCGCGGCCAGAGGCGTCCGGAGCTTGGTCTCGCAGCACTCGCACACGCTCCGCACACGCCAGCGCCCGCGGCGCATCTGGGCGGCGGTTTCGAAGTGCGCGCGCCAGTCCGACATATGGATCTTGTCCGGGTCCTTGATCCCCATCAGGGCTTGGTCACACGGACCAGGCGCGTCAGGACGATCTGACCGGCCTTCTTCTCGTACTCGAACAGGGCTTCCTCGCCCTCGAACTCGGGAACCTGACCCGGCCGCAGGAAGCGCCCGGACTTGCCGAAGCCGTGCAGTTTGAAAAACAGGGTGTGGCCGCCGATGTTTGGAAGCGCCCTCATCCGCTGGACGCGCGTCGTGAGCTGCGGGCGGCTGGTGTAATTGAAGTAGGCGGACATGGGTCGGGCCTTGGCTGACGTTCATTCGATCCGGCCCCGCAAACCGGAACGTAAGTAGAACGCCTATCGGCCGGAAAAGGCGAGTCCCGGCCGCCATCGAACTGTGGATTCCCGCGTTCAGTCGTCTTCGCTGAGATGAGGCTCGCGAGTCGGCATCGCCATGATGGCTTTCAGTCGCGGGCTCGGCCGCCACATCCACCCTTCTTCGCCGATGTCGCCGGGCATTCGCATGACGCCCAAGCGGCGTTCGGCCATCCGCATCATGGCCTGCCGCCTCCGGCCAAATCCAATCGCGGTTTTGGCCCCCGCGGGGACGCGCCCTGCGTACTCGTAAGGGAAAGCCTTTAGGATCAGGATCGACGCCTTCTCCAGCTTCGGCATGATGAAGGACAGAAGCGCGATTTCGCCCACCCGCCGCTTGGCCAGGGATGGGACCTGCCAAACACTGCTGAGGTGTATGACGTTGCCGTAGTCCCCGACGTCCATCTGCACGTATGGCCAATGAAGGAGGGCGACGGCAAGTTCTTCGGTCTCGCTATCGACCTCGTCCATCAGGTCATAGAACTCGGCATTGTACAGGTTCAGCAGGTCGTATTCTTCCAGCCTCACGCATCCCAGCCGTTCGCCGCCCACGTACAGCCATCCGACTGTAAACCGCACCTTCAGGTGTGGCCGGTTCTCGGGCTCCTCGTCCTTGTACTTTTCGAAGAGGAGCGATTGTTCGTATCCGACCTTGCGCCAGCCGGTGCGCCGGAACCGGATTTCGCAGCCGGGCAGGACTTCGCCCGTCGTGAACGGATAGGCCGTCCCCTCGGCGAACTCATTCTCCAGCCAGTCAGGGGCTCCGTACCGGCGCTTGAGGCGCCTCCGGGCGGTCAGGACCTTGTCCAGCCGCCACCAGCCATTGTCGAAGGGGAAGACGTTGTCGGACACCGCAGGCTCCTGGGCGAAGCCCATTCAGGCACGGCCGCCACTACGCGCGCAAGGGGATGTTCTCTGGCCGTTCCCATGTACAGAGACGGCTGTAGCCGCCCCCAGCTACCAACGCCCCTGTACAAGGGCCAGAAGTAGCCCCCGGCGCGAGGCCCTTAGGGCGAAGGAACGGCGCAAGCCGTCCGTGCAGGATGATTTCCAGTTCGGCGGCGCGCTCGTCCGAGAGCGGGCGGACGGTGATCTTGTCGACCAGTTCCCGCGCGGCCTCCACCAGCTTCCGCTTGCCGTCGTCGGTCGCCGCATTGTCCAGGCAGCGTTGCAACTCGGCCACGCGCGCGGCGTAGGTCTTCGCAAGGGTGGGATGGAACTCGATCGGCGGCTGGGTCTGCGACATCGCATCCAGGCGGCCCTTGAGGTCGGCCTGTTCGGTCTCCAGGGCCTTCAACTGCTCGCGGATGCGCTCGCCGGCCGTGCCGTCGAAGATCGCCTGGACGCCGCGGTCGATGCGCCGATCGATTTCGCCCAGCCGCCGTTCGAGGGGTTGGCGTTGCGCAAGCTCCTGGGCGCGGTTCGCGCGCCAGCGCTCATGGTAGCGGCGGACGTAGATTTCCACGGCCTCGGGCGACAGTAGGCGCTCTTTCAGGGCCGTCAGGACCCGCTGCTCGATCTGGACGCGCGGGACCGTGCGCCTGTTGCTGCAGGCGCTCGGCCCGCGTTCCCGCCGGACTGTGCATATGAGCCTGCCGCCGCTTCCGGCTGTGTAGGCCCCGCCACAGACGCCGCAGCGGATCAGGCCTGAGAAGACCCCTGGGCGCTTCTTGACCTGGGTCTCAGGGCGGTTGCCCTGCTCGGCCTGCTTGCGCACCCGCGCGGCCTGCCAGGTGGCGTCATCCACGATCCGGAGCTGCGGGACCGGCGTCCGCTTCCATTCCTCCTGCGGGCGAGGCTTGGACAGCTTCCTGCCGGTGGTCCGATCCTTCCAGGTCTGGAGCCGGTTCCACACCTTCACGCCCGCATATAGCTCGGTGTTCAGGATGCCGTTGGCGCGCTGGCGCGAGCCGTTGATTGTCGAGGCGTTCCACTGGTTGCCGTAGGGCGAGGTCACGGCGTCACGGTTCAAGGCCTCGGCGATGGCGCGGGGCGTGCGGCCGTCGATGTACTCGGCGAAGATCCTTTGAATGATCGCCGCCTGCGCGGGGACGATCTGCACCGTGCCGCCCGGGGCGGTGGTGTAGCCGTAAAGCCGGGCGCCGGTCGCTAGGCCGCGCTCGGCGTTCGAGTGCATCCCGCGCTTGGTCTTCTGGCTCAGGTTGCGCAGGAAGTCGGAGGCGCCCAAGCCCTTGAACGCGACCCGCATGTCATCCACGTGGTCGGTGGTGAGGGTCGCTAGACGGGCGTCGGCGTACTCCAGGCGGTTCTTGATGTGCGCAAGGTGCTCCAGGCTGCGCGCAATCCGGTCCTCGTCCTCGGCCAGCAGGACATCGAAGTCCCCTGCCTCGGCCCCGGCCAGGGCCGCGTTGATTCCCGGCCGGTTGACCATGTGAGCGCCCGAGATAGCCGCGTCGGTGTAGGCCTGGACAACGGTCCAGCCGCGGGCTTGGGCGTGCCGCGAGAGGATGGAAATCTGGTCCTCGACGGACCGTTCATTCTGCCGGTCGTCGGAATAGCGGGCGTAGATGGCGCAGCGCATCAGCGGCTCGGCGGTTTGTCGGTCGCCCTGGCGGCGGCCCTGGCCGCATAGTCTTCATCGGCGTGGGCGTCCGCAAGGGCCTCGATGAACCGCACAAACTCAGGCGGCAGGGGCGGCAGGGCGTCCCCGTCGTTGGGTTGTCTGAGCTGCGCGGCTCGGCGGGTCACAGCAGGTTCACCGCGTCGTCGTTGGCGCACACGACGTTGAGGGCAGCGGCAAGCGCGACCTCCAACGGGTAGTCGAGCGCGATCAGGGTGGTGAGGATGTCGCCGAGGTCGTAGGGCGGCGCTAGGCGGTGGTCGCGGATCAGCTCGTCCTCGGCCTGGATGCGACAGGCAGCGAACAATTCGGGGTGGCAAATCTCGTCGGGGTCGGTTCGGCGCCCGTAGCCGAAGCTCCGCCCTAGACGCGCAGCCCAATAGGAGAAGGCGGGAGTGCCCGTCACGCTAGGCGGCCTCCTCGACCTTCGGGCGGGACTGGAGCCGGCGCAGCGCCGCGCGGATCGCGGCGAAGCGCTTGGCCGTGCGGATGCTCTTGGGCTGCGTTCGTTGGTGCGCCGCCCGGTTGTGGATCGGGCAGTATGGACAGTCGTCCATCGCCTCCTGCGCACAGAAAAGCGCCGTGTCCATCAGACCGGCGCCGGGGTCGGTAACTGGCCAGTGGCATTGCCTGGGCTCAAGCTCCGCGAGGGTGCGCATCAGCCGCCGCGCTCCTCCAGGGCCGCCCGGAACATGCGCGACGCCCACGCGTAGCGGCCGACCAGGATCAGGGCGCGAAGCTGGTCTTCAGTGCCCATGGCGGTGGCGAGGGCGAGGCCGCTCATGGCGGATTCCTCGTAGTCGTGGGCGCGCTGGCGCAGCGTGTGGATGTCGGCCTGCTCGGCCTCGTCGGCCACGAACGCCGTCCAGCTTTCAGCCGCCGCGAGGATTTCGCCACGCGACGGCGCCCGGTGGTGGGGGCCCGGCTTGCGCCGGGCCTGGGGGAAGAAGGACAGGACCGTCACGCCGCGACCCCGTCCAGGCGGACCACGTCGCGTTCCGAACGGGCCCAGGTCGTCTGGATGCCCTGCTGGCTGACGATGACCTGATCCCCGTTCGGCTTGTCGAAGTAGAGAGCCGGCGCCCAGCCATCCAGTTCCGGGCAGTTGGGCACGACGCGGGTCAGCTCGTCCCGGTCGTGGCCGTCTTCAACGGCGCGCCGCACGACGTCGATGAGTTCCACGTCATAGCCGCGGGCGGTCAGAACCTCGGTCCACTCCGCCGGGATGTCGGCCAGCAGGACGTCCTCGGCCAAGCCGCGCGCCAGTTGGTTGTGCAAGTCGCTGAATTCGACGCACTCCCGCGTGGGCAGGAAGTGCTCCGCCATCAGCGCCTTAGCGCGGAGCCCGGCGGCCGTGGTGGCGCGAAGCTGCTTGGCGCGCTGCACGAGCGGGTCCATTGCCGCCACGATGGCGTGGGCCTCTCGCTGGTCCTCCAGGCCCATGTCGATCGCGCGTCCCAGCGGCTCAAACTGGTTGCCCAAGGCGATCAGTTCGGCGTCGGGGCCGATGGGGGCCGGCCCGCACACGCGCAGCACATCCTCCAGGAGGCTCTGCGCGGCCGTCTCCGGCATGTTGTGCAAGCCATCGTAGGTGCGGGCCACGTGAAAGAGGCCGAAGGCCTTGGCGTACAGTTGATCCGGGGTGACCGGCCGCGCCTCGCTCAGGCCCTCGCCGAGGTTGTGCAGGTGCTGGGCGTCCGGGTGGCTGACCATGGTGAGGTTGCCGTTGGTTTCAGCCAGGACGCGGTCCGCCACCTCTCTGGCGGTCTTGGCCCAATGGTGGATGAGCTTGTTTCTGGTGGGCGGCGGCGGCGTGATCATCGACTGGACGGCGCGATGCAGGTGGTAGATCGGGCGCAGGCCGTTGTAGGTAACCTCCGCGCCCGGATCGTCATCCTCCTCCAGCTTGAAGTAGTTGATGAGCGCGGCGAGGTCGGCGACGTCGCGCGGACTGGCGTCCAGCACCGCATTTTCGGTAACGCACAGCGCCTCCCAGGCCGCTTCAGTGTCCTGCTCGTTGGACTGGTTCAAGGCGTCGCGTTCGGCCCGGTACTTGGCGACGAGGTCGGCGATCGGTGAAGCCGGCGCCGGCGGTGTGGACGGGTGCCCGCACGCCAGGAAGTCGATCACCTGTTCAAGGATGGACCGTTCGCCCTCGGGCCACTCGCGCTGGTCGCGCTGGTAGGTCAGGACGAGGCCCAGCTTGGCGGCGGCGTCAGCGGCCGTCAGGCACGGGGCGTTCGCGATCCGCTCGTCCATGCCGTCCATCTGGTCGACAGCGGCGTCCGTGGCCTCCTGGTCGCAGTCCGAAGCGTTCAGGGCGGTGTTGAAGGCTTCGCGCTCCTCCAGCATCCGGGCAACGCCGCCGACGGTCGGGGGCGTCGGCGGCGCCTTGGCCAGATCGCGGGCCATGCGGGCGAGCGCGGCCACACCGACTTCCGGATCGCACACGTCGATCCCCTTGAACATGCGCGCGAGGGTGGCGAACTCGTCCACGTTGGCGGGCTTGAAGTTCAGCAAGGCCTTGCAGGCCTTTTCGTGGGCGCGGCTGAGCTTGGACCAGGCGCGGTGGTCCGCGCGGCTCGGCTTCGCGGGCAGGCCGTGCTGCTCGCGCCACACGTCGTCCGTGAGGCTGCAGGCCTTGCTGAAAGCGATGGAGATCGCCTTCCGGTGAGCGATCAGCTCGGCCAGGGTCGGCTGGGCGCTGATCGTGGCTTGGGTGATGACCGCTTCGGCGGCCTTGCGGTCGTTCGCGGCCTTGCGCACGGCGCTGGTGGCCGTGGTATCCTGGGGGATGTTCATCGGGAAGCCTCTCGGTTGGACAGGGAGGCGGGCGCGGTTGTTTGGAAGACGGGCGCGCTCGTCTCTTTGGTGACGGCCGTTGGCGCGGCCAGGGAAGCGGCCCAACACACGACGGCGCAGAACGCCGTCACGGCCGCGAAACTCGGGAGAAGGCGAAGGGCGGCCATCAGGCGACGCCCTGCGCAGGGGTCCTAGCGAGCAGATACGCGTCGAAGTTGAAGCGACCGGCGCCTGCGCTCAGCAGAGACAGAATTTCGGAGTTATCGGCTTCCGGCCGCTTGGCCCGGATGATGGCGATTGCGCCTTCGAAGGTCAGACCGAGATGGAACTGGAAGAAGTCCGCCAGATCCTCGTTCAGCTTCGCGTCCTGGTCGACGTCGGCCATGTCCCCTCCCGCAGGCGCAGGAGGGGCGCAGCCCCAACCTGCTGGGGCTATCTACACACACCGTTTTTGTGTTGGCAACACATAATCGTGTTGGATTAGTAGACGGAGAATTTGCCCACGATGGGATCGCAGGTGCGCAATTGCTCGCGCGGTACCTCTTGGATCCGTTTTTCCGGCGCCCAGCTAGTAAACGTGTATGTGGTTTCGCTCATGGCCGACAAAGTTCTAACCATGCACTCCTTTTCGACGTCGGTGACGACGACGTCGAGCCCGGGGCGGGGCATCATCCAGGGATGCACAAGGGCCACGTCTCCTGGCCGATAGGCGGGGATCATGTCCGTTTCCGCAATAAGAAGCCCGTATGAGGATCGAACATACAATAATGGCGCGGGTGTTTGCCAATACATATACGCCTGGGCAGACCTTGCGAAAGAACCGTTCTGAAGTTTATCCTGAGCGAAAATCGGAAATTCTTTCTCGACGGCGAGTTTTGCCGTCTCTGGATTTCGTAGATTCGGGGGAGGCGCTTCTGTCCCTTCTTTCATCGATAGAAATTCGGCAAAAGTCAGCAAGCTTCGGTTAAGGCCGAGAGCATCCAAAAGGGGAATGATGGCCTTGGAACTGCGGGTCTTCCCTCGCTCCAGCCGATCTACCGTTTGCTGGTTGGTTCCCGCCCGCGCCGCCAACATGGCCTGGGACCAGCCGAGTTGCTCACGCTTCCAGCGAAGCGAATTCCCCAGTTGCTCGTTCCACGGGAGGCCCGGAACCCACGCCGGCTTTTCGGAGCTCGTCATATAGCGCCGCTAACACACGTGTCGTTTGTTGTCCAACACAAGGAGGGTTGACCGTTACGCGAAAAATGTGTTGAAATCGGCTTATGAGCAGTTCTTCGAACGTCGCTGTCGCGAAGCTGATTGAGGCCGCCGCCATTATAGCGGGTTCGGAGACCAGGCTCGCTGTTCTCACCGGTTACTCGCAGAACGCTATATGGAGCGCGAAGCGCCGGGGGCGCGTGACGGCCGAAATGGCCAACAAGATCGATGCCGCCACGGGAGGAGCAATCCCCCGGCATCGCCTTCGCCCGGATCTGTTTGAGGTTCCGACGAGCGCGGTCGCAGTCTGACCATGTTCTCAACCCGAGAGTTTGGACGACGAAAGCCGGGATCCTCATCCCGGCTCCGTCGTCTGCAGCCAGCGCCAACTGGCCGCATCATGGGCGAGCAGTACGCTCGCCTCGTTGCTGTACGCCCTGGCCATGGCTTCCCATTGCTCGGCTCGGGCGGGTTGACACTTCGCAGCGCGCCAACAGGCGCCCGCGGTCAACACGGATTGCCACCAGTCGTCCTCGATCAGCCATCCTTCCGCCACGTGTTGGTTCCCCGGGGCACGACCCCCTGTGCATGGGTCAAACCATGCAGGGACTAGCAATGGGATACACGTTCGAAACGGTCACAGAACCCGAGCCGCTGGGCGAGCGCTGCGCCGCCTTTGTGGAAACCTACCTGGCCAAGCACCAGGGCCTTTCGGCCGGTGAACTGGCCTTCCGCCTGAAGGTCGACAAGCGCGACTTGAACCGCCTGCTTCGCGACAGGTCCGTTGGCCCCCGGATGCAGGACCGCCTGGGCGCCTACTTCGGCGACCCCTTCATTGACGCTGTTCACCGCGATCCGCTCCTGCCGGACGGTCGCTCAATCAGGGAGGCCGAGCTTGAGCGCGAACGCGCAGAACTCGCCGCCCGCCGGGAACGCCTGGAACGTGACCGTGCGGCTCGCCGCGCTGGTGGGGTTCAAGGTCGTGATGCTCTGCGGATGGCTGCTGACGAAGGCGGGAGGCTGG
>Ga0310811_10006757_pt1 | contig 14676 bp, 12 predicted proteins | sample YCmetagenome_FD_207642 | JGI IMG/M metagenome (GOLD analysis project Ga0310811, IMG submission 207642) | Soil microbial communities from experimental microcosm in Duke University, North Carolina, United States - YC | ecosystem: Engineered > Artificial ecosystem > Soil microcosm > Unclassified ...
CTTCGCCAGGATAGAATCCCAACCGCCCGCTTCCTGGGCTTCCTCATATCTTTTTTCGCCGTTGGCGGCATGCTCATACCCATCCTGGGTCACTTCCAATAAGGTCTCCTCTCCCATGTTGATCAGCTCATATTGCACATTCAGGTAGTTGGCCGGAATATCTTCCATCCCCGCATTCGGGTCGATTACCGTATAGATCAGCAGGTGCCCCGGTTCGATCTTTACCACCCTCCCTTTGACAGGGATAAACTCCTTTCCCTCATGCTCCATTTTCCAGATGACGGGACTGCCTGCCTTCCAGTCGGACTCCACCTCGCAATTGTACATGTATTGTTTGGTCCATTCCGGACGGGTCAGCGCTTCCCATACTTTTGCCACCGGTGCTTTGATCTGCACGGTATTTCGGACGATCATTGTTTTTTCCATTGCTGTTTTTTTGTTAGCCAAAACTATCCCATCCTCACAAAGAGGACTTGCATTTTACGGATAAAAACTAACACGAGGAGGATCGGCCAGGATCCTTCGCTGCCCACCATCGGTCGCCCATGCTCTGGTGCCCGGTTTTCCCTCTGGTCCCCAGTTTCCCCTCTGGTCGCCGTGTTCCCCTTTTGGTCCCAGTGTCCCCCTCTCGTCCAGGATCTGTCGCCTCCCACGCCATCTCCATTCCTTTAGGCCCTTCCGCCGCCCCGGCTCCCTCTCTCATCCGGGATGGACTGCCTCTCACGCCATCTCCATTCTCTCCATTCCTCCAGGCCCTGCCGCCGCCCCCCTTTCGCGAGAGCAGTCTCTCCTATCGCAAAATATCCTCGATCTGTTTCAATTCTTCCGCACTAAAAGCGATGTTGTCGAGACACTTCAACGAATCCGCCAGTTGTTCGGGCCTGCTGGCGCCGATCAGTACGGAGGTGACCCGCGGGTCCTTCAACAACCAGGACAGGGCCATCTGCGCCAGGGTCTGCTCTCTCTTCAGGGCCAGCTCATTCAATTTGCGCGCCTTCCCTACCCTTTCTTCCGTCACCTGGTTTTCCTGCAGGAATCCGGTTGGCTTGGCCGCCCGGCTATCTTCGGGAATCCCTTTCAGGTATTTATTGGTCAGCAACCCCTGTGCCAGCGGACTAAAAGGGATACAGCCTACGCCTTCTTTGTCCAGCAGGTCCAGCAGTCCTTCTTCCTCCACCCAGCGTTCGAACATAGAATACTTCGGTTGGTGGATAAGACAGGGAGTGCCCAGCCCGCGAAGGATCTGGATAGCTTTGGCCGCTTCCGCCGGATGGTAGTTCGACAGCCCCACGTACAAAGCCTTCCCCTGCCGCACGATAAGATCCAGGGCTGACATGGTTTCTTCCAGGGGGGTATCCGGATCAGGACGATGATGATAGAAAATATCCACATATTCCAGCCCCATCCGTTGCAGGCTCTGGTCCAGGCTGGACACCAGGTACTTCTTCGAACCCCAGTCGCCGTAAGGACCTTCCCACATTAAATAACCCGCCTTCGAGGAGATGATCAGCTGATCGCGATAGCCCCGGAAATCTTCCCGGAGGATACGCCCGAAATTCTCTTCTGCCGATCCCGGCGGTGGGCCATAGTTGTTAGCCAGGTCGAAATGGGTGATGCCGGAATCAAAAGCCAGGTGAAGGATCTTCCGGCAATTCTCCAGGACATCTACGTGGCCGAAATTATGCCAGAGTCCCAGGGATACGGCGGGCAGCTGAATGCCGCTCTTACCGCATCGGCGATAGTACATCGATTGATAACGTGCGCGTGCAGGAGTATAACTCATGTCATTCAAAAAATTAGTTGCCTAAAAATAGCTAACTTTAGCCTCTTCAATGCAAGCATTATGCATTCCGCCTCACTCATTTTTCGCATCAGATGTACATTGGTTGTTTTTATGGTCATACTGGCCCTCAGCGGCATCACCGCCTTCCCCGTTTACTCCGAATTGCGATGGCTGCTGGACACGGGGTATGTCCCGGCGCATACCCTGCTGGGGGACTGGCTGCAGGAAGTTTGGCAAGGAGTGCGGACAGCGCAACAAGGTTACCCCTTTCTCTTTTATGGCTTTGACTGGCTGGCCTTTGCTCATCTGGTCATCGCCTTATTATTCCTCGGCCCTTACCGGGACCCGGTAAAGAATCGCTGGGTGATCGAATGGGGAATGCTGGCATGTGTAGGGATTATACCCCTCGCTCTCATCGCCGGCCCCATCCGGTCCATCCCATGGTATCATATCCTCATCGATTGCTCTTTTGGCATCATCGGCCTCTTCCCGTTGGGGCTGGTCCGCTATTGGATCCGTCAGCTGGAAAGACAGCCCGGTCCGGTAAAATCTGTCGCCCTATGAATTTGTATGAATTACTGGAAGCCGGGCATTCCAAAAAACAATGCGATCGCATCGTCAGCTACATCGGGAAGGATAAAGATCGATTCGCCGGGCTGATGAGATTATTTCTACAGGGAGAATACCGTATTACGCAGCGGGCAGCCTGGCCCCTGAGCTATTGCGTTCGCCAACATCCCCAGCTCATCGGCCCTTATTTCAAACCTTTATTGGACAACCTGGAGAAGCCAGGCAACCACGTAGCCGTTACCCGGAATACCATGCGGCTGTTGCAGGATGTGGACATCCCTAAAAAATACCAGGGCAGAGTGATGAATAGTTGTTTCGAGTTCATCCAGGCGCCGGAGACCCCCATCGCCGTAAAGGCTTTCTCTCTCACCGTGCTGCAACACCTCTCGGGGGAGTATCCCGACATCCTCCCGGAATTAAAGCTCATCATCGAAGAGCAATGGGAACAAGCCCCACCAGCCTTCCGGTCCAGGGCAAAAAAGATCCTTAAAAATATGAAGTAAAATCTGTAAATAGCTTACTATCAATAAAATAAGCCTATCCGCCTTTTGCCATTAGGTGAATAGCCGGTGGCTCTACTAATACAGCAACCTGGTCTTCAGCGTATGTTTTACCTCTTTCAATAGCTGCAGCGCCTGCGCCGACAGTTTCTTGTCGACATCCAGCACCACATACCCGATCTCGTCGTTGGTCTTCAGCGACTGCCCCAGGATATTGATCTTATGGGAGGCCAGCGTCGTATTGATCTCCGACAATACGCCGGGAACATTTTTATGAATGTGCAGGATGCGGTGAGCTCCTTCATGTGGGGTCAGACTCAAAGGGGGCACGGTATGTGAGCCCAGCGTCGCTCCCGTTTCCAGGTACTGGAAGAGCTTGTTGCTGACATCGGCTCCGATATTCTCCTGCGCCTCTTCCGTAGAGCCGCCGATATGCGGGGTGAGGATGACATTGGGCAAGTGTTGCAGCGGAGACTGGAACTTGTCGCCATTCTTTTCCGGCTCCCAGGGATATACGTCGATGGCCGCCCCTGAGATCTGGCCTTCCTGGATGCATTTGGCCAGGGTCTCCAGGTCCACCACTTCCCCACGGGCATAGTTCAGCAGGATGGATCCTTTTTTGAACTGCTTCAATACCGTTTTGTTGATCAGGTTCTTGGTCTGGGCTGTTTCCGGTACATGCAGGGTGATAATATCGGCCTGGCTCACCACCTCTTTGAGGGTCTTTTTGGCTACGGCATTCCCCAGGGGTAGTTTGGTGACGGTATCATAAAAGATCACCTTCATGCCCAGGGCCTCGGCCAGGATGCTCACCTGGGTCCCGATATTCCCGTATCCTATGATTCCCAATGTTTTACCTCTTAATTCATAACTCCCTTTCGCCTCTTTCAACCAGACGCCGTCATGGGCGGCCTTACTTTTGTCCGGGATCCGGCGGATCAGTAAAATGGCCAGGCCTATTACCAGCTCAGCCACCGACCGGGTATTGGAATAAGGGGCATTAAAGACGACGACGCCATGTCCGGTAGCGGCTTTCAGGTCTACCTGGTTCACCCCGATACAGAAACAGCCTATCGCCTGTAGTTTTTTAGCTGCGTCCAGCACCTTGGGAGTGATCTGCGTCTTGGAACGAATGCCCAGCAGATGGACATCCTTTATTTCATGGATCAATTGTTCCTCTGATAAGGCTCCGCCCAGCTTTCGTACGGAAGCATACCCCGCATCCTTAAAATGTTTAACCGCTGCATCGCTGATATTTTCCAAAAAAAGTATGTTAATCTTTTCTTTCGGATAGCTCGTAGTTTTCTTATCTGCCATAATTTTGCCCCTCTTTTTGCGTTAACTTGCCAAAGGGAAGTGCAAAGTAACGCCGGATTCTTTTATTTTTGCCGTTTTCTAACCCAAAAAAATTATTCCTGTTGAAAGCTATTGGTTATTTAGTCTTGTTGTCCGTGACCTTGTATGCATCCTGTGGGCAGGCCCAGCAGACCGTAGCGGTACCAAAGACAGACACGCTTGCTCCCGTCAACACTGATACACCGCGACTCACTCCTTCCGAGTTACACCACTATTCAGCGATAACGCAACTTTTCTTTGACTCCATGTTTGCCGGCCGCTTCAACGGCAGCGTACTGGTAGCCAAGAACGGCGTAGTTCTTTACGAACGGTACAAGGGCTTTAAATACCCGGAAAGGAAGCAGGACAGCCTGGACCTTCACACGGCTTTTCATCTGGCCTCCGTTTCCAAGACGTTTACAGCCATGGCTACATTGAAATTATGGCAAGAGGGTAAGCTGGACATCCACGATCCGGTAAATAAATACCTGGCGGGCTTCCCCTTTCAGGAGATCACCGTTCAGATGTTGCTGAGTCATCGCAGCGGGCTGCGAAACTATGTCCATTTTATGGACCGTTCCAATTGGGACAAACATAAATTCCTCACCAATGGAGATGTATTGCAATACATCAACACCCATCCTACAGAAGTGAGAGGCGCACCCGCGGGACGGCATTTTGAATACTCCAATACCAACTATGCCTTGCTGGCCCTTATCATTGAAAAGGTGTCGGGACTTGCTTATCCCGATTACCTGTCACGCACCTTTTTTCAGCCACTTCAGATGCATGACAGCTATGTATTCAATCTGACGGATACCGCCTCGGCAATGCAATCCTATTACCAGACCGGCCGGCGTTTCCGCCTGGAATTCCTGGACCAGGTTTATGGGGATAAGAATGTATACAGTACGGTAAGAGACCTCTATAAGTGGGACCAGGCGCTTCGTTCGGGCCAGTTATTCACCAAGGGCGTCCTGGACAGCGCATACGCAGGCTACAGCTTTGAAAAGCCCGGACAACGGAATTATGGCCTGGGATGGCGCATGCTCTTCATCCCCAATGGTAAAAAACTGATCTATCACAACGGCTGGTGGCATGGCAACCGCACGGTATTCATCCGGATGCTGGACGAGGACGCAACCATCATTGCCCTCTGTAATAATGACTATAAAAGAGTGTATTCTGCCAAAAAACTAGTCGATCTCTTTGGGGATTACCGGCAGAGTCATGAGAGTTTTGATGAAGGAGAAGCCGATCCCGCCGGAAAAGAGGGCGAGCCCCGGGAGATGAAACTGCCTGCCCAGACAATCACCCCTGCTCATCCGGTTGTCCGGCGCCATGTTGTAAGAAAGGCCCCCGCTAAAAAACTCCTGGCCAAAAAAAAGGTGGTGCATAAGAAGAGGCCGGCTACTGCGTCTAAATAAAGGAAATTCCCCATCGTAGGTTCAGGAACCAGGGATGGCCCCTGTCCACCCAGGTTGCCCTGCTGTCCCCGATAAAATTTCCCTGTTTCCTGTCTACTTCGCTGAAATGGAGTAAATTCCGGCATGGAAATCCTCTTAGCCAACCAGATACGTGCCTGGGACCAGTTCACTATGCAACAGGAGCCCATCTCGTCCATCGACCTGATGGAGCGTGCCGCAGTGAGCTGCTTTTCCTGGCTGGAAGCCCACGATTACCTGGAAAGGGCCTTCTCGGTCTATTGCGGGAAAGGCAACAACGGCGGCGACGGCCTGGCGCTGGCGCGACTATTGGCCCAACAGGATTGTTCCGTCACCGTTCACATCCTTGAGTTTGGCCATCTGGGATCCGACGATTTCCAGGTCAACCTGGCCCGTCTGCACCAGACGCCGGTTGAGATCCGTTTTGTACAGGGACCGGATAATTTTCACCCCATTCCCCCTGGTAATATCCTCATCGACGCCCTGTTTGGCTCGGGCCTCAATCGTATTTTGGATGGCGTGACGGCGCAACTGGCCGCCCATATCAATCAATCCGGCAATGAGATCATTGCCATCGACATCCCCAGCGGCCTTTTTGCAGACGGCAGCTCCAAAGGCAACCCGGCGATCCGGGCCACCCATACCCTTAGCTTCCAGTGTTTCAAACAGGCCTTTTTGCTTCCGGAAAATGAGCCCCTTACCGGGAAGGTACATATCTTGGACATTGGCCTTCACGGGGACTATCTGAAACAGATCAATACCGAATCAGAACTCGTAGACGCAACTTTTATCCATTCCATCTACCGGCCCAGAAAGGATTTTGCCCATAAGGGCAACTTCGGGCACGCCCTGCTTATCGCCGGCAGCTATGGTAAGATCGGCGCCGCCTCCCTGGCCAGTCGTGCCTGTCTGCGAAGTGGCGCCGGGTTGCTGACGGCTCATGTGCCCGTCTGTGGTTATATCATCTTACAGACCACTCTCCCGGAAGCCATGATCCTTACGGATGAAGACGAGAAGATCAACACAGCCGTCCCCGGGGAATTGAGCGGCTATTCGGTGATCGGCATCGGACCCGGTCTTGGCCGGGAGCCCCGTACGAAACATCTCCTGCAAGATATTCTCCAGCGCTATCGGCACCCCATGGTACTCGACGCGGATGCGCTAAACATCTTATCTTCTGATCCTTCTTTGTTCGCCCTCCTTCCCCCCTATTCTATCCTTACGCCCCATCCAAAGGAATTCGAGCGGATGTTTGGCCCTTCTGCCAATGACTTTGATAGACTGCGTCTGGCGAGCCAGCGGGCAAAAGAGCTGCAATGTATCATAATCCTGAAAGGACACTATACTTTCATCGCCATGCCGGGAGGCAAAGGTTACTACAATTCCACGGGTAATGCAGGCATGGCCAAGGGAGGCAGCGGCGATGTACTGACGGGCATCCTGACGGCGATGCTTTCCCAGGGTTATTCCCCCGGAGAAGCGGCCATCCTGGGAGTTTATCTCCACGGCCTTGCCGGCGACCTGGCCGCCGCCAGCCTTTCCCGCGAGAGCATGTTGCCTTCCGACCTCACCGATCATTTAGGGAAGGCTTTCCTGCAGTTGAGTGACCGCGACAGTGACTCCGATGCCAATTCTATTTTGTCCGTTAAGTGAAGGAACCTTATTTTTGCAACCCACCGGTGAGATAATTTCGGGATGTAGCGCAGCCCGGTAGCGCACTACGTTCGGGACGTAGGGGTCGCAGGTTCGAATCCTGTCATCCCGACTGACTTCTGAAACCCGCTCTGGTAGCGGGTTTCTTTTTTTGCCGTATATTTCATCATTTGTAACATTGTCATACTCAATCTCAATCGGTTCGAATCCTATCAAGCAGATCCGCTTATTCGGCTACGTTATCTAAGATGGGAGAGACGCCAGATTAGAAATCTGCAAGACATGTTATGGCCCTTAATGATCTCGCTTTGTCCTTTTTCATTTTCGCCGAAAGCCTTGTCCGTCGCCGCACGAACCGTGTATCAAAAACGGACATCCATAAGGTGATCCATCAACCAAACAACTGACTCTCAATTTCTTGCCAGTTTGGCCCCCTTTTCGCAGCAAAACTCCGGACAAAAATTACTCCATGTTCCGCAACTATTTCAAAGTAGCCCTTCGCAACCTCCGCAGATCCAAAGGCTTCACCGCCCTTAACATTATCGGCCTCGCTTCCGGCCTCGCCGTATGTCTCCTCATCGTCCTGTACGTCACCGATGAGCTCAGTTACGACCGTTACAACGTCAACGCCGACCGCATCTACCGCATCAGCGTCGACACCTACGTCAGTAACACCTCCATCCACAATGCCCATACGTCAAAATTCCTCGGGCCCGCCCTCGCCGCCGCTTACCCCAAATTCCAGCAGATGGTCCGGCTCTACAATCCGGGCGACATCCTGGTCAAAAAAGGGAACGACTACATCCTCAACCATCATAAGGTCTTTGCGGACAGCACGATCTTCAAGGTCTTCACGTTCCGATTTATCGCCGGCGACCCCAATACCGCCCTCAATAATCCCCATTCCATCGTCATCGACGAAAGCGCCGCCCGCCGCTACTTCAACAGCACCGATGTTGTCGGCCGCACCCTCGAAGTAGGCGGCGACAATACCCTCCGCAAGGTCACCGGAGTCATCCGTGACATGCCCGAACAATCCCATTTCCACTTCAGTTTTATCCTGCCATTCCGCGATGCCTCGTTTGCTCCCAATGATGACTCCTGGCTCACCAATGACTTCTATACCTATGTCCTGGTCCAACCTGGCACCACCACCGCGGAAGTCCAGAAAGACGTCACCCGGACGGCCTATACCAACGTAAGCCGCGTGGTCCAACAACAGTTTCACGTCTCCCTCGATGAGCTGGCGAAGTCGGGTAACCGTTTTCGATACCCCATTATGGCAGTCACCGATATCCACCTGCACTCCAACCTGGATAGCGAGATCGAGCCCAACAGCAGTGTCACCTACATCTATATTTTTTCCATCATCGCCGCCCTCATCCTCCTGATCGCCTGTGTCAACTTCATGAACCTCAGCACCGCCCGCTCCGCCAGCCGTGCCAAGGAAGTCGGCATCCGCAAAGTTGCGGGGTCCACGCGGGGCCACCTCGTTGCCCAGTTCCTCACCGAGTCAATACTGCTAAGCCTCTTCTCGCTGGTCCTCGCTCTCGGAATCGCGCTATTGCTCCTGCCGTTATTCAACAATCTCGCCGCCAAACAGCTCCAACCCGGCATGCTCTTCTCCGCCCGCTTCCTGCCCATCCTCGTCGCCCTCGCCCTACTCGTAGGCTTCCTCGCCGGCAGCTATCCCGCCTTCTACCTGTCCTCCTTCCAGCCCATCAAAGTGCTCAAAGGTAAAATGGCCGCAGGGATGAAAAGTAGCGCACTCCGCAGCGCCCTTGTGACATTTCAGTTCATTATCTCCATCGGCCTGATTGTCTGCACCATCGTCATCTACCGCCAGTTGAACTATATCCGCAATAAGGAGGTTGGGTTCAACCGCGACCAGGTACTCGTCGTTCATAGCACGGGGATTTTGGGCCCGGATGGCGCCCAAACATTCCGTAAAGAACTCCTCGCCCTCGGCGGCATCTCCGACGCAACGATCACTTCCCACCTTCCCACCGTCGGTGGCGGCCGGTATGCCACCCCAGGTTGGTTCCGCGATGCCTCCGGCGGGAAGGGATCGTCAATGACGACCCTCTGGGTCGACGATCATTATGTCCCCACCCTCGGCATGAAGATCGTCAAAGGCCGTAACTTCGATCTGGCCCGATTCCCCACCGACTCGACCGCGGTCATCATCAATGAAGCGGCAGCGCGACTGCTCGACATGAAGGATCCGCTAAATATGCAGCTGTGGCGGCGGTCCAAAGAAAAAATCGAATCGGGCGCTTTTCACGTGATCGGCGTCGTAAAGGATTTCAACTACAATTCCATGCACGATGAGATCCATCCCCTCGTCCTCAATGTAAATACACGGTACGATCAGGACTTTGGCGCCGTCGCCGCACGTTTTCAAACCAATGACGTCTTCGGCCTCGTCCGTCATGTGGAAGCCAAATTTCACGCCATCAGGCCAGACATCCCGTTCGACTATACGTTCATGGATGATGATTTCAACAAGCTCTATCACACCGAGCAGCAGCGCGGCCAGATCTTCATCACCTTCGCAATCTTCGCCATCTTCATCGCCTGCCTCGGCCTCTTCGGCCTCGTTACTTATGCTGCCGAACAACGCACAAAAGAGATCGGGATCCGCAAGATCCTTGGCGCACCAATCGCGGGTATCGTCAGCCTCCTTAGCAAAGACTTTGCAATACTCGTTGGTCTCGCCGCCCTCATCGCCTTCCCTCTCGCCTGGTGGTTCATGAATACCTGGCTCCAGGGCTTCGCCTACCGAACCGGCATCAGCTGGTGGATATTCCCTGTCGCGGGCTTCGCCGCCCTCGCCATTGCGCTCCTGACCGTCAGCGTCCAAACGATTCGTGCAGCCCTTGCCAACCCTATCAAGAGCCTCCGTTCCGAATAAGCAGCAAAATACGGCGGGGTAACCTTTAGCTTTTTGCAGGAGAGGAAAGCTGGAAAACCGGGGAGTGAGCTGCACGGCGAGCAACTCCAACGCGCGATCTTCTTTTTGGGCGGCCTGAGATAGCCTTCTCCGGTGGCGTCTAACATTTCTTTAACTTTTGGCAGCTTGGAGGGTGAAAATAAAAATGCGACTGAAAACGATGGTTTTCAAATCGCTAGGTTCGCTAATCGCCTCAGATCATCGACAAACCGGTTCGAGAATTGTCCTGCCAGGTCGACTATAATTCAAAACCCGCTGGTAGCGGGTTTCAATTTTAAGAATAAATTTCAGTTTAGCCATAATGCATTCAAATTCAGCATTATAGGGATCCGAATCCTGTCACCTCTTTTCGCAATAAGAGATCTGCAATACTATTTTTGAATGTCGATTGTCCAAAGAATATCTTTCGATTTTCTTTGCGCATAATATAAAGGATGCGGGTACAGAAAGCCATTGTAGCCATCGCAAAGAGGATGCTCAAAGTCGTTTTCAAATTGTCCCGCTGTTCTACCTTTTCAATGAATTAACATTATTCCCTTTTGCGGTAGTAAAGGGCTACGCAGCCGTTTTTGAAGGTCTGCGTTTCTACCAGTTCCAGCTTAAAGCTCTTCGGGAGGCTGCCGGCATTGAGTAAATGTCTTCCACTACCCGCCATGACGGGGTGCACCACTAAATGAAATTCATCGACCAGGCTCGCTGCCATCAGTTCCGGCAACATGCTTACCGTGTCCACCGAAATCGTTTTGCCGGGCTGCTGTTTCAGTTTCCGTAGTTCAGCTGCCGGGTCGTTCCGGATGATCGTTGTATTGCCGCCCACGTTTTCCAGGGTTCGCGACACCACCACCTTATCAATGGAGACAAGCCTTTCCGCGAACCGGACCTCAGCGGCAGAACCGGAACGGTCTTTTGCAACATCTGCCCAGTAGGGAAACATGAGCTGATACATGACGCGACCATAAAAGAGCAGATCCACATCATCCATCATTTCAGTGAAATACTCCATCAGCTCTTCGCTTGGTTCGCCTAGGGTGTGGTCGCAATAGCCATCCAGACTAATGTTTATACCAAATGATACCTTTCTCATACTACAAAAATAAGTGACGCGCCTCATACGGGTCAGGGTTACCCGTGACAAAAAAAGGGTGTTTTAAGCCAAATAGACCACGTATATAAAAAAGTTTAAATTTTTTGGTACCCAATAGTACTCGCCCTGTTTTTGGAGAGTTATCTTTCTTTTAAGGATTTGTGTTCAACAGATCATCAATAACCTATTTTGCCCGGGTTTTTCTTTTGGTGCACGGTGAATACAGGGAGGAACTTGACTTTCAGGATGATCAACCGCCAACCTCCATAGGTGGCCAAGGCCTAAGCTTATTGGGCGTGCATTAGGTTGCGCTTGATAGTGTAGATCAAAGAAATGTTCACTTAAGAATGATTCAAAACCTTCGTCTGCTCCATGATATAGTTTTTTGAGTTCATCACGTATTTCTGGAATAAGTACTTTCTTTTTGCCTTGTGAATTTGGCAATATTTCACTCGACGCGCCATAGTAGGTGCACAAAAAAGTATCGATTGGTATAGGAGAGCGATCTACATGAAAAGAATAAACATCGGTTGGCAAAAACAGATAGGTATCATCCCGATCATAGTAGTTGATCACGTTAAGAATTGGCGATGCGCCATGATCCCTCAATATCTCCAAGTCATTTAAAAGAATTTCGCGGGCAAGTTGCCCTTGTTCACTCAATTGAAATTCACGAAGTTCCTCTGGCTCAATTGCCGTTATATTTCCGCGTAGTTCTATCTTTTTTACAATCTCAGAAAAATCACCTGTTAGTTTACGAGTCCAACAAATCGCATTCGTTTCTCCACTAAATGAAGTAGAAACAAGATCTTGAAAATTTGTGACACAATGAATTTGCTTCTCAGCAAGAGATAAATCTATCATAATTCGATACAATCAAAGATAACCCCAAAATATTTAAGAATCTGGTAACTTCGGATGAAATGTGTGAGGCTTCGGCGGTTTCATATCCTTCTCACATTGGGCGCCTCCAGCACCAGATCCTCACCATAAACTCCCGCCGGTGTCTGACTGCCCACTTTATAATTTCCATCGAGTACTTTTTTCACAATGATCAGGCTGCTATGGGCTGTAAGATCATATCCGTTAGGGGTGACAAGGCCCGCCTGAAACGCTTTCCCACCCGGCTCCCGGACTTCCCCCCACACCACGATCCTTGACTGGCGCAGCGTGTCAGCAGTCGGGCCCGTTATATTCTTATGGACCCATTTTTCGATAAGACGGCGGACGATGGAAGCCCGCAACAGCCAGTTAAAGAGGAATTGCACTTTGAGCAGCCGGTAGACAAACGGCTTCATGGCGGTATAGGTTTCTATAGCAGGGATGCCCGTAGTACGCCAGGCCGTTGAAATATCACCCCATGGAATCGTCATCACAAATTTGCGTTGCCCATCGAAATCCAGCCACATTCCTTTATGCCCAAGGGGTTTGCTTACCAACCGGCCATTTTCCCTAACGGCGCCCTTTTCCCCCAGGCTGGCTATAGTAGTGATAGCCGTCCCGCGGGACATCCCCCCGCCCATGGGCGCGAATGCCAGCTTCAGTTCACTCGCAGCGGGAAGGTGATGTTTCAGGAACAAGGCCAGACAATCCGTCGGCACGACATCGAAGCCGGTCCCCGACATTATCATTATGCCCGCTTTTACCGCTGCATCCTGATACTGCTGTATCATTTCAAGGACAGGTACCTCCCCGGTAATATCCAGATAGTGTTTTTTTGCTACCAGGCAGGCTTCGATCAACTGTTTGGCCGTCTTTCCGAAAGGGCCTGCGCAATTCAATACCAACGGCACTTCTTCCAATGCCCTTGCCAGCGCCTCTTTCTGACCCAGGTCAAAGACCCGGTAAGGCAATCCGAACTGCGCAGCAAGAGCGCGTATTTGCACCTCATTTCTGCCAGCTATCACAGGTGTAAGGCTATATTGAGACGCCAGCGCAGTGATCAACCGGCCGGTATAGCCATTGGCGCCATAGAGAAGGAAGGAAGCTTTTGCCATAATAGTTACGTGGTATTAAATATTAGTGGTATATAAAATTGGGTGGCATCAACCGCTGCATACACACAGTCCATTTTGAATCTTACTTACTTTGTTCCGATTTTTACAATTTAAGGATTTACAGATGACCTAATTTCGTAAAGTTTTAAATAGAGGCTATTATTTTTAATTAATAAGTAAATAAACTATGGCAAAAAACAAATTACTTAGAATGGACAACATGGGCATCGTTGTAGAATCCATCGATGACGCCATCTCGTTTTTCACAGAGATAGGCCTGAAACTTGAGGGGCGAACCATAATTGAGGGAGAATGGGCCGGTCGCATTACCGGACTGGGCTCTCAGCGCGTAGAGATTGCTATGATGGTTACGCCCGATGGCCATAGCCGGCTCGAGATCTCACGATTTCTCACCCCGCCTGCTATCTCAGATCACCGTGCTGCTCCTGTCAACGCTCTCGGCTACCTACGCGTCATGTTCACCGTTGAAGACATTGATGAAATGGTATCCAGGCTCATCAGGCATGGCGCTAAGCTTGTTGGCGAAGTGGTGCAGTACGAGGACTCATATCGGCTCTGCTACATTCGCGGAACCGAAGGGCTTCTTATCGGGCTGGCCCAACAACTCAAATAACAGTTGACCCAGCGTTTACCCATTACCACTGCTGAATGATTATGCAAACATTCGAATCGTCTTTTAATGCAAATTCCTTTGCCCCCCATGGGCGAAGTGTAATTTCTTTAAGGTTTGGATGCAAGAATTCCGGGTGAGTTGACGCTACTTTTTTATAGACCTCTTCAATATCATTTGTTACAAGCCTGAATTCAGGCCTGTCTTTTTCGGCATATTCCTTGTTTTGGAATAAGAGTAAAGACAATCCATCTTTCTCGATTGCACAAAAAGGGTGATCCGACTTCAATTCATCATGACCGATACTAAATTCAAGACATTCAATAAAAAGCCTGAGGCCTACTTTAATGTCCGTGTAAAATACATTTGGGACCAGTTTAGTAAAATTCATTCTTACTTTTATTTATGTGATGATTTGCAATGCCCCATTAGATAATTAAATGACCCTGCGAATACCGCTGAAATAATGATTGCCACCTTCATCATTGAATTCCTCACCAATAGATAATCCTGAAACTGAAACCAGGTGTCTGTATTGCTCCGCGCCCAAAGACCGCGAATCTTTTTCCGTCATTACATCTTTCCATTCAACTTTGTCAAGAGGTGCAGTAAACAACAGTTTGCCCCCTGGATTCAAAGCCGCAGCCATTTTAGGAATTAGTGCCTGCTGAGTTTCTTCAGGGAGCAGGAACATCAGTCCGACAGCAATAATGCCGTCGAAGGGG
>Ga0310811_10006760_pt1 | contig 14674 bp, 12 predicted proteins | sample YCmetagenome_FD_207642 | JGI IMG/M metagenome (GOLD analysis project Ga0310811, IMG submission 207642) | Soil microbial communities from experimental microcosm in Duke University, North Carolina, United States - YC | ecosystem: Engineered > Artificial ecosystem > Soil microcosm > Unclassified ...
CGGAATTGCTTGACGTCTTGCCCGATGAATTGGGCGACGATCCCGACGAATTGCTGGAAGAGCTGCAGATTGCGCTGCGCCATCTGCAAAACTTCGATCCGCCCGGCATCGGTGCATTGACGCCGAGCGAATGCCTTGCGCTTCAGCTTGAGCCGATGACACCTTGTCCGACGCGCGATCTGGCCTTGTCCATCGCCAGACACCACCTCGACCTGCTTGCCAATCGCGATTTCGTGCGCCTCAAGAAATCACTCGGCTGCGATGACGATATGCTGCGCGAGGCGCATGCCTTGGTTCGCTCACTCAACCCACGTCCAGGCGCACAGTTTGCCGCGCTCGATACGCGCTATGTCGTTCCCGACGTGGTAGTCCGCAAGTCGCGCGGACGCTGGATGGCCAGCCTCAATCGCGAAGCTATGCCGCGTTTGCGCATCAACCGGCTGTACGCACAGATTCTGCAGGGCAATCGCAACGGATCGGGCGCAAGCCTCGCAGGCCAGTTGCAAGAAGCCAAATGGCTGATCAAGAATGTGCAGCAGCGCTTCGACACCATTCTGCGTGTCTCGCAGGCCATCATCGATCGCCAGCGCCAGTTCTTCGATCATGGCGAAGTCGCCATGCGGCCGCTGACCCTGCGCGAAATTGCCGATACGGTCGAGCTCCACGAATCCACGATTTCACGCGTGACGACGCAAAAGTACATTGCCAGTCCGCGCGGCATCTATGAACTGAAATACTTCTTCGGCAGTCACGTCGCCACCGACAGCGGCGGCGCGGCTTCCTCCACCGCGATCCGGGCACTCATCAAGCAGCTCGTCAGCGCCGAGGACGGTCACAAGCCGCTCTCCGACGCAAGGATCGCGGAAATTCTCGGCGAACAGGGCATCGTCGTCGCTCGGCGCACCGTCGCCAAGTACCGCGAGTCCCTGAGCATTCCGCCGGTCAACCTGCGTAAAACCCTGTAACTCCAGGAGGCACTATGAACCTGAACATCACCGGTCACCACGTCGACGTCACTCCCGCGATTCGTGAATATGCCCAGCAGAAGCTGGATCGGGTGATCCGCCACTTCGATCACGTCACGAGCGTGCACATGATCCTGACGGTCGAGAAGGCAATGCAGCGCGCCGAAGTCACCATGCACGTCAAAGGCAAGGACATTTGCGCTGACTGCAGTGACGCAGATATGTACGCAGCGATAGATCTGGTGGCAGACAAACTGGATCGTCAAGTGGTCAAGCACAAAGAGAAAGTGACTGACCACAACCATGACAAACGCATCCATCCCGTTGAATAATAAATAAATTATCCGGCGGCGGCATTCGGAGTATACTTCGCCCCGCCGCTGGAACCACTGTTCGGCGGCTCCTGCGATTTCAGCATTTTCCGCATTCTCAATTGAAGCTCATCCAGATCCGAGCATGAACCAGATTGCCAAGCTCCTGCCGCAGTCGAACGTGGTGGTGGGGCTAGAAGCCAGCAGCAAGAAACGCCTCTTCGAACAGGTCGGCCTGCTGTTTGAAAACAACCACGGCATCGCCCGCAACGTCGTTTACGACGCCCTGTTTGCTCGTGAAAAATTGGGGTCCACTGGCCTTGGCCAGGGCATCGCCATTCCGCACGGCCGCATCAAAGGCCTGAAGGATCCAATCGGCGCATGCATCCGACTCTCTGCACCCGTGCAGTTCGATTCTCCGGACAGCAAACCGGTCGGCCTCGCTTTCGTCTTGCTTGTACCGGAGGCGGCGACCGAACGTCATCTGCAATTGCTGTCCGAACTCGCACAGATGTTCTCCGATCGCGGCTTCCGCGACCAGATTGCCAACGCACCCGAATGCGACGTAGTGCACAAACTCTTCCACGACTGGCAGGCCGATGCGCCAACTCCGCGTAGCGCAGCTATTTGAGCGGAACCGCAATCGGCTCCAGCTCGCCTGCGTCTGCGGCGAACTGGAACGTGCCATCGAAGTCACTCAGGACGACATGTCACCGTCCGACCTGGTTGGCCACCTCAACCTGATTCACCCTGAACGCATTCAAATCGTCGGCACACCCGAACTGAACTGGGCCCAACGCCTTCCGTCGGAACAGGCACAGCAGCACATTCAAGACATCATCGATGCCAAGCCGCCGGCCATCATTGTCGCTGATGGCTGTGACCTTCCCGTAACCATCGATCAAGCCTGCCGCATCAGCGACACACCGCTCTTCACGTCGCCCCAGAGCAGCGCGCATGTGATCGACACATTGCGCTCCTATGTTTCCCGCGAATTGGCCGAAACGGTTTCCATGCACGGCGTGCTCATGGATGTTTTCGGTATTGGCGTCCTGATTACCGGCGACTCGGGCGTCGGCAAAAGCGAACTCGCACTTGAACTCATTTCGCGCGGCCACGGCCTTGTTGCCGATGATGTGGCGGAAATTTCACGTGTCGCGCCCAACATCCTTGAAGGCCGTTGTCCCGACATGCTGCGCGACTTTCTCGAAGTGCGCGGCCTCGGCCTGCTCAATATCCGCACCATCTTCGGTGAGACGGCCAGCCGCCGCAAGATGCGCCTCAAGCTCATCGTTCATCTGCAACGCATGCAGGTGAACGAAATGACCGCCCTTGAACGGCTGCCAACCGAGCAGCAAATGATTGGTGTCCTGGGTGTAGAGATACGTCGCGTCGTATTGCCTGTAGCCGCCGGTCGTAACTTGGCGGTGCTGATTGAAGGGGCCGTGCGTTCGACGATTTTGCTGTTGCGTGGCATCGACAGCACACAGGAATTCATCCACCGCCAGCAAACGGCTCTGTACGGCAGCGACGATTTCGACGAGTAATCTATCGTCTCGTCGCACCCGCGGCCGCACTTGATACCCCACCCCCTCAATACATCCCGTAAACATGGCGAACGGCTGCACTGCAGCCGATGCCCTCGTGTGCTTAACGCGACTCCTTGATGAGTCGGTTATTGGCGGCTTGAATCGGGCGTGCGTTATTGGGATACAAACGACCGAAGATATTGATCTGCTCCGGCGATACCTTCACAGACTGCTTCAGCACCATCCACAACACGTCTTCGGTACAGGGTGGTGTTGTCAGCGAACCCATGTACGTCCAGTAGTCGCGCTTTTCCGGCAGCAATTGCGACAAATCGAGCGGCTCGGCCGGCGAGATCACCATGCCCTGCTCCAGCGGCAGATTGTTCCAGATGGCCTGCACTACCGGATTCTCCGTTCCCGGCTCAAGCAGCACGGCAACCACGGCGATATTGCCTGCGGCGTCCTTGTGCACGAGGTGCACAACCATCGGATAGGTCTGGCCGTTCACGCGTTCCTCGGCCGGCTTGTGAAAATGAAGCGCGATCAACTGCCACGTCTTGCCCATGATGCGCAAGCTTTGACCCTCGGCGATATTGATCTGAATCGTATGGCCAGTATCGATTTCCGAATACGAGGCCTTGCCGTAGTTGAACTGAATGGGCTCAAGGTCAACGGGGATGCCGTCATGAATATCAATGGGGGATTGACGTTGTCCATCGCCGCACAAATGATTGTCCGGGGAAAGTTTTGCCCAGTTATCCGGACTGCCCTTGCCACTGTATGACCATGGCACATAAGCCGTGATCGCCTTCGCGGTGACCATATCTTGCTTGTCGGAATTCTTGGTGCTTTGGGATTTATTGCGGCGTGGGCCAAAAGTCGCAAGCTGACGCTCGATTTCGGCACGACTCACATCGCCGGCATAGTAGTCTGGCGCATTGGCAGGCTTGTCCTTTGCGCTACTCTTCGCCGCTTTGGCGGCCTGTGCAGCCTTGTTTGATTTCTCGATAAGTGCGTTCAGCATGGCCGCATCCAACGGGGGCTTTGCCGCTGTGCTCTTGCGTTCAGGCTCTTTTTTCGCCTGCGGCGTTTTGTCGGCTGCACTTTTATCGGTCATTGCTTTGTCGCTTGCGGTTTTATCGCCTGCAGCTTTGTTATTTTTGACCTTGCCACTCGCAACCGGCTTCGGACTTGTGGATTTAGTCGTCGCGGATTTGGGGGTTTCATCCGGCTCAGGATTATCGACTTTGGACGGATCGATCTTCGGCAGATCAATAAGTCGTGGCTTGCCAGGCAAATCGACCTGCTGACTATCGGCGACTTGTTTGACCTTGGGCGTCGCCGTAGTTGCCGCTTGTGCTTGCACAACCGGCTTTGGCGTAGCGACCAGCGGTGCGTTCGCACGGCGCTGACACACTTCCGGCAACAGCTTTTCCTCGAAGCTGTCTTCGCCAATGAGCATACTGCGCGGCTGCGCCACGGTTTCCTCACGAACGACCTTGTCCTTGCCATCGAGATACACGCGCTTCAACGTGCTGTATTCATGGCGCTTGCAATCGTAACTGTTGAATGCCTCGATCGTGCTGTAACGCACGCCGCTTTCGACATCCGGAATATCAAAACCCAGGCTCAAGCGACTCCAGGCGGCCACATTGCCGTCAGCAAGACGTCCGATCCGACCGATATCGAGCGCAACACGCTCATCGCCGTTCTGCTGGAGCACCTGCCAATCGGATTTGGCCGCCCAAGCGGGCAGGCTTGGCAGTACCAGCAACAGACAAACGACAGTGGATTTACGCATTCCTCAGTCTCACGAACGGACTATGACTGAAGGAATAACGGCTAAATCGGGCCCGACTTTAGGCCATTGCACATCCCTTTAATACCGCGGCAGGCCTAAAGGGTAAGCAACTCCGTCAACGCCTGTTCCGGCTTGAGAATACGGTAGCGGCCGATGAGCTTGCGGTTCAGCTTGAGCAAGGCCTTGTCCGAGCTGACCAACCAATCGGCACCCACATCGCGCGCCAATTCGAGAAACTTCTGGTCATCCCGATCCTTGCATCGGGGCAATGGCGCTGGTTCTGCCGGTGGTGGCCCGACGGGTTGTAGTGCGACAGCGATATAGGCGGCATACGCCGCCTCTTGGCGCTCGGGCTCCAGCCTGAACATCGGATAAGCCAACACACGGCGGAATTCATCCAGGCAATCGGCGCGTGTCCAGGCTGACCAGCGACCGGCATCGACCTCGGCTCGCAACGGCGCAAAACGGCTATCGGCGAAGACGAACATCGAGAGCAAGACATTGGTATCGAAGACAATCTGCAGCGGCTTGTTCATGCGTGATACCGGAAAACACCGCCCTCGTTACAACGCGTCAATGCGCCACGCCGTTCAAGATAATTGAGGTGGGCAATCGCTTCGCTCATGGCAAACAGCACTTGATGCGGATCGCTAATGTCGCGCTTGAAAAGCACAGGGATCAATGAACAAGCCGTTTGCGGCGCATCGCGACAAGCGTCAACGAGCATGTCGCAACGTTCTATGTGATGCGCCTCCAGCGCCTCGACGCGCGCCCGTGCCCCGCAATACGGGCGACCATGCGAGGGAAGTACCAGCACATCGTCGGGAATGTCGGCGAAAGCGCGGATGGATTGCAGGAAGTTACCGAGGGCATCGTCATCAGGATTCGGCGCAAACACGGCAATGTTCGGCGTAATCGACGGCAGCAGCATGTCGCCGCAAATCAAGACCCCGAGCGACTCGGCATACAACGAGGCATGCTCCGGGCAATGGCCACGTCCGATGATGACACGCCAGTCATGCTTGCCGATACGGACGTGTTGCCCTTCCTGCAGGATGCTGTAGGTCGGCGGCATCGTCGGCACGTTGCGGCCGTAGGCATTGCCGCGCAGACGCATAGCCTCGACGCGGCTGTCATCCAGCCCGTGGCGACGAAATAGCTCGATGTTCGCCGTCGGCGCATAACTGTCGATGCCTTTTGCATATAACACTGCGCTCATGTACTCGGCCTGTGTCATTGCAAGCGGCGCATCGGTCTGCTCATGCAACCAGCCGGCAAGGCCGACATGGTCGGGGTGGTAGTGCGTGGCAATGATGCGCGACAGCGGATAATGCGCCAGCAATGTTTGCCAGTGCGCCTTGACGTCGCCCATATCGAGGCCGGTATCGATGGCACACCATCGTTCACCGTCCTCGATCAACCACAGATTGATATGGTTCAGCGCATACGGCAAGGGCATGCGTATCCAGCGCACGCCCAGCCGTACTTCCATCGCGCTGGCAGGTGGCGGCAACGTTTCGCCGAAGAGATAGGCGATGCCGCTCATGCCGGACTACTTGCGGGCAATACGATAAACGCCAAGGCTGCCGAGGAAATTGTGTTCCTCGTGCACCGGCTGGCCTTTGGCATCGAGCACTTCGCGATTTTTCACGACAATGCCAAGTTGTTCACACAGCGCCTCAAAATCGGCGAGCGTAAAAAATCGGACGTTCGGTGTGTCATACCATTCGTACGGCAAATCTTCAGATACCGGCATGCGACCGTTCAGCACAGCCTGGCGATTTTTCCAGTAGCCGAAATTGGGTACGCTCACGACAGCTTCGCGACCGACGCGCAACATTTCGCGCAACGTATTCTCGGTCTGCTTGACGGTCTGCAAGGTGCGTGACAAGACAACGTGTTCGAACGCACCATCCCTGAACTCGGCAAGACCGCGGTCGATATCGACCTGAATGACATTGATACCGTTCGCAATGGCAGCACGAACACCGGTTGCATCGATTTCCACGCCATAACCGCGCGCACCGCGCTGGTCGATGAGCATGCGCAGCAGCGCACCATCGCCGCAACCGAGATCGAGTACGCGCTCGCCGGGCTGAACCCAACCGGCGATGACATTCCAGTCGGCGCGCGCAGTGGCCTGACTGTTGGTATGAGTGACGCTGCTCATGCGGCATCCTTTCCGAGGAAGGCATCAATGACCGAGTGATAGTACGGATCGTCGAGCAGGAAGGAATCGTGGCCGAAGGCAAGATCGATTTCGGCGTAGGACACATTCTTCTCCGCAGCCATCAGCGCCGAGACAATCTCGCGCGAACGCGCCGGGGAGAATCGCCAGTCGGTAGTAAAGGACACGATCAGGAAATTCGACTGCGCCCGCTTCAGCACTGCAGTGAGGTCGCCATTTTCCTCGCGCGCGGGATCAAAATAATCGAGCGCCCGCGTCATCAGCAAATAAGTATTGGCGTCGAAGTAACCGGCAAACTTGTCGCCCTGATAGTGCAGATAGGATTCGATCTGGAAATCCACATCGAAACCAAACGACAGATTGTCGTTACGCAATTCACGGCCGAATTTTTCACCCATCTGATCATCCGACAGATAGGTGATGTGGCCCAGCATGCGCGCCAATCTCAGGCCGCGCCGCGGACGCGCGCCATGTTCGTAGTAATTGCCGCCGAAAAACTCAGGGTCAGTGAGAATCGCCTGGCGCGCCACGTCGTTGAAGGCAATGTTCTGCGCCGTGAGATACGGTGCCGCCGCGATGACCACGGTGTTTTTCACGCGCTCCGGATACGTCACGCTCCAGCGCAAGGCTTGCATGCCGCCCAGACTGCCGCCGACCACGGCGAACCATTGCTGGATGCCAAGCAAATCAGCCAAACGTGCCTGTGTGTGCACCCAATCGATGACCGTGACGACGGGAAAATCCGCGCCCCACGGCTTGCCGCTAGCCGGATTGGTGCTCGCCGGACCGGTTGACCCGTGGCAGCCGCCAAGGTTGTTCAGTCCGACAATGAAGAACTTGTCGGTATCGAGCGGGCGGCCTGGGCCGACGATGTTGTCCCACCAACCCACACTTTGCTTTTGCTGGTCGGCATCGTCGCTTTCATAATAGCCCGCAACATGATGATGACCGGACAGCGCGTGGCAAACGAGAATGGCATTCGAGGCGTCGGCGTTGAGCGTGCCGTAGGTCTCGTAGACGAGCTCGTAGGCAGGCATCACCTCACCGCTGCGCAAGGTCAGCGGTGTATCGAAATGTGCGCGCTTCGCTTCAACGAAGCCAACGCCGGAAGTTGTTTTGGTTGTCATGGCAGAAAAACAAAAAACCCGATCGGCTCAGCGGGATGGCTTGCGCGAATCGGGTTCTCCGGTTCTCGCTTTAGCCCTATTTATTTCGCGCCGGCAAGCTGAGTTCAAATGGGCGCGTGGCCGAAGAGTATGCCGGCACACCTGCTTTGTCAATCGGACTCGGCCTTGAGGGCAGCAATGCGTTTTGAAGTCGAAGGATGCGAAGCAAACAAACGCGCAATGATGCCGGGCTTGGTTTCTCGCTCCGCTTTCGTCTCCGGTGTTTTGTTTTTGTGCATTGCGACCGCCGCCGCCGTCAATTTTTCGAGTGCGCTGGCAAGCAACATGGGTGAACGCCCGCTACGCTTGAGTGCCGCTGCCGCATAGGCATCGGCCTGACTTTCAAAATTCTGCGAATAATTGGCCTGCAATGCCGCTGTCGACAGCCCTGCCACCAGGCTGGATACATCACCGAAATACACAGCTGCGGCGGTCGAAACGACGGCACTTTCGATCAATTGACGCATGCCATCGTAATGCGCCACATGGCCAAGTTCATGCGCAAACACAGCCATCGCCTCGTCGTCGTCAAGCGTCTCGATCAATGAATCAAAAATCACGATATCGCCGTTGGGCAAGGCAAAGGCGTTCGGCGGCAAATTGGGCGTAGCACGAAAATTCAAGGTGTAATGCGGCAGTCCGCCGGCCTTGGCGAAGCTGGCCATGCGTTGTTCGATTGCCTGTTGGCGTTCTATCGGCAAGGCCGAAGGTTTCAAGATATGCGTGTCGAGACTGGCCAAGGATGCCTGGGACACAGCAACGACGATACGTTCTGGAATTCGCGGTGCCAGCACATTCGCAACAGCAGGCAGAACCCAGACATAGCACGCAATAACGGTTGCGATAATGGCGGCAGTTGCGCCTAGCGCCAAGCTCCAGTATTTGTGCAGGCGCACCGCGAAAGAATCACGATGACCTGCAATCTTGAGCATGGTCGCAAACGCCTGCCGATCGGCGACTTCGCAATACGCGCCATCGCTGAAACGCAAGGTGCGCGGCGCGGTTCCCATCGGCTCGGAGATGTCAACATCGGCCAGACCACCTTCGCGCAAACCCCAGGTGCCTGCAAGATAAAAACGGTCGCCACTAAGGCGCAGCGCCGCAGCCTGTCGAAGCGAACTTTTTCCGTCGTAGTAATGGACGGGAATCATGCGTGCATCTGTCATTGCGCATCAATGCCCACAGCAAAGCTCGCCTCAAAATCCGATGTCGATATCGAAAATATCTGCCGCCGCATCGCCGAATGCACCGGTATTCTCCTGCGCAGTCGCCATGAAACCATCCAGACTACCGACCATTGTCAAACCTGTGCATTCGGCACGATAGCGCGCAAGGCTAACCTTGGCCCACGGCCAATACAAGCCGAGCGTCATTACGGTCAAAAACAGATTACGCAGGACGATACCCAGATAAGGCCCGAAGCGCATCGTGCTCGAAAACGTATTTTCATCAAGCAAGGTGCTATTCCAGACGCGATTGGTAATTGCCATGCGAACGTAAGGAAAGACGGAAAGATAAGCAACGGCAGCAGCAAAACCAGCAATGCTGGGCGGTAACCAATGTTTGGCAATGCTTACGCCAACCAAGACAAACGCGATGACGATGAAGAAAAAAGCCTTGAGCAAAACGAAAAAGATGCTCCACGCACGGACGTCGCAATTAAGTTCGCCATGACCATAGCGCAGATTGTTGATCACATACTGGTGCATTTCGCGAATCCACAAGGGCGTGAGGATTCCCAATGAGATAACGGTCAACAAGGCATACCCGACAAAAACCTTGAAGGCTTCGCCGTAACTGCTGTGAAATGAAAAACGCAGACCACGATAACTGCTGTTGTAGGCGCGGAAACGCAAGGCCCGATAGACAAACCAGGGCGTGATCAGGAACACGATCAGCGCGATGACGCCATGCAGTACCGGGTGAAAATGCTGGCTCGCCGAGAAGGCGCCAAACAATAGCGCAGCAATGATGCGGCCCTTGAGAATCGCGATCGGCGAGGCGTGATAATCAAAGCCAGCGCCATCAAGCGTCAGGTTACGGTGGAAATATTGCTCGCGTCGCACCTTGGCCCATGCCGAATAGATACCGAGGGTCACGATCGACAAGACGAGATTGACGATCCAGATACGAAAATATTCACCGCCGCTGCCATGAAAAGCGAAATGAAGTTCGCGGGGCTGCGAATCAGCGTCGTCATCGCGTCGGCCAGAACGCGGGAACGCAGGCGGAGGTGAAACTGGTGGTGCGCTTGCAGGTGCCATTTGAGCAGCCGTGGTCATTATTGTCGGCGGACTCGCACGCTCGCGATCATAGACAGCACGCAATTGCGCATCCCTCAACGTGCCGAATGCGGCCTCGATTTCGGCAAACATCTCCGGCGGTGGCGGGTTTCCGGCGGTGATTTTCTCTCGCAGAGAAATGATCGAACGCTTATAGGCGCGTTCAATATCTTCCTGAGTTGCTTCCGGCGCAATACGCAAAATCTCGTAATACGAGCGCACGTTCCCCATCACGTCCCCCTGCCGCAGTTTTTATTGAAATGAAATATAAACGCGAACCGCGGATTTATTGCCATTTATTGAAAACTTACGGTCGTGTGGTGGTAGTCCTGCAACAAGCACAATGACCAAAACGTCCGGCCACGACATGGCATCATCGCGCCATGAACACACGCTCCGCTCTGGTCTGGTTTCGCCGCGACCTGCGCCTGCTTGACCATCGCGCCCTCTCCCAGGCACTGGAAGACTTTACGCAGGTCTATTGCGCCTTCGTCTTCGACACCAACATTCTGGATACATTGCCGCGCAGTGATCGGCGCGTTGAATTCATCCAGCATGCCTTGTGTGAGCTCGACGCGGCCTTGCGTGAACGTGGCGGTGCACTGATCGTGAGGCATGGTGATCCGCTCACGGAAATTCCCACCTTGGCGAATCAATTGCGGGTCGATGCCGTTTATGCCAATCGCGACTACGAACCCGCAGCGATTGCCCGTGATCATGCCGTCAGCAAGTCGCTTGATGCACTGAATATCGAATTCCAGGATTTCAAGGATCAGGTCATCTTCGAGAAAAACGAGGTGCTGACCCAAAGTGGGACACCGTTTTCGGTATTCACGCCCTACAAGAACGCCTGGTTGAAACGGCTTGCACCAAGCGACCTTTACATCGCCGAGTCGAACTTCAATCACCTTGCCACAAGCGACTTGGCCAACGGTGTACCCGCGTTATCGTCCCTGGGTTTTGTTGCAAGCAATTTATCGGAGTTACGGTTTCCGCTCGGCATGTCGGGCGCGCAATCGCTGTTTGAGGACTTCCAGAAACGCATCGACGCATACAAGGAAGCACGCGATTTCCCCGCGGTCAAAGGCGTGTCGTATTTGTCCACACACTTGCGCTTCGGCACGCTGTCCATCCGCCAGCTCGCGGCATTCGCACATACGCACGGTGGGCGTGGCGCCGAAACTTGGTTGTCGGAGCTGATCTGGCGCGAGTTCTACATGATGATTCTCTGGCATCACCCGCATGTCGTCGAACACTGTTTCAAGCCCGAATACGATGCATTGGTGTGGGATGACGACGAACCGCTTTTCGCCGCGTGGTGCGAAGGGCGAACCGGCTACCCATTGATCGACGCGGCCATGCGCCAGCTCAACCAGAGCGGCTACATGCACAATCGCCTGCGCATGGTGACAGCGTCGTTCCTGACCAAGGATCTCGGCATTTCGTGGCTGCGCGGCGAAGCCTATTTCGCAGAACACCTGAATGACTTCGACCTCGCCGCCAACAATGGCGGATGGCAATGGGCTGCATCCACCGGTTGCGATGCGCAGCCGTATTTCCGCATCTTCAATCCGGTCACGCAATCGGAGAAGTTCGATCCGCAAGGCAAGTTCATCCGCCGCTACGTGCCTGAACTCAACGCAGTGCCGGACAAGTTCATCCACGCACCATGGACAATGAAACCGGCCGAAACAGCGGCTTGCGGCTTCGCGCCCGGTCGCGACTATCCAGCACCGGTGGTAAACCACGCACTCGCACGTGAGCGCACACTGGCACGCTTTGCTGCTGTCAAAAAAGCCTAGAAACTTTCGTCGTCGCGCAAGAATCGCCACTGCCCGAGCGGCAGGTCACCTAGCTTGACGTTGCCGATACGCACGCGCTTCAAGCCGATGACCTTGAGGCCGACCAATTCGCACATGCGGCGGATCTGCCGCTTGCGGCCTTCCTTGAGTACGAAGTGCAGCTGGTCGTCGTTGATCCAGTTGACCTTGGCCGGCCGTAACTCGACGCCATCCAGACTGAGGCCATGATTCAGGTTGCGCAATCCTTCATTGGTGAGCGTGCCCTCTACGCGCACCAGATATTCCTTTTCCACATCCGAGTCGTCACCGATCAACTTGCGCGCGATCACGCCATCCTGCGTCAGCACTAGCAAACCCGTGGAATCAATATCGAGTCGACCCGCCGGTGCCAGACCGCGCAGATTGGATGAATGAAACACTTTGGCACCCGATTTGCGCTGTTGCGTCTCGGCCTTGATCAAAGTTGCCGCGGGTTTGTGGCCATCCTCGGCCTGGCCGGAAACAAAGCCGATCGGCTTGTGCAGGATGATGGTCACGCGCGCAGCCTGCTGCGCTTGAGCCAAGTTATCGAGACGGATCTCGGCATCCGGTTCGGTCTTGCTGCCTAGTTCGAAAATACGCTCGCCGTTGACGAAAACCAGACCACGCTCGATATAGCTATCGGCTTCGCGGCGCGAACATAACCCGCGTTCGGCCATCAATTTGGAAACGCGCACCCTGTCGTCGCTCTCGGCAACAACCGGTGCGCTGGGTATCTGGCGCTGCGGCCGAGCGCGGTCGTATCGCGGCTGCGCCCTGCCAGAGGTGGCTTTCTCAGTCACTGCTTTTGCCGGTTTGGCCGGCCGCGGTGCGATACGCAACGTGCGCTTTTTTTCCTCGCTCATCGTCAGTGCGCCTCTTCCCAATTGTCTCCGACGCCGACCTCGACGATCAACGGCACCTTGAGCGCTGCAACGTTCTGCATCAGCGGTGGCAGATGTTCGCGCACCAACGCCAATTCATCTTCGGGGACCTCGAGCACCAGTTCATCGTGCACCTGCAAAATGAGTTTTGTCTTGAGCTGCTTTTCGTCCAGCCAGCGTTGTACGGCAAGCATGGCAAGCTTGATCAGGTCGGCAGCCGTACCTTGCATCGGCGCATTGATGGCAGCACGTTCCGCACCTTGTCGCCGGCCGACATTGCTCGCCTTGATATCGGGCAACCACAAGCGACGCCCGAACACAGTCTCGACATATCCCTTGTCGCGCGCAACCTGCCGTGTTTCTTCCATGTAACGTGCAACGCCAGGGTAACGCGCGAAATATCGCTCCATGTACGCCTGCGCGGCGCTGCGCTCCAGATCAAGCTCGCGGGCAAGGCCGAAGGCGCTCATGCCGTAGATAAGGCCAAAGTTGATCACCTTCGCAGCACGACGCTGTTCGCTGGCGACCTCCAGCGGCGTAATACCGAAAATCTCGGCCGCCGTAGCGCGATGCACATCCTCGCCCGTCTTGAACGCCTGCAATAAACGCTCATCATCCGAGAGGTGCGCCATGATGCGCAACTCGATCTGCGAATAGTCGGCGGACACAATCTTGCAACCCGGTGCAGCAATGAAGGCGGAACGGATGCGGCGCCCTTCGCCAGTACGCACCGGAATGTTCTGCAAATTCGGGTCGCTCGATGCCAAGCGCCCCGTCACTGCAACGGCCTGCGAAAAGCTGGTGTGCACACGGCCCGTGCAAGGATTCACCATCTTCGGCAATTTGTCGGTGTATGTGCCTTTTAGTTTGGCGAGGCTGCGATGTTCGAGCAACAGCTTGGGGAGCGGATAGTCCTGCGCGAGTTGCTGCAACACTTCTTCGTCAGTCGAAGGGCCGCCCGAGGGCGTCTTCTTCACGACCGGCAAACCTTGTTGCGTGAATAAAATCTCGGCAAGCTGTTTCGGCGAATTCAGATTGAACGGCTGCCCGGCTTGTGTGTGTGCGTCCGCTTCGATCTCCAGCAAACGGCGACCGATTTCATCACTCTGGCGTGCCAGCGCAAACACGTCGATGAGAACACCGTTCCGCTCCATGCGATAAAGCACCTCGGCGGTCGGTAGTTCGATGTCTCGATATAGCGCGTCGAGCTTTTCTTCGGCAACAAGACGTGGGCGCAAAACGTTGCTGACCTGCAGCGTCACGTCCGCATCTTCGGCGCCATATACAGCCGCAGTTTCCACTGCCACCTGCGCAAAGGAAATGCGATTCGCGCCCTTGCCGGTAAGGTCGTCATAGGGAATGGTCTTCAAGCCGCAATGACGCGCGGCCAAGTTGCCAAGTTCGTGCGGTTTGTCCGACTCGAGCACATATGATTGCAGCAACGTGTCTTCGGTGACACCGCGCAATTCAATGCCGTGATTGGCGAAAACGTGGCGATCATATTTGAGATGCTGGCCGAGCTTGGCGTGTTGGGTTGACTCCAACCAGGGCTTGAGCTTTTGCAAGACTTCATTCAACGGCAATTGCTCGGGTGCACCGGCATAACTGTGGCCAAGCGGAATATAGGCCGCCTTGCCGGCATCACAACACATCGAAATACCGACGAGCTGGGCTGCCATTTGATCGAGATCGGTGGTCTCAGTATCGAGCGAGGTCAACGACGCCGCG
>Ga0310811_10006761_pt1 | contig 14673 bp, 13 predicted proteins | sample YCmetagenome_FD_207642 | JGI IMG/M metagenome (GOLD analysis project Ga0310811, IMG submission 207642) | Soil microbial communities from experimental microcosm in Duke University, North Carolina, United States - YC | ecosystem: Engineered > Artificial ecosystem > Soil microcosm > Unclassified ...
GGGACCGGCGAGAAGGCCCGGCCCACCATGCGGCACCCGATCACCTACTCCAAGACGCCGGCCAGCTACCCGCTCGCGCCGCCAGAACTGGACGAGCACGGCGCAGATATCCGCGCCTGGTTGTCCACGCCGGCCGACTCGGAAGGATAGGCATGCCTCCAAAGCACGAGGACACAGTGCACGAGTACCCGACGTCGCTTGGCACCTCGGACGCCGACAAGATCACCCTCCTCGGTCAGGATTTGGCCGAGGACCTGATGGGCAAGGTCGGCTTCGGTGAGCTGACGCTGTGGATGGTGACCCAGCGCCGCCCCACCCAGTCGCAGGTGCGGGTCTTCGAGTCGGTGCTCGTCGCGCTCGCCGACCACGGCTTCACGCCGACCGCCATCGCCGCGCGGCTGACCTACTTGTCCGCCCCGGACTCACTGCAAGGCGCGATCGCCGCCGGGATCCTCGGCGGCGGGTCGCGGTTCCTCGGGGTGACCGAGGACTGCGGCCAGTACCTGGCGGCCGTCCTCGCCGAAGCGGGCGAGATCCCCACTGACGACGCTGGGTTCGACGCGCTCGCTCTGGACGCGGTCAAGAAGGCCCGCGCCGCGAAGAAGTTCGTGCCCGGCATCGGCCACCCGGTGCACAAGGTCCGCGACCCGCGCACTCCCCGGCTGATCCAGATCGCCACGGAAGAGGGCGTGCGCGGCCCGCACCTGCGGCTGTTCGAGGCGATCGGCCGGGTGCACCCGCAGGTCCTCGGGCGGACGCTGCCACTCAACGGCGCGGGCGTGTGCGGCGCGGTGCTCGCCGACCTCGGCCTGCCGCTCCCCATGCTGCGCGGCTTCGCGCTGCTCGCTAGGACCGCGGGCCTGCTCGGCCAGCTCGCGGAGGAGCAGCGGATGCCGATCGCGAACGACATTTACCTGCACGTCGACCGCAATGCCACGTACGTAGCACCGAAGTCTGAATAACCCCCACTAATCCCCGGATTCACGGCAAGGGAGCCGCCATGGCGACCATCGCAGCGGTTATCGCCTCGACCCACCACCCGTTCTATTACCGCGCGTCCACGTCGACGGGCCCGGAGCGTCCGGACTTCGCCGACGAGTGGGTCGCCAAGATCACCTCGTTCCGCGAGACCCTCACCCGGGCCAATCCGGACGTGCTGGTGCTCGTAGGCAGTGACCACTTCCACCAGATCTGGCTCGACAACATGCCGCAGTTCCTCGTCGGCAAGGCGCCGTTCTACGACGCCAACTGGTACAACGAGGAACGCGAGTTCGGGTTGCCGCGGATGTTCTTCAAGGGCCAGGAGAACTTGTCGGCGCACATCCTGCGCAGCGGCCTTGACGCAGGCTTTGACCTCGCGTTCAGCAACGAACTGCGGATCGACCACAGCGTGACCTGCCCGATGATCACCTTGCGGCCCGAGTGCGACCTGCCGATCGTGCCTATCTACACGAACATCTTCGCGCCGCCGCTGCCCCAGCCGAAGCGGTACGTGCAGCTTGGCCAGGCGGTCCGCGAGATCGTCGAGAGCTGGCCGGAGAACCTGCGGGTCGCGATCATCGGCACCGGGCACCTGTCGCTTGAGCTCGGCGGCCCCCGCCAGTTCGGCCCGCACGGCCCGGACCCGGAGTTCGACCGCAAAGCCGTGGAGTGGATCGCGTCCGGTGACATCGAGAAAGCCCTCGGCGAGGTCAGCCTCGAGTCCCTGTGGGAGCCGGGCAATGCCACGCACGGGTTCCTCGACTTCATGCTCATGATGGGCGTCGCGGGGGCCGGAGAGAAGGCCGACTACGTGGACACCCTCGACCTGTTCCACACGATGGAGGCCTATTTCACCTGGTACCCGAAGGGTGGGAATGCCTCATGAGCGAGGCTTGGTTTGTAGCCGAGCGGGGAGCACAGTACACGACCACCAGGGACAACCCGCAGCTGACTGGGAGCGGCAGTGAGTAAGTATCTGCTGGACAAGTTCCTTTACACGGTGGACCGCGACCCCGAACTGGTCGAGCGGTACCGCGAAGACCCCAGGGGCACCGTCGAGTGGTGGGAAGCCGAGCGGGCTAACGTCATCCTCAACGTGCTCACCGGCGAGAAGTCGACCTGGCTCAAGTTCGACGACGTCGAGCGGGAGGCCCTCGCCACCCACGACGTCCCGAAGCTGTTCGAGTTGGGCGCGCACCCGTTCCTGACGCTGACCTTGTGCATCGCCATGTTCGAGCGTGACTATGAGGAGCCACTCGGCTACCAATTGTATTACGCTCAGATGCTGAAGCATTTCGAGATGCCGTATCCCGACATCGCTACCTGAGCGACATAACTATTCACCGCGTCGCCCCTGACCGTTACCGGTTGGGGGCGATAGCGTTTCCGCATGACTACGGAAGGGAATCGGGTTGCCGAATTCGGCAAGCTCGAAGACGGGCTGAAGCAGGCTAGCCCGTGGTACACGTGGGGCCCTTATGTCAGCGAGCGCCAATGGGGGACTGTCCGGGAGGACTACAGCGAAGACGGCGACGCGTGGAACTATTTGCCCTTCGATCATGCGAGGTCCCGCGCATACAGGTGGGGCGAGGACGGCCTCGCCGGGTTCAGCGACATTCACCAAAACCTGTGCGTCGCCCTCGCGCTGTGGAACGGGAAAGACGCTTTCCTCAAGGAGCGGCCGTTCGGGCTGACCGGTCCGCAGGGCAACCACGGCGAAGACGTCAAGGAGCACTGGTGGTACACCGACGCCGTCCCCAGCCACGCCTGGAACACCTGGCGGTACCACTACCCGCAGTCCGCGTTCCCGTATGACCAACTGCTGCAGGAAAGCCAGCGCCGGGACCGGCGCGCGCCTGAGTTCGAGATCCTCGACACCGGGATCTTCGACCAGGACCGCTACTGGGTCACCGAGGTCAGCTACGCCAAGAGCGACGACGCGTCCACGTTGCTCCTTGAGGTCAAGGTCACCAACGCCGCCCAGGAAGCCGCCACGATCCACGTGCTGCCAACCGCCTGGTTCCGCAATACCTGGTCTTGGGACGGCTCCGCGAAGCCGAGCCTGAAGCTCAACACGGATGACCCAAGCACGGGCGGCACCGTCGACGTCGACCACCCGTTCCTCGGCGCGCTTGAACTGCTCGCGGACCCCGCCTCGGACGGGACCACGGCCAAGCCGCTGTTCTGCGAGAACGAGACCAACAGCGAGCGGTTGTTCAACTGCGCGGCGGTGACGAAGTACCCCAAGGACGGCATCAACCACCACGTCGTCAACGGGAAGCCGACCGTCAACCCGGAGCAGGCCGGCACCAAGTGCGCGTTCTGGTACACCCTGACGGTGCAACCTGGGCAGACGGCCACTATCCGGCTGGCGCTCAGGCCTAAGGCGGCCACGGGAACCAACAACCCGTTCGGTGAAACCTTTGATCAGGTGCTGGCGCAACGTAAAGCCGAGGCAGACGAGTTCTACGGTGACCTGGCACCAGCGGGTGCGAGTCAGGACGAGGTCAGCGTCATGCGGCAGGCCTTCGCGGGGATGCTCTGGTCCAAGCAGTTCTACCACTACAACGTGGGGACCTGGCTGGACGGCGACCCGGACCAGCCGCGACCGCCAAGAGAGCGTGAACTGAACCGCAACGGGCGCTGGCGGAACTTCGACGCCTTCGACATCCTGTCGATGCCGGACAAGTGGGAGTACCCCTGGTTCGCGGCCTGGGACCTGGCCTTCCACTGCGTGACGCTCGCGCACGTCGACCCGGGATTCGCCAAGTACCAGCTGGTGCTGCTGTGCCGGGAGTGGTTCCAGCACCCGAACGGGGCGCTGCCCGCCTACGAGTGGGACTTCAGCGACGTCAACCCTCCCGTCCAGGCCTGGGCGGCGCTCGAAGTGTTCGCGCTCGACGGCGGCAAGGACATCGACTTCCTAGCGCGGGTCTTCGACAAGTTGCTCGTCAACTTCACCTGGTGGGTGAACAGGGAAGACGCCATGGGCAACAACCTGTTCGAAGGCGGCTTCCTCGGCCTGGACAACATCGGGCCGATCGACCGTTCCCACCTGCCGGAAGGCACGATCCTCGAGCAGTCCGACGCGACCGGCTGGATGGCGTTCTACGCGCTGTCCATGTGCCGGATCGCGATCGTCCTGTGGCGCAACGGCCGCCGCCATGGCGCGGATCTGGTGCTGAAGTTCCTTGAACACTACGCCGGGATCGCCGATGCGCTCGAGGGCCAGGGGATGTGGGACGAGGCCGACGGGATGTTCTACGACCACCTGTGCCTGACGAGCGGTGCGGTCATCCCGGTTAAGGCCAGGTCGATGGTCGGCATGATCCCGCTGCTCGCGGTCGGCGTGATCGACGAGCAGATGATCACGAACGCCCTGAAGTTCGGCAAGGGTTTCTCTACCTTCCTGGAGCGGCACGGCCTGTCCCACCCCGGCGCGCGCAAGGATCAGGGCCTCGTGCGGCCCAACCACGCCGAGGTGGCGGAGCACGGTGACCGCCTGCTGCTCAGCGTCGTGGGGGTCGACCGCCTCGTCCCGCTCTTCCAGTCGCTGTTCGACGAGTCCAGGTTCCTGTCGCCGTACGGGCTGCGCAGCCTGAGCGCGGTGCACAAGGACGAGCCCTACGTGCTGCACCTGAACGGGACGAGCGCGACCATCGACTACGAGCCGGCCGAGTCGACGACCGGGATGTTCGGCGGCAACTCGAACTGGCGCGGTCCTATCTGGTTCCCGCTGAACTACCTGGTCATCAGCTGCCTGCTGAAGTACTACCACTTCTTCGGCGACGAGTTCACCGTCGAGTACCCGACCGGGTCTGGCAACAAGCTGACGCTCGCGGAGATCGCCGAGGACCTGCGGTCGCGGCTCATCTCAATCTTCACGCGTGACGCGGACGGGCGTCGGGCTTGTTATGGATGGGTAGACAAGCTGCAGCACGACCCGAAGTGGCGCGACAACATCTACTTCCACGAGTACTACCACGGGGATAACGGGGCTGGGCTCGGCGCGAGCCATCAGACGGGGTGGACTGGGCTAATCGCGGATGTGATCCGCCGCCGCCATGGGGCGGTGCCAGAAACCGTGGACCTTATTCACGACACGCTCTATCCGGGGAACGACACATGACCGCTGTTCTGAAGGCCAGGCCCGGCAGCCGTACGTACCTAGGCGCGACCGTCCGCGACGACGGGGTGAACTTCGCCGTCGCCTCGACGGTCGCGGACTCCGTCGACGTCTGCCTCTTTGACGCTGACGGCGCGGAGACGAGATTCGAGCTCGACGAGTACGACGCCGGGGTGTGGCACGGCGTCGTCCCAGACGTCAAACCTGGCCAGGCGTACGGCTTCCGGGTGGCCGGGCCGTTCGAGCCGGCCCGCGGGCTGCGCTGCAACCCGAACAAACTGCTCCTCGACCCCTATGCCCGCGCCATCGTGGGCCCGGTGCGCTTCAGCGAGGCGCTGCGCGGCGACAACGACATCGATTCGGCGCCGTTCGTGCCGCGGTCCCTGGTGGTCAGCCAGGACTACGACTGGGAGGGCGATACCCGGCTGCACCACCGCTCGGTGGACTCGGTCATCTACGAGATCCATGTCAAGGGGTTCACCGCGCGCCACCCGGACATCCCACCGGAGATCCGGGGGACTTACGCGGGGCTGGCGCATCCGGCCGCGGTTGGGTACCTGCGCGACCTCGGCGTCACCGCGGTGGAACTGCTGCCGGTGCACGAGTCCGTGCCTGAAGCGTTCCTGCTCGACCGCGGGCTTACCAACTACTGGGGCTACAACTCGATCGGGTTCTTCGCCCCGCACCAGGGCTACTCGGCCGCCGTCCGCTCCGGGCAAGGCCTGGACGGCCAGGTCAACGAGTTCAAGGACATGGTCAAGGCGCTGCACCGAGCGGGCATCGAGGTCATCCTCGACGTGGTGTACAACCACACCGCCGAAGGTGGCCAGGACGGGCCCACGCTGAGCCTGCGCGGCCTGGACAACGGCATGTACTACCGGCTCGTCCACGACGACGCGAGCAAGTACTACGACACCACGGGCACCGGCAACTCGCTGAACGCGGGCAACCCGTACACGCTGCGGCTGATCATGGACAGCCTGCGGTACTGGATGTCGGAAATGCACGTGGACGGGTTCCGGTTCGACCTGGCGGCCACCCTTGGCCGCGAGGGGGACAACCGGTTCGACCAGCTCTCCGCGTTCTTCGAAATGGTGGCGCAAGACCCGGTCATCGGCGAGGCGAAGCTGATCGCCGAGCCGTGGGACGTGGGCCAGGGCGACAGCTACGACCTAGGCCAGTTCCCCGCCGACTGGCGCGAATGGAACGGCAAGTACCGCGACTTCATGCGTGACTTCTGGCGGTCGAAGGACGTCGGCGTGGCCGAGTTCGCTACCCGGTTCAGCGGGTCATCCGACCTGTACGGCTCGGCGCGCCGCCGCCCGTACTCCTCGGTGAACCTCATCACCGTGCACGACGGGTTCACGCTGCGCGACCTCGTCTCCTACGACGACAAGCACAACGAGGCCAACGGGGAATCCAACCGGGACGGCACCAGCGACAACCGCTCCTGGAACTGCGGTGCCGAAGGTCCCACGGATGACCTGAAGATCAACGCGCTGCGGCGGCGGCAGGAGCGGGCGATGCTGTCCACGCTGCTGCTGTCCTTCGGCATCCCGCTGCTGCTCGGCGGGGACGAGATCGGCCGCACCCAAAACGGGAACAACAACGCCTACTGCCAGGACAACGAGATCTCCTGGTTCGACTGGGACGCGGCGGACCACTCGCTGCGCGACTACGTCAAGCGGCTGCTGGTGCTGCGCCGCGAGCACCCGGTGTTCCGCCGCAAGCGGTTCCTCGTCGGTGCCGAGGCCGCGGAACTCGGCTGGTACAACTGCACGGGCACGGCCATGAGCCAGGGCCAGTGGGACGACCCGACGATGCACGCCATCGCGGTCTACCTGGACGGCACCGACGCGCCCGACGACGACGCCGACGGCACTCCGCTGCTCGACGATGACTTCATGATCCTGGTGAACGCCTTCTGGGAGGAGGTCACGTTCACGCTGCCAGCCGTCCGCGAATCGCCGCAGAGCTGGTTCGTCGAGCTAGACAGCTACGACCCGGACGTGTCCGCCGCCCGGGACTTCTCGAAGCACACCGGCGACAAGGTGGTGGCCCACCCCAGGTCCGTACAGGTCCTGCGCGCGCCAAGAGCAGAGGGCTAAGAAGAACACGGCCGGTGGAACGTGCGATGCGTCTAGCTCGGGCTCAGGCTCTATGGCCCCCCGACAAGGGTGACTACACCCACGTTCAGCACCGGCCGCAACCTCCATTCTAAACTCCTGCTGGCAGATCCTCATGGGCGCCGGCCCTTGCTGGCTTCTTGCCAAGGGTGACGGCAGCTAGCAGGCCTGAGAAGATGACCAGGCCGGCGGACAGATAGAAGGCCGCGTGCAGCCCGTCGCCGAAGGCGGCGTAGGCGGCCTTCTCCGCCTGGGCGATGTAGCCGCCCTGGCTGGAGAACGCCTTCAGGTACTTGTCGATCTGGCCTGTCTCGATCACCTGGATGATGATCGGCTTGAAGCCCATGATCTGGGCCTTCTGGCTGGCCGGGATCGACAGCGCGTCGATCTGGCCGGTCAGCCTGCTGTTCAGCGTGGAAAACACCAAGGCGCCGAGGATGGAGGCGCCTGCCACCGCGCCGATCTCCCGGCTGGTGTTGGCGGCGGACGCGGCCATGCCGGACCGCTGCGGCGGAACGGCATCGAGCACGGCGGACGTCACCGGGACGACCGTGATGCCGATGCCGATGCCAGCGAGGGCAAGGGCCAGCGCCAAGCCGACGTAGTTGGGGTGCTGGGTGATAAACGGGCTCGCGGTCAGCAGCCCGACTGCGAAGGCCGCGCAGCCGATCGTGATCGGCCACCGCGGGCCGACCCGCCCGGTCCAGTAGCCGGCGACCAGCGACCCGATGATCATCAGGACGGTCATGGGCGCGAACACGAGCGCGACCTGATAACCCGAGTCCGACGGCACTTCCACCAGGTACAAGGCGGTGAAGAAGAAGATCGCGAAGGTCGCGAGGTAGGTGCAGAACGCCACGATGTTCGGCACGGCAAACTGCGGGATCCGGAAGAAGCGCAGGTCGAGAAGCGGATGCTCGGCCCGCCGCTCCCAGATGACGAACGCGACGGCGAGGACCACCGCGGCGCAGAACAGCAGGATGACCTCGGTCGCGCCGAAGCCCGCCGTTTCCGCGTCGATGATCGCGAACATGAGGCAGGCCAGCGCACCCGCGCCGAAGACCGTCCCCGCCGTGTCGACGCGGGCGGCTGTCGGGTCGGAGCTTTCCGGCACGGTGAGCGCGGCGGCGACCAGGGCGATGAGGCCGAAGGCCAGGTTGAACCAGAAGATGCCGCGCCAGTTCCACGCGCCTACGATCGCGCCGCCGACGACGGGCCCAAGCGCCAGGGCGAGGCCGGAGACCGCCGCCCAGATGCCGATCGCCCAGGTGCGCTCCTTCGTATCGGTGTAGATGTGCCTGATGACCGACAGCGTGCCCGGCTCGCTTGCCGCCGCGCCCAGGCCCATGATGGCCCGCCCGGCGATGAGCGTGTCCGCGTTGGGCGCGAGGGCGCAGAGCACGGACCCGGCGCAGAAGATGCCCGCGCCAGTGAGCATGACTTTTTTACGGCCGAGTTCGTCGCCGATCATCCCGCAGGCCAGCATGATGGCGGCGAACGTCAGAGCGTAGGCGCCGATCACCCACTGGAGCTGCGCGATGGACGCCTGCAGGTCGGTCTGCAGGCTGCCAAGCCCGACGGAGACGACCGTGTTATCGAGGAACGTCAAGAAGAGCAGCAGGCAGAGCGCGGCGAGCGCGACCGAGCTGGCTCGGCCGCGCCCGTCGATTGCACTGCCGGCCCGTACGGCGCTCAGCTTGCCGAACTGCATGCCGCCGGCACCGGAATTGTCAAGCCCGCGCTCTTGGCTTCGGTCAGCAGGCTGCAGAAGACGTCGTCGCCAACCTTCCATGTGCCGTCCTGCAGGACGGAGCTGCCGGACGCTCCGTTGGCGACCGTGGTCCCCATGGCCGAAAGGTCATACTTCACCGTGGCCTTGGTGGCCGAGTCCATCTTGACGGAGTCCACCTTGGACGTAACAGCAGCCGCGAGCGGGCTCGACGCGAACGCGCCGATCGCGGACGAGAACTGCGAGCCGTTTTCCAGCAACTTCACGCGTTCGCTGTTCGGAGTGGCGGAGTTGAAGAACTTGTTCCAGTTGGTCGTGATCTGAGCGGTGGCATCCGTCGAGCTGCCGCTGGCTGCAGCGCTCGAAGCGGCTGGCGCGGATGACGCCGGCGCGCTTGCCGCGGAAGATGCGGGTGCGGACGAAGAAGAGCTAGCGCTGCTTGAGCAGGCTGACATCGCGGTGACGAGCATTAGGCCAAGAGCCGGGGCTAGGTAGGCCCGGCGTGCCGTTAGGTTGAATCGCATCGTTACGCGTCCCTTTGAAATCGCCGAAGGATTCCTTAAGGGCCATTGTTCCTCGGTCCGGTCGACAACGGCTCAACATCGCCGACGCGCACGTCAGTTCCCCTCCGGGGGACGACCTGGCAGGAGGACTGACGTGCGCGCAGTGATTCACGTGAAACGTGTGATCAGTGGGTCTTGGTTCGGTACAGGTGCACGGCAAGCGGGGCGAACACTACGAGCAGCCCCACGGACCAGCAGACCACGGCGAGTTCAGGATGCTGCGCGGGCCAGGCATGCACCGCGGCCGCCGGATTCGGGTTGCCGAACAGCCCGCGGCAGGCGGCGGCCAGCGATGACATCGGGTTCCACTCCGCGATCGGCTGCAGCCAGCCAGGCATGCCCTGCGTAGGAACGAAGGCGCTGGAGATGAACGTCAGCGGCAGGAAGATGATGAACCCGGTCTGCTGCGCGGCCTCGGGACTACGCAGGACCATGCCGAGGCAGACACCCGCCCAGGTGAACGCGTAACCGAACAGCAGCGCGAGCGCGAACGCCTCTGCCGCATGGCCGACGCCCCCGGTGATCCGCCAGCCGATCGCCAGGCCAACCAGGGCGACCACGGCGGCGCCGATCACCTGGGTCAGCAGGTCCGCGATCGTCCGCGCCGTCAGCACTGCCGCCCGGGACATCGGCAGCGACCTGAACCGGTCGATCAGCCCGGTCTCCATGTCGCTGACGACCGCGACCGCCGTGCCCGGGGCGGTCTGCGCCAGGCCCATGCCGAGCATGCCGCCGATCAGGTAGGAGTGATAGTTGCCCCCGCCAGGGATGCCGATCGCACCGCCGAAGACGTAGGCGAACATGAGCACGAACATGACCGGCTGGATCGTCACGTCGGACAGGGTCTCTGGTTCGCGCCTGATCCTGGCCAGCGACCGCTTGGTCAGCACCCAGACGTCGCTGAGGAACTGAGTGAACGCGCTGCGGTCGGTGGTTAGGTCCGCTGGGGACAGCGTGACGGCGGTCATGCGTTCACCTCTTCCATGTCGTTCTTCTCGGTTATTACTTCCGCCTTGCGGCCGGTGAGGGTGAGGAACACGTCGTCGAGCGACGAACTGCGCACCGCGATGTCATTAACCTTGACTCCCGCCGCGTCGAGGGCGCGCACTACCTCGGTAGCCAGCCCGTCGGTGGCGGTCACGGGGACGCTGATAAGGCGGCTGTCATCGCTTTGCGCGACCGGCCTTGTGGTGAACGGGCGGAGCGCGGCCGCCGCGGCGGCGGTGTCGGCTCCCTCAGCCAGCGTGATGAGGAGCAGTTGACCGCCGATCGACGCCTTCAACTCGGCGGGGGTGCCCTCGGCGATGACCTTGCCGCCGTCGATGACGGCGATCCGGTTGGCCAGTTGGTCGGCTTCGTCGAGGTACTGGGTGGTTAGCAGCAGCGTCGTGCCGTCCGCGACCAGCTTGCGCACGATGTCCCACATCAGCGCGCGGGCGCTCGGGTCGAGGCCCGTGGTTGGCTCGTCGAGGAACAGCACCGCGGGATGCCCGATCAGGCTGGCGGCCAGGTCAAGTCGGCGCCGCATGCCGCCCGAGTAGGTCTTGACCGCCCGCGACCCGGCTTCCGTAAGGTCGAACTGCTCAAGCAGTTCATCGGCGCGCCGCCGCGCCGCCTTTCCGGTGAGCCGGCTCAGCTCTCCGATCATGACAAGGTTGGACCGGCCGGTGAGGTACTCGTCAAGAGCCGCGTACTGGCCGGTCAGCCCGATCATCTGGCGGACGGCAGCGGCCTCGTTGCGTACATCACGGCCGAGGACCCGCGCCTGGCCGCCGTCCGCCTTCAGCAGCGTGGCGAGCACGCGGACGGCGGTGGTCTTTCCCGCCCCGTTCGGGCCGAGCAGCCCGTAGACGGTGCCCTGGGCGACCGTCAGGTCAAGGCCGCTTAGTGCCTGCGTCTTGCCGTAGCGCTTGACGAGGCCCACTGCCTCGATGGCAGGCGTTTCGCTCATCACATCCCCGATGTCTCGTACGGTGTACTAGTAGTCGTACCCCGTACGATACCAAGGGCAGAGATATGCTGTCAACGCGATATATCGTAAATTGAAAAGCGGCTGCGGTCACCTGGGACTGACCGGCGGCGCTGCCGCGTCCTACCTCCAGGCGAGCCGCTGATGGAGGATCGCCTGCTCCGCTGGGTTGTTGGTCAGTTCGAGGGCGCGCTGATCCGCGGCCCGGGCCTGCTCGGGCTGCCCCAGCGCGCGCAGGAGTTCAGCGCGGCTGGCGTGATAGAGGTGGTAGTCGCCGAGGGCGCTACCGAGGTCATCCAGCTCGGCCATCGCGCCCTGGGCGCCGATGGTGTAGCGCAGCGCGATGGCCCGGTGCAGGCGGGTGACCGGCGAAGGCGTGAGGTGCAGCAGCATGTCGTAAAGCAGCACGATCTGCTCCCAGTCCGTCTCCTCCCAGCGCTCAGCCTCGGCGTGACAGGCGACGATCGCCGCCTGAAGCTGGTAAGGACCAGGACGCTTGCGCATGGCGGCCCCGGTGAGCAGCCGGATCGCGTCCGCGATCGCCTGCTGGTCCCACAGCGACCTGTCCTGGTCCTGCAGCAGCACGAGCGTGCCGTCGGCGCCGAAGCGGGCTTGCGCGCGGGCGCGGTGCAGCCGGATCAAGGCGAGCAGCCCGGCCACCTCCGGCTCGGTGGGCATGAGCTGGTGCAGCAGGCCGGCTAGCCAGTCCGCGTCCTCGGCGAGGTCGCGTGACTGCGGCGAACCGGTAGTGGCGAGGTAGCCTTCGTTGAACAGCAGGTAGATCACCGCCAGCACTTCGGACAGCCGGGACGCCAGCTCGTCGTCTGCCGGCACACGATAAGGGATGCCCGCGTCGGTGATCTTCCGCTTGGCGCGGGTGATCCGCCGCGCGATGGCCGTCTCGCGTACCAGGAACGCACGGGCGATCTGCTCGGTGGTCAGGCCGCACACGACCCGGAGCGTGAGCGCGATCTGGGTCGGGCGGGACAGCGCCGGGTGGCAGCAAGTGAAGATCAATTGCAGCCGGTCGTCCAATTGCAGCCGGTCGTCCCCGGCTGGCTGGACCGGCCACTGCAGCAAGGCCAGCTTGGCGCGGTAGTTGTCCGCGCGCCGGAACCCGTCTAGCGCCCGGCGCTTGGCGACCGTGAACAGCCACGCGTCGGGCTTGTCGGGTATCCCCTCCGCAGGCCAGTGCTGCAGGGCGGCGAGGACCGCGTCCTGTACGAGGTCCTCCGCAGTGGCGAAGTCCCCGGTCACGCGCATCAACGCGACCGCGAGCTGGCCAGCGTGCTCCCGGACAACGCTGGCCAGCTGATCGTGTGCGGGTTCAGCCACTGCCGCGCTCAGGGTTCCAGCGGGCGAATCTCGATGAGCGGGCAGCCGGGCCAGGTCTTGACCATGCGCAGCGCCTCATCCAGGTCGGCGACCTCGATCTCGGTGTACCCGCTCACCACCTCTTTGCCCTCCACAAACGGCCCGTCCGTGATGACCGGCTCGCCGTCGCCGAGCCGCACGGTCGTGGCCGTTTCCGGCGCCTGCAGCTTGTTGCCGCCCCGGATCTTGTCGGCGTTCGTGGCCATCCACTCCATGACCCGCTGGTATGCGCGGTCGCGTTCGGTCGGCCCCATCGCCTCCAGGTCGCGCTCGAACTCTTCCGTCTCGACGAACAGCAGCACGTACTTCACTCGATGCCTCCTTCCTGACCCAGCCGGGTTAGCCGAACAGCTCCGCCATCCGCCGCGTCATCTCCTCCGGCGTCACGTCCTCCACATGCGACGCGACCGTCCAGCCGTGCCCGAATGGGTCGACGATGAACGCGTCCCGGTCACCGTAGAACTGATCTTGCGCGGAGCGCTGCACGGTCGCACCGAGTTTCGCGGCGTACTCGACCACCGCGTCGACGTCCTCGACGTAGATGAACAGGTACGCGGGGTTCCCCGGCAGGCCCGTGGTCGGCGGTCCCTTAGTCCCGCGCTGCGGATCTTCGTCTTCGACGATTACGACCGAGTCGCCGATCTGGATCTCGGCATGGGCGACGCTCCCGCCCGGCCCGGGGAAGCGCATCCGCTCGGTCGCGCCGAACACGGCCGCATAGAACTCAAGGGCCTTCGCCGCGCCATGGACGGTAAGGCAGGGGGTAATCCGCCGGTAGGAATCCGGGATGGGGTTGGGCTTCCCTGGAACTGTCATCTGTCCTCCTCCGCTCTGAAGCGCATCGTTCCTCTATCCACCTGACGATCGACCGGCCCCGCAATACGACACCGACCCCACAGGCTCGCGCTGTCTTTGACAGGTGAGCCCCTGTACTCGGCAATTTGGGAAGACAGCGGCCGCCGCAGGCGGGGTGACGCGCCTGCCGGGCCGGGTCGGCCGCGATCGCAGGTCAAACCATGACCCCAAGACGGTTGAGCCGCCCTTTAGGTACTGGTTTGCCTGTGTGCCGCTTTGGTGTCCTCAGTCTTAGCGTGGAAGATCATCGCCTGGCAGGAATGTTTCTGATTTGGCCATAGCGATGTTCGCCCGCAGGGGTGTTAGTCGCGGGATAGGTTTCCCGCATGATGGAGTCGCTCCTGAGACGCGACTTCGATCACCCTCTCGTACGGCGTACGATGGAAGTACCTTGTAGGTCGACTGGTGCCAGCCAAACGGCGGCGGTCCTGGAGTGTCGTGGGAGGTGAGGCCCGTGGGTGAGAGCCTCGGAGACGACGGGGGCCCTTTCCTGCCGATGCGGTTGTTCTTTGCCGCAGGGCAGGGGACGCGGGAGGCTCGACACGAGCGGGGGCGGGAACGGCAGATTGCCGAGCACGTCAGCAGGGCTAAGCGGCACGGCGGGCAGCCAGGGGGGCGGGCGCGTGGGCTTAGCCGGACGGACATCGTCGATTGCGCAGTTGCCATCGCTGATGCTGAGGGGACCGCAGCGGTCAGCATGCGGCGGATCGCCAAGGACCTGCAAGTGGGCGCGATGTCGCTCTACTGGCACGTCGGGTCCAAGGAGGAACTGCACCAGTTCATGCTGGAGACCGTGCAGGCCGAGATCGAGGCCCCCGAGCCGTCCGGGGACTGGCGGGCCGACCTGTCCATCTACGCGCGCAACGTCAGGAGCGCGGTGCATCGTCATCCGTGGGCCATCGACTACATCGGGGCCGGGCCGCCGACGGGGCCGCGTACCGCGCGCAACG
>Ga0310811_10006762_pt1 | contig 14673 bp, 9 predicted proteins | sample YCmetagenome_FD_207642 | JGI IMG/M metagenome (GOLD analysis project Ga0310811, IMG submission 207642) | Soil microbial communities from experimental microcosm in Duke University, North Carolina, United States - YC | ecosystem: Engineered > Artificial ecosystem > Soil microcosm > Unclassified ...
CTGGGCGCCGGGCACGAGCTCGACGACCTCATCGGGCACGATCGACTTGCGTGATCCGTCCGGCAGGATCTGGACGAGTCCGTCGGCCGGGTTGATGCCGGCGATCGCCATGATCTGCGCGCCGGTGATCGTCGGCTCGTCGTAGGTGTACTCGACGTCGTCGACCTCGAAGACGTAGACCTTGTGCTTGGTCCCGTCGGTCTCGGTCGTGGTCTCCGTGGATACCATCTGCCCTCCTAGGGCTCCGGCTCGCCGTGTGCGGGCCTTTCACCTCTAGGTCGAAGGCGCGGGCCGATCCGCAACCCCTTGGCACAAAGATTTTTTAGGCGGCCTCGGTGGTGGCGTAGGTCAGGGCCACGGTCTCCGGTGAGGCGGCGGCAAGGCGGCGGGCCAGAGCTTCCTCGTAGGTGGTTACCAGGATCTGGCCGACGGTCCCAGCCTGGACGGCCGAGACCAGGGTCTGGGCGATCGCGGCACGGCGGCGCGGATCGAGGTGTTCTAGGGGTTCATCGAACCAGACGCTCGAGGCGCGTGCGAGCGAGTTGGCCAGCAGCAGCCGGGTGACGATCAGCGCGGTGGAGCGTTCTCCGCCGCTGAGATCATCGACGCGAAGGCTCGCTTCCCCGTGGGAGACGCTGAGGTTCCCGTCGGCGTCGAAGTGCAGTCCGTCGGCGCCGAACACGAGCTTCCAGCGACGCCCGACCTCGTGGGCGATCGGCTCGATGAAGTCGGTCAGGTAGCGGTCAGCGAGCCGGTGGATGGTGCGTTCGGCCACGTCCATGACGCTGTCCTGGCGTGCTGCGGCGATCAGCTTCGCCTGGTCGTCCGCCGCCCGGCGCAGCCTCGACAGCTCGGTCCTGGCCGCATCCAGTCGGGCCGCGGCCTGACCCTGGCGTTCCGCGTGGCCGACGGCAAGACGGCGTGCTTGGACGAGCTCGGCAACCGCCTGGTCGCCCGGGTCCGGCTGGTCCGGCTCCACCGGCGCGCGCAGCGCGTTGAAGGCCTCGCGGAACCGGCTAATCTCCTTCAGGCGTTCGCGTGCCCTGGCGGTCTCGCGGTCGTGCTGTTCGACTAGGTTGTGCGCGGAGTGGCCCGCGTCGCCATGCGCGTGGAGCGCGTGCTCGCGCTCGGCCGGGCTGAGCGGGCGTAGACAGGTCGGGCAGTGGTCGGTCGCTTCGGTGAGAAGGTCCGCGCCGGATTCGGCCCGTGCCGCCGCGATCTCGGCTGCGGATTTCGCGGCCAGGCTCGCCTCGAGTTCGGCGGATGCCTTGCGCTCGTCGCTGGTGATTGCCGCCGCTGGATCCGCATCGGGCGCATGCACTGCGCCGGTCATGCGTAGCACGAGTGCGTTCACCTTCTCGTCGTACGCGTGAGCGGCGTGCCGGTACTCGGCCCAGGCTCGCGCGAGGTTCGCGGGATGCTCTAGCCGGGTCGACGCGTCGTCAGCCGCTTTGCGTTCGTCCGCGACACTCGCGAGTTCGCGTTCCAGCCGGGTGACCTCGGCGTCTGCCGCAGCGATCGCTTCGTCCGTGCCGCTCAGATCGTCCCGCAGCGATTTGATCTTCGCCGCGAGTTCGACTCGATGGGCCTTGATCGCCTTCGCGGCCTGCAGCATCGGTGTGATGCCGAAGACGTCCGCGAGATGATCCTTGATCGGGAACTCGGTGGCCTCGCCCTTCGCCTCGGCCCCGAAGATCAGCGCATCGAGCAGCCCGGGGTCGGCACCCCAGGAGCTTCGCAGCAGGCCATTGTACGCGTGCTCGTCGATCGTTTCGCCGTCTGCCGTCGCCGCGAACCGCATCCCACCACCGCGCCTGAGTGACCTGGTCACTTCCACGGAGGCGCTGCCCAGCCGCAGTTCCAGTCGTACCGTCGCTGATTCGTGCCCGAGACGCACGGCTTGCCCGAGTCGGCGCGTCGCGGGAGTACCGAAAAGGCCCCAGCGCACGGCTTCGACCAGAGACGTCTTGCCGACGCCGTTCGGCGCGACGAAGAAGGTCACTGGCCGACTCAACGTCAGATCCAGGGTCTCGTAGGCCCGCCATCGTTCCAGGCGAATTCGGACGATCACGACGCCGCGGCCCCTGCCATCGCGGCGAGCTTCTCGACGAGCTCGTCCGAATCCATCTCGCCGGTCTGTACCGTGACCACCAGGGATGCCATCCGCGCCGAGTCGATCTCGTCGAGCACGCGCTGCCCCTCTTTCCTGAACTGCAGCCGCGGCCGCGCACGTAGTGCTGTGGCGATCTCCGCGTTAAGCGCGACTGCTGCCACGGTGTCGAAATCGTCCATGGTTGTGAACACGTCCGCCGCGGAAACCCGATCCCAGCGCGGAAGCCGCTGCTCGAAGAATCGGCCCAGCGCAAGGGCCAGCGGCTCTGGTGATCGCGGTCGGTGCGGATCGAGCCAGCCCAGGGCCGGGTCGAGCGATGGTGTCGCGTCGGCTGGAGCGAAGACCACGGCCAATTCGGCCTCGGACGAGCTGACGCACGCGGCGGAGATCTCGGGACGTAGGCGGAAGAACCGGGTGAGTCCGCCCGGCAGTTCCGGCGCGTCGGCGTCTCCGGCGAACACGGCTACCGCCTCCGCCAGCACCGTGCACTGCGCCACCGCCCGTAGTCCCTCGGGCGAGTCCGGCGACCAGGAGGGCGTGCGATCGACGGAGATGCGGCCTTGAAACCGGAAGGCCACCTCATCGAGGGAAGCCTCCAGTACTTCACCTCCAGCACTGTCTCGGTGGCCCGCGCCGGGCAGCATCCGCGGCGAGGACCCCGACCCCACCAACCCCAGCCGAATCGCCACCGGATCCTGCTCGAGCGGTGGCGACGTGGGTTCGCGGTCGGACAGCGCTCTAACGATCTTGAACCCTTCCTTGGTCGTCTCCTGAAGGCTCCGCGGCAGATCCGACAGATCCGGCTCGGGGCCGAGACCGCGCAGATACAGCTGGTATTCCTCGATCAACGCGTCGAGCCTGTTTTCCAACTCTCCGTCGTCGGTCACGATGCCACCTCCCGTCCCGTAGTTTCATCGCTCCGCTTGGCCTTGATACAGCGCCGGATCGCCTCGATGGCCTTCCGCTTCTGCTTACTCGCGGCCTGGTGCGTCTTACCTTTCCGGAGCGCCCAGTCAGATAACGTCTCTGGCCCCATGATCGTATGTGCGACGAGATCACGGTGCTCCTCGGGCAGGCGATCGAGGCAGTCCTTAGCCGTGAGGTAGAGCTCTTCGTCCTCCGCCGCGGCGCGCACAAGTTCGTCACTGAACTCCGTCGCACCCGTCTCGACCAGGTTTTCGATCGACTCGTAGACCTGCTCGCGACGGCGCACGATTTTCCTACCCTGGTCCTGCCCGCGCTTACGCGCGATCGCCTTGGCCAGCCCGATGACCGAAGAGATGCCGGCGGGGTCCTTGCGCCTGAGTTCGCAGAAGGCGACGTATACGACGTCCTCGACGTCCTGGGTATCGGGGTCGGACGAGGTGATATAGCGGATCCCCCAGCGAGCCGCCTGACGCATCGGATCGGCAACCTCAGCGTAGAGAGATGCTTCGTCCAGCCGCCCCGCCTGCCATCGCGGGAGCAGCTCTTCGGGGTCCGGCTCCAACTCGTCCATCAAGTATGTGTCGCTCGCGGCCCAGCGCGCGCAACCCCCTCGGCCGAAGATTTTTCGCGCCCCGCTGTTCGGGGTGAGACCTCGTCCCAGTCTGGCCCTGGTCGACCTGGTCGTCGTGCGAGACACACCGTGCGTAGGTCAGGAGATACGCGCGTCGTGGAACGTGGCAGCGGCCTGGCGCTGCTCCTCGATCGTCTGCTGAGGGCCGACCGGTTAACCAGGCCCCAAGTGCCTGTAGCACAGGCGCGCAGCTCTCACGAATGGTCGCGCCGATCTTGACTAGCGTCATCGGCGATCTGCCATGACCCCCCACAGAGTCCGCTACCGACGTCGCTTCGTACGCCATGGCGGATCTAGTCTGCGATCGAGCAACCGTGGCCAGCTGTCATCGCATGGGGACGAGCGGACCGGATTCGACGTATCCCCGGCGCCCCCGTCCCCCCCTTCGTTCAATCAAGCTCCCGCGCCAAGCGGCAACCGAGATCCCGCACCCCGAATCACCGCGTCCGCGGCACTTTCCGGAGCAGTGCTGTCCATAGATCCTGGCGGTCCAGGGCATGAGGCTCATCATCAGCAGCGTGCCGCTACGTCGCGTGTTTCCGCCGACTGAAGAGACACGGTGACGGACCCGGGGCGGTGTCCAAGCAGACTTGCACACCGCCACCAGTGTATGGTTATGCACCAAGTAAGCTGCGGTCCGTCGGTGGCGAGTAGCTTTCGTGTTCGCCCGATCGAGTGCCTTAAGAAGTATTGACGCGGCTCATCCAACGAATCGATACTGGTTACTGAGCGTTGGCGCTCCCAGCGACTAGGAGCGTCGGGCCGGTTATGGAGCGTTGCGGCCTGGGGCGAATTGCCCGATTCGTTGCATCGAATCGCGTCTACGTAAATAACAATTCGCCCCTCGGACACTTCCTATAACCCCACGAATGTCCGGTCCCAAAATCACTTGGGCCCGGACAATGTGTTTTCCGGGGTCTGTCCAGTTATCGGTGTAACTAGGTTGTGAAGGGTTCTACTTTCGTCCGGCGGACAGGCGCCCGTCGAAGGTGATGTCGAACGCGTTCAGAGCGGCCTTCCATCGCATCATCCAGCGTTTCTGGCCGGTGCCGGTCGGGTCCAGGCTCATGACGGCCAGGTAGACGCACTTGAGCGCGGCCTGCTCGTTCGGGAAGTGGCCTCGGGCCCGCACGGCCCGGCGTATGCGGGCGTTGATGGACTCGATCGCGTTCGTCGTGCAGATCACGCGGCGGATCTCGACGTCGAAGTTGAGGAACGGGACGAACTCGGCCCAGGCGCTGTTCCACAGCTTGATGATCGCCGGGTATTTCCGGCCCCACGCGGTCTCGAACTCGACGAACCGCTCCATCGCCGCGTCCTCGGTCGCGGCGGTGTAGACCGGCCGCAGAGCCCTGGCCAGGGCGTCCCAGTCCTGTCGGGCCGCGTAGCGGAACGAGGCCCGCAGCAGGTGGACCACGCACGTCTGCGTCACCGCCTGCGGCCAGACCGCCTCGATCGCCTCGGGAAGACCCTTGAGGCCGTCGCACACCACCATGCACACGTCCGCGACCCCACGGTTCTTGATTTCCGTGAGCACGTGCATCCAGTACTTCGCGCCCTCGCCACCGTCCCCGGCCCACAACCCCAGGATCTCGCGCATCCCGTCGCAGGTGACGGCCAGCGCCATGTAGATCGGCCGGTTCGCCACCTGCCCATCACGTATCTTGACGTGCACGCAATCGATGAAGATCACCGGATAGACCGGATCCAGCGGCCGGTTCTGCCACTCGGCCATGCCCTCGATCACCTTGTCGGTGATGGTGGAAATGGTGGTCTTGGACACCTCGGCACCGTAGACCTCGGCCAGGTGCGCGGAGATCTCCCCGTGCGTCAGGCCGCGGGCGGAGAGCGAGAGCACCATCTCGTCCACGCCCGACAGTCGCCGCTGCCGCTTCTTGACGATCTGCGGCTCGAACGTGCCGGCCCGGTCGCGTGGCACCTCGATCTCGACCGGGCCGATGTCGGTCAGCACCGTCTTGGCACGCCGCCCGTTGCGCGAATTGCCCGATCCGTCACCGGCGCCGTCGTGCTTGTCGTAGCCGAGGTGATCAGTGATCTCGCCCTCGAGCGCGGACTCCAGCAGCCGCTTGGTCAGCGTCTGCAACAACCCGCCCTCGCCGGCGAGCTTGACCCCGCGCTCCTTCGCCTGGCCGACGAGCTGGTCGAGCAACCGCTCATCGAGCCCATCGATCCCCACCGGCTCCCCGCCGGCAACCTGGTCCACCACGGACTGATCCACTTCCATCGCGCTCATCGAATGCAACTCCATCATGTTCAGGAGTTACACCGAAGACCGTACAGGAGCGTCGAATCAGCTTCGCTGATCATCGTGGGTAGGGGAAAATGGCCTTGGGTGCCCGGTAAGCCGATGGGACTGCGATGCCGGTGAGCTCGTCGTACAGGATGGCGATGGGGGTCGTTTAGGGGATCGAGGATTGTTGCCACGGCCGCCGCCTGGCTGCCCGGAGCACGTGTGTCAGTATCCGACTCCACCCCGACCCCTCCGGGTGCCCGGTCATGTTCACACGTCGGATGGGAGGGTTGTGGTGGTCAGGCAGGATGTGAAGGACGAGGTCGTGCACCTGCGCTCGGCGGGTGTGGACCTCGGCAAGCGGTTCCTGGTCGCCTGCACCCGGGTGCCCAGTTCGAAGCGTGCCGGGAGTTGGGCTCTGGAGACCGAGCGGTTCGGAACCACCCAGGCGGAGATCCGCCGTCTTCTCCGGTGGCTTCAAGCCGCCCGTGTCGAGGTGGTCGTGATGGAGGCGACCTCGGACTACTGGCGCAGTATCTACTACGCCCTGCAGCCGCACCTGAATCTGATGCTGGTCAACCCCGCGCATCTCAAGGGCATCCGCGGGCGCAAGAGCGACCCGAGCGACGCGGCCTTCCTGGCCAGAGCCGGCGCCTCCGGCATGGTGCGCGGCTCGTTCGTCCCCGAGCGGCAGATCAGGGAACTGCGTGATCTCACCCGCCGCCGCACCGAGATCGTCAGGGCCGCGGGCTCCGAGGTCCAGCGGCTGGAGAAGGAGCTCGAGGACACCGGGATGAAGCTCTCCTCCGTGCTGACCAACCTGGTCGGGGTCACCGGCCGGGGCATTCTCGAAACCCTCGTCGCCGGGGAGCGCGACACCACGCGGCTGGCGCAGTTGGCGGTTGGCAAGGCCCGCAACAAGATCCCCGAGCTAACCGAGGCGCTCGACGGGGAGTTCACCGACCACCACGCCTTCATGGTCCGCCACTACCTCGACCAGATCGACCACTACCGCCGTCTCACCGCCACGCTGGACGAGCGTATCGCCGATCTGATGGCCGAACGCGAAGCCGACCTGGCCAACCTCGACACGATCCCGGGAATCGGGCGCCTGGCCGCCGAGATCATCATCGCCGAGACCGGCGGAGACATGACCCAGTTCGCCTCCGCCCAGCACCTGGCCTCCTGGATCGGGGTGTGTCCCGGTCAGAACGAGTCCGCCGGCGTCAGCAGATCCGGCCGCACCCGCCCGGGAAACACCAACCTCAAACGCCTGCTCGGGACCGCCGCGATGGCGGCGGTGCGCAACAAGGACTCCTACCTCGCGGTCTACTTCCGCCGCCTGTCCGCCCGCCGCGGCGGGCGACGCGCGATGGTCGCGGTCATGCACAAACTCGCCATCGCCATCTGGCACGTCCTGAGCGACCACGCGGCCTACCGCGAACTCGGCTCCGACTACTTCGCCAAGCGCGATCCCGAACGCGCCATCCGCCGAATGATCAAGGAAGCCAACAGCCTCGGACTCACTGTCCGCTTCGACCCCATAGAAGCCACCTGACCTGCGCAGCTGACGTTATTTTCGTGTCAGTCCCATCCCTTAGCGCGACGGACAGTCGCGGAAGTCGGCCCGGCTGTTCCCGGCGCGCTCCATCTCGTGGTTCACCCGCCAGTTCGCCGAGCCGCCGTTCGCCAGGCGTTCGGCACCGCCGTCCTGGACGCACGAGGCCACCCGGACACCTGGCCAGTGCATGGTGCATCCCGAGTTGTTCCGCGACGAAGAGCGGTCGGACTGGTACCGGCTCCTCTCCGAGGCGCTGGAGGCGGCGCTGTCCGCCCCGCGAGCCTCGAGGATCGGCCTGGACTTCCTCAGACGGGCGGTCGAATTGGCCAACCCGAGTATCGGGCTGACCGGCTACCAGTACGAGCTGTACGGGGAGACCGGCGTAAAGTCGACAGCAGGCCGGCCCTGGCTCGGCCTGGGACGAGGCATACGAGACTTCGCGAAAGTCGCCTTCTGGCGGTTGCCCGCCTGGACGAGTTCGGCGATGTGTTCCTGCAGAGGATCGATCCGGTCGGCGCCGCAGGGGTTGCTTTGCACGAACTGCTGCTGCGCGGCGACAGCGACGCGTCCTGATGCGCGCGCTTGTCTGGTGCGAGAAACGCCCGCACCAGACATGCCTATTGAAGCTAACCCCACAGGAGGTGGAGTCCGATCGCATGTCCGGGTTATCGCATGGTGGAAGCGCGTTTGGGCACGTCAGGGCAACTCGAGATCCGCTAAGGCCAGAATGCCCGGATATGGGCTTGGGGGTAAGAATTCCCCTCGGACACTTCCTATAACCCCACGAATGTCCGGTCCCAAAATCACTTGGGCCCGGACAATGTGTTTTCCGGGGTCTGTCCAGTTATCGGCTCTGGCGGATTTTCGGCTCTGTCGCACTTCCGGTGGTGACGGGGCGTCAGGATGCGTCACGATGATCCGTGCTTGATGTCGATCAGCTTGTGGGTATGGTGTTTTCGGGTTTGTCGCCGCTGGTCATCGAGGGGGTGGCTGAGGAAGGCGCGTTGATTCGGGTTCGGGCGAGGACGCCGGGCGGGCCGGTGGCCTGCCCGGGCTGCGGGACCGAAACGGTGGTTGTGCATGCGCTTCACGAGCGGACCGTGGCCGACGTGCCGCTTGATGCACGGCGGGTGCGGATCGTCGCGGGCGTCCGTCGCCTGCGGTGCACCGCGACGGACTGTGTCCGTCAGGCCTTCCGTGGGCAGGTCCCCGGCGTTCTCGAACGCTATCGGCGGCGCACGCCCAGGCTGTCCGGGCAGATCGGCGCCGTCGTCAGGGAGCTTGCCGGGCGCGGGAGCGCACGGGTGCTGTCCGCGCTGGCCATGGGCATCTCCCGTCACAGTGCTATGGGGGCTTTGCTGCGTGTACCGCTTCCCGCCGTGAGGGTGCCGAGGGTTCTGGGCGTGGACGATTTCGCCCTTGCCAAGCGCCGCAGGTATGCCATGGTCCTGATCGACGCCGAGACCCGGCAGCGCATCGACGTGCTGCCCGACCGCGCAGCCGACACCCTCGAAGCCTGGCTGCGCGAGCACCCCGGCGTCGAGATCGTGTGCCGGGACGGCTCGGGCGCGCGATCGTACGCAGGCTGACCCGACGGATGACCATTGGTGCAGACATCTCTGCCCGCGAGGACATGTACGAGCACGAACGAATTCTGCTACGGCATGCCCTGTGAACTGAGTATTCCAGGTGCGACAGCCCTGTGACCAGCCTCTTTGTATATGCCGCGAGGCTGCGGCGGCCGAAGCCCGTGCCGCTAGTATGGTTGACTATTGAACTTGCTCGAGGGGGTGCGTGTTGGCCATCGAACTGCCTGAGGCGGTAGACAAGCTGCTCGGGGTCATCGGGATCAACTTCCCGGAGGTCAACGAAGACCATGTACGCGAGCTCGGGTCGCATGTGCGCGAGTTCGCCCAGAACGTCGGACAGGTCCACCAGGACGCCACGGACACGATCAACCGGATGGGCGAGGCCTATCAGGGTGCTTCGTACGAACTGCTGGTCCAGCGCTGGGGCGAGATGTCCTCGCAGCACATGACGGAGCTTCAGGAGGCCTGTTCGGTGGTCGGCACGGCCATGGACGTGGCAGCCGACTTCATCGTGGCGCAGAAGGTGGCGGCAATCGCGGAGCTGGCCGTGCTTGCGGCGACGTTCATCGCGGACCAGGCGGCCGCGGCCGTCACCTTCGGGCTCTCCGAGCTGGCGCTGCCGGCGATCGAGCTGGGGGCGCGCAAACTCTGCGACTACCTCGAGCAGCAGCTGACCCAGTACGTGATCGGCAAGGTCATCGAAGCGGCGATCAACCCCTTGGCGGACGTGGTCGACAAGGCGGTCTCCGGATTCGTATTCCAGGCCGCGCAGTCCGCGCTGGGCGCGGGCGGGTCCGGCGGTTCCGTCGGCAGCTCGTTCATGATGCGGCCCGACCAGTTGACCACGCACGCGCGCACCATGCTCGATCACGCGGACACCATGCAGCAGCACGCGGACACCTTCAGCTCGAATGTCTCCGCCTTGACCTTCACGTAACCAGGGCATTGATCGTTAGGCGGGACGACCACATTGGGCAGCGAGATATCCAAGGCGCTGGGCGAGGGCGCGCAGAAGCTGGAGGAGGGCCTGGGCAAGACCCTACCCCAGGTGTTCCACAAGCTCTACGGCCAGGTCCACGACGGGGTCACCGGCAACGTCGAGCGCACAGTGAAAAAGGACTCTGATACAGCGGACTCCTTCACGAAGCTGCATCCGGACGCGAAGGCCTCGAAGCCCAAGGGCACCGAGGCGGTGCCCGGCGGCGGCAGCCACGACGGCGGCGGCTCGGGGAAGACCGACAGCAGCGGACTGACCCACGAGCTCGACGATCCGATGAAGCACGACGGCGGCAGTTCGATCGAGCACGACGGGACGAAGAAGTCCACGACCGCGGGCGACCCGGTGGACGTGGCGAGCGGCCAGATGCTCATGGCCGAGGACGACGTGCAGCTGCCCGGGGTGCTCCCGCTCGTGGTGCGCCGGGTCTACGCGTCGGGGCGGCGCGCCGGCCGACTGCTTGGGCCGGGCTGGGCCTCCACGCTGGATATCCGGGTGCTCGTTGACGATGACGGCATCCACTTCACCGACGATGACGGACGTGTCCTGCATTATCCGATCCCGGGTCAGCCTGGGCAGCAGGTCATGCCCGCGGAGGGCAGCCGGTGGCCGCTGGAGTGGGACCGCAGGTTCGACACCATCAGCGTCACCGATCCGGACCGGGGGCTCACCTTCGGCTTCACCGCCCTCGACCGCTCCGAGGAGTCCGCGGCCGGGGAGGTGCGTCCGCTGACGGCTCTGACCGACCGCAATGGAAACCGGATCGAGTTCTCATCGCACGACGGCCTTCCGACCGAGATGCGGCACCTCGGCGGCTACCGGATCTCCGTCGAGACGCTCTACACCGCCGCCGGCTTCCGTGTCGCGGGTCTGTACCTGCTCGAGGATTCTGGTTCGCAGAGCTCGAGCACGCCGCTGGTGACATACGACTACGATCCGCGCGGTCGCCTCATCGCGGCCACGGACGCCGTGGGGCACGCGCAGCTCTACGAGTGGGATGAGCAGGACCGGATCGTCGCAGCCACCAACCGCAACGGCTTCCGCTATGAGCACGAGTACGACCAGCTCGGCCGGGTGGTGCGCGGGCACGGGCCGGACGGCATGCTCTCCACGAGCCTGGCGTACGACGAAGAGCGCGGCGTGACCACGGTCACCGACAGCCTGGGCGGTACCACCGAGTATCAGTTCGACGAGTATGGCCACCCCGTCCGGGTCTGCGATCCTGGCGGCGGCGTGCGGGGCTACGAGTATGACCGTTACGGTCGCCAGCTCGCCCAGACCAACGCCGTCGGCGCGATGCTCCGGTTGACGCGCGACGAGGCCGGACGTCCGGTTTCCGCGCAGGCCCCGGACGGTACCGAGGTCGCGTACGCCTATGACGAGGCGGGAAGGCCGGTGCGGATCACCGATCCCGGCGGCTTCAACCAGAGCTTCGAGTACGACGAGCGCGGCAACCTGCTGTCCGTGGCCGACGACTCCGGCGCCGTGACCCGCTATTCCTACGGCGAACGCGGCGCCCTGGAGGCGATCACGGATCCGTCAGGTGCGACGACCCGCTTCGAGACGAACCGCGCCGGCCTGGTCCTCGCGGTGATCGGCCCGGACGGCGCCACCTCCCGCTGCGTCCGCGACGCCTTCGGACGGCAGACCGAACTGACCACGCCGGACGGGTCAGTGGTCACCTTCGGCTGGGACGCGCTGGGCAGGCTGCTGTGGCGCGCGGAGCAGGACGGCGCCCGCGCGGAGTGGGCCTACGACGCGATGGGCAACACCCTGCGTCACCGTGACGTTTCCGGTGCCGTCTCAGAGCTCAGCTACGGGCCTTTCAGTACCCTGATCTCGCGCACGGACCGCGCCGGAGTGACCTACGACTTCGACTACGACACGGAACTGCGGCTGACCGAGGTGACCGCGCCCAACGGACAGACCTGGCAGTACCGTTACGACGCCGACGGCCAACTCGTCGGTGAGATCGACTTCGGCGGGCGCAGCGTGACCTATCTGCGCGACGCCGTCGGCCGGATGCTCAGGCGGACCGACGCCACCGGGGCCGTCATCGAGTTCGAATACGACGCGGGCGGGCGGGTCAGCAGGCAGCGCGCGGACGGGGCCGAGACCAGCTTCGCCTACGACGCGCTCGGCGGGCTGACGCGCGCCGAGAGCCCCCAGGGCGTCCTGGAGATCACCCGGGACCGGTTCGGGCGCGTCGTCGCGGAGACCTGGTGCGGGCGTACCCTGGCCACCGAGATCGACGGGGCCGGGCGGCCCGTGCGGCGCACCACGCCGGCCGGTGCCGAGACCACGTGGACCTATGACGCGCACGGCCGGGTCGTCGCGATGACCGGCGGCGGGGACTTCCTCCATTTCGAGTACGACCCCGCGGGCCGCGAGACGACCCGCCGGATCGGGCACGGTGCGGCCCTGACCCAGGGCTTCGACGTCGAGGGAAGGCTCACCGGGCAAGCGGTCTGGGCCAGCACGGTAGCGGACCCGGCCACGCCGGACATCCAGCACGAGTACCGCGCGCTTCAGCAGCGGACTTATACCTACGGCGCGGGCGACCTGCCGCGGGAGGTCACCGATCTGCTGCGCGGCAGCCGCGGCTTCGAGCTGGACCCCCTCGGCCGCGTCACCCGCGTGACCACGGCGACGGGCGCCGAGACGTATACCTACGACGTGCTCGGCAACACGACGGCCGCGAACACCCCTGCGGACGGCGATGGCGACGGCGATCGCGAGTACGACGGGTACCTGCTGCGCAAGGCGGGACGCACCCACTACGAGTACGACGCCGAAGGCCGCCTGACGCGCGTCCTGCGCAGCACCCTCTCCGGCCAGCGCAGGGAGTGGACATACACCTGGAACAGCCTCGGTCTGCTGGCCGAGACCGTGACGCCGGGCGGGACGCGCTGGCGCTACGAGTACGACCCGCTGGGCCGGCGCCGCGCGAAGCTGCGGCTGGACGCGCGCGGCGAGACCGTCGAGCGAACGCTCTTCGACTGGGACCAGACCCGCCTGGTGGAGCAGACCACGAGCGGGCTCGGCGGCGAGATCAGGGTGTTGACCTGGGACTACGAGCCGGCGAACTACCGGCCGTCCGCCCAGCGCGAGCAGATCTGGTCCAGTACCGCGGAGCAGCCCGCCTACGACCAGCGGTTCTACGCCATCGTCGCGGACCTGTCCGGCGCGCCCGCGGAACTGGTCACCCCCGACGGACGCGTCGCCTGGCACCAGATGACCAGCCTGTGGGGCGCGCCGATCGCCGTGCCCGAGTCGGAGACCGACTGCCCGCTGCGCTTCGCGGGGCAGTACTTCGACGCGGAGAGCGGCCTGCACTACAACTACCACCGCTACTACGACCCCGAAGCCGGTACGTACGTCTCGACGGACCCGCTGGGCATCGGGCCCAAGGCCAATCCCCGCACCTATGTCGACAACCCGCTGGTCCAGTCGGACCCGCTGGGCCTCTACGACCCGGCGCAGCTGACCACGCAGGCCAAGCAGGAATGGGGGCAGCGCGACGCTCAGATGGCCGCCAGGCTGCACGAACAGCTCGATCCAACGGCGCAGCGCTATTCGACGACGTCCGTGGTCTCCGCGATCGACAGCCACGGGAACCGGGTGGGCATCGTCTCCACGAACGGCGAAGGCATCACTCCGCCTTCCCACCGTGATGCCGTCGACCGATTCAACAATCACCTCACACAGTCGGGCGTCACCGATCGGCGCTATGAATGGGTGCCGAACAGCGGCGGTCACCCGGACGACGTGCAGGGCCCGCATGCCGAGTCCAACGCCATCCACTGGATGGGCTACAACGGGTACACGCCGGTCAGCGGCGGAGCCAGCCGGAACGTCTGCCCCGAATGCGCCATCACCCTGAATTCCATGGGTGCCACGCTGTTCGGACCGAAGTCCGCGGGCAACGGCCCAGGGGAGCGGATGTTCCACTGGTGACCGCTGTGATTCAGCAGGAGATTTCTGCTTGCCCTTGCCCTTGCCAGTGGCTGAACATGTCGTTCGCGAAGTTGCCGCCGCGTCGCTCGACGCGGCGGCTGGGCCGCTGTTCGTAGCTCATCGGCTGACATACTGTGCGCGTGGTGGACGACACGGGCCCAGATGAGATCGACGGTGCGCGAGTGCTGGAATCGCTCCTGGAGGCTCTGGCCGCGTGGCCGGATCTCGGGAGCAGGGCGCGGGTCAGCATCGAGCAGTGGGGCAGTCTCACCGCGGACGAAGCGAAGGCCTACCAGGACGTCAGCATCTCCGCGGTCCGCAGTGTGGCCGGCGGACGGGCAGAGGCCGACCAGATCCGCGTACTCGGTCGGCTGCGCCACGTGCCGGCCGTCCCGACGTTGATCGGGCTGTGGGAGCAGTGCCCGGTCCACCCGGTCGCGGTGGCCGCTGCGCATGCGCTGTTCGAGATCGGGACCGCCGAAGCCCACGACGTGCTGCGGAAAGGGATCCACGACCACGATCACCTCGGCCGGTTCATGGCCCTGAAGGTCATGTTCACCGACGAGGGCACGGCCTGGGACAACGTCAGCCACCTGTTCGCCGACGAATGCCTGGCCGCCCCGGCCGGGCAGATCGCCGCTACCGAG
>Ga0310811_10006763_pt1 | contig 14672 bp, 15 predicted proteins | sample YCmetagenome_FD_207642 | JGI IMG/M metagenome (GOLD analysis project Ga0310811, IMG submission 207642) | Soil microbial communities from experimental microcosm in Duke University, North Carolina, United States - YC | ecosystem: Engineered > Artificial ecosystem > Soil microcosm > Unclassified ...
TCATCTCGGCCGCCGTCGGGCGGCCGAAATCGATGTCGATGGCGCTGACGCCGAGGCCGCGCAGGGCGCGCAGGTCGGCCAGGATGTCGGCTTCGCTGCCCGAGAACAGCCGCCGGCCGCCATCCGAGGCTTGCGCCGGCACCGCGCTGCCATAGCGTTTCACACGATAGCCTACCTGCACGGCGGCGCGGTCACGCCCGGCGGCGACCACGGCCTTGCGCAGCCGGGCAATGCCCGCTTCCAAGCGCGGCAGCGTATCCAGCAGGTGCTGGTTGTTGCTGCCGATCGGATACCACAGATCGCCGATGCGGGCGGCCCGGCGGACCGAGGGGCCGCTCTCGCCGCCGACCCAGATCGGCGGGTACGGACGCTGCACCGGCTTGGGCTCGAGGACGATGCCGGCGAAGCTGGTGTACTTGCCGGCAAAGCGCGGCTGGGCCTGCGTCCACAGCACGCGGAAGGCATCGATGTACTCGTCGGTCACCGCACCGCGCTCGGCGAACGGCGTGTCGACCACAGCATCGAACTCGGTCTTCAGCCAGCCGGCGCCGATGCCGACGACCAGCCGGCCACCGGACAGCACGTCGAGCGTGGCCAGCATCTTGGCGGCAAGCACGGCCGGCCGATGCGGCACCACCATCACCGCAGCGACCAGCCGGATGCGGCTGGTCTTGGCGGCAATGTACGCCATGGCCATCAGCTGCTCGTGCCGCTCGATGGGATCGGCTTCGTAGAACTCGCCGCTCTCCGAATAAGGATAGCCGGGAACCCTGGTGTCGGGCAGCACGACGTGATCGGTGAGCGTGAGATAGTCGAAGCCCATCGCTTCGCCCGCGCCGGCGATTTCCGTCATGGTGCCGACAGGCGACAGCGGCCCGGAGTTGGGCAGGTTGAATCCGATCTGCATGATTTTCCTTGGGTACTTTGCCGAAATCAGGCGCTGCTGCGGGCCAGCCAGGTGATGGTCACGTCGCTCAGCGGCCGGGCGCGGCAGGCGAGCGTCAATCCGGACCGGCGCTGCGCGTCGCCCAGCGCCGTATCGGAGCGCGGCAGTAGTGCAACCTCGCCGGCCTCGAGCCTGGAGATGCAGGTCGCGCAGTTTCCCGTGGCGCAGGCATAGGGAAAGTCGATGCCGGAGGCGATGGCAGCCTGCAGGATCGTGCGATCGGACGGACAGTCGATCGTGCGCTCGCTGTTGCGCACGGTGACGCGGAAGATGCTGGCGGCGTCGCTCATCGCGCGTCACCGGCATGGCGGCGCGACGCCGTCGCGCGGACCGACATGAACTCGGGATGGAACCAGCTGACTGACGGAAAGCGCGCCAGCGCATAGCCGTAGAGCGCCAGGCCGATCGCCGGATGATCGCTCACCACCTCCGTGGCGTGAATGTCGTGATCTGCCATCACCATGCCCATGCCCGGCTCGACCATCACCTCGCCCACCTTGATGACCTCGGCACGTCCCGCGCGCTTGCCGTCGTCGGTGCGGCGGTAGAAGTCATGCCGCTCGCGGCCGGAGATGGCGGCGTTGGCGCACCAGATCCCGTGGTCGTGCGGCGCTGCCTCCTTGCCCGGCAGGCTGATGGTCAGATAGAGGCCGTGCCCGTCATCGTCCTCGATCAGCAGAGGATGGGTGCGCGCCTCGGCGATCGGCATGGCGAAATCATTCAGCGGAAACAGCTCCGCGCGATTGGCGAGGGCGACCAGCTTGAGCTTGATGGCGTGCAAGGTCGACGGGTTGATGCCCTCGGTGGCGGTGATTGCGTGCACCTTGTCCATCAAGGCCTGACAGGCGCGGGCGCGCCGGGTCGCTGAATCTGCTCGTTTCGCCATGGGATGTCCTCCGGGTGGCGGCGGGCGCACACGTTAAAGGCGTGACAGCCCTCGTCAACCGGGACTGTCACAGCATGGCTGCAAGCGCGCGCAGGCCCGCCGCCGCGACGACTCCGGTAATGACGACGGCGAGCAACGGAAATCGCCAGGCGACGATCAGCGTGATCACCGCTGCCGCAGTCTCCGGCCACCCCGTCGCCAGCACCGTCGGTGCGATGATCGCCGAGAGAACGGCGACCGGCATTGCTTCGAAGGCCGCCTTGAGCCGGCCGCGCCGCGCGAAGCCCGCCGGCACGATCAGACCGGCGAACCGGGTGGCGATCGTCGCGAGCGACATGGTGGCGATCGCGGCCACGGTTTCCGGGCTCATCGCGGCGCCTCGGCCGGATCGGCGACAACGGCGGCAGCCATGATGCCCGCGGCCGCCCCTGCCACGATCGACAGCGGTCCGGGATGGAGCAGATGCACCAGCGTTGCCGCACCGGCACTGGCGATCACCGTCACGGCGAAGCCGGGACGGTTGCGAAACCCCACGATCAGGCCGATGAAGATGGCGATGAAGGCGAAGTCGAACCCGTAGGCGCGCGGATCGCGAATCAGGCGGCCGACATAGGCGCCGGCCACGGCCGAGACCACCCAGTTGAGATAGAAGAACGTGACCAGCCCGGCGTAGTAGGCCGGCGTCAGCCGGCCGCGCGCGGCGCGGGCTTCGGCGAACGCCCAGTTCTCGTCGGCCAGGAAGAGCAGGGCGGCGCAGCGCGCGCCGGGCGAAAACGCCCCCATGTGCCGCAGCACCGAGGCGCTCATGAAGACATGGCGAAAGTTCACGACGAAGGTCACCAGCCCGATCAGCAGCCACGGCGCCGGCGACTGCCAGGTGTCGAGCACGATGAACTGGGCGCTGCCGGCGAAGACCAGCGCCGACATCAGGCCAGTCTCCAGCGTCGACAATCCCTTGTCGGTCGCCAGCGCGCCGAGCAGGAAGGCGAACGGCGTCGACGCCGCCATCGCCGGAAGGATGGTGACCACGCCGTCGCGGAAGTCGGCAAAGACGGCCGGTTCGTGTGGTGGATTGCCTGCAGGCGGGTTGGGCATGAGGGGCCTGTTCGGAATGCTATGAATCTCCCATGTGGGCGATCGGAAGCGGCCGGGCTTGGACAAAAGTGACGGGCGAGCGGAGGTTCCGCCCGCCAACATCAGATGGATCGACAACATCCCCAGAGCCCGTGAGCATATTGCGAGGACCCACGCACTTCTTGTCATCCTGAGCGTAGCGAAGGATCACATCGCCGTTCGGCACGAGCGAACTTTGAAACTTCTGGCGATGAGATCCTTCGCTTACGGCGTTTGCTTCGCAATCGCCTTGCTCAGGATGACAAGAGAGATGCGCCTTCGGTCATTAAAGTCATCCCCCGTCGGGGTGAGGCCTTGTGTAAGTCGGCGCCCGCGGAAATCCCATCTCAGTGCGGCCTGCCACGGTGATGCGCCGCCTGAAACGCGCCGGGGGCCACGCCGACACGCGTCTTGAAGACCCGGTTGAGATGACTCTGATCATAGAAGCCGCACGCCGCGGCGACCGCGGCAGGCGGCGCGCCCTTGGCCAGCAGCACGCGCGCCTGGCGGACGCGCCGATCGGTCAGCCAGGCGTGCGGCGTCAGTCCCGTCGCTCGAGCGAACGCCCTGATCAATCGCGTACGTGGAATGCCGGCGACGCCGGCCAGCGTCGCGAGGTCGACCGCTTCGGCATAATGCGCATCGAGATAGTCCATCGCGCGCGAGACCGGACCGTCCTCGCCCGGTATTGCCGCATCCGGATCCACCCGGCGCCCATGTCGGGCAAGCAGCTGCCCGAAGAACTGCAGCAGGATTTCGTCGGCCGTGAGCGAATCGCCATGCGCTTCGGCCAGCCGGTGAGCCGTGGCCAGCATCCGCGCAAGCTCGGGATCGTGGACGATCGGATCGGGAAAGGACGGCGTTCCGCACGATCGGCGGCCGGCGACATCCGACGCGACATCGAGCAGATACCCGATGGTCGGGTAGGTGATTCGATAGGCATAGCCGTCGCCGGCCGGGCGGCCGTCGTGCACCGTACCGGGGTCGACCAGGCAAAGGTCGCCGGGGCCGGCATAGTGGCGGCAGCCGCCGATCATGAACGTCTCGCACCCCGCGACGATCGTGCCGACGACGAACGAGTCGTGCGTGTGCGGCGCATAGGCGTGCTGGCGGAAGCGCGCCGACAGGCACTCCAGCGGCGCCGCGGGCGAGACGCTGAAGAAGTTCGCCATCTCGCCAGCGCCCAGTTGATCCAGGCCGAAATCGTTCCTCGACATTGGCCTGTTCTAGCACATTGACCCGGGGTCCAGCCGGCGCATGATCCGCCGTCAACGACGGTTCTAGGGAGAAGCGCTATGGAAGAGGTTCGGATCGTGGCGACCGGTCTCGGTTTTCCGGAAGGGCCGGTGGCGATGCCCGACGGCTCGGTGATCTTGACGGAGATCCGCAACAACCGCTGCTCGCGCGTGACGCCGGACGGCAAGGTGTCGCTGTTCTCGGCGACCGGCGGTGGACCGAACGGGCTGGCCGTCGGACCCGACGGCGCCCTCTATCTCTGCAACAACGGCGGCAGCCGCTACGTCGAGGGCCACTCGATGGGTGTCGGTCCGCATCCCGACTACAAGCACGGGTCGATCCAGCGCCTCGATCGCGCGACCGGCGCCGCCACCACGCTCTATACGTCCTGCGACGGACACAACCTGTCCGCTCCCAACGACATCGTGTTCGACAAGCAGGGCGGCTTCTACTTCACCGATCTCGGCAAGCGCTATGCGCGGCATCGCGATCACGGCGGCGTCTATTACGCACTGCCCGACGGCTCGAAGATCGTGACGCTGGCCTATCCCATGCTGAGCCCGAACGGCTGCAGCCTGTCGCCCGACGGCAAGACGCTCTATGTCGCCGACACCGAAGGCGCGCGCCTGTGGGCCTTCGATGTCGAAGGGCCGGGCGTGCTGCGCAAGCCGTCCGGCCACGCCCCGCACAGTGGCCGCGTGATCGCCGGCATGCCCGGGCCGGCGCGCTTCGACAGCCTCGCGGTGCTGGAGAACGGCAACATCACGGTGGCGACGCTGACCACCGGCATGATCACCGAGATCTCGCCGGCCGGCGCGATCATCCGCGAGGTGAAGATGCCGGACATCTATCCGACCAACATCTGCTTCGGCGGCGCCGACCGGCGCACCGCCTACATCACGTTGTCCGATTCGGGCCGGCTCGGCACGATGCAATGGCCGACGCCCGGCTTGAAGCTCAATTACGAATGACGTGCTACGAATGACGGGGCCTTGCAACCCGAAGACGGGAGACCGATATGGCTGACAATGGACAGATGATCATCGACCTCGACAGGAAGCGCATGCAGGCGATGGCGGCCAAGGACGTTGCGACGCTCGAGGCCGTGCTGGCCGACGATCTCGTCTATGCGCATTCATCGGCACGCCTCGACACCAAGCGAAGCCTGATCGATGCGATGGTGTCGGGCGCGACGGTCTATACCGGCGTCGAGCCGTCCGAGGTGAAGGCACAGGATCTCGGTGACGCCGTCGTGCTGACGGGGATCGCCCAGATCAAGGTCACGGCCAACGGATCGCCGCTCGCCTTCGGCGTGCGCTTCACCGATGTCTACGCCAAGCGCAACGGGCGCTGGCAGATGGTAACCTGGCAGTCGACGCGGCTGCCGACGTAAGGAGAGGGTCATGAGCGAAGCCAAGCTGGCGCCCAACATGCCGAAGTGGATGGTCGATCACGTCGACAAGTATCTCTCGAGCGGCGGTACCGAAGGGCATATGTACACCCTGACGCCGCCCAACTCGGCGTCGATCACCGTGCCGTCCCTGCTGCTGGTCACGACCGGCCGCAAGTCGGGCCAGAAGTTCCTGTTCCCGCTGTTCTACGGCCGCGCCGGCGACAGCTACTTCGTCGTCGCCTCGAAGGGCGGCGCGCCGGAGCATCCCGGCTGGTACCGCAACCTCCTCGCCAATCCCGACGTCGAGGTCCAGGTCGGCACCGCCAAGATGCGGGCCAGGGCCCGCACCGCCCAGGGCGAGGAGCGCGCCAAGCTGTGGAAGGACGCGGTCGTCTTCTGGCCGCCCTACGCCGATTATCAGAAGAAGGCCGGAAACCGCGAGATCCCGATCGTGGTGCTCGATCCGGTGCATTGATCTTTTGGACCGCGGGCGCCTGCCCTGAGATTGCCGAAGGGTCTCGCCCGCGGTCCAACGATGCCCCCTCGCCTTGCCTTTCGGCACGCGAGTTGCCTAAGCTTCCGTCAGATCCAATGACGGTGAGTCCATGGCGATTGCCAAGCGTCAGTTGCGCTTTGGCGCCTTCTTCAGCGTTCCCGGTTGCCATCCGACAGGATGGCGCCATCCCGATGCGATCTGCGAGACCGATCTCGACATGCGGCTGCTCGCCGAGATGGCGCGCATGGCCGAGCACGGCAAGCTCGACTGCATGTTCTTCCAGGACAGCGTCGCGATTCCGGGCAGCACTGCCGTTTATGGCGCCAAACCCTTCCGGGTGAAGAACGGCCGCCAGGCGCACATCGAGCCGATGAGCGCGATCGCGGCCCTGGCCGCCGTCACCAGCCGCATCGGCCTCGTGTCGACCTGCACGACATCGTACAACGAGCCGTACAACGTCGCGCGGCGCTTCCTCACCATCGACCACATCAGCGGCGGCCGCGCCGGCTGGAATCTGGTGACCTCGCAGGCCGAGGACGAGGCGGTCAATTTCGGTCGCGATGCGCACTTCGAGCACGGCGTGCGCTACGACCGCGCTGCCGAGTTCCACGATGTCGTGATCGGCCTGTGGGACAGCTGGGAGGACGATGCCTTCGTGCGCGACAAGGCAAGCGGCGTCTGGTTCGACTACGACAAGATGCACATCCTGCGGCACAAGGGTAAGCACTTCACCGTGCGCGGACCGCTCAACGTCGCGCGCTCGCCGCAGGGCCGGCCGGTCGTCGCACAAGCCGGATCGTCCGACATCGGCATGGAACTCGCCGCGCGCACCGCAGAGATGGTGTTCACCGCCCAGACGACGATCAAGGACGGCCGCGACTTCCGCAACGAGATGCATCAGCGCATGGACAAGTTCGATCGCGGGCCCGACCACATTCGCATCTTCCCCGGCATCATGCCGATCGTCGGCCGCACCGAGTCCGAGGCGCAGGAGAAGTACGAGGAGCTGCGCGGCATGGTCGACGACGGCGTCGGCATCGCCGGAGTCGCGCGCCTGGCCGGCGGCGTCGACATCTTTGCCTGCGATCCCGACGGCCCGCTGCCCGAGCTGAAACCCAGCAATGCCGCCCGCGCCCGCCAGGAGATGATCATTGCCATGGGCAAGCGTGGCATGACGATCCGCCAGATCGGACGCGTGCTCGCCATGAGTCAGGCGCATCGCGTGCTCTACGGCACGCCGAAATCGCTGGCCGACGACATGCAGGCATGGCTCGAGGCCGGCGCCTGCGATGGCTTCAATCTCCTGTTCCCGCACTATCCCAAGCCGCTCGAGGAATGGGTCACCTTGGTCATCCCCGAGCTGCAGCGCCGCGGCATCTTCCGCACCGAGTACGAGGGCAAGACGTTCCGCGAGAATCTCGGCGTGCCGATCCCGCAGAACATCCACGTCAAGAACCGCAGCAGTGTCCCTGTCAGGGCGGCGGCCTCCAATGACTAAGCGCCGGCTCCGCCTCGGCGGCTTCTTCAGCGTGCCCGGCAATCACCTGGCGGGCTGGCGCCATCCCGATGCGCTGGTCACCGCCGACATGGATTTCCAGCTTTACGCTCACATCACGCAAGTCGCCGAGGCTGCCAAGTTCGACACCATCTTCTTCCAGGACACGGTGGGCGTGTCGGGCAGCCGCGCCCTGGCGCGCGGTGAGCGCACCCGCGCCAAGCTCTCGCGCACCGTCAAGCTCGAGCCGACGGCGACGCTCGCGGCGCTGGCCATGGTGACCAGCCGCATCGGCCTGGTGGCGACGGCGACCACGACCTACAACGAACCCTACAACATCGCCCGCCGCTTCGCCTCGATCGATCACATCAGCGGCGGCCGCGCCGGCTGGAACCTGGTGACGTCGCAGATCGAGGACGAGGCGGAGAATTTCGGCTTCGATGAACACATGGCGCACGCCGACCGCTACGAGCGTGCTGCCGAGTTCTACGAGGTCGTGACCGGGCTGTGGGACAGCTGGGAGGATGACGGCCTGCTGCGCGACAAGCAGAGCGGCGTCTACATGGACCGCGACAAGGTCCATTTCCTCGACCACGTCGGCAAGTACTTCAAGGTCAAGGGACCGCTCAACATCACGCGCTCGCCGCAGGGCTGGCCGGTGGTGGCGCAGGCCGGCTCGTCGGAAGCCGGTCGCGAGCTTGCCGCGCGCACCGCCGACGTGGTGTTCACCGCCCAGACCAGGATCGACGAGGCCAAGGCCTTTTATGCCGACATCAAGAAGCGCGCAGCGCGCTACGGTCGCGGTCCGGACGACATCAAGATCATGCCGGGCCTTACGCCGGTGCTCGGCCATACGATGGACGAGGCGCGCGAGACCTACGAGCACCTGCAGTCGCTGATGCCCGACGACGTGGCCTTGCAGTCGCTATCGCACATCTCGGGCGGACTCGATCTTTCCAAGTATCCGCTCGACGGCCCGCTGCCCGAATTGCCGCCAAGCAATGCCGCCAAGGCGCGCCAGGCCCTGGTGGTGAAAACGGCGCGCGAGAACAACATGACCTTGCGTCAGATCGCCCGCCACACCGCCGCCGGCACCGGCCATCGCGTGCTGGTCGGCACGCCCGAGTACATGGCCGACGAGATGCAGGTGTGGCTCGAGCAAGAGGCGGCCGACGGCTTCAACGTGGTGTGCAACCATTATCCCAGGCCGTTCGAGGATTTCTGCCGCCTGGTCGTGCCCGAGCTGCAGCGGCGCGGCATCTTCCGCACCGAATACGAAGGCATCACGCTCAGAGAGAATCTGGGAGTACGCGTACCGGAGAACCGATACACGCGCGAGGCGCGCCTCGCCAAAATCAAGGAGGCGTCATGAACAAGCTTTTGATGGCGGCGGCGACGGGACTCGCCGTCCTGTCGGCCGCCGTGACGGCGTCAGCCCAGGGACCGACCGAGAAGGTCCGCAGGATCAACCTCTATACCTGGCCGCAGGCGGCGCTGCCGCAGCACTACCAGGCCGCGCAACTGATCGCCCAGCAATGGCGCCAGCTCGGCCTCGACGTCGAGGTCAAGCCCTTGCAACGCCAGCAGCAGACCCAGCTCATCTGGTTCAGCCGCGACAAGTGGGACACCACCACCTGGCGCATGGTCGGCCGACCCGAACGCAGCGACCCGGACGAGTTCCTCTACAGCCTCTACCATTCGAGCTACGCCGAGAAGGGCTACAACTTCATCGGCTACATCAATCCCGAGTACGACAAGCTCGCCGAGAAGCAGCGCACCCAGCTCGACCCCGAGGAGCGGCGAAAGACCGCCTACGCGATGCAGCAGATCATCAACCGCGATCAGCCGCAGGCCTTCCTGGTGCACCCGAAGTACCCGCTGGCCTTCAACAAGGCGGTCTTCAAGGAGGATACCGTCGTCAACCAGAGCGGCATCGGCATCCGCAACATCTGGACCTTCATGAAGATCGAGCCACTCGGCGCGCAGAAGGACCTGATCATCAACAGCAACGAGGTGATCAACGCCACCAACCCGCTCTATATCGGCGGCGCGGTCGACAGCTGGGTGACCGACCTGATCTGGGACCGCATCATGCGCATCGGGCCCGACGGGCTGCCGCAGCCCTGGGCGGCCGAGACCGTCGCCTGGGTCGACGACAAGACGATCGAGATCAAGCTGCGCGCCGGCATGAAATGGCACGACGGCAAGCCGGTGACGATCGACGACGTGATCTTCTCCTTCCAGGTGCCGGCCGGCTCCAAGGCGCCGATGTACAAGCCGTTCGTCACCGACATCGCCGAGATGGAGAAGGTCGGCGAGCTCGGCCTGCGTTTCAAGCTGAAGCAGCCCAACACGACTTTCCTCGCCGCTTCCCTGGCCAAGATCAACCTCATTCCCAGGCACATCTGGGAGCCGGTGCTGAAGGACCTCGAGGGCAAGCCGGAGACCGCCGAGCAGCTCAAGGAAGTCTCCAAGATCGGCTCCGGCCCGTTCAAGCTGGTGCGCTGGCTGCCGACCGAGGAGATCCTGACCGAACGCAACGCCGAGCATTTCTCGGCGCCCAAGATCGAGCGCTGGATCATGCGCATCGTGCCCAACGCCGAGGCGACGCTCGGCATGCTGAAGCGCGGCGAGCTCAACTTCCTCGGCATGTTCAACGGCGATCCCGAGGTGTTGACCAGGTTCGCCAAGGACAATCCCGACATCGCCATCCGCAGCGAGGTCGATATCGGCTTCGAGTATATCGCCTTCAACAACCGCCGCCCGCCGTTCGACGACGTCGCCTTCCGCCGCGCCTTGTCGATCGCCATCGACCGCCGCCTGATGGTGTCGGCCGCCTGGCAGGACTATGCCATCCCGGCCAACAGCCACGTCTCGCCGGTGCTGAAATTCTGGCACGACCCCAGCGTCGACGATTTCAAGACCGGCCTCGCCGACGCCAAGAAGATCCTGCAATCCGCCGGCTACCGCGTCGTCGGCGGCAAGCTCTACTACCCGGTCGGCAAGTCGGAAAAGCTGACGACGGAGTGATGCCGGTGCGTCTGTCTTCGCCTCCCCAGCTTCGCTGGGGAGGTGTCGTGTCATACGCGACGGAGGGGTCATGGGCTTCATGACTCATGACCCCTCCGTCGGCGTAAGACGCCGACACCTCCCCAACTTCGTTGGGGAGGAATCATGAAGATCGTCCTCGAGCGCTTTGCCCACAATGCGCTGGCGCTGCTCGCCGTCACCACGATCCTGTTCTTCATGTTCCGGCTGATGCCGGGCACGCCGCTCGCCGCCTTCATCAACGAGAACCTGAACGCCGACCAGCAGCAGGCGATGCTCGAGCAGTTCGGGCTCGATAAGCCGATGTGGATGCAATACTTCATCTATCTCGGCAACCTGCTCAGCGGCGAGATGGGCCTGTCGTTCTTCCAGCGCCGCCCGGTGACCACCATCCTGTTCGAGGTGCTACCCAACTCGATCGTGCTGACGCTCACCTCGCTGATCATCGCCTACATCTTCGGCGTGCTGGCCGGCGCGTGGCTGGCCTGGCGGCGCGGCACCTGGATCGAGCGCGTGGCGGTACCGGCCGTGCTGGCGACGCGCGCCGCGCCGGAGTTCTGGATCGGCATGGTGCTGCTGGCGCTGCTGTCGTTCAACGCCGGCTGGTTCCCGTCGGGCGGCGCCTCGAGCCCCGGCCTCGCCTACGCCAACAACTGGCAGCGCATGCTGTCGCTCGATTACCTGCACCATCTCGCCCTGCCTGTAATCACCCTCGCGCTCTACCTGCAGGGCCTGCCGCTCCTGCTGATGCGCTCCAACATGCTCGAGGTGATGCACGAGGAGTTCGTCACCATGGCGCGCATGAAGGGCCTGTCGGAGTGGCGCATCGTCATCGGCCACGCCGCGCGCAACGCGCTCTTGCCGGTGGTCACCGCCTTCGCGCTGGGCGTCGGGCTGTCGATGGGCGGCAACGTGGTGATCGAGACGGTGTTCAGCTGGCCGGGCATCGGCCGCCTGCTCGTCCAAGCCGTGTCGGTGCACGATTACCCGCTGGCCCAGGGCGCGTTCCTGATGATCGCCCTGGTGCTGGCGCTGATGAACTTCGTCGCCGACCTCCTCTACATGGCGCTGGATCCAAGGGTGAGTCATGGTCGACGCGCCTGAGACCAGCGTGGTCGTGCCGCCGCGCCGCGGTCGCGGGCAGTCGATCCTGCCCGTGCTGCGCCGCATGGCGGCAATGCCGCTGAAGGACCCGTTCGCCTTCATGGGCCTGCTGATCTACGCGCAGTTCGTGGCGGTGGCTCTGTTCGCCGACCAGCTGGCGCCGGTCGATCCGCTGGAGATCCTGTTCACCCAGGCCGGCAAGGTCGCCGCCAACGTGGCGCCGGGCGCCGAGTTCCCGCTCGGCACGACCAATCTCGGCCGCGACATCTATGCCCAGCTGGTGCACGGCACGCGCAGCGCGCTCGCCGTCGGCCTGTCCGCCGCGATCATCGTGGCTACGGTCGGCACCGTGGTCGGCCTGGTCGCCGGCTATTTCGGCGGCACGATCGATGCCGTGCTGATGCGCATTGCCGACATGGCGCTGTCGCTGCCCTTCCTGCCGTTCGTCATCGTACTCACCGGCTTCCTGGGCGCCAGCACCTCGAACATCGTGCTCGCCGTGACGCTGCTCCTGTGGCCCAACTCGGCGCGCGTGATCAGGAGCCAGGTCCTGAGCCTCCGGGAGCGCGCCTATATCGAGGCGGCGCGCGTCACCGGCGCCAGCCACCGGCGCATCCTGTTCGTCCACATCGCGCCCAACATCCTGCCGCTCAGCTTCGTCTATGCCGCCATCGCCATCGGCTGGGCGATCATCACCGAGGCCAGCGTCAACTTCCTGGGCTTCGGCGATCCGACCAGCGTGTCGTGGGGCATGATGCTGCAGGATGCCTTCACCTCGCAGGCGCTGTCGCGCGGCCAGTACGCCTGGTTCGTGCCGCCGGGAATCTGCATCATCCTGGTGGTGGTGGCCGGCTTCTTCATCAGCCGCGGCTACGAGGAGGTCTTCATGCCGAGGCTGCGCGGCAGATGATCCTCGAGGTCGATGGCCTGCAGATCCATTACCATACCGCCGGCGGCACGGTGCGCGCGGTCGACGGCGCGTCATTCGCCATCCCCGAGGGCCGCATCGTCGGCCTGGTTGGCGAATCGGGCTGCGGCAAGACGACGGCGGTGCGCGCCATCATGGGCGTGCTGGCCGAGAACGGCCGGCGCGCCGGCGGCCGGGTGACCTTCAAGGGCAAGCCGATCGACGAGGCGACGACCAAGCCGCTGCTGTGGCGGGACATCGCCTACGTGCCGCAATCGGCCATGAGCTCGCTCGATCCGGTCTACACGGTCGGCACGCAGATCGTCGAGGTGCTGACCAAGCGCGGCCGCCACGGCAGGGCGGCGGCGCGCGCCAGGGCGGCCGAGCTGTTCGACCTTGTGGGCCTGAGCGAAAGCCGGCTCGGCGACTATCCGCACCAGTTCTCCGGCGGCATGCGCCAGCGCGCCGCCATCGCCATGGCGCTGGCGCTCGAGCCCAGCCTGCTGCTGGCCGACGAACCGGTGACCGCCCTCGACGTCATCGTGCAGCGCCAGATCCTCGACACGCTGCGCGCCCTGCAGCAGCGGCTTAAGCTTTCGATGGTGCTGGTGACGCACGACATCAGCGTCGTCGCCTATCTCTGCGACGAGGTCGTGGTGATGTATGCCGGCCAGGTGATCGAGAGCGGGCCGGTGCGCGAGGTGCTGGGCCGGCCGCGCCATCCCTACACGATGGGCCTGCGCAACGCCTTCCCCGACCTGATGTCGGATGCGCTCGAGCTGGTGCCGATTGCCGGCAGCCCGCCCGACCTCGGCGACCCGCCGCCGGGCTGCCGCTTCACGCCGCGCTGCCCGTTCGCGCTCGCCAGCTGCAGCACGCAAGCCGCCGCGATCGGCAGCCGCCAGGACCGGGCTCATGTCTCGGCCTGCCTGCGCGACGGCGAAGCCGATCATCTCCGCACCTCCGCCCTGGATCCCGTGACATGGCAGCGCTCGTCAGCGTACGCGACGTCGTAAAGCACTTCCCGGTCGCACGCTCGCTCGGCGAAGTGGTGCGCCGCGAGCGACCGGTGGTGCGCGCCCTCGACGGCGTGAGCTTCGACGTCGGCGCCGGTGACGCGGTGGCGATCGTGGGTGAATCGGGCTGCGGCAAGACCACGCTCGGCCGGCTGATGCTGAAGCTGGTCGAGCCAACGACCGGATCGATCACCTTCGATGGGTCGGCGCTGGGCGGGCTCAAGGGTCCGGCGCTGGGCGCCTTCCGCCGCCAGGCGCAGCTTGTGTTCCAGAATCCGTTCGATGCGCTCAATCCGCGCTTCACCATCTACCGCGCCGTCGCCGAGCCGCTGGTCAATGCCGGCATCCCGGAGGCCGAGCACGCCGACCGCATCGCAGCCGCCTTCCGCCGCGTCCACCTGCCCGACCTCGACCGCTATCTCGACAAATATCCACATCAGCTGAGCGGCGGGCAGCTGCAGCGCGTCGTGCTGGCGCGCGCGCTGGTGCTGGCGCCGCGCTTCCTGGTCGCCGACGAGCCGGTGTCGATGCTCGATGTCAGCGTGCGCGCCGGCATCCTCGCCCTGATGCGCGAGGTGCGCGACGCCATGGGGCTCACCGCCATCTACATCTCGCACGACCTCGCGCTGGTGCGGTACCTGTGCGATCGCACCCTGGTGATGTATCTCGGCACCATCGTCGAGGACGGCCCGACCGGGGAGATCGTGCGCCGGCCGCGCCATCCCTACACCCAGGCGCTGGTCGCCGCCGTGCCGGTGCCCGATCCCGACCAGTCGCGCGCCCCGCTGCCGATCAAGGGCAACGTCCCCGATGCCCGCGAGCCGCCGTCGGGCTGCCGCTTCCGCGACCGCTGCCCGCACGCCTTCGCCCGCTGCACCGACGAGCCGCCGCCGCTCCGCGCCCTTGCCGATGGTCATCGGGTGGCGTGCCATCTGGAGATCAACTGAGTCATCGCTGGGACCGCGCCAATCCAGTGGCGCTCTTCTTGCCGATCACACATCCTATGAGCGCCACTGGAGTGGCGCGGTCCCA
>Ga0310811_10006765_pt1 | contig 14671 bp, 10 predicted proteins | sample YCmetagenome_FD_207642 | JGI IMG/M metagenome (GOLD analysis project Ga0310811, IMG submission 207642) | Soil microbial communities from experimental microcosm in Duke University, North Carolina, United States - YC | ecosystem: Engineered > Artificial ecosystem > Soil microcosm > Unclassified ...
GCCGGCATCTGCGTGCCGGCAATTCCGGTCAGAATGTTGCGCAGGATGTCGGCATCGGAGGAGCCCGACTTCCAGCGGCCGGTGGTCAGATCGGGACCGCGCCCGCCCTTGGCTTCGGACCCGTGACACGCCGAGCAGTTTTTCTGAAATAGCTTGTGACCCATCTCGAGGCGTGCAGGATTCTGCGCTTGGGTCGGTGCCAGGAGCAGCATCGCGGAAAGCAGTGTGAAGAATGCGGGACGTATCATGCCGGTAAACATGATACTTGAAGCGGGCTACCGGCCAAAGTCGATGTAACCGCGCCGGGGATCGGTGCTCAAAAGCTTTACGGGAAAGCGGTCGCCCACATCCGCGCCTTGCGCGCCGCGAGCAAGCATGCCCTCTGCCGGTGGATTGAGGATGCGGACGAAGGTTCCGTTCGGCGTCACGCCTGTAACCACTGCGTCAAAGGTGCTCCCAATGCGGTTCGCCAGCGCGACCGCCGCCATCCGCTTGTGCATAACGCGCTCCACGGCGCGGGCCGCATCTTCTTTGAGCGTGCAGTTGCGCGCAATGGAGTCGAGCCCATCGTCAGTATAGGGAGCCGGCCGCTTTCCCAATACCGCCTTGATCAGCCTCTGCGTCACCAGGTCGGCGAAACGCCGGTTGGGTGCGGTCGAGTGTGTGTAGTCGTGCACCGCCAGCCCGAAGTGACCCTCTCCCGTTTCGCCCGCGCGGACCAGCACATATTCGCCGGGACCCATGAGTTTGATTACCGAGAGCGAGAGGTCGGAATAGTGAACGGGATCGGCGGCTTTTTGCTTGGCCAGAAAGACATTCAGGGCGCGTGCGTCGGGCTCGGCCGGCAGAGTCTCACCGCAGCGCTTGGCAAGATCGACGATGCGCGGCCAGCGTTCGGGTGTCTTCACCACGCGACGGATTGCGGAGACACCCGCGCTCTGGAGCGTGCGCGCCATCACCTCGTTGGCCGCGATCATGAAGTCTTCAATCAATTCGCCCGCGCGATTCTTTTGCCGGGCGACGATGCCTTGCACCTGGCCATCGGTAATAATCGCCTCAGGCTCGACGCGATCGAAGTTGAGCGCGCCCAGACGGTCGCGCGCCTGCCGGAGCGCTTGCGCAGCCTCGTCCTGGAGCTTCAACTGCGCGGCCAGATCCGCTGACGCCGCAACTTTTGCGGGCGCGGGACTCTTGCCTTCGAGCCATGGACCCACGCCGTTATATGTCAATTGCGCGCGGTTGCGCACTTGGGCCCGGTAAATGCTGGTTAGGGAGATAGACCCATCCGCTGCGACCACCATGTCGGCAATCATCGCCGGCCGGTCCTCGTTTTCATTGAGCGAAGTCAGATCGGTCGAGAGCCGCTCCGGCAACATGGAAAATGTCCGGATCCCGGTGTACACCGAAGTCGTCTCCGAGGCGGCGTGCTGATCGATCGGTGAGCCGATCGGAACGTCGCCATTCACGTCGGCAACTCCAACGATGATGCGGATACCGTTTGCCGTGCGCTCTGCCACTTCAATCTGATCGAAATCGCGCGACGTGTCGTTGTCGATCGAAGACCACAGCAAGCTCCGCAGATCGCGCAGGTCTCCGTTAGCCTGGGGTTTTGCAGCGGCCAGCGCGGCCACCTGCCGGTCGACTTCCGGCGGAAAATCGGGATTGAAACCGTGGTCCACCATTTCCTGGTGGGCGGCGAGGGCGAGGTCAAAATCGGCGTGGGGCATTGGACTTATGATAGTAACGAACTATGGGCAATAGATTGTTCGACAAAATTACCGGCATAAACCGGCGCGATCTCTTCCGCAATGGAGGAGCGCTGGCAGCGTTGGGAGCCATACGCGGTAGCGCGGCGCCCGCCGCGGCGGCCACGCTCGATATCGGCAAGAACATTTATCAATCCATCGGAGTTCGGCCGGTCATCAATTGCAAGGGCACTTTCACGATCATCAGCGGCTCGCAAACGCTGCCCGACGTGAAGCGCGCCATGGACGAAGCTTCGCGCCACTACGTCAACCTCGACGAGCTCATGGAGGGCGTCGGCAAACGTCTGGCGGAACTGACCGGCGCCGAATGGGGGATCGTGACGGCTGGTTGCGCCGCGGCCATCACACACGTCACAGCGGCGTGCATTGCCGGCAGCGATCCCGAGAAGATGCAGCGGCTCCCGAACCTTCACGGGTTGAAGAGCGAGGTCATCATTCCGCAATATTCCCGCAATGAGTACGATCATGCCGTCCGCATGTTGGGCGTCAAGGTCATCGAGCCGCGCGACCGGACGGAATATGAAGCCGCATTCAGCGAACGCACCGCCATGGTGTACATCCTGGCGGGCCGCGGCGACGACGGACCGCTGGGCACGCAAGTGGCGGCTTCGATTGCGCGCCAGAAAGGCGTGCCCCTCATGGTGGATGCGGCGGCCGAGGTCCTCACCATGCCTAGCGTGCACCTGGCGCGGGGCGCAACCGTGGTCGGCTATAGCGGCGGCAAATGCATTCGCGGGCCACAATGCGCCGGGCTGGCGCTGGGCGACAAGAGTCTGTTACAGGCCGCCTGGTTGAACAGCGCGCCGCATCACGCCTTCGGCAGATCGCTAAAGGTCGGCAAAGAAGAGATCATGGGTATGCTGGCCGCCGTCGAGGCGTGGACCAAGCGCGATCACAAGGCGGAGTATGCGCAGTGGGAAGCGTGGCTGGATCACATTTCCAAACGCGTGACCCAGGTTGCCGGCGTGACGACCGAGGTGAAGCAGCCGGAAGGGCTCTCCAACCACGCGCCGCATCTGGAGATTCACTGGGACGCCGCGCGCCTGGGGATCACCGGGCAAGAGGTCAGCAAGTATGTGTTCGACACCGATCCTCGTATTGTGCTGGCAGGCGCCCGGGGCGCGCGGCCGCAAAGAATGGAGAGCATGGTTTCGATCATGCCGTACATGATGATGCCGGGCGACGAAAACATCGCGGCGGAGCGGTTGTACGCCGTGCTATCGAAGCCTCCCAAGATCGAAGCACCAGCAGTGCCATCGGGCGAGCCCGTCAGCGTGGCCGGTGAGTGGGAAGTGCAATTGCAATTCCAGCGCGGCTCCGCGCGGCACACGATTTTTCTCGAGCAGAAAGGCGCGGACTTGGTGGGCTTGCACCGCGGCGAAATGCTCTCCGGTGACCTTCATGGATCAGTTACGGCAAACGAAGTCCATTTCCGCAGCTCTCACAGGTACGAGGGCAAGCGGCTGACTTACGATTTCTCCGGCAAGGTGGACGGCGATACCATGGAGGGCCGCGTCAATCTCGACGAGTACGGCGAGGCCCGCTGGGCAGCGACGCGCCATAAGTACGCATAGAGCGCGCGCCAGGCACGAATTTTACGCATCAGAATGTCGCGCTCTGATCTTTCGTTGAGTGAAGCGCGCCGCATCGCCCTCGCGGCGCAGGGTTTCGATCGCGCGCGTCCCCGCCGCGTCACCGCTAACCATCTCCGCCGGGTCATCCGCCAACTTGGCCTGCTGCAAATCGACTACGTCAATGTCCTGGTGCCGGCGCACTACCAGGTCCCATTCTCCCGCCTGGGCCCTTATCCGCGCACGCAGTTCGATAAAGTAGTCTACGGAAGCGGCGAGTTCACGGAGCAATGGGCGCACGAAGCCTCCATCCTGCCCGTCGAAACCTGGCCTCTGCTGCGGCACCGCATGGAAACGCACCGCGTGCGTCCCTGGGGTTTCGAAAAGATCATGGCGCAGATTCCGGATTACGTCGAATCTGTTCTGGACCAAGTGCGCACGAAGGGGCCCCTGGCCGCGGACGATCTGGCCGATCCCGATGGCTTGCCGCGCCGCATCCGGGGCGACGCATGGGTGGGAACGATTCCACGAGCCGTACTCGAAGCCCACTTGGGGCGCGGCAAGCTGGCCGTGGCCCAGCGCCGCCCCAACTTCTCTCGCGTGTTCGATTTGGCGGAGCGTCTCATTCCCGCGCAGCATCACCAGCGCAAGACAGAACGTGAAGACGCGCAGCGTGAATTGCTGGGGCAGGCGGCGCGCGCACACGGTGTGGGGACAGCAGCCGATCTCGCTGACTATTACCGCATGCCGATTCGCGAGGCGCGCCCGCTCTTAGCGGAGTTGGTAGCCGCCGGCGAACTGCGCCAGGTGCGCGTCGAAGGCTGGCGCGAACCGGCTTATCTCCATCGGGACGCCGCAACGCCCGGCCGCATCGACGCCGCCGCCCTGCTGTCGCCGTTCGATCCGGTCATCTGGTACCGCGATCGCGCCGCGCGCCTGTTCGGCTTCGAATACCGCGTCGAAATCTACGTGCCTCAGGAAAAGCGACGCTGGGGATACTATGTCTTGCCATTCCTGCTGGGCGAGCGGCTCGTGGCTCGGGTCGATCTCAAGGCGGATCGCGGCGCGCGGCGTCTGCTGGTGCTCGCGGCACATCTCGAGGCGCATGCCAAACCCGGCCAGGTTGCGGAAGCACTGGCGCGCGAGCTGCGCACGATGGCGGGCTGGCTGGGGCTCGATGCGGTGAAGGTCGCATGCCGCGGCGGGCTGGCAAAAGCACTCGCGGCCGCGGTGAGCTCGCCGGAATAGCTTACGCTGTTTCTTCTTCCTCTTGCGACAGGCAACGCCCGGTCGCCTGCTCGATTTGCTCGATGACCGGCGCGAATTTTTCGTCGAATTGAGACGCCGAGAGACGATCGCCTGCGTCGGGGACCGAAAGGTCTAGTGCGATCCCGGAACCACATTCGTGCCCACCGCCCTGCTCTTTGGCCAGCACGATCACACGCGTCGCCAGGTGCACGGCCTCGGCAATGTTGTGCGTCACAAACAACACCGTCGTACCGGTTTCTCGCCACACTTGCCGGATGAGCCTCTGCATGCCCGCGCGCGTCCCCGGGTCGAGCGCGCTGAACGCTTCGTCCATCAGCAGGATTTTGGGCCGCATGACCAGGGCCTGCGCGATCGCTACGCGCTGCTGCATGCCGCCGGAAAGCTGGTCCGGATATTTGCCGGCGTCGGATTCGTGCAGCCCCATTCGGCGGAGCTGGCGCACGGCCTCCGCGCGAAACTCTTTGCGGCGGCCGTAGAAGCGCGGTGTGAGGCGCGTCAGTAGGTTGAAGTGCTCGACCTCCGGCCCGAACGTGATGTTCTCGATCACCGTCTTGTCGGGAAACAGCGAGTACTTTTGCGGGACGTAGCCGCGGTCGCGATCCGGCCGCGTGATTTCGCAGCCATCCACCAGCACGCGTCCGCTGGTGGGAAGCTCCGCGCCAAGAATCAACCGCAGCAATGTCGATTTGCCGCAACCCGTCTGTCCGACTACCGAGATAAATTCACCTGGGCGAATCGTCAGATCGATCCCGTCCAGCACCTTCTTTCGCGCGCCGTCTTTAAGCGCGTAATTGACGTGAATATTCTCCAGGCGGATCAGCGGAGCGGCCGCCGGTTCAACGTCGAGGAGCGCTTGCGCGCCGTTGGTCAGGCTTCCCGGAACCATGGATGTAGTTTCTTGTTAAGGAGTCGCATCGTGAGATCCACGAGGAACAGCAACAATGCAACCCAGAGAACGTAGGGAATGATGATGTTCATTCCCATGTGACGGCGGAGCAGAGCGATGCGATACGCCAGGCCGTCGGTCGAGGCAATCATTTCGCCGGCAAACAAAAACAGCATGAGCGGCTTCAGGTTCAAGCGGATGCTGTTCAGCACGCGCGGCCAGAGCTGTTTGAGCACCACGCGGTAAGCAACATCGAAATCGCTCGCGCCCAGGGTGAAGCCTTTCACCAGCTGCTCCGGCGGCACGCTCCTGGTGAGATTGAACGTGTCCAGAATGATCGTGGGCGTCACGCCGATCACGATGAGCATGACCTTCGAAAGTTCATCAATGCCGAAGGCGATAAACAGAATCGGCAGCACCGAGAGTGCGATGATTTTGTCGAAAAACAAAATGAACCGCAGAAAAAACACGCCGAAGTATGGGAAGACGCCCATATGCAGACCCAGCAGCACCGCTGGGAATAACAACGCCAGGCCCCAGAAGAAACGCCGCGCACTGGCTATCGTATCTTTCCAGAGCATGCCGTTGCGGAAACGCTGGAGCGCCGACTGGCTGGCGGCGTCGGCGGATGGTTCTTCATCGGCATCCGGGCTCATTGACGCCTGATAAATACCCGCGGCGAGCTGGGCCAGCGTGGGCACCACGCGGTCATCCGGATTTTCCTTGTGCCGCCGTTGCGCGGTGTAAAAATACAGGCCGATCCCAACGGCAAACAGCAGCCAGGACAGTGCCCAGCAGGTCGCGCGGTTCGGTTTGACGTTGATGCTTAAGAGGCTCATGACGTCAGAGCTTCCCTTCGCTGGCGAGTTGCATGTACGCCGTTTCGAAGCGCAGCCGCACCCGGTCCGGCTTGCCCTTGACCGTGCCGTCGGGGTAGCGGATGGCAACATCTTCGACGGACTTGGTGCTCTCACCCAGCAGCCCGTGGCTGAAGCAAAATTGTTGCACCAGACTCATCTTCTGCTTCATGTCCGGTGACGTCGCGAGTTGCAGCGCCGCTTGCGGCGTGTAGAGCATGTGCGTGGTGCTGAGCTGTTCTTTGTAGGATGCCAGCGAATCCTGCGACCCTTCCGCGATCCCGGCCAGCACTTTGTCGGTCGCGGGACCTTTGGCCGACATCTGTGCCATCGTCTCGTACCACGCGCCAGCCAGCGCTTTGGCCAGCTTTTGCCCGGAGCCGTCCTTGCGGTTCAGCACCTCGGTCCGCACCACCGTCAGATCCAGAATCTCGCCCGGAATTTGCGATGAATTAAAAATGTTGGTCACCCCCGGCTGTTTTGAGATTTGCGAGACCAGCGGCTTCCACGTCACCACGGCTTCGTGCGAAGTATCGCTCATGAACGCCGCCGCAATATCGGAGTCGGACGTGTTCACCAAACGCACGCGCTTGATCTGCGATTCCAATCCGTTCATGGCCATGGCCCGCTCGAACAAGTACTGCGACACGGTCTTTTCGACCAAAAGCAGTTTTTTGCCCGGCAGATTTTTCAACGTCACGCCGTTGCGCGTGAGCACGGCGTCGTTGCCGTTCGAATAATCGCCCACCAGAATCGCGGTCGTATCCACGCCGGAGGCCGCGGGCATGTCGCAGGCGTCAATATTCTTGGCGACGAAGGCTTCGAGCGACGGCGCATAATCGAAGCGCTGTACCTTGATCGAGATCCCGTATTTGTCCGCCCACTTTTTCATGATGCCGGACTTAGCCATGTAGTAATACGGGTTCCAGCCCACGTAGACCGACCAACCCACCGTGAACGCGGGCTTCTCGGCTGCGAGCGGCATCGTCGCCGCCGCGAGTACTCCCAACACGACGGAGCCGGCCCAATTGCGTCTCGACATCATCTGCATTCCGCCTGGTCCCACATACAGCGAAGTTGCTCTTCCTGTGTCTTCTTCTCCAGCGCCTCGAGCACCTTCCACGCCGCATCATCTGTGGGATAAATCGTAAAATCGCGCAGCGCCATTCTTGTCGGGCTGGACCGCATTCCGCGCAGCGCTTCATGCAACTCCAACAGGTGGCCTCGCGCCAGCTCGAGCGAATGCTCCTCAGGCTGATACATCGAGCCGATCGGATAATCCAAATACGGCGTGCGCGATTGTTCGATGTGGTAGCCCAGGATATGCGTGATCACTTTACCGCTCGTGAACGCAACCAGCCGCTCGATACTGCGGGTGAATGCCGCGAAATCCGGAATATAGAGACGCCCCGGATACAGGCTGTCACCCGTGAGCAGGACGCCCGTCTGCCTGTCGTAGAGGGCAACGCCGAGCTTGTCGTGACCGGGAATCGGAATCACATCGATGACGCGGCCGCCCAGATCGATCGCGCCGATGTCGCCCGGCCAGTTCTTGATCCCGAAAAATTGCTGCGTTCCGGCAACCGTCAGCGGCACCATTGTCGTGCCTGCAAGTGTCGTGCCCGCAAGCGAGGCAAACCCCGCGTCACCTGCCCGGTGATCGTCGTGTGAATGCGAATGCGCTACCACCAGCGGAATCGATTCCCGGTGGTTGCGCCGCAGCCATTTTCCGATCACGGCGCTCACGGCGCGTGCGGCGTCGTTATTTCCGGAGCCGGTGTCCTCGAGCAGGGTTTTGTCTGTTCCAAAAAGCAGGTACAGGAATGGCTTCTCGAAGTGCATGCATCCGGATTCGCGCAGAATGTAGAAATCGGGATTGTATTCGTGAACCTGCCAATCCGGAACTTCCATGCACTTCGGGCCGCCGGTGGTCCAGTTCCTGGGCAGCGTCCCGGGACGAACCGCCGCATGGCCCACGTCGACTGCTGGCGGGGCACTCGCTCCTATGAACAGCATTGCGAGCGAGAAGATGGCATTGCGCCGGCGGTGTCGACCCGTGGAGAGATAGAACGGGAGTGGAATTGTGATTCGCATCGTCCAGACTGGTGGCTTCACTCCGGCGATCCTGGCCGGAAAACGGAATGCAGTCGGGCGGCGTGGCCCGAAGGTTGTGAGTAGTATAGCTCACGCGTTACCTGAAAAATCGCGGTTTGCGCATAAACCTTTTCAATCGTGCGCATAAAAACTTTTTTGCTGGAGAACTCATGAAAACACGGGGTTTTGGAATTAGGTTTCCCGGCCTGCTCTCGGCTAGAATGGGTGACTCAATCCACATGGCTTTTTATCACCGACACGCTCCCAACCACCGCGAGCATAAGCGCGCACTGCCGGATTTCACCGGTCTGCAAGGCATGAAAGCGCTCCAGGAAGAAGCCGCGCTTCCCTCCACGCAATGGAAAGAGGAGGTCCGGCGCGGCAAAGAGTTTGGTCTCGAGTGCGTCGATTCCATCCAGGACAAATCCGAGATCAGCTGCTTTCAGCGCGGCGAACTACCGCACTGGTCCGGCATTAACACGTTTTTGAAAACTCCGTACCTGGAAGACGTTCGCAAAGTGGGCGAATATGACGTCGCTTTCGTGGGCGTGCCGTTTGATATTGCGACCACCTATCGGGCAGGTACGCGCTTCGGCCCGCAGGGGATTCGCCGCATCTCTTCGCTCTACACTACGTACAATTTCGAGCTGGGCGTCGATCTGCGCGAATCGCTGAAAATGTGTGACGTGGGCGACGTCTTTTGCCCGGCCAACATCACCAAGAGCCACGACCAGATCTCGAAGGCCGTCGCCCATGTCCTTTCCCAAGGCACTCTGCCCATGATCATGGGCGGCGACCATTCCATCGGGTATCCGTGCGTGCGCGGCGTAGCGCAATGCATCGAAGGCAAAGTGGGCATCATTCATCTCGACCGGCACATCGATACGCAGGAAAAAGACATGGACGAGATCATGCATACCTGCCCGTGGTTCCACGCGACCAATATTCCGAATTGCCCGCCGACAAATCTCGTTCAAGTGGGGATCGGCGGGTGGCAGGTGCCGCGCCCCGGTGTCACACAGGGCCGCAAGCGCGGCTCGACCGTGCTGACCATTCACGACATCGAGCGCATCGGCATCGCGAAGACCATCGAAATTGCGCTCGAAGTCGCGTGGAAAGGCGCGAGCGCAGTTTATCTCTCCTTCGATATCGATTCCGTCGACGCCGGCTTCGTGCCCGGCACGGGTTGGCCTGAGCCCGGCGGTTTTCTGCCGCGCGAGGCGCTGGCCATTCTGCACGGCGTCGCGAAGGAAGGAATCGTCGCCATGGAAGCGGTGGAAGTCGCCCCGCCCTACGACATCTCCGATATCACGGCGCTGCTGGCCGTACGCGCCATGGTGGACGTGCTGGCCACCATGGTGAAGCATGACCGCGTCGGCGGCCGGCTCAAAGCCGCGTGAACGGCCGCGCGTGACCCCGCCCGCATTCGTACTCGCGAGCGATCTTCTCCCAAATCAACCTGACTGGAATCGCGCGCTGGCACAGGCGGAAGCCCTTGTAGAACCAGTCGCGCGCATTCTGGGATTCGCACCTCAGGTTCGCCTGGCGTCGATGGCGGCACATCCGGGCGAAGATGCCGGCGAGTACGGGCTAGATCGCGTCCTGGACGGCGAGGCCGCCGGCGGAACACGCGAAATCTTCGTTCTACCGGCGTCGCTGGATTGGAACCTGTGGCAGCGCGAGGCATTCGGGCGGACGCTCGCGGAATTCCGGCGGCGTCATGGCAATACGGCCGTCTTTCACGACGATGTTGACCCGTGCCATCCGCTCGTGGTCGAGTGCTTCGCCGACATGTTTGCGCGCGCTCTTGCTGACCATCAAGTTCCGCCCCAGCGCCTGGGCCTGCTGCTCTTGGCCAGCGGTCACGGCGACAGCGGAAGCCGCTCGCAATCCTACCGGCTCATGCGTCTGCTGTGGGAGCGATTGAGCCTGGCCCGCGCGGATGTGGCCTTCTTGAGGCACGCGCAAGAATTTCTGGGTACAGCGCTCGACCGCGCGGCGCGCGAACCGCTCGATTGGGTGCTAGTGCCGCAAATCCAATGGCACACCGAGCATTTCGATTACGCCCGCACCATCCTGGAAAATTTCCAGTGTACGCACCCCGAGGCCTCTACGTGGCCACTGGCCTCGCCCTGCGATCACCCTTCGCTCCATGCATGGCTCGCGCAGCGTATGACACGCCTCTGGCAGGAAAGACGGTCGTGCGCGGCCGTGCGTACGCCGTCGCGAAAATCGGAAAGTGCGGACTGCGCATCGGCGATCTGGTCGGGCGAGCAATGGGAAGCAGTGAACAACCAGCCGCCGCGTACGGGATTCATCGCTCGCGCGCGCAATCGCGATGCGCTGGCTGCGGTGCTGGCCGGCGTACTGCCCCAGTCTGACAATTACGTCGTCAAAGTCACCTGGCACGGTTACGCACCCGGCACGTACACCGATCCCGCGGCGCTCGACTTGCTGCTGAGCGCGCTACCCGGCCGCGCCATCATCCTCGAAGGCCACACCAGCAGCCGCAACCTGGGCGGTGCCGATTTTGACTGGGAGACTGAAGCGCAGCACCATCGCGCGTGGATCCGGCAGCAGGATATGGAATACCTGCGGCGCACCGGTCTCGCCGAAGTGCTGGAGCGCCATCGCGCGCAATACCTGAATGTCACTGAGGCATGGTGGGACGGCGCGTGCACTCCGGCGAACGAAGTGGAAGCGCTGCTCGCCGATCGCGCCGTTTCGCTGCGTCATCCCGAGCTAGCCCAGTTCGTCCCTGGGGCTTTGCTCACACTGCGCGGCGCGCCATTCCTGAGCTGCGCGCGGTTCAAGGGACCCACGCGCCTGGGCATCTCGAACCTGTTCGGCTTGATTCCCATGCCGCTGCGCAGTGCCTGGCACGGCGCCAACATCACCGATTTTGCCAGCGTCTGCTGCGACATCGCCAAGCTCTATGCCTGCCTGTTTCCTATGTTCGGACTGGTCGAAGCGTTTTACTCCGCCGTACGATGGGACCGGAAGGGCATCTACCGCAGCCGCTGGGGCAATTACGACCTCGTACTCTCCGATGGCATCATGACGCTCAGCGAAGGCTTGCCCGGCGCCGACATTCTCGCGAGCCGCCTGCAAGGCCAGGACGTTTCGCGCAGCGCTTTCTTCGACGTCGTGAAGCACGAACTCGGCTGGCCGGAGTCCGCCGCCACGCAATGGCTTCCGATAGACGTGCAAACCACGCTGTCTTGATGCGAGCCAGCCGTTCCCGCCTCTCCATTAACGATAAATAATGGCCGCCTCTGCACCGACGCCCGCTAGCCGTGCGTCTTTCAGCAGCAGGAGGAACGGCAGATGCGAAGTCTTTTGATGAAAAGTATGGTTGGTAGCAGCCTGCTGCTGATGGCGCTAACCGTACACGCCCAGGACCGAGACCGTTATCGCGATGATGACCGGTATGCCGATGGCGACGATCGCCAGTATCGTCGTGAGGAACCTTACCGGTATCCCGATCATGATGATCGCGGCTATCGTCGTGAAGAACCATACAACCGGGGCGGGGGTTCGCTGATCGAGCGGGTTCAATCCGACCTGCGTTACGCCGATTCCGACGCGTATTCGCGTGGAGAACGAAAGCGGATCGACAACGCTAGAAAAGAGCTGTATGAATTCCAGAGGGCCTGGAGCGCCGGGCGGTTCGACCGTCACGAACTGGACGACAGCATCGCCGCCATCAGGGGCGGTTACCCCCGGTATTGAGCGCCCATGGCGATCTAGAGCTAGAATTCGTACCGCAGCGCGAACTGCATCACTCTAGCCGGCATGACTCCCTGAAACTCGCCGAAAGTCAGCGGCGAGATCAGTGACAGGCTCGGGTTCGTGAAATTCACGTTGTTGAAGGCATTGAAAGCTTCCGCCCGGAATTGCAACCGTTGGTTCTCCCAGGGCAGCTTGAATGACTTCGCTAGCGTCAGGTCCGTGTTGAAAAATGGCGCCAGCCGAACCGGCGCGCGCGTGCCGCTATGGCCTGGAAACTCATCCGCGAATGAATTGGAGGCCGAGGTGTTGCCGAATATGCTGGGAATGCCGTTCTGGTCAATCTGCACGCCAGTGTGCACCGGCTGCGTCATGACGGTCAGTGAATTGAGCCAGTAATTGGCGTTATAGGCGAGGTCGCCGGCGACCGTCGACGGCAATCCCGAGCGGTAGCGGATGACGCCCGAAACCTGCCAGCCTCCGATGATCTGATCCACCCAGCCGGACGCGCTGTGGAACAACATCTTGTTTTTGCCGACGGGAAGCTCGTACAGAAAATTGCCGCTGATGTTGTGCCGCATATCGAAATCGGAGGATCCGCGAAATTCCTTGGTATTGAAAATGTTCTGAATGGCCGCGCCTTGCGGTCCGGCGCCGGATTCCGCTGCCGACCCCAAATCGATGGCATGCGACCAAGCATAGTTGAAGTCGAACGAAAATCCCTGGCTGAAGGAGCGCCGCAACGTGATGGTGAGGCTGTGGTAGGCTCCGGTGCCGGCGTTCATCCACGTTGGCATCGAACTGCCTTGCAGCGGAAAAAACGTGTAGCAGCCGGATTTGGACAGGCATTTGCCGTTGACGTAAGAGCTGGTGGTATTGCGGTCCACGGCGTGGAGGCAATCGAGGAAGCTCCCTCCGTAATCGTTGTACACGCAGTTGAAGTAGTTCGCCGAAGCGCTGCCAGGGAAATCAACGTTGGCCAGGCCGGGCCAGATATTCTCCACGAAGGGTAGGTTCGGGATGAGGCCTGGGTTCTTCTGCACCATCGTCGGCGTGATGCCGGAGTCAAACAGCTTGCGGACGGTGTTGGCATTCTGCTCCCAGGTGATCCCCGATTTCGGATCCTTGAAATACTCGAGCGGCGTGTAGACGTCGCCTTCCATCAGAAGCCGGTGGGCGAGCCGCCCTGTATATCCCACCTCGATCGTCATCTTGCCCGGTATTTCGCGCGCAAAGCTCGCATTGAGCAGATAAGAATACGGCGGCCTCAGTTTTGGCGAGATCCCCTCGAAAGCGCCCGAAATGGCAGCGATATTGGGCGGCGTGAATGGAAAAGTCTCCGGTGCGTTCGGCGGCACGCCGGGCGCGCTGCCGTTGAACCGCGGGCTGGTGGAGAAGCTGTAAGAATCCGGGAAATTCGACTGCGTGGCCAAGCCGATCGAGCCGTACTGGTCGTATTGCGTGATCAGGTCGCTACCGAACCGGTCATAGGCCATACCGGCGCCGGCGCGGAACACGCCGCTTTTGCCAAATATTTTGCCGATCACACCACTGTGGTCTGCGGGAGCGTAAGCCAGACCCAGGCGCGGTGCAAAGGCCATGTTGTACGGAGTCCACCATGTCGGCTTGCCGTTCGCCGGGCCGTTCAAGCCCCACTGCAGAAGAGCGTTCGGCATGGCGTTCTGCGGCACGCCCTGCGATTGCAGATAATCCCGCTGCGCGAAATACGAATTGAGAGGATAAGTGGAGGTCACCTGAATGCCGTGAGACTCGTACGGAGGCCGGAAGTTTTCATAGCGCACGCCGAAATTCAGCGTGAGCGCCCGGTTCACGCGATAGGTGTCGCCAACGTAAGCCGCGTAATCGCGCTCCACGAAAGTGCGCAGTTGCAGCGTCCCCTGCGGCAGCGGGCTGCCGGTTTTGTCGAAGAAGTCGGTGTGGAAATTGTCGTTGACCATGCCCAGAATCGCGCCCATGCCGTTAGCCACTGAGGTGGGGTCGGCAAGCAGGGCATTCACATTGCCGGAGCGCTGCTGGACGTAAGCTATGACCGAGTTATCGATGTCCGCGCCCAGCCCGATCAGTTCCGTGGCACCGTATCCGTACCGCGCGAATGAGTTGGCATCCGAAGCCATGTTGTTGTGAATGAAGCGCAGGTTCACGCCGGTGGTGAGAGTATGCTTGCCCTTGATCCACGTCAGATCCTCGGTAGGGTTCAACGTCGGCAAGCGCTGGCCCATGGGACGCGCGTACGGGTTCTGCAACGGATCTAGCGCCGTCTGAAACAAAGCGGGTCCAGTGACGCCCGAAAACGACTGGCCAAATCGCGTGTATCCGAAATTGAAAACGTTGATCAGGTTCGGTTTCAGGATCGCCGTGTACTGTGCGGAAACGCCCTTGCTGTTGTCTCGCAGGGTTGAGGCGGGCTGCTGTCCGGGAAACTGCGCCAGAATCTGATCGTCGGTATTATCGGCGAGCGTGCCCCGGATGCTCATAGTG
>Ga0310811_10006766_pt1 | contig 14670 bp, 11 predicted proteins | sample YCmetagenome_FD_207642 | JGI IMG/M metagenome (GOLD analysis project Ga0310811, IMG submission 207642) | Soil microbial communities from experimental microcosm in Duke University, North Carolina, United States - YC | ecosystem: Engineered > Artificial ecosystem > Soil microcosm > Unclassified ...
TCTTCGCCGACGGGCGCTTCGTGGCTCGCGAGTGGGCGCGCGAGCGCGGCCTGCGCAGCCTGTTCTCGATGCCGGTGCTCGATCAGGACCGGCTGCTGGGCGTCATCGTGCTGATCCGCGATCATCCCTTCCGCTTCGAGCCCGACGACGAGGACCTGCTGCAGTCCTTCTCGGCCCAGGCCGCTGCCGCCGTGCGCAACGCCCGGCTCTACGAGGAGGCCCGCGCCTACGCCGAGCGGCTGCGGGCGCTGGAGGAGATCAACCGGCTCGTCTCCTCCTCGCTGAACGTCGAGGAAGTGCTCCAGAACCTCGCCCGCGCCATCGCCAAGTTCTTCGACGCGCCCTACGTGAGTTTGTGGGCCTACGACCAGTCGGCCCAGCGCCTGCATCGCGCGCTGACGTTCGGCGCGCCGGAGCTGGCCGAGACCTTGCGCGACGAGCTGGCGGTGGGCGAGGGGGCGGTGGGCTGGGTGGTGCAGCATCGCGAGCCCATCCTGTGGACGGAGACCGCGAACGATCCCCGCATCATCGACTCGCCGCAGATGCACCAGCACGGCCTGCACTGGATGACCGCCTATCCGATCACGATCGGCGAGCGCCTGCTGGGCGCCTTCGCCGTGCACCGCCCCTCGACGTGGCCGATGACGCCGGAGACCGCGACCGTCCTGGGCTCGCTGGCCGCCCAGGCCGCCATCGCGCTCGAGAACGCGCGGCTGTACTCCGAGACGAGCCGGCGCCTGACCGAGACCCGGGCGCTGCTGGAGGTGGCCGAGATCCTCTCGACCACGCTCGACTCGCGGCGCATCCTCAAGCGCGTGACCTTGAAGGCGGCCCAGGTCTGTCGCGTCGATCGCTGCACGCTCGAGCTGTGGGACGGCGATCGCGTGATCCCGCTCATGTCGCAGTTCGCGGACGGACGGCGCACCCCGCACCTGTGGGCGCAGTTCCAGATGGTCGAGACCGGACCGCCCGAGGACATCCCGGCCAACGTCCGGGTGATCGAGACCCGCCAGCCGCTGGTGATCGACGACTGCGCGGCGTCGCCGCTCATCCCCTCGCGCTGGGTCGAGGCCTTCGGGCTGCGGGCCTGCGTGATCGTGCCGATGCTGCGCCAGGATCGCGTGATCGGCGTGATGACGCTCGACTACTGCGACCGCCCCGGCCGCATCCAGGACTGGCAGCGCGACCTCGGCCTGACCATCGCCAACCAGATCGCGCTGGCCCTGGAGAATTCGCAACTCTACGCCGAGGCCCAGGAGCGCCTGCGCGAGACGCGCACCCTGCTGGCCGTCGGTCAGGGGCTCTCGCAGCAGGGCCCGACCGACATCGTCCTGCGCGGCGTGGCCGCCGAGGTGGGCCGCGCCTTCGGCGCCGACATGGTCGGCGTCTATCTGGCCGACGAGCGCCGCACCGCGCTGCTGCCGGTCGCCGGCTACCACGTGCCCAAGGATCTGCTGGAGTTCTTCGTCCAGCGTCCGCTGCTCCTCGATCGCTCACCGGCGCTGACGGTGGCGTTCCGCGACGCCAAGCCGGTGGCGAGCGCCGACGTGCATCACGACCCCGGCTACGACACCGAGTGGACGCAGGCCCTGCCGCCGTACTCGCTGCTGTTCGCGCCGACCCTCGCCCACGGCCAGCCCGTGGGCGGCCTGTTCCTGGTGTGGTGGCGCACGGGCCGGAGCTTTCCGCCCGCCGAGATCCGCCTGCTCGACGGCATCGCGGCCCAGGTCGGCCTGGCGATGGAGAACGTCGAGCTGGCGCGGCAGACGCAGATCAAGCTCTCCGAGACGGAGACCCTGCTGTCGGTGAGTCGGGCGGTGTCGTCCACGCTCGACGTGCAGAGCCTGGTGCGGCTGTTCCTGCGCCAGGTGGCGAGCACCTTCGGGGCCGACACGGTCGGGCTCTGGATGGTCGACGAGACCGGCCAGTGGCTGACGCCGTTCGCCGGCTATCGGGTGCCCACCACGCAGCTCACCGCGCTGCGCGACGTGCGTCTGTCACTCGTCGATCACGCGATCTACGCGGAGGCCGCCCGGACCCGCCGCCCCGTCTTCTCGGCGGATGCCGCCAACGACCCGCGCATGCCGCCGATCATCCGCGAGCAGGCGCCCCACAAGAGCCATCTGTTCGTGCCGGTCGTCGCCAAGGACCGGATGATCGGCGGCTTCGCCGCCGTCTGGTGGGAGCGCTCGCGCGAGTTCAGCGGGGGGGACCTGGCGCTGATCGAGGCCATCGCCAGTCAGGCTGGCGTCGCCATCGAGAACGGCCGGCTCTTCGAGGAGAACCGCCGGCGCGTCGAGGAGCTGTCGGTGCTGCACGCGCTCTCGCGCGCGGTCACCGGCCAGCTCGATCGGGCCGCCGTGCTGCACGCCCTGCGCCTGCAGCTCGGTCGCGTGCTCGACGTCCGTAACGTCATGATCGTGCTCCGGGCCGAGGAGGGCGACGAGCTCGAGGTGGCGATGCGGTACGTCGACGACGTCCGCGACGACGACGCCGTGCGCCACTTCCCGTCTCACGGGGTGGGGCTGATCGCGCCGGTGCTGGAGTCGGGCCAGGCGCTGCGCACCGACGACTACGTCGTCGAGTGCCAGCGGCGCGGCGTGCGGCCGGTGCCGCCCGAGCACCTGCGCTACTGGCTCGGCGTGCCGCTGAGCGCGCGCGATCGGGTGGTGGGCGTGCTGGCGCTGCGCAGCGCCGAGCGGGGGTTCACCGAGGCCGACGAGCACCTGCTGGTCAACATCGCCCATCTGGCCGCGCTGGCGCTGTCCAGCGTGCGGCTCTACGAGGAGCGCGCGCGCGCCTACCGCGAGCTCTCGGCGGCCCAGGACCAGCTGGTCCGCACCGAGAAGCTGCGGGCCCTGGGCGAGATGGCCTCGGGCGTCGCTCACGACTTCAACAACCTGCTGGCCTCGGTCCTGGGCCGCGCCCAGCTCCTCCTGCGCCGGGTGCAGGAGCCGCAGCTGCGCCAGTGGCTGCAGGTGATCGAGCGCTCGGCGCTCGACGGCGCGCAGACCGTGCGGCGGCTGCAGGAGTTCACGCGTATCCGCCGCGACCAGCCGCTGGTGCCGCTCGACATCAACCAGGTGGTCCGCGACGCGCTCGACATCACCCAGTCGCGCTGGCGGGAGGAGCCGACCAGCCGCGGGATCTCGATCGAGGTCCGCACCAAGCTGGCCGACGTCCCGGCCGTGCTCGGCGACGGCTCCGAGCTGCGCGAGGCGATGACCAACCTCATCCTCAACGCGCTCGACGCCATGCCCGAGGGCGGGATGCTCACGATCTCGACGGCGCTGGTCGAGGAGCGCGTGGAGATCGCCGTCGCCGACACCGGTGTGGGCATGCCGGCCGAGGTCCGCGACAAGGTCTTCGATCCGTTCTTCACGACGAAGGGCCCCCAGGGCACCGGCCTCGGCCTGTCGATGACCTACGGGATCATCTCGCGCCACGGTGGCTCCATCGCCGTCGAGAGCGAGCCGGGTCAGGGCTCCACCTTCCGGGTCTCGCTGCCCCGCGGCAGCGACGTGCAGCCGCAGGCGTCCCCGCTGCGCCCGGAAACGCCGGCGGTGCGCTCGCTGCGCTGCCTGGTGGTCGACGACGAGCCGCCGGTCCGCGCGGTCATCGCCGACATCCTCGAGTCGGCCGGCCACACCGTGGTGCAGCTCGGTGACGGCGGCGAGGCCATCAGCCGCTTCGCCGCCGAGCGCTTCGACCTCGTCGTGACGGACCTGGCGATGCCGCGCGTCTCCGGCTGGCAGGTCGCCCGCGCCGTCAAGCAGACCGCGCCGAACGTGCCCGTCTTCCTCGTCACCGGCTTCGGCGTGGAGCTGACGGCCGACGAGCGGCGCGCCCACGGCGTCGATCTCGTCCTCGTGAAGCCACTGCAGATCCAGGAGATCCTCGACGCCGTCGCCGAGGTCGCTCGTACGTCCCGTACCTGATCGGAGGAGCCCGATGCCCTATCAGAACCTGACCGTGGAACGCGCCGGCGGTGTCGCCACCCTCACGCTCCGCCGCCCCGATGCCTACAACGCGCTCAACCTGCCGCTGGGCCGCGAGCTGTTCGAGGCCTCGCTGGAGCTGGACGAGGATCCGGCCGTGCGATGCGTCGTCGTCACCGGCAGCGGCCGCGCCTTCTGCGCCGGCGGCGACGTGAAGGACTTCGTCGACAACCTGGGCCGCATCGGCGTGCACATCAAGGAGCTGACGACCTACCTGCACGGGGCGATCTCGCGCTTCGCGCGCAGCGACAAGCCGGTGATCATGGCCGTCAACGGCATCGCGGCCGGCGGCGGCTTCAGCCTGGCGCTGTCCGGGGACCTCGTCGTGGCCGCCGAGTCCGCGAAGTTCACGATGGCCTACTCGAAGATCGCCGCCAGCCCCGACGGCTCGTCGTCCTACTTCCTGCCGCGGCTGGTCGGGCTGCGCCGGGCCATGGAGCTCTACTTCACCAACCGCGTGCTCACCGCGCGGGAGGCGGTCGAGTGGGGGATGATCACCCGGGCGGTGCCCGATGGGGAGTTCGCCGGTGCCGTCGCCGCGCTGGCCCGCGAGCTGGCCGAGGGGCCGTCGAAGTCGTTCGGCATCGCCAAGCGCCTGCTGCACCAGTCGACGTGGGAGAGCCTGGAGACCCAGATGGAGCTGGAGGCCCAGGGCATCGCGGCCTGCGGCCACACCGAGGACTTCCGGGCCGGCGTCACCGCGTTCGCCGAGAAGCGCACGCCGACGTTCCGCGGGCGCTGAAAGCGCGCTCCGGGTACTCTTGTCCAGGGAGGACGCCATGCCAGCGAAGCCGCGCCTGTACTACCGCCCGGGCTGATCGTCGTGCGCCAAGACGAAGGAGCTGCTCACGTCTTGGGGGATCGAGTTCGATCCCGTCGATATCCAGGCTGATCCGTCCTCGGTGGCCGACCTCAAGCGCTTCGCCATCCCGCGCGTGCCGGCCGTGTCGTTCGGCGATCGCGCGGTGCACGGCTGGAATCCGGCGGGTTACGCCGCCCTGCTGGGCGTCACGTACAACGGCGCGACCCAGCTGCCGCCGCGCGAGCTGGCCCGGCGCATGGACCGCATCCTCGAGTCCGCCCAGGGCCTGGTGCAGCGCCTGAGCGCCACCCAGCTCGACGTGATCCCGCCCGAGCGCAAGCGCTCCATCCGCGACCTGTCGTTCCACATCTTCCGGGTGGGCCTCTCCTTCATCGACACGATGGACCAGGGGAGCATGCCCGACACGTGGTTCGAGGAGCGCGCGCCCGAGAGCATGCACGACGGCGGCGACGTGGCGCGCTGGGGCGCGCTGGTGCGCGGCCGCATCACCGGGTGGTTCGAGGGAGCACGCGACGACGAGTTCGATCGCACCTTGCAGATCTACTACGGTCCCCAGGGCGCGCACGACCTGCTGGAGCGCACGACCTGGCACTGCGGCCAGCACCTGCGCCAGCTCTACATCCTGGCCGAGCGCCTGGGAGTGACGCCGCCGGCGCCGCTGCCCACCGCCGCGTTCAAGGGACTGCCGCTGCCCGACGCCATCTGGTGAGGGTGCAGGAATGACCGCGTGCTGAGCGCCGCCGACAACGAGCTCCTCACGCGCACCGGTGCCGGCACGGCCATGGGCGAGCTGTTCCGGCGCTTCTGGCAGCCGGTGCTGCTCTCTAAGGAAGTGCCGGAGCCCGACGGCCCGCCGGTGCGCGTGACGGTCTTCGGCCAGTCGCTGGTCGCCTTCCGGGACACCGACGGGCGCGTCGGCCTGGTCGACCCGCGCTGTCCGCATCGCGGTGCCAACCTCTTCTTCGGCCGCAACGAGGCGTGCGGGCTGCGCTGCGCCTATCACGGCTGGAAGTTCGACGTCGATGGCCGCTGCGTGGACATGCCGACGATGCCGCCGGAGAGCGGCTTCCGCGACAAGGTCCGCATCACCGCCTATCCCACGCGCGAGTGGGGCGACTTCGTCTGGGCCTATCTCGGCCCGGCCGGCACCGAGCCGCCGCTGCCCGACCTGGAGTTCGCCCGCCTGCCGGCCGCCCATCGCTTCGTCTCCAAGAAGCTGCAGCAGTGCAACTGGGCCCAGGCCTGCGAGGGCGCGCTCGACACCGCGCACTTCTCGTTCCTGCACATGCCGGTCTGGTCGGGCGACGCCGCGGTCGACGCGGCGGTGAGCCGCTCGTCGGTCGACCGCGAGCGCACACGCTGGATGCGTGACGATCCGCGCCCGGAGTTCGACGTGGTCATGCACGACGTGGGCTTCGTGGCCGGCGGCGCGCGCCGGGCCACCGGCGATGCGCGGTACTGGCGCATCGCCCAGTTCCTCATGCCCAACCACGCGCTGACTCCCAACGCGTTTCCCGGCGAGAACATCCACGGCCAGGCCTGGGTGCCGATCGGCGACGAGGCGTGCTGGGTCTACTGCTACACGTGGAATCCCGATCGCCCGCTCACCGAGGACGAGCGGCGCGCCTTTCGGGCCGGGCGCACCGTGCACGCCGCCGTCGACGCGCAGTGGGTGCCCGTGCGCAATCGCGACAACGACTACCTGATCGATCGCGTGGCCCAGCAGCAGCGCTCGTACACCGGCATCGAGGGCGTGTCCGAGCAGGACGCGATGATCCAGGACAGCCAGGGCCTCGTCGCCGACCGCACGCGCGAGCACCTGGGTCCGACCGACGCCGCCATCATCGAGTTCCGGCGCATGATCCTGCGCGCCGCCCGCGAGCTGCGCGGCGGCGTCGAGCCGGCGGCGCCCCGGGCCAGCGCGGCCTATCGTGTGCGGGGCGGGAGCATCGTGGCCGATCGGCACCTGTCGTTTGTCGAGGTGATGGTGAAGCGCTTCGGCCATCCCCTCGGCCTCGTCACCGACTGACGGGGGGCGCGTCAGGGGCCGGTCCGCAGCCTGGCCGCGAGGGTCGCGATCCGGGCGGCCTCGACGTCGGAGGTCAGCGCGTAGCCCAGACCGCGCTCCCGCCACATCACCACGCTGAAGCCCCGCTCGTGCGCCGTGACCGGCGTGGCCTCGCCGCCCGGCCACCGCAGCCCATCGGCCCGGAAGACGAGCAGTGAGATCAGGTGCAGGCGATACCCGTACACGAGCACCGCGGCCTTGCGGTCCATGAAGTAGCCGACGGCACCTCCCCGGAGCGCGAACTCGGCGTCACCCTCGAAGGCCACCACCGGTGCGAAGTCCAGCCGGCCCTCGAACCACGGCTTCACCTGATGCAGGCCGGCGTTCTCGATCTCGAGCGGCCGCGCGCTCGCCAGCACCCGCAGATGATCGTTCACCGCCTCGGCCACCAGCGCCTCGCGCCCGCCGCTGCCCGGTCCGGCGCCACGGGGGAAGAGCACCACCAGCGTCGCGAGCAGACCTAGCGCGGCGATGGCCAGGATCGGCGCTCGCGGCCACCACGCGCGCCGAACTGGGCGCACCGGCGGCGCGGGCCACTGCGCGGCGAGCCGCCGCTTGAGCGCCAGCGAGGCGGCGTGCTGGGGAAGGTAGCGCTCGAGCGCCGCGGTCAGCTCGCACTCGATCGCCGCCTCGTACGGCCCATCCGCGCCCCCGACACGCACGCCGTCATCGCCGCTCACAGGTCACCATCCATCGCAACGCACGAGATGCCGATTCGTTGCATCGCATCTGGCGTGGAACGTCCGGAGAGCGAACGCGTTGGCATGGATGACGGAGGACGTCATGCATCAGACAGGGAGCCGATGGCTGCGGTACGGGGCGGGGCTGGTCGCGGTGGCCGCGCTGGCGGGGCTCGGGAGCGGCGCCGCCGTCGCCGTCCCCACGCCGACGGTGCAGATCAAGGACTTCATGTACGGGCCGGCCGTGCTGCAGGTGCCGGTGGGAACCGCCGTCACCTGGATCAACCGGGACGAGGAGCCGCACACGGTGACCTCGACGACCGGCGCCTTCGCGTCGGGCGGCCTGGTGAACGGCGAGACGTTCGGGCAGCGCTTCACCAGGCCGGGGACCTATCAGTACGCCTGTGCATTGCACCCCCAGATGAGGGCCACCGTGATCGTGAAGTAGGCGAGCGGGGGACCAGGAGGACGACATGGATCGCATGGATCGACGTGGATTTCTCGAGTGCATGGCCTGGGCGGGCACCGGCGTGGTGTGGACGGCGGCGGGCGGAGTGCTGTCCTCGCGGCTCGTCACCGAGGCCGCGGCCCAGACCGAACCCGCCGCCTTCAGCTTCGTGCAGATCAGCGACACGCACGTCGGCTTCAAGGGCCAGGCGAATCCCGACGCCGCGGTGACGCTGCGCCAGGTGGTCGAGCGCGTGAACGCGATGCCCACGCCTCCGGCGTTCGTGCTGCATACCGGCGATCAGACTCACGGCCAGAAGGCCGGCGCGTTCGACACCGTCGCCGAGATCCTCAAGAGCGTGCGCACGGAGCGGACGTTCTACGTGCCGGGCGAGCACGACGTGTTCCTCGACGGCGGCACCGAGTATCTCTCCCGTTACGGCAAGGGCACGGTGGGCGGGCGGGGCTGGCAGAGCTTCGACTACAAGGGCACGCACTTCATCGGCCTGGTGAACGTGCTCAAGTACAAGGGCGAGGGCATGGGCGCGCTGGGTGAGGAGCAGCTCGACTGGCTGGGCAAGGACGTCGGCCCGCTGTCCGCCAGCACCCCGATCGTCGTCTTCGCGCACGTGCCGTTGTGGGCGGTCTACCCGGCCTGGGGCTGGACAACGGAGGACGCCGCGCGGGCCCTGGCCGCGCTCCGTCGCTTCGGCTCGGTGACCGTGCTCAACGGCCACATCCACCAGGTGCTCCGGAAGGTGGAGGGCAGCGTGACCTTCCACACCGCGATGTCGACGGCTTTCCCGCAGCCGGCGCCGGGCAGCGCGCCGGCGCCCGGGCCCATGAAGATCCCCGAGAGCCAGGCCCGCGGGATGATCGGGCTCACGGACGTCACGGTCCGGCCCGTCGGCGGCGAGCTCGCGATCGTCGACTCGACCCTCGGCTGAGCCCGTCGTCCTCCTCGAGCGGTGGCAGCGCCGTGCGAACGGTCGTAGCATCAGTGGCGGGCATCCTCTGCCGCGTCGGCCGCCGATCATGGGCGACCGACGCGGCGGCGCTGCGCAATCTCCGACCGTCGAGGAGGACCGTGTGTCGACCGAGGCGCTGGCGCCGCGCGAGCTCGAGCTGCTGGACGCCTACTGGCGGGCCTCGAACTACCTCACGATCGGCCAGATCTACCTGCTCGACAACCCGCTGCTGCGCGAGCCGCTGCGCCCGGCTCACATCAAGCCGCGCCTGCTCGGCCACTGGGGGACCTCGCCCGGCCAGAACCTCGTCTACGTCCACCTGAACCGGCTGATCCGCCGCCACGACGCCGACGTCATCTATCTGTCGGGGCCGGGCCACGGCGGGCCGGCGATCGTCGCCCAGGTCTATCTCGAGGGGACATACTCGGAGATCTATCCGGAGATCTCGCGCGACGTCGACGGGCTGCGCGGGCTCTTCCGCCAGTTCTCGACGCCGGGCGGCATTCCCAGCCACGTGAGCGTGACGACGCCCGGCTCCATTCACGAGGGCGGCGAGCTCGGCTACGTGCTGATCCACGCCTTCGGCGCCGCGTTCGACAACCCCGGACTGATCGTCGCCGCGGTCGTGGGCGACGGCGAGGCCGAGACCGGGCCGCTGGCCGGCAGCTGGAAGGGCATCAGCTTCCTCGATCCCTCGCGCGACGGCGCGGTGCTGCCGATCCTGCACCTGAACGGCTACAAGATCGGCAGCCCCACGGTGCTGGGCCGCGCGACGGACGACGAGATCCGCCAGCTCCTGGGCGGCCACGGCTACGAGGTGTTCTTCGTCGAGGGCGACGAGCCGGCGCGCGTGCATCGCGATCTGGCCGGGACGCTCGAGACCTGCTATGCGCGCATCCGCGCGATCCAGCGCGACGCCCGCGGCGCCGGCCTCACCGGCCGGCCGCGCTGGCCGGCGCTGGTGCTGCGCACGCTCAAGGGGTGGACGGGGCCGAAGGTGGTCGACGGCGTCCAGGTCGAGGGCACGTTCCGCTCGCACCAGGTGCCGCTGAGCCACGTCGCGACCAACCCCGAGCACCTGCGCCTGCTGGAGGCGTGGATGCACAGCTATCGCCCCGAGGAGCTGTTCGATGCCTCCGGCCGCCTGGTACCGGAGCTGGCGGCGCTGGCGCCCGTCGGCGCGCGCCGCATGGGCGCCAACCCGCACGCCAACGGCGGCGGCGGCGCCGTGCCGCTGGACCTGCCGGGCTTCCGCGACTACGCGCTGGCCGTGAAGGCGCCGGCCACCGAGCGTCACGAGTCGACGCGTCAGCTGGGCCGCCTGCTGCGCGACGTGTTCACCCGCAACCGCCGGCGCGGCGACTTCCGGCTCTTCTGTCCCGACGAGACGAACTCCAACCGGCTCGGCGACGTCTTCGAGGTGGAGCAGCGCTGCTTCGTCGGCGACGTGCGGCCCGACGACGATCACGTCTCACCGCATGGGCGGGTGATGGAGGTGCTCAGCGAGCACCTCTGTCAGGGCTGGCTGGAGGGCTACACGCTCACCGGCCGCCATGGGCTCTTCGCCACCTACGAGGCCTTCGCGATGGTCTCGGCCTCGATGGCCGTGCAGCACGCCAAGTGGCTCGACGAGGCGCGCCAGCTGCCGTGGCGCAAGCCGATCCCCTCGCTCAACGTGCTGCTCACCTCGACCTGCTGGCGCAACGACCACAACGGCTTCAGCCACCAGGGCCCGGGGCTCATCGACGTGATGCTCTCCAAGAAGGGCACGGTCTCCCGCATCTACCTGCCGCCCGACGCCAACTGCCTGCTGGCCGTCGCCGATCACTGCCTGCGCAGCCTCGACTACGTGAACCTCATCGTCATCGACAAGCAGCCGCAGCTGCAGTGGCTGGCGATCGACGAGGCGGTCGAGCACTGCGCGCGCGGCGCATCGGTCTGGCGGTGGGCCGGTAACGACGACGGCGACCGGCCCGACGTGGTGCTGGCGTCGGCCGGCGACATCCCGACGCTGGAGGTGGTGGCGGCGGCCTGGTGGCTGCGCCAGCACGCGCCCGCGCTGAGGATCCGCGTCGTCAACGTCATGGACCTGATGACCCTGTTCCCGGCCGAGGCCCATCCCCACGGCATGGACGAGCCGGAGTTCGTCGATCTCTTCACCCGCGACGCGCACGTGGTCTTCGCCTTCCACGGCTACCAGCGGGCGATCCACCAGCTCATCCACGGCCGGCCGAACCCCGAGCGCTTCCACGTGCGCGGCTACAACGAGGAGGGGACCACGACCACGCCGTTCGACATGGTCGTGCTCAACGGGATGAGCCGCTATCACCTCGTGATCGAGGCGCTGCGCCGCAGCGGCGGGCACCTGGCCGAGACGGCGGCGCTGATCGAGGAGTGCGAGGCGGCCCTGGCCCGTCACCGGCTCTACGTGCGCGCGCATCTCGAGGACATGCCCGAGGTGCGCGACTGGGCCTGGACTGCGCCTACTCCTCCTCCGCCCAGGCCTGGGTGAGCCGGCGGGCCAGGGTGCGGTGGCCCTTGAAGTAGTAGGCGAGCATCGCCGCCGCCGCCAGGATGTTGCCGACGAAGATGGTCCAGCCCGCGACCTCGTCGAGGATCCAGCTCGCCATGATGACGAGCGCGCCGAAGAAGAAGATCTCGAAGGCGGTGAAGACGATCACCAGCGCGAAGACCAGCAGCGGCTGGTGCTCGGCGCCCTCGATGAGCACCGCGCCCACGATGCCGAAGACGATGAAGGCCACGCCGTGCAGGACCGTGTAGGCGAGGATCGCCGCGCCGCCGTCGGCGGTGCGCAGCAGCGCCACGCCGAGCAGGCGGGGCGTGCGCAGCGGCTCGCCCTGGATGGCGTCGATGGCGAAGAACCACAGCGCGACCACTGCCGCACCCAGCACGCCGGCCACGATGCCCTCGCGCAGCACGCGGCCCCACGAGCCGATCAGGGTGCGGGGCAGCGCCCGATGGGCGCGGAAGAAGAACCACAGCATCGCGATCGAGGCGAGCAGGTTGCCGATCAGCACCGACCACCACACCAGCGCGGCCTGCATGGCCCGGCCCAGCACGCTCAGCACGCCGAAGAAGAAGACCTCGAAGGCCGCGAAGAGGATGACGAACGCGACGAACAGCGCCGGCTCGCGCTCGCTCATCGCCATCATGGTGGCGGCGACGATGCCGAAGGCCACGAAGGCCAGGCCGTGCAGCACGGTGTAGCCGAGGATCGGCCCGAGCGCCGGCGCCAGCCCGGCCGGCGTGTTGATGCCGAAGAAGACGAACGAGCCGAGCAGGGTGGGCGTGAGGAACGGGCGGCCGCGCAGCAGATCGAAGACGAAGAACCAGATCGCGACCACGGCGGCGCCGATCAGGCCGGCGACGATGCCCTCCCGGAGTACCGAGCGTTCGGCCGGGTTCATGCGCTGGGCCCCGCCGGTCATACTACCTCAGTCGCGGGCCAATCGAACTCCGTAGTCGGAGTAGCGCAGGTGCGGCGGCAGCGACGAGCGATGCGCCACCGGGCTCCACGGATCGGCGTGCCGCCAGGCCCCGCCGCGGCTCACGCGCCGGGTGCCCGTGGCCGGCCCGCGCGGCGCGTGCGCGGGCGCCCGCGCGTAGGCGTCGTCGCCGTACCAGTCGGCGCACCACTCGTGACAGACGCCGGAGCAATCGTGCAGGCCGAGCGCGTTGGCCGGCGTGGAGCGCACGCGCGGGGGCGCGGTCAGCGCGCCGCCGGGCGGGCGCGCGTCGCCCCACGGATAGCGCGCCCCGGCCGCGCCGCCGCGCGCGGCCTTCTCCCACTCGGCCTCCGTCGGCAATCGCGCGCCCGCCCACGCGGCGAAGGCGACGGCCTCGTCCCAGGCGACGCCGACCACCGGCTGATCGGGCGCGTCGAACCCCCGCGCCTGCCAGAACGCGGGCGCGCGGGCGCCCGTCGCCGCGAGCCAGGCCGCCCACTCGGCGTTGGTGACCGGCGCGGTCGCGATGGCGAACGCGGGCAGCCACACCACGTGGGCCGGCCGTTCGGAAGGATGGCCCTCGGCCCAGCCCATCGTGAACGGCCCGGCGCCGACCTCGACGAAGTCCACGTGGATATAATGCAGGCTCAGACACCGGGGAGGGCTCGATGAACGTCGCCACACGCATGAGCCGGCTGGGCACCGAATCCGCGTTCGAGGTCCTGGCCCGCGCCCGGGCCCTCGAGCGCCAGGGCCGCGAGATCGTCCACCTCGAGATCGGCGAGCCCGACTTCGACACGCCTGCGCACATCAAGGAGGCGGCCAAGCGCGCGCTGGACGCCAACGCCACGCACTACGGCCCATCGGCGGGCCTGCCCGAGCTGCGCGAGGCCATCGCCAAGCACACCGCGGAGACGCGGGGCGTGCCGAGCAGGTCGTCGTCACCCCCGGCGCCAAGCCGATCATGTTCTTCACGATCATGGCGCTGGTGGATCGCGGCGACGAGGTGATCTATCCGAACCCGGGCTTTCCCATCTACGAGTCGGTCATCAACTTCGTGGGCGGCGTGCCGGTGCCGATCCCGCTGCGCGAGGAGAGCGACTTCGGCTTCGACCTGGCGCTGTTCGAGCAGCGTCTGTCGAAGAAGACGAAGCTGATCATCGTCAACTCGCCGGAGAACCCGACCGGCGGCGTGCTGGACCGCGGCCAGATCGAGCGCATCGCGCAGCTGGCCGGCGAGCGCGGGATCCCGGTGATGACCGACGAGATCTACCGCCAGTTCCTCTACGACGGCGAGTTCGTCTCGTTCTACGCCCAGCCGGGGATGCACCGGACCTCGATCCTGCTCGACGGCTTCTCCAAGTCGTACGCGATGACGGGCTGGCGGCTGGGCTACGGCGTCATGCCGGTCGAGCTCGCCGAGCACGTGACGCGGCTGATGGTGAACTCGAACTCGTGCACCGCCTCGTTCGTGCAGCTGGCCGGCGTCGCGGCCCTGCAGGGCGATCACGGGCCGGTGACGCGCATGGTGGCCGAGTTCAAGCGCCGCCGCGAGCTGCTGGTGGACGGGCTCAACCGGCTGCCCGGTGTCAGCTGCCGCAAGCCGCGCGGCGCGTTCTACGTGTTCCCGAACATCAAGGGCACGGGCAAGAGCTCGGCGGAGGTCGCCGACCGGCTGCTGCAGGAGGCCGGCGTGGCCGTGCTGTCGGGCGCGGCGTTCGGCGCCCAAGGCGAGGGCTACCTGCGCATCTCCTACGCGAACTCCGAGGCCAATCTGAGGAAGGCGCTGGAGCGCATGGAGCCGGTGCTCGCTTCGATGAAGCGCTGACGGCGGCGCCGGCCGCCGTGCTCGCCTCGCGCCGCCGCTGATGGCGCGCACCACCGTCGCCGATGTCCTGATCGACGGTCTGGCCCGCGCCGGGGCCGCGCGCATCTTCTCGGGACCTCGCGCGCCGGATCCGTTGCGGGCCACCGCCGACCGGCATGGTGTCGCCGCCGTCGAGGCGCCCGGGGCCATGTCCGCCGTCGTTCTCGCGGCGGTGACTGGCGAGGTGGGCGAGGGGCCGGGTGGGGTGATCGCCGCGCTCGACGATGCGCCGGGCCTGGTGCGCGGACTTGCCCACGCCCAGCGCGATCGCACGCCGCTGATCGTCCTCACGCCAGCCGGCGCCGACGCCGGGCTGCTCGCGCCCGTCGTGAAGGCGAGCCTCGCCGTCGAT
>Ga0310811_10006767_pt1 | contig 14668 bp, 8 predicted proteins | sample YCmetagenome_FD_207642 | JGI IMG/M metagenome (GOLD analysis project Ga0310811, IMG submission 207642) | Soil microbial communities from experimental microcosm in Duke University, North Carolina, United States - YC | ecosystem: Engineered > Artificial ecosystem > Soil microcosm > Unclassified ...
TGCGGTAGCTGCACTTTTTGGAATAAAAATTCCGGGCTACGACCTGTCTTTCTTGCCACCCATCTATGCATCGATCAATGGACTCACTGCTGTCCTTTTAGTAGTTTCATACATGTCTATTAGGAATGGAAAAAGAGCAAGACATGAATTGATTAACAAAATTTGCTTGGGTCTCTCCGCGTCTTTTTTGATAATGTATGTGCTTTACCATATGACCAGCGAGGAAACAAAGTTTGGAGGCGAGGGCTTCGTCCGGTATGTTTACTTCTTCATTCTGATCACGCATATCACGCTTTCGGTGATAGTGATTCCATTTGTGTTGTTTGCCTTTTCGAGAGCTTTGGCAGGCAACTTTGAAAGGCACAAGCGATTGGCTAAATTTGCTTTCCCGCTGTGGCTGTATGTTGCAGTAACCGGAGTGATCGTTTATTTGATGATAAACCCATATTACAGGTGAAGCGAGTAATCTTTTTAATAACAGCCTTCCTTTTTGTGAGCGTGTTGAACGCTTCGGCCCAGTGTGCTATGTGCCGTGCTACATTAGAAAATAACATCAGTAACGGAAACATTGGGATAGCGGCGGGTATCAATTTTGGCATCATGTACCTGTTCTTTTCTCCTTACGTCTTCATTCTATTATTGGCCTATTTTTGGTATAGAACCAGCAAACGCAATGCGAATAAGTCTATTGAAAGCAATTGGGCAGGGTAGGTGCCCGCGTTGTCGAGAAGGATACATTTTCAAGTATCCACTTAGCGAATTCAGAAAGTTCAGCGTCATGAATCAAACTTGCAGCAAGTGCTCGGCCACCTTTGAACCCGAGCCGGGGTTTTATTTTGGGGCTCTGTACGTAAGCTATGCGTTTACCTGCGCCATTTTTGCTGCCGTGTCTGTGTCTCTTTATTATACTGTTAACCCTTCTGAATGGGTGTATATCACTGCCGTGATTGTTTCGGCGATCCTCTTTATACCCATCAGTTTCCGATATTCTAGAATTTTGTTTCTTTACTGGTTCGGCGGTCTTCAAGCGAAGGGGGAGTAAGGATTTGGCGTCCCTTTTTTCCGATGTTATTGAGTATTTTTAGTAGCCGTTGAAATCGCGGTTGGAATTGCACCGTTAAATAGATGTGACGATTTCACTTTGGTTAATTGGCCACCATGCGAATATACCTCACACTAATTTCTGCTGCGGCCATCTTCTTCCTTATTGCCATTTTCAGCAGTAGCAGCCAACGCAGCAATTTTTCGGCGTCGAGCACGGCGGCAATTATTGGCGATAACTTGGCAAAGGAGGTCGCTGAGCTAAACGCTGAATGGGACAAGCTGCCCACCGCCAAGTGGTCTTCTTTACAACATCCATTTTATAAAATAGATCAAGGTCGTATCGTTGCGTGGAGCAAGACCTATCCCGTCCTCGATGTCCAGGACTGTAGTGGCGACTTCGAGTGGAAATTAGTTCGTTCATCGCGACACGACCTGCTACTAAACAAGCGAAAAATAAATGGCTTTGATTTTATTGCAATCGTACCGCTTCGCAGTGGATATGAATTAGTGAATCAATACTTGACCACGAGCTGGAATAGAGATGTCTTTCCTTTTGATGGAATAAAAATCATGGACACTCAGGCTCAAGCAGGGGTGTTGGTCAGTTTAGGAGGAAGGGGATTTTTTAAGATTCAACTTCAAAAAGAGGTCTTCTTCGAAAGCAGATCGGCGGTCTTTTTCATGGCAGTGGCAATAGCGATCCTGTGCTTGCTCATAGGAGTATTGGTTTGGAACCTCCATAAAACGCGGAGATATACGATTGGGTTTATTGTTTTGTTTGGCGCGTTGGCGATTGTCCGCATTGCCATGGTACGATTTTCTTTTCCAGGTGTGTGGATTTATTCCAAGTATTTTGATTCCAAGTATTTTGCTTCGTCTTCCTTTAATGCATCGGTTGGGGATTTTGTCTTGAACGCACTCATCGTTGCAATAGCCTGTGCTTATTTTTTCCTTGTTTATGCACACACTGAAATGATTCAAGCTTGCGTTCGACAGCGCAAAGAAACCCGTTTGTTTGTTGGTGTCCTCTTCGCTACCGCTGCTTTTTTCTCGTTCCTTTTTCCGCACCTATTTGTTGAATCCATTTTTCATGACTCAGCCATCCCATTTGACATTGCGTCGTCAGCGAAATTTGATGGCATCCGAGTTGCTGCGCTTCTCGCTTTTATTTTGGGGTGTTTGAGCTCTTTTTTCTTTGTTCATAGCTTCTTGCGGATCGTAAAGTCATTGCTTGGTCCGCGCGACTTGCTGATATGCGTGTTGGTTTCAGGGCTTTCTTTTATTGGCTACTTTCTGTTGTCAGATCTTAATTATTGGCCAACCGTTGTGATCGGGTCTGCCTTTTTCCTTTTGTTGATTTTTTCTCGCTATTACAAAGCGGCGGCAAGAATGGGCTACCGTGCATTTCCGTACTTACTAGTTGTTATAATGGCGTATGCTCTTCAGGGTGCGTGGGGAGTACGGAGATTTTCAGAGGAGAAGAAGTTGCGCGCTATGTTCCGATCGGCCACCAATCTTGTTAGCAATGATGTGTTGGGTGAATACCTTCTCAATCAGTCAAGCCAAAAAATATCTAATGATCTGTTCCTTTTGGCCAGTGTGGAAAGCCCATTACTTTCAAAACATTTAGCTAGACAGAAAATCAGACAAGTCTATTTGAATGAGTACTTAGATCGATATGCGGTTTCCATTAAGTTATACCATGCCGATGGTAGCCCTGCTGACGCGGAGTCTCCGTTGGATTTCGCCTCGGCCATTGAGACTTACCAAAGCGAAGAGGCGAGTAAAACTGCTTATGAATGGATTTATCAAATTCGAAGTGCGGGATCCGAATCACTGAAAAGATATCTTGCGATCGTGCCATTGAAGAAAGGTAATGCTGTCAGGGGTTATGTAGTGCTCGATCTCTCGCTGAAGCGAATCGTGCCGCAACAGGTTTACCCTGAATTGCTTTACGACAATCGCTTTACTCATTCCATTAGAGACAAGGATTTTAGCTATGCTTTTTTTGCAGGCACTAAAATTGTTGACCGCAATGGAAATTTTAATTTTGAGCGAGACCTTGACCAAAAAACGATTTATGACGCCAGGCTGCAGACGTCGGGATTGAAAGTGCACGACCACTGGATCGCAGCAGCAGAAGGGGATGGAGGGCAGAAAGTCCTTTTGGTGGCCGACGAATATCCCTGGATCAATGTCTTGGCAAACTTCTCGTTCTTTTTTGTTTCCGGGGTCCTACTCGTGTTTATTGCACTGACCTTTTATTTAACGCGACACGTATTCTCTCGGCGCGAACTGAATTATTCTGCACGCATTCAATTATTCGTTTACTTGTCATTTATACTTCCGCTCTTGGCGGTTAGCGGAATAGCTATTCGAATGATTTCACAGTCGAACGAAGCGCAGACTGAAAAGGAGATTGAGTCAAAAGGCATTTCGTTGGGTGAGAATTTGTCTTCCGCACTTGACAGGTCGAGCCTTGATTCTGCGGGATGGATTTCAGATATCCGCGCGCGAACCAACGAAATCGCTCAAACTACAGGCTTTGATGTGAATTTATATGACGCGCACGGGGAGTTGATATCTTCTAGTCAACAAAGTATTTTCAGTAACCGGTTACTGGCCACGTTAGCCAATAGAGACGCTTGGGAAAAGATTGCACAGGAGAACTACAGTGTATTGAAAGCCCGAGCCAACATCGGAACTCTAGAATATAACAGTTCCTTTTTTTCCATCAGGTCACCGAGGACGGGCAAGCTGCTGGGGATTCTTGAGCTCCCTTTCTTCAATTCAACCACCGACAATTTAAAGTCAAGTGTATTGTCTAACATTCTTATCACTTTCACCGCTGTGTTTATCTTGTTTTCTTTGTTTGCGTCGAACGCCATAGGAAAATTGACTACGCCTTTGCGATTCATCGCGAAAAAACTGAACACCACCTCGCTGGATGAAAACCAACCGATCGACTGGCGATCTAATGATGAAATTGGCCGGATGGTAAAGGAGTACAACCGAATGCTCGGCAATCTGGCGCAAAGTAAAATTGACTTGGCGCGAAGCGAAAAAGAAAACGCGTGGCGTGAGATAGCCAAGCAAGTAGCACACGAAATCAAAAACCCATTGACACCGATGAAGCTGACACTTCAGCAAATGGAGCGAATATTGTTGCAAGGTGACCTTTCCAAAGAGAAAACAGAAAGTGCCGTTAAAACGCTGCTGTCGCAAGTAGACACGCTTAACGGTATTGCGGGTTCGTTCAGCGCGTTTGCCACTATGCCGTCGCCTGAGATATCCGCGGTGGATTTAGGTTCCGTTCTGAAACAGGCTGCTTCGTTGTATGAAAATCATGAGCAAGGTAAAGTTCGCTTGGTTGAAAGCCCAGACACAATTGTCGTTCAGGGAGACGAAAAATTACTTGGCAGAATCTTTTCCAATATCATTCTTAACGGGCTGCAATCTGACAAAAGAAGAAAAACTCATGTGGAGATCAGCTACGAATCCGCCGACCACTGGTGCGTTGTTGGTATTAAGGACAATGGGGCCGGTGTTCCTTCTGAATTGATTGACAAAATATTCCTTCCTCACTTTAGCACTAAAGAGACGGGTTCGGGTCTTGGTTTGGCAATTGCAAAGCAAGGCGTTGAGCAGATGGGTGGCCAGATTTGGTTTGAAACCTCTTCGAACGGATCGTCTTTCTTCATCAAGCTAAAAAAAGCATAACGTTGATGGTGATAACGACCAACCAATAACCAACAACGAACCACGGCTAACTAACTCCCTCTCATCTTGCTCATGACTTTGTTGGCGAAGACAAAATCATCCAGCTCGCCGACACCGGAGTTAGTGATATCGGCCGAGTTGCCTTCCCATAACTTGTGTCCTTTGTAAAGGAAGATGATGTTTTCTCCGATGCCCATGACCGAGTTCATGTCGTGGGTAACGACTATTGTAGTGATATTGAGTTCATGAGTGATTTCGTGGATGAGTTCATCTATCAAGATTGATGTTTGAGGGTCAAGGCCGGAATTTGGTTCATCGCAGAAAAGATAGTTTGGGTTGTTGACGATGGCCCTCGCGATACCGACGCGCTTTTTCATGCCACCGCTGATTTCAGATACTGCTTTCTTGTTGGCGTTTTCCAGCCCCACTCTTTTCAGGCAATCGTTGGCGCGATCGCGTTTCTCGTCAAGTGGCATTTTCGTAAGCACCTCGAGCGGGAACATCACATTTTCTTCAACGTTCTTGGAGTCGAACAGGGCCCCGCCTTGAAAAAGCATTCCGATTTCCCTGCGGATTTCGGATTTCATTTCCTTGTCGGCTTCGGTAAAATTCCTTAGATCATAAAACACGAGGCCTTGGTCGGGTTGGATTAAGCCAACGATACATTTCAGCAAAACACTTTTGCCTGTTCCGCTCGATCCGATGATGAGGTTGGTTTTCCCTTGCTCGAATTCGGCATCAATGCCTTCCAGCACCATCTTATCACCAAATGTTTTTGATATGTCCTTGATCTTGATCATTATAGAATCAGGTCAACAATGAAATAATCGGCGATCAGAATCGCAATGACGCTAGTGGTTACAGCTTCGGTAGTAGCGATGCCTACTTCCAGTGCACCTCCCTTTGTGTAATACCCTTTAAAAGATGAAATGGATGATATAAGAAAGGCGAACACAAGGGCCTTCACGACGGCCACAAAAATCTCTTGTTGATTGAAAGCAAACCGAAGGCCGGCCACATATTCGGTTGGCGTGATGATATGAATTGCCTGTCCGATGAGGTAGCCGCCGACGAGTGAACAGACTCCTGAGATGATCACCAATACCGGATACATCATCATCGAAGCAATAATTTTTGGAAGAACCAAATAGGACGAAGAATTTATACCCATGACCTCAAGTGCATCGATCTGTTCAGTAATGCGCATGGTGCCAATTCCGCCGGCCATGCTTGATCCGATCTTTCCCGCGTAGATGAGGGCCATTACGGTGGGGGCAAGCTCCAGTACGGTCATTTCGCGAACCACTTGTGAGATAACAAACCGCGGAATCAAAGGGCTGACCATGTTAAAAGCGGTCTGCACTGTTGTTACAGCGCCGATGAACGATGAAACCAAAATGAACAAGAAGGCTGAGTTGACCCCAATCTGTACGCACTCTTCCAACACGAGTTTGTAATATGTGCCGAATGACTCCCGGCGAACAAACAACGAGCCAATAAACATGACATAGCGACCAAACTCACGCATTCGAGAACATGGTTTTGAGTTTGCACAGTGGAACTAATTTCATGTCGTAAAACGGATATATTATATTGCTCAAAGATAAAATAAATTCGCATGAACCAACTTGTGGTCGTGACCGGCGCAACGAAAGGAATAGGTAGGGCAGTGGCCGAGCGTTTTGCGCAGGCGGGCTTCGATGTTGCCGCTTGTGCCAGAAAGGAAAAAGACCTCGAGCAAATGAAGGCGGAAATCGAAAAGAAGTTTCAGGTAAAAGTATTTGTCAAGGCGGCGGATGCGTCGCATAAAGAACAAGTAGCGGACTTTTGTAAGTTCGTTTTGCAGCTAAATAGACCGGTCACGGTGATTGTAAACAATGCCGGTCATTTTATTCCGGGCGAGACAATGAAAGAAGGAGATGGCGCGTTGGAGAGCATGGTAGAATCAAATGTGTACAGCGCCTACTACACGACCCGCGGCCTGATTGCCAATATGCAGCAAAATAAGTCGGGGCATGTTTTTAACATGTGTTCCATCGCAAGCATCAAAGCTTATCCCAATGGCGGGTCTTATGCGATCTCTAAGTTTGCATTATTGGGTTTCACCAAAGTTCTTAGGGAAGAGATGAAGCCGTTTGGCATTCGTGTGACAGCGGTGATGCCGGGCGCAACAAAAACAGCGAGCTGGGAAGGCACTGACTTGCCCGACGCGAGGTTCATGAAAACCGAGGATGTAGCTGAAGTTATCTTCAATGCCTATTCTATTTCCGATAGGAGCGTGGTTGAGGAAGTCATCATCCGTCCACAGTTAGGAGACATTTAGGTTACCAGGCTACGGGTTTCGGGGTAACGCGTAAAACCTGAAACTCGTAACCCGCAACTCGAAACTTACTCCAACGCCTTCACCCCCGGCAGCACTTTCCCTTCAAAGTACTCTAGCAAAGCACCACCACCGGTAGAGACATAGCTTACATTCTCTTCAAAACCGAACTTGGCAACTGCTGCCGCCGAATCACCGCCGCCGATCAGCGAAAAAGCTCCCTTGCCAGTGGCGCGAACCACCGCTTCGGCCACCGCTTTGGTGCCTTTCTCAAATTTCTCCATTTCGAAAACACCCATTGGGCCGTTCCACAAAATGGTTTTAGAGCCTTCTATTACTTTGGCAAAGACTTCCCTCGCTTGCGGCCCGATGTCGAGCCCCATCCAGTCGGCTTTGATGGAATTGTTGTTGGCCACATCCGTATTGGCTTGCGCATCAAATTTGTCTGCGATGATTGAATCCATGGGCAAGTGCAATTCAACGCCTTTGCTCTTGGCTTTTTGAATGAGCTCCTTTGCCAAATCCAATTTGTCATCCTCTACCAAGGATTTGCCAATGTTTCCACCCAATGCTTTAAAGAACGTGTACGACATTCCGCCACCGATAATGAGGTGGTCTACTTTATCAAGCAGTTTTTCGATGATCAAAATCTTGTCGGATATTTTTGCTCCGCCCATGATCGCCGTGAAGGGCTTGGCTGCTTTCTCCATCACTTTCTTTGCATTGTCCAACTCGGCTGCCATCACGTAGCCCGCGCATTTCTCTTTGAAGAACTGAGCCACGATGGTAGTACTTGCATGGGCCCGGTGCGCCGTGCCAAAAGCATCGTTCACGTAAAGGTCTCCGTGCTTCGACAGTTTTTCGGCAAAGGCCAGATCACCTTTCTCTTCTTGCTTATAGAATCGCAAATTTTCCAACAAAAGCACTTCTCCCGGCTTTAAGTTGGCCGATAGTTGGTAAGCTTCTTCTCCGATGCAGTCACCCGCAAATTTCACTTTCACACCAAGCAATTGTTCGGTGGTCTTGATTGTATGCTTCAATGAATACTTTTCTTCGGGACCTTCTTTGGGGCGTCCCAAATGCGACATCAGTATGCAGCTGCCTCCGTCATTCAAGATTTTTTTGAGCGTAGGTATCGTCGCCCGGATCCTATTGTCGTCGGTGACATTGTAACTTTTGTCGAGGGGAACATTAAAGTCTACTCGGATGAGTGCGCGTTTGCCCTTGAAGTTGATATCGTTCACGGTCTTCATTTCACAAAATATTTGGGTCGCTAAGATAATAAATCAACCTCAGTTGGAGAGATTTAATTCGTTCATAAAATTGAGCGTGGGGCAAGACGATTATTTTCTATCTTACTTCCTACATCCTTTATCCCCATGAAAAAAATATTCTGTGCTTCCCTTTTGATTTGTACGATAGCTGTCAGTGCGCAGGTTGATCCCGCGTTATTCAACGACATGAAATGGCGCATGATCGGGCCACATCGCGCGGGTAGAACGATTGGTGCCGTAGGTGTGCCACAGCAGCCCAACGTTTTTTACATGGCCGCCAACAATGGAGGCGTGTGGAAGACGACCGACTACGGTAGAACTTGGGAGCCGATTTTTGATGACCAGCCCACGGGGTCAATCGGCGATATTGCAGTAGCACCATCGAACCCCAATGTGATTTATGTGGGTAGTGGTGAAGGCGTGCAGCGTCCCGACTTATCGGTGGGTGACGGGATTTACAAATCGACGGATGCGGGAAAAACATGGAAGAACATGGGCTTGCGCGAAGGCCAGCAAATAGGAGGCCTCGCAGTTGATCCCGTTGATGATAAGAAAGTGTTTGTAGCAGTGCTTGGGCATCCGTACGGGGCAAACTCCGAGCGCGGCGTTTACAGGAGCAAGGATGGGGGAACCACCTGGGAGAAAGTCCTTTATATAGATGAGAATACAGGTGCAGTTCAGGTGACGGTTGACCCAAGTAATAACAACGTTGTGTATGCGGATTTATGGGCGGCGCGGCAAGGCCCATGGGAGAACGGGCAATGGCAGGGCCCTGCCTCAGGGCTTTATAAATCGACGGATGGAGGTTCAAGCTGGAAAAAGCTCACCAAAGGATTACCTACTGCTGATCAGGGACTTGGGCGAATTGGATTTTGTATTGCTCCAAGTAATTCCAGCCGCCTGTATGCCACGGTTGATGCGGGCGAACATGGCGGAATCTATCGTTCGGATGATGCGGGCGAGAGTTGGACCCGAGTGTCGGCTGATGGAAGGCATTGGAGCAGAGGCTCCGATTTTGCGGAAGTAAAGGTACATCCCAAAAATCCGGACATTGTTTTCAGTGCGAACGTCGTAACATGGAAATCGGAGGACGGCGGCAAAACGTGGACGGGCTTTCGTGGGGCTCCCGGTGGTGATGACTATCATCGCATCTGGATCAACCCAAATAATCCCGACATCATGTTGTTTGCAGTTGATCAGGGCGCAATCATCACAGTGAATGGCGGAAAGACTTTTAGCTCATGGTACAATCAAGCCACAGCGCAATTCTATCACGTAAGTACAGACAATGCATTTCCTTATAACGTGTATGGTGGCCAACAAGAAAATGGTTCGGTAGGAATCGCATCTCGAAGCAACGATGGCCAAATTACTTTTCATGATTGGCACCCGGTAGGTGTAGAGGAGTACGGATACGTTGCGCCGGACCCTCTTGACCCCAATATGATTTACGGAGGCAAGTTGACAAGGTATGATAAGCGTACCGGGCAGATCCAAAACATTGCACCCGAAGCAGTGCGCAGTGGCAAGTACAGGTTTCTTAGAACCGCGCCTGTACTTTTTTCTCCTGTCGATCCGAAGACTCTTTACTATGCGGGCAACGTGATTTTCAAAACACAGAATGGAGGTCAGTCGTGGGAAATTATAAGTCCGGATTTGTCGAGAGAGAGTTGGGATGTACCCGAGAGCATTGGTGTCTACAAGAACGAAAACATGAAGTCGATGCCAAGAAGGGGCGTGGTGTATACACTTGCACCTTCTCCGTTGGATGTCAACTTAATGTGGGCCGGTACCGATGATGGATTGATCCACGTAACTCGTGACGGCGGAAAAAACTGGGTAAACGTTACTCCACCTGAAATCACATCATGGAGTAAGGTATCGATTATGGAGGCAAGTCATTTTGACAAGGATGTTGCTTATGCAGCAGTCAATAGAATCAGACTTGACGATGCAAGACCACACATCTATAAAACTACCGATGGCGGGAAGACCTGGAAGGAAATTGTGAGTGGGTTGCCCAATGATCCGATCAATTCCGTAAAAGAGGATCTGCAGAGCAAAGGGTTGCTGTTTGCAGGATCAGAGCGTTTTGTAAACGTATCATTTGATGATGGTGACCATTGGCAGAGTTTACGATTGAATATGCCTTGTACCTCTGTACGCGACCTAGTGATCAAAGACGATGACTTGGTGATCGGCACACACGGTCGATCATTTTGGATTTTGGACGACATCACGGCCTTGCGTCAAGCAAAAAAAGAAATGGCGGTGCAGAACATTTTGTACAAGCCTCAGGCCGCATTGCGTATTAGATGGAGCATGAATCCCGACACGCCACTTCCGCAAGAGGAACCCGGCGGACAAAACCCTCCCGACGGAGCAGTGATCGATTACTATTTGAAAGCCGACGCTAAAGATGTCACCCTCGAAATCCTGAACGACAAGAATGAAGTCGTCAGAAAATATTCGTCGAAAGACAAACCCTACAAAATTCCTGAACTGAATATTCCGCTGTACTGGATCAGGCCTCAGCAGATTTTGTCGGCGGCCAGAGGACATCATCGGTTCCTTTGGGATGTGCAGTATGCACCCGTCAATGCGGACGTGTCGTTTCCGATGTCGGCGATCTATCAAAATACCGCCCCCGATCAAACTGCTCCGTGGGCGATGCCCGGAGATTACAAGGCTAGACTTACCGTGGACGGGCAACGTCAAGAGCAAAAGTTCACTGTGAAAATCGATCCCCGCGTTCAATCATCCAAAGCGCAACTTCAAGAGCAGTTTGACCTCTCCATGATTTGTTACAACGGACGAAAAAATGCGAGTGATGCCCTCGCTGTAATTGTGAATATCGAGAACCAGGTGAAAGAGTTAAAAACAACGCCGGCCGTAGAGAACAGCTTGAAGGACTTTAAAGCAAAACTAACATCGTTGAAGGGCGGGTCAGGATTTAGAAGAGATCCCAATAGTGTGTCATGGGGAAGTGTGGCCGGCAACAGTGGCCAATTGTTGGATATCATGCAGGGCACTGATATGCCTGTAACAAATCAGGCGAAACAAGGTGTGAATGAACTTCAATCTTCTATCCAGAAAGTAAGCGAGAGTTGGAAGAACTTTTTGGCAACCGAGGTGCCCAACATCAATGCTTTGTTGAAGAAAGAGGGCCTGAAGGAATTGAGCTATTGACATTGGAAGCGATTTTAGAAATACTGGTCGAGATGATTGTCACTCTTTTGTTCGGATTCCCAGGTGCCTTTTTCAGATGGATTTTCTTTAGGAAGGGGCGCACATTTTGGCAACTGTATCGTGAAGATCCGTTTGAAAATGGGGCCGTTGGCATTTTTATTTTTGTTTTGGCTTTGACCGTGTTTGTTTTGTTCTGGACGGCTAAATGGTAGTGGCAAAGTGTGGAGGGAGCGATGGAGATCTTATGAACCACGGTGTTATCCAAATCAATTCGGTTATGAAGAAAGAAGGGGCAGGAAGGAATTGAGCTATTGAAATTTCAATCAAAGAATAGTGATTAAAGTTTGTTGAGTGAGCTTTAGGAAACAGGTCTAGCCTAATTATGGTTGCTAAAACTTCGCCATTTGTCTTTGCGCTGGCGCTGGCTTTGAATGTCTCGCAATCGTTGCACAGCCAATCGGGCCCATCCGGTCCAGATAGAGTAATCGTTCACAACGGTTGCAAAGGTCAGAATGCCAGTTTCTTTTTCTCTTACATAAATATTTATAGAGACGAGGTGCTATCGCCCCGACTACTTTCACAGGGCGACACTACCATCCGAGGTGATTACATCATTGCCACAAGTCAGCCGGTGATCATTATTTTCAGTGCTGATTTTACTCCCTATCCCGTTTATGCGGAACCGGGAGATACCATCAACGTAAGCTGTCATAAGGACAGGCCTCGATATACCTTTACTGGAAACAGTAATCGTGATGAATTGAATTTTCTGGTTCGAATGGAAAAGCAATTTGGTTTTACTTTTCCGGATCTTGGCGGCCTAAGAATGACCAACCAACTTGATCTTGCAAACTATGCTGATAGTAATAGGAAGAAATTCGAAGAGAAGGATATCTATTTAAGACGAAATGCAGACTCATTAAAACTGTCACCAGAATATGTAAATACAATTTCAACCTTGTTGAAGTATCGCTATGTCAACAATCTTCTGCGGCCCTATTTCACCAAGCAGAGTAGTCAATTTGAATGGGTCAAGATTCCGAAGACGTACGATGAAAAGCTGCAAGAAATCCTCCTCCACACCAAGGTAGGCGAGCGGGAATTCTGGTCGAGTCAACTATTCTCACTTGTCGTCAACTACAATCGATTCTTGGCGAAGGACTCGCTTATTAAGTATCCTAACCGTGAGTTTGAAGTGTTGTTTGAGTCGGCCGAAAAACATTTCGAAGGAATTGCCAAGGACTACATCCTTCTCAAACTGATAAAGGAATTTCACAACAAGGGTATTAAAGACATGACGACCTATGTACAGCGTTACAAAAGCATGGCACATCGTGCGGATTTTGCCAACTATGTGGACGCGCTCCTTATAAAGATTAATGAAGACCTGCCTAAAGCAGCGCTGGCAACCGAATTGAAAAACACGAAAGGCCAGTCGATTACTTTTGACCACATCATTCAGCAGAATCAAGGCAGGATCATCTACATCGACTTTTGGGCGAGTTGGTGCGGGCCCTGCATCCAAGAAATGCCTGGCGCCAAGTCATTGGAGGAGAAGTTGATAAAAGAACCAGTGTCGTTTGTTTATATCTCAATCGACAGAAGTAATGACTTATGGCTGAAAGCCATAGATAAGCATCAGCTGAATTGTGAAAAATGCGAGCACTACGTTTTAGACGACAAATCTGAATTAGCCAAGTATTTCACGATCCCCCCGATTCCATGCTATCTATTGGTAGATAAATCAGGAAAGGTCGCAGCAAGTAATGCACCTCGACCAAGCGATCCCGTTTTGATGGAAAAGGTGAGGGGTATGCTCAAATAGATCGCCGAAATCCCATGAAGGCACCCTACATCTATAACCTGCGAGATGCAGAGCACTCACTCTTATGTACCTCCAGGTAAGATGAAGTTGGCCTTAGGTGATTGTTTCATTATTTTTTCTCCATGCAACTCACCGAAGGAGAAATTTATCATGTGTACAACCGCGGCAATAATAAGCAGCCTATTTTCATTCGCCCTTGGAATTACCCTTACTTCATAAAAGGGATGGAGCGTTATTTGATTCCCTACTGCGATCTGCTCGCCTGGTGTTTGATGCCCAACCATTTTCATTTTCTGGTTCATGCAAATAAAAATTCGATACCGATTATTAACGATGGGAGCTTTGAGCGACAGCGGTTTTCGCAGGCAATCAAACAACTTTTGAGTTCTTATACTAAAGCAGTGAATAAGCAGGAGAACCGGACAGGCAGCCTGTTTCAGCAGAAGACCAAAGCAATCTGTGTCACTGCCAATCCGGGGCATGATACTACAGCGTTTCATTATATACATCAAAACCCGGTAAAGGCTGGGTTGGTCAAAAGATTGGAAGACTGGGAATTCAGTTCGTACACCGACTACCTGGGGAGCGGCAAATACAAATTGTGCAATGTGAAGTTGGCACATGAGCGCTTGGCGATTAATTACCATCGCTTTGCGGAAGAGTCTTATCGGGTTATCAACTTCGATGTGGAGGAGTGAGAGGCGAAGGCGGCGCAAGGAGTCCTACACCTTGGAGGTGTAGGACTCCTTGCGGCCCGCCAGGAAAATCACAAGCGCCGTGAGCGAGCAGAAGGCCATCACCCCCGTCATCGGGAGGGCCGTGTGGTTTTGGAGAATGCTCACCACCGCAGAAGCGGTAGCACCGATACCCATCTGAATAGCACCCATCATCGCAGAAGCATTGCCGGCGGCATGGCCAAAGGCGGCCAGCGTCAGGGCAGAGGCGTTGGGGAAAATGAAACCCTGGCAGCACACATATAAAAATATAAGCGCGATGGTGGAGTACAGTTCGCTCATACCCATAAATGCAATCAACGCCAGCGTTATACCAATTATGCTTTGTGCCAGCAGTGCAACGGGAATGATTTTTTCGCTTGGATGACTCCTCAGAACAAGGCTGTTGATCTGGCTGGACCCAATTACACCGACTGCGACGATTGCAAAAATCCACCCGTATTGCTTTTCGCTGACTTGAAACAATTCAATGAACACTTGGGGAGAGCCGCTGATGTAGGCATAGAGGCCCGACGCGGCGACAGCACCTGTCAACGCGAAGATGTAGAACTGCGGGTGCACC
>Ga0310811_10006768_pt1 | contig 14666 bp, 21 predicted proteins | sample YCmetagenome_FD_207642 | JGI IMG/M metagenome (GOLD analysis project Ga0310811, IMG submission 207642) | Soil microbial communities from experimental microcosm in Duke University, North Carolina, United States - YC | ecosystem: Engineered > Artificial ecosystem > Soil microcosm > Unclassified ...
GACACTTCATATTTTGGCGCCCCTGGCCATGCAGTTCATGCAAGGTTAATGCAAACTTTGTTGGAATAGTATCTCTCACACAGGAATCCTACAAGACAAGCAGATAGCTGATGTATTACCATAAGAACATAGGAGGCATGTAAGACATATAAGAATGACATGTAGACATATGTAAGACCTGATATACAACATGTATGTAATGTGAAAAGAACAGGAAGAGTATATACAACAGAGTGATGAGGACAATGACAACACGACAATGACAGCAACACAAAGACAATGGCAACACAATGACAATGATGGCAACACAACGATGATGGCAACACAATGACAACACTGCCCTTACCCAGACGCCAAACCCTTCAACTTGAGAAGCTTGATCTTGAGCTGTAGGGTGGCCAGGTTCTCTGACTGAACCTTGGCCTGGGCCTCGAGAAGCTGAAGTTCTAAGGCCTTTGCCTCTTGTGCATGCTGGTGGATGATAGCGGCCTCATCACGCTCCTTCTCAGCCTGCCCGCTGAAACTCAATGTCAAGTTGATGTCAGTTAGCATTGACTTTGGCGATTTTATACTCTGAGGCAGCTGCCTTTGGGGTATAAATATGACTCATACCATCAGTAAGCGACTTGACTTGGCCTTGAACATCCTGCATTTCCGCATCAATGCACTTCAAAAGGGAGGATTTTTGGGAGGCAGCTGGTCTGTGAGCAGATGACGAGTGTGATGACGATGAAGGGTGAGGCTCGACTACAGGGATTGAAAAGGCAATAATGAGTATGGGGGAAACTCTGCAGTAAGACCTGGGCGCGAGGTATATACTCGACCTGTAGGACAGCTACTGAGAGGGAGAACCTCAGAATATAGGCAAGGGACTCTCTTGTAACGAGGAGGGGTGCTCTAAGGCGTGGGGAACGCAAAAGGTGCAGTGCATGTTATGGTTTGTGCATGTGGGTCGTCGTGAGCACAGATACACGATAAATCCAGTCATATATTCAGTGCTTTTAGAGTCTAACTATGGCTAAGGAGTGGGGAGTGTGCAAAGTGTGTGAACTAAAAGTCCAGTAAGGTCTCTATATACTGAATCTATAAGCGCGAAGGCGCGCGGTCCCGAATAATTAGTATGTATGTAACTATATGTAAGGCGCACGCTCGGGTCCGAAGTGAACACTTCTGTAGCAATTGAGATGACTCACCAGTAAATCAGCAAGGACAAGGGGTGGACAGGTGTGTGGAGATAGGCATGAGGCGCGCGAGTGCGCTAAAGCATGCACTCTGAGCATGGTGATACAAGCATTGGAGTTCAAGCCTGTAGGACCTCAAAATCAATGGGTAGACACAATGTTCCTTACAATGAAATCGCTATTGATGTGGTGCGTGAGCACGATGATGATGCAGATGATGACAATGACAATGTAAGGGAGGATGGCAGTTTGGGTGAGCGGATTGCACTGCAATTGATAACACGATCTGCGTGGGTCTTAAATTTTCTGTGGGAGGGACTATTGGGGGTTTGAGAAACATATGTAGGGGGTGGCGAAGGGGATGGGTAAGGGCACTTGCTGGAAAGATGCTGCTGTATGGTATTGTCCTCCTCCTGATCAGCCAGTTCCATATCATCTTGCAGCTCCCCAACACCATCCCATTGCCGCATCTCCATATTATCATTGGTGTCATCAAAAAGGGTGCCATGGATGGGAGGTTCGACATTGGGAACATGGGAGGAATGGTCAACATTGGGGGAGGCTGTAGGTTCATCAGGGGAGGGAAGGGGGGGGAACCCTTTCCTTACCCTTCCCCTAGGTGAGTGGAGGCAGGTCCATGACATTGTCGATGATGTCATTCTTAGTGTCTCTGACAAGGTCATAGGAATCAGGAGGAGGGGCCACTGTCTGCTTGCCCTTCCCTTTGGTAAGGGCAGCCATGCCACCAGCATGATCAACACCAGGCACAGATGAAATTGTCTTTGGTGCAAATGATGGGTTGCCCTTCCAGAGTGCATCAAGTGCATCATACCAAGGGAAGTTGATTGAGACCCGTTCTATAATTTCTTGTAGCATAATTTAATAAATTTGAATAAAAAACTTACCTCGAAGATTTTTTTGCACCAGTAGCATCAAGCATGTTGATGCCAGCGCCGGTCTGTGTAAAGCAAGCGTGATGTTTCTTGTATTTAGTCCTGAGACTGATATTCATTAGTAATTAATACATCAGAAGGGGGGGAAGCATGCACTGGGTGAGACAGTTAGATACTGCAAGTGCAAACTTGCAATTATCTTCAGCATACATAACCTTGTACTCCTTATCCTCCGCAAAAATAGTCTTGGTGATTGTTGCCCAGACTTGACCCTTTTGACTCCCTCAAGGGTCAGGTTCACTGACTGCAGGATTGCACATTCTTTTCAACTCATTGAAGAGCACGTGGCAGTCAGCAGGGTGAGTTTCAAGGAATTGTATGAGGGTATCGGTATGATCACCTTCATGAGTCTCCCATCTGATGGTGACCCTGGTGGTAGTGGTGGCAGGAATAGCAGTGGTGGTGGCAGGCATAGCAGTAGGAGTAGCCATGGAATTAGGGGCAGTATTGATGGATAGTTGCTGGATGGCGTTGGACGCTACTACACTCCCCCTTCCTCACCCCCTTGTACTGCTAGTTACACTTTCTCTTCCCCTATTACCATGCAAGGGTCGTTGTGTGGCCATATTCATGGTATTACTCGTTTTGATGCGCCCTTTAATTCGTTCTGAACGTCGCACCTGTGGGCATTGTGCAGGCATCCTGCATAGAGTAGCATAAAGATTGGATTTCAGACCCCACTTGAGCCTGCCGAATGTTCCGTAGATTCTGGAAGAAATTTGTCAAACTTACCCACATTTTCAGAGCCTCCCAAATTTTACTTTGAACGCCATTATTCTCATGGCAAGGTATTGTTCTTTTCATCTAGTATCTACATCTACTTACAAGGCATTCATTTCAGAAATCACTGTTTCATTTGCTCCGCCTGTTTGGTCAAAATGCCAAGTTAACAAGAGGACAGGGTGCAGACAGCAAAAAACAGTGAAGGCACTAAGTGACAGCTGCATGCACAATCACTCTCTCAATGTGGGATCAACAATACTGCTGGTGAGGCAGAATGTTTTGTCTTGCTGCACCTAGGCTGCTATGCCTGAGACAGATGTATTCAACCCTAAAGGGGACTGCTACTGTACACAGAACCAGATATATGAGAGACTCTTGTAGTCTGAAGGATGTGTGAAGGCACAAAAGAAACACAAAGAACACAAAAGAAATGCAAAAGAAATGCAAAGGAATGCAAAGAAATGCAATAAGAACACAAAGTGTGGGAAAGTTGTGCTAAGGTAAGCGAAGCGTGGGAAGGCGCACACTTATAGTGCATGTTGTTGTGGGAAGGTGTAGATGGAATGCGGATGGTAAGGAGTGATATAGAGGGGCAGATAGATAATAGATCAACAGATGCACAATGCAGAGTGAGTGTAAAGTGAGGTCTGATCAATCTAGTCTAGTCCAATAACAATAACCATAGGTAACACAAAGTGCACCCTAATGGTGACTACTACTTCAGAGTAAAACCTGATAGTGAGGGAAGTACAGTAAAGGGAAGTAATAGGGGAAAGTAGTAGTGCGATCATCAAACTATATACTAGGCAAAATCATGTCAGACGTGGAAGGGATAGGAAGAAAACATGCTAATAGTATGTAATAACATGTAATAGCACTGCAATGCTTGTTACAACCATGAGGCAAGGAATATGACATACCAATGAGGTGGTTGAACATGGATAGGTGCTCCTGGATGATAGGTGATGTAATGTGATGATGTGCAATGTAATGTGATGAAACACAATAATGTGTGAGAACATGTGCTAAGCAAGAGCATGGGAGAGCATTGCGCCTCTGGCGTGTTATACAGGAAAGTGTCACATGATATTCCAATTGAAGTGGAAGCCATTACATGAATGATAGACAGACTGCTTGTGTGAATATGCCCATTATGCACCCATAGAAATATGAGTCCCTACAATGGGATAGGAAGGACTCCTATAAGGTGGTGCACAGGCAATTAGCTGGCAATATCAAGCTGGTATCTGCATGGCATGCTGTGGGCCATATGGTAAGCTGTATCTCTAGTATTTGAGTATATCTCATGAATTTGCCTTGTCCAGCATGAGCCTCCTGTCATCTCTGGGGACATGATTAAAACAGCAACACAATTCTCCTTGGCCACCCAACTAGTATCTGACCTTGAACTTGTCAATACCTGACTCAATGCCATTTTGCAGCAACTTGATCCAGTGCAATTCCTGGTGATGGAGAGATTTGCTGATGCTTTTAGGCAGAAGTTCCCTCACATCAAGGCATGGTCTGTGATAAATGGACTTCTTTGGGAGGGAAGATCCCTGCAGTTCAACCAACAAACTCCTTTGCATCCAGATAGTACTGACCCTCCCAGCTACTGGGTTGCACTGGTTGCTTTAGGTGAATTTACCAAGGGGCAACTCTTCATACCTAGGTCGAATTTGTGGCTGTGGTATGAACCTGGCACTATCATTTTGTTAAGAGGCCATATTCTTCCTCATGAGGTTGAGGAGTTTTTTGGTGGGCAAAGAGTATCCATTGTCCACTTCACACATGAATCTTTATGGAAGGCCTTAGGACTCAGTCTCCCTTAGATTTCTTATGTATTTATGTTAATTCATGAATTATATTGCTACAGATTAATATACATTTGCAACAGGTCATCTTCTAGGTATTGAGTTATGAACCAGATGCGATGCAAGTACTATTTGGCAAGAACATGGCGGGGTCTAGATCACATGCATGACCTGCAGGCATGGACATTATAGTCTTGATGAGAGAGACAATCAGACCCCACAATTAGTTGTACCTGTGAATCCGCTGTGTGAAGAGACATGAAGTTCAACTCATCCTGAAAGTGGACAGCTTCCAGTTTGGTGTTCTGAGATATTTGAGTAATAATCTGTAACCCAGAGCTAGTTAGACTTACCAATGTTGGGTCCTGGAACCAATCCATTATGATGTAAATGATGTGATTACGAAATAGGACATCCTTACACAAGGTCACTGTGTCCATGTGATGGCAGATGCTATCATAGAGTGCACAAAACTTGACCAGAATCTGGTGTGACACTGGGTCACTGAAACATGAGATATTCAAATGAGGATATGTGAGATTGACCTGATCAAATATTAAGACCTTTATTGGGTGGCATTTGTGCATTCTCAAGAAGTGATTTCAAGACTACAGGAAACAATCAATTAACTCTGGATTCTAATTACCAATCTTGAACTTGTACTGATCCAAGAATAATCTGCATTCATCCTTAAACTCCAGACCTGCTCCAGCTGTAATGTTCAATGTGATCCTGTAGAATGACTTCATCAGACTTGCAAGATTAATGCCATGAAATATGTACCCACTCATCAAGATGTCTAAACAGTTTTGAAAGAGATGAGGGCTAAGTGCTGACCCAAGAGGCTCATGTGCAACTTCCAGAATACAAACAATGTCTTCGATAAGGGCACAGGTCAAGAATTTGATGAAAATAGCAATGAGCTCTGCTGGATCTCTCAGCAAACACATGTTGTCAAGTGAAAACTCGGGAGGGATTGCAGCAGTAAGGGCATGATGGTCATGCTTTTCTTGCATGGTGACACCACCAAACGTGGCCAGGAAGAACATGAGACTTCTCAATTGGAAGCATTTATCCTGTGCAAATGTCAGCTCTACAAAAGCAAATACCTCAAAGGCGAAAATACCTCGAGAAATATGAGCTGCTCATGCTTGCTTAAATGAGAATTGTTGAAGGCTGCTGCTGCAGCCAGAGAATTTTCATGTCCTGCAACAAATTTACATTGAATACAGATTGAAAATGAATGACATGCACCAACAATGATGACACTGAGATTACCGAGCTGTTCATATATCAGGTTTTGCTTCGAGCATTCCTCCTCAGTGAGGCCATGGTTAACAGGAGCTCCAGGTTGTCACTCAGTTTGTGTGATGAGGTGAAGACCTTGGGCAGCAAGTTGTGAGGCATCACTGCTGACTGATCTGATGGATACTAAAAAGGCGATCTCACACATTGCAATGGCTGGTACATGGTCCTTGTCGAATTGCATACCATGATCATGGTTATCCTGCATAAGGACATCTGTCAGATCTGTATGAACTAAAGAGGATGACTCACCTTGCTGTTCCTGTGATAACATTCAAAGAGCTGATGAGCAATGTGTATCCACAGCCTCTGGCTGTCATGATTAAGTCTGGTTAGCAGCAACCTCTTTGCAATGCACTCTAATGACATTGGCCTAACAAATGCACATCAGTAGATCATGAAATGCAAGCAAACATTATATCAACATTGTGTTTTTCATCAAGCTTTCAATGATCTTGTAGTAAGAATTAGTCGGAGGCATCTTAAAGAATGGATCTGTGAGATGTTGGTGTGATGTCACGGCTGATTTTTTGATGGTTGTATCGGTATCTGAGTTGCTGACTTGTGAAGAGATTGAATCCTAGCCTGCCACATCTATGTCCTCAATGTTGGCAAGATAGTAATTAATCCACAGATCCAATCCATATCCGATACAATAAGCTTCTTCATTCATATCCTGTTCATATAACGTTAAACACTGCTTATTTCCTCCATTCAGTATATCCTCCCTTCCCGTATATCAGTTATACTTACTTCCAGCTATGCTTACTGATCTGTTAACCTGTGATTAACTTCCAGCCTGTGTTTGACTTGTAATAAGCATTGCTTATACATTTGCTTATACTTTGTGCATAGCCTTCGGTTAGTTCTATCATATATAAACTCTTGTATATGTTCTGTAGTACCTTAGTTCGGATATCATCTTGGATTGTCCTCATTCTGTTATTTGGACTCGAGTCTAATAAGCTCTTGTCACCCTCCGAGACTTAAGGATTGTATTCAATAAGTCTAATGCATCTGCCTCTATCTTCAGATAGTCTATACTTCATTGTTTCTAGTCTTAGACTTGTCTAGACTAGTCTATATACTTCCATCCAATATCCAGACACATTTCGGATAGTACTATGATACTTATCCTTACCTTTGGATATGCTACTATAGCCATCTGGATCTTCAGATACGATACATATACCTTTCTGAAATACTGGGCTATACTTGGGAAAGGGGCACAGAGCATGAGCTGAGGCTGAAGCCCTTCAGATCTAATACTCTTTGAGTACGACCTCAACAGTATATTCGAACTGACACCTTTCCAAGTATACTTACAACACTTCCTATGGCTCCCACTAGAGTAACACAGAATTCCCTCTGTAATGCTGGACTTGTGTCCACACAACAAGACCCCACAGCCATAGTCAACACTTTCACCAGTTTCTCTCAATGCCGCACTAGCATTCACAGACCAGCTCAGAGTATATCCAAGTTGATGAACCATAGGCATCCAGAGACTACTATGTGTACTCCATCCGGATTAAACCTGGCCGATGAAGATCCTGATGATGAAGGTGATGATCCGGTGAAGGAACTAAGTCTGACTGCGGTGTGCGCAATCAATCTCTAGATGTGAGATCAACAACACTGCTGGTGAGGCAGTATGTTGGGTCTCGCTGCGCCTAGGCTGCTATGCCTGAGACAGGCGCGTTCGACCCTAAAGGGGACTGCTACCACACACAGAACCAGGAATAGAGAGAACTCAAGTAGACAGGGGGTGCGTGCAAGGAAAGAGAGAGGTGCGAAGCGTGCGATGAGAAATGCGCAGTAAGCGGAGTGCGGGAAGCGCGCGCTAAGGTAAGCGAAGCGCGGGAAGGCGTGCGCCTATGGTGTGCGTGGGTGCATGAAAGTGTGCAAGTGATGCGGAAGGCAAGGAGCGGTGTAGGGATTCGTAATGAGCGTGAAACAACATGAGTGAAAGCAAGCGCAATGTAAAGCAAGAGCAAAGGTGAAGCGGACAAAAAGCAAGGCTTGATCAGGCGATCTAATCTAAGCCAAAACGCGATAACCACAGGGCGCGTGCCCTAATGGTGACTACTACTCTAAAGTAAAACCCAAATGCTAGGGAAGTACAGTAAAGGGGAGTAATGAATAGTAGTGCTACCATCAGGCTTTTATACTAAGTAAGATCTCATTGGACGCGGAAGGGATAGGGAGAACATGCGCGATAGTATGTAATGACATGTAATAGCGCTGCAGTCCTCGTTACACTCGTGCAGCATGTAGTATGATGTACTAGAGGGGTGCTCAGACATGGATTGGTCCTCCTGGTTGATAGGCAATAGAGCGCGGGAACGCGCGCTAAGCGCAGGCGCGAGAAGGCGTAGGCGCGGGAAAGCGTGCGCCTTTGGTGCGCTATACAGGGAAGTGTCATGCAACTCCATAGTGCGAATGCTCAAATGACAGCTCGTGTAAATATGGCCTTTTCATGCCCACAGAATTATGATTCCTTACACCAACTCGAAAATTACCATGGGCTTAACCCTCAGACCGCATATCACATCTGGTTGCTCCAGACTTTATTTCTTGATGAAATCAATCTAGATTGCTTAAAATTTCAGGTGGAATGGAACTGTCATCCCATTCGCGGTCCTGACACCAACAACAAGAGTCCCAAGGTAAGCTTGCAGCTGAATTTTTGATGTAATGTTGACAAATTACTGAACGGACACATAGGACCTACATTTTTTAGGGCACTTGCAGTTTGGCATCTATCACAATGACTGTGAAGGTGTGACTCAGATAGCAATGATGAACATCCGAATACTATGGTACAGGTCATCAACAATCAGCAAAGACACCAGATCCATCACAAGGCCATTGGCGTGCCATCACAACAGAACCCTTTTGTTGATGACACAACACAACAGCAGTTTTCTGCCACCCTTGATGAAGTTATAGCTGAGGATATCACGCCAAACAATTGCCGACTAACGCTAGATGAGTGGGACAGAGATGAATATCCAGCATTTGAGACTATTACATTTGGTCGACGAGGATCAAAAGAACTCCATCTTTCACTTGCTGAACCAATCTGGTTTAATCGAGCAAAATTATGGTGTCAAGCATTATTGGTTTTGTCATATTTTTTAACTGCCAGTAGTGACTAATGAGTACATGCATCAATGTAAAATAACATATCATTGTTAGCTGTATATAAACTGCTAGGCTATCTACATAATTACTCTGCAGAGGCCTCAAGTCAGACAGTCAAATCTGTGACTGCAAGGAGTTTTTCCCCCATACACAGGATGAAGGACATTGTGTGGAGTGTGGCCATGGTCGCAGCAAGCACCCCTGCAAAGCTTCAATGAGTCATGAACTGGTACTGGAAGTGCAAGAGGATGCCAATGAGCAACCTCGTCCAAATTCTGCAGTCGCTGTCAAGGATATCTTCACTCAAATCACTAGTGGTAAACCTGTCAATGACAATCTAAAGCTTGCCACTACAGGCAAGCAAGGAAGCCTAGTGCCGCTCACCAGTGCTCAAGAGGAAGCATTATCAACTCTGTCATCAACTTGGCTTGCTGGTTATCACAAGCTGGCCAAGGGCCCAGCACCATTGGCAGGTTTGCGAAAGGTAAGCGTTGTCCTAGTAGTGTATGAAAATAAATTCACATTAAAATCAGGATCGTAAGGAGATCACCAGCTCACAAATGGTCAGAAGCCAAGCACGCAGGAACACATCTTCTAGTATCTCAATGTCAGGGAACACACCTCATGTTGCATCAGTGGCCATGTTGACTTGTGGTGTTGATGTCAGTCAAGAGCCCTTGAGAGACAAGTTAACTCGCTAACTCAATTTTTGACAGAGAAACGGTCTTATTAGAGTATCCAAAGTCCCAAGCAAGAATGGTCAAAATGAGATCCAGGCTATGAAAAACCGCGGCTGTTACCTTGAACAGCAGTTCATCATCGAAAGTGGTTGGACATATCGCAAGGTCACCAGTCAGTTATGAAGTTGGTTTCCCAAAGTCTTTGATTACCTTGACCTTCAACTCAAGAAGCGACAATCAGCTACATCACACAAAGAGAAGCCAATTTGGTGGCTCCTCAATAAGTGCGGACAAACACTAACAGTCATCGATATTGGGTTTCCGGCTGGGAGTGATCTTGCAAAACACAAAGGCCGGGACAAAGCAAGTGTTAATGATTGTCATCTTTGGTTTGGTGTGTTGTTTATTTTTTTTGCTTTGTTCACGTTGTACTCACAAAATACTACTGGCACTAGTCACAAGGAATCAGATTCCTGATAGCATTTATGAGTCTTGGAACACTCAACCTGTCATAGCTGGATCGGATTCTGAACGTGATGATTGTAACGACATCCTTTTGTCCGACACAGATGATTCGGTTAGCATCAAGTCGGACAATGATCTTGCAAGTTCATTGATGGAACTTGACATGTTCTCAGATTCTGACATTAAGGACCCAAAAGGCAAAGGGAAGGCAAAAGTGGCACCTGCTAGGACACCAGTGAGAAGCCAGAATGGTGAGTACTATTTATGATTCAAATTATAGTATGATGTACTCATCCATTTCAATAGCAAAGCGCAGTCACACTCTGCTTTCCCATCACCATCAGAAGCTATTAGGAAAGCGGTCCAGAAGAAACTCAAAAAGGGTTCGTCTCTCACATATTGCAACAACTGAGCTTATTTTATTCGTTGTTCTAGAACCTGCAAGCGACACTGCCATTCCCTTATTTTCAACAAACCCCAGATCTACAAGCTCTGAACTCGAACCACCTCCGTCGACCCAGCCCAGTGCTCAATCCAATAGTTATTGTGAGTTTACCATTCCATTCATTTATACTACTTGTTGATGAATATCTGCACTACTGTTATTACAGAAACAGTATCATTTCATACTATGACTAGTTGAGTGCCAGCTACCCTCAAAGTAGAGAACAAGATATCTGCTCCACCAGACTTTGTGTCAATCAGCAAAGCAGATGTCCTGTGGCATGACAAGATACAGGACAACAACCCTTTTGCAGAATACATCAATCCTTGGGACTCCCGCTACTCCATGCTGAATTTTACCAACCTCCGAGTAATTTGAGAGTTGGCATAGGCTATCTTGCAGTGACCAGGTCTGTTTTTTAAATGACAGGTGCATTAATTTCGTAGTTTTTGTTCTTTGTGCATCGCAGTACATACTAGTATCCTCGTCATCTCATTCTGTATTGCTACATTCAACTCACACCCTCATAATGCCCTCACCTACTAATGATATCCTGCAGTCAGATACATGATTCACTCGTTACTACTTTGTAGACACTCATTGGATGCAGATGTGTTGTCGCTTTGGCTTACTGAGCACTGGTTCACAGAAGTTGAAATCATCAAGGTTGAGAGCTTGAGGAAAAGCGGTTCAAGGTCAAACTTATTGTCATAGACACCCACAGATTTGGTGACTATGTCAACAACTGCGATTCCTGCCAATCGTCGACTTCATTGATGACCAACATGAAGCATACATGCGCCAGCCTCAGCACCATGAAAATAATGACATTATTTCAGCAAGTTGCACTCTCTACTTATCTGTATGCACATACTTGACCTCATCTCAATGACAAAGGAATTGCACTATGAGAACTACAGGCAGCAACAGATGGAGACGAAGGAGTTGCACTACAAGAACTACAGGGAGCAACAGATAGAGACGAAGGAGTTGCACTACAAGAACTACAGGCATCAGATGGAGACGAAGGAGTTGCACTATGAGAACTACAGGTAGCAACAGATGGAGATGAAGGGGTTGCACTATGAGAACTACAGGCAGCAACAGATGGAGATGAGGAAGTTTGGGGAGCCCACTCACATCAGCATCTTTGGGTGAGAAGATAAAAAGAGTGCATCAGATGTATACACTGTATAATATCTAACCATCACTCACGATAAACAGGAGCTGGAATAGAGACAGAATGCAAGCTCCTGCAGGTGAAACAAGGTGAGAAGGATACGACAAGGTGGTGGGAGATGGACTTACTCATCTCTGTTGTGCTTGTAGATATCATCCCTGAGCATAATGTAGTGACCTGGCCTGCCAGCTGAAAACGAGGTGAGAGCTAATATGGCAAGGTGGTGGGAGATGGACTTACTCACCTGTGTTGTGCTTGTAGTAGCTGAAAACGAAGTGAGGAGGATATATGATAAGGTGGTGGGAGACGGACTTACTCACATGTGTTGTACTTGTAGATATCATCCCTAAGCATAATGATGTAGTGACTTGGCCTGCTAACTGAAAACGAAGTGAGGAGGATATGATAAGATGGTGGGAAACAGACTTACCCATCTGTGTTGTGCTTGTAGATACCATCCCTGAGTGTGATGTAGTGACTTGGCCTGCTATCTGTACAAACAATCAGCTGATACAAAGACAACACGCAGATTTGATTAAGAAAATTGGGGGTGGGAAATGTGCACCACACAAATAATAAATGTGCAGGTGTTACACCATAGTAATGCGCTTAAGCTAAGCGCTCATTTCAGTGGTTTTGCAGATGTGGGGCTCAGCGGTCAGTCCAACAGGGCCCAACAATGACTTCGGCAATCAGCGTGTGCCTTGAATAAGCGACGGTAATCATGTTCACGTACAGTACTCAGTTGACATTGACAACGACATTTTTAGAATTGAGCAGCCTTACAATTGCAACTCTATTATTAGATCCATGCTTGGTCCAAATAGGAATTTGCGAGGTCTATCTTACAACTATTTCACCAACGTTATGATATTCCAAATGGCGACACAGAGCTATCTCCACTATTTTCATCATTCCAAGTACCGTCTTATCTCCCTACTAGACACGTGGTCACGTCAACACCACGCGTACCTGTAAGGTCCGTACGTACACCAGACATGGCCGTGCCGAGTAACGAGATTTTCAATTACGAGATTGTTATATAGCTTATCTGCCTTTAAGGTAAATACTTGTAGTTTGCTGAGCGCTGAAACTTGACTCTTCTCACTTGTCTTGCAGTATCAGTCACGATGAGTCTGACCGCTGCAGCAGCGATCAGCGAGCACATTGTGCCCAGCGAGAAAGCTCTTAGCACTAGTGACAAATCCTTGGATAGGACAGGCGACGTTGAAACCGCAACAGGAGATGCTGACAGCGAGGAAGGCGTACTCTCCAATGAACGTGATATTGCTACGCATGTAATCTCGGTGGACGACGACCCTTCTCTGAACCCGTGGACATTCCGTGCATTCTTTATTGGTATTGGCCTCTCAGCCTTTGGCGGAGTACTGGGTGAGCTTCTTTGAGTTCGTTTTTAGCCAGAATAATGCTCATTAATGTCAATTTGTAGCGGAAATATATTATTTCAAGCCTGTGCGTAGTCGAGCAAGCTTGTTAACTTTATGTGCTCATATCATTACCGCAGCAAACGGTTTTAGTGTCATTGATGTTCCTCGCGGTTGTTTCTTATATCCTGGGGGTCTTCATGGAAACCTTTATTCCTCGCCGTGGACTCCTGCGCTATCTAAACCCCGTAAGTCGATTTACCCTCATCCGCTGCTTCATTCTAAGACCTTTCACAGGGGCCGTTCAACAAGAAAGAAAATGCTTTCATTGTAATCATGGCAAGCGCCTCTGCCAACTCTGCCCTAGGTACAGAAGTTCTTGCGGTTCAGCGGTCAGTGAGCCTTACTTGTATTGATGGAATTTACTGATCTATACTAAAGATTGTATTACAATATCACGCCCAATGCCGGTGCCTCAGTGTTCCTACTCTTCTCTTCTCAACTTCTTGGGTATGAGAATATTTGTGAAAGTTCCAGCGGAAGCTGACAAAATTCTAAGTTATGGAATTGGTGGCATGATGAGAGGTATGTCCACAATCGAACCTGTTATTGAACCCAGTGTTCACATACCTTTACCAGGCACCCTGTTATATCCATCAAAGATGTTATACCCCGTTGTGCTACCATTGTTGTCCATGTTCGATGCTCTCTACGAGGGCGGGATGGCAGCACGGAAGAAGCTCAGAGTCTTTTACATTGTGTTTACTGCGTAAGTCCCTCGATTAAGACCGGCAATGATCAAATATGTTGATTGACGCAGTATATTTTTTTGGGAGCTTTTCCCAGAATGGATCTTTCCGCTTCTGACCGGATTTTCAATTATCTGCCTTGCAGCTCCCAACAATGCCGCCGTCTCGCGAGTGTTTGGTGGTACAAACGGTAACGAGGGTCTAGGGCTCCTGTCTTTCTGCTTTGACTGGCAAGTGAGTGTCAATACGAACTTCGATGTAAATCGCCTTATAGACTGGATCTGCGTCAGTATATTTCTGGCGGGGTGAACCCTATGACTATCCCGCTTAAAGCACAGGTATGACCTCTTCACAAATCAACGAGCCAGATGCCTTACATACCTCTTGAATAGTTCTCGAATTTCCTAGGCTACATTCTTTGCATGTGCGATCACCTCATGATTCCGAGACCTTGTATTGACTCATGTCTAGGGTCGTGTTTGTGGCCGTATATTACAACAACATCTGGAAGGCCCAGAACTTCCCATTCGTTAGTCTACATTCACGTGCAAGGGCAGAACATTGACGCCGACTCCCCATAGCTTTCTCAACTCTTGTTCTATGAAAACGGAACACAGTACGATCAAACACTCATTCTTA
>Ga0310811_10006769_pt1 | contig 14664 bp, 10 predicted proteins | sample YCmetagenome_FD_207642 | JGI IMG/M metagenome (GOLD analysis project Ga0310811, IMG submission 207642) | Soil microbial communities from experimental microcosm in Duke University, North Carolina, United States - YC | ecosystem: Engineered > Artificial ecosystem > Soil microcosm > Unclassified ...
GACGACTGGCGGTGCGCCCGTGTTCGGGCGCGGCTCGAAAGCGGCGAGGGTGCCATCCGCGTTGTATCGAACGTCGTAGAACGACGGCACGTAAAAGCCTCGCGCGGCAGTGAGCAGTTCGAGGAGTTGCCCGCGGCCGGTTGCCTGTCCGATCGCGTCGATCAGCGCCGGAATGAGCACTTCTCCCTCGCCGGCTGCGATGACATCGGCAAAGGGCGCGAGCGGCTCCGGGTTGACGAACGTCACCGCGCCGCCGATGACGATCAGCGGATCCAGGCGCGTGCGCTGGTCGGCACGGACCGGAATCCGCGCCAGCCGGAGCATCGAAAGGACGTTCGTGTAGTCCCACTCGAAGGAGACCGAGAAGGCGAAGACGTCGAAATCGCGGACGGGCGTGTTCGACTCGATCGTGCGAAGCGGCGCACCGGACGCCAGTTGCGCCGCGAGTTCCTGTTTCGGGGGCAGGAACACCCGCTCGCAGACGACATCATCCAGCTCGTTGAAGAGCCGGTAGACGGTCTGGAGTCCAAGATTGGACATTCCGACGAAGTACGTGTTCGGGAACGCCAGCGCAACGCGCAGTCGGCCGGCATGCGGCTTCCGGATCGTGCCGACTTCGCTGGAGAGAACGTCGCGCGAGCGCCCCCGTTCAGGTCGAGGCGCCATGCTGAAATCAGGTGCGGGATGCGAACGGTACGGACAATCGAACTCAGGAGACGCCGTTCGCGCCGTCCGTGGATCTATCTATTATACCGCGCGCGAGGGAGACGAGGGAGGCCTCCGAGTCAACTCCCAATTCCCAACTCCCAACTCCCAACTCCCAAATATTGATTGATTTGGGAATGGGAAATTGGGAATTGGGAATTAGAGACTACGCTTCATTCTGCCTTCTCAGGAACGCCGGCACGTCGAGCGGCTCGAACTCGGCCCCTGGAATCAACGTGTCCATCGCCGGATCTTCGGCAGCGGCAGCGGTGCCGACGGGCATTTCGAGTACCGGCCGGCGTGTCACGGACAGGCGCGTCATGCCGCCGCCTCCGCCGCCCGCAACGGCCACTTTCTCGACGCTCTCGTTGCGCCACGCGGTGTAATTGTGGAGGTCGACGGGGGTCTGCGCCGCGGATGCGGCGGCCTGCTTCGTCGCGACGCCGCGGTCGAACCCGGTCGCGATGACCGTGATCTTGACCTTGCCTTCCATCTTCGGATCCACGACGGCGCCGAAGATGATGTTCGCATCCTCGTGCGCGGCTTCCTGGATGATGGCCGAGGCTTCGCTGACTTCGACCAGCGACAGATCCGAGCCGCCCGTAACGTTGATGATCACGCCCCTGGCGCCTTTGACCGACGCGTCTTCCAGCAGCGGGCTCGAGATGGCCGCGTTTGCCGCGTCAAGAGCGCGACTGTCGCCTTCAGCGTAGCCGGTGCCCATGATGGCGATCCCCATTCCGGCCATGATCGTCTTCACGTCGGCGAAGTCCAGATTGATGAGCCCGGGCACCAGGATCAGGTCCGAGATGCCCTGAATCGCCTGCCGCAGCACGTCGTCGGCCGTCGTGAAGGCGTCATTCAAGGACGTCGTTCGGCCGATCGTGGCGAGAAGCCGCTCGTTCGGAATGGTGATCACCGTATCCACGCATTCCCGCAGCTCCTCGAGACCCTGCTCGGCCTGCGACTGGCGCTTGCGGCCCTCGAACCGGAACGGCTTGGTGACCACCGCGATCGTGAGCGCGCCGAGTTCGCTGGCGAGGCTGGCGATGACGGGTGCGGCTCCTGTTCCCGTGCCGCCGCCGAGCCCGGTCGTGACGAACACCATGTCGGCGCCGTCGAGGGCTTCGATCAGCTTGTCGGTATCCTCGAGCGCCGCCTGACGTCCGACGTTCGGGTCCGCGCCCGCGCCGAGTCCTTTCGTGAGCTTCCCGCCGATCTGCAGCTTGTGGGGTGCCGCGTTCAGCTTGAGCGCCTGCAAATCGGTGTTTGCCACGATGAACTCGACGCCTTCGAGTCCTGCCTGCACCATGCGGTTGACGGCATTGCTGCCGCCGCCGCCGACGCCGACCACTTTGATGCGCGCGCCGGTGCGCGCCTGATCGTCCAGCTTGAGCCGCAACGCGGACGTCTGATCAGCCATTCCTTGGCCTCCGTGTCTCAGAAGAATTCCTTGAACAACGTGCGCAGCCGCCCGGCCACGCGCCCGAACGCGCCGGCGCCGACCGGTCGCGCAATTTCTCCGACGTGATTTCGATGCGCGTACATCACCAGCCCGACGGCGGTGCCGAACGCGGGATTGTTCACATGATCCGCGAGGCCGCCCACGCCGGACGGACACCCGCGGCGAATCGGCAGATCGAAAATCTGCTCGCCGATCTCGGCCATGCCCTCGAGCATCGCGCCGCCTCCGGTGAGCACGATCCCGGAGTTCAGCGACTTCTCGAAGCCCGCGCGCCGGATTTCATCCCAGAGGAGATGGAAGATCTCTTCGGCGCGCGGCTGCAGGATTTCGGAGAGAATGCGCCGCGCCATCACGCGCGGCTTTCGTCCACCGACGCTCGGCACATCCATTGTCTCGTCCTCGTCAACCATCGACGAGAGCGCGCAGCCGCAGCGCCGTTTGATCTTCTCCGCGTCGGGAATCGGCGTCCGCAGCCCGACCGCGATGTCGTTGGTGAAGTGGTCGCCGCCGACCGCGACGACGCCGGTATGCCACAAACTGCCGCGCTCGAAGATCGCAAAGTCGGTCGTGCCGCCGCCGATGTCGACAATTGCGACACCCAGCTGCTTCTCATCGTCCGTGAGAACGGCTTCGCTGGCCGCGAGCTGCTCGAGCGTACTGTCGAGCACGGCGACACCGGCCCGGTTCACGCACGCAACGATGTTCTGGGTGGACGAGGCGCTGCCCGTGACCACGTGGACGTTGACCTCGAGCCGCGCGCCGGTCATCCCGACGGGCGCGCCGATACCGTCCTGCTCGTCCACGACGAAGTCCTGCGGCAGGACGTGGAGGATCTCGCGGCCGCTCGGCAGCGCGACCGCCTTGGCCGCGTCGATCGCGCGCTTGACGTCCTCGCGCGTGATCTCACGGTTCTTGCCGGCGACGGCGACCACTCCGCGGCTGTTGAACGCCTTCACGTGCGCGCCCGACAGCCCCAGATGAACGGAGTCAATCTCGACGCCGGCGGTCAGCTCGGCCTCGTCGATGGCGCGCTTGATGGATTCGACGGCCGCCTCGAGGTTCACGACGACGCCGCGGCGGATTCCTTTGGACTCCGCCAGACCGATGCCGATGATGTCGAGCCCGTCGTCGTCGGTCATCTCGCCGACGATCGCAGCGATCTTGGACGTGCCGACGTCAAGTCCGACCAGATATCGTTCCTTGCGAGCCACACTGTCTCCTTGTTCGCGCATTCCGCGTGCGCGCGACGTTGCTATCGACCCACCACCGCCACCGGACGGCCCGATGCGCCGGCCGGCCGGACGTACACCCGCTGCTCGAAGCGCAAATCGACGTAATCGATCTCCGGCACGCGTGCGTGCAGCGCCGCCGAGAGATCGACGTAGTTCTGAAGCCGCTCGAGGAACCGGTCCTCGCCGAGATGCAGCATGGCCGGATCGTTCGCGAGCAGGACGACTGCATCGTGCGCGTCGTGCACGTCGATCTCCGACACGCGGTGTAAGAGGCCGCGGCGTGGCGCCAGCGCGTCGATCACACGCGATGCCAGCTCCGCGCGGCGCTCGTCGATCGTCGGCTGTCCGCTCGACGGCCCGCGAACGAGCCCGTCGATGATCGGCAGGTCGAACTCGGAGTATTGAGGGCCGAATTCGTCGATGACCACGCCGTGCGGATCCACGAGGTACAGAGTGGGCCCGATTCGGGAAACGCCCATCGGCCGCCGCTCGGACACAAAAATTTCCACCGTCGACGGCAGCACGCGCCGCATTGCGACGTCGGCGACCCAGGGCGACGAGAGGAGGCGCGAGCGGTACGCGGGCAAATCGACCGTCAGGATGTTCGAGCCGCGCAGTCCTTCGACGATCATCTGCACTTCACCGCTCGACAGCCGCACGTTGCCGTTGACGCTGATCCGTCTCACCTGCAGCGCGGACGCGTGGAGCACCAGCGCCGCGGCCCGGAATCCGGCGTATCCGACGAGCAGCACGACGGCGATGCCGCGCAGCGCGCGCCAGCTGATCGCCGGCCAGCGGCGCCGGCCCTTCTGCTTGCCGGGCCGAACCTTCGCGCGGCGGAAGTTCTTTTCCGCAGGCGCTCTCACGCCCATCCCTCACCCCCGCCGTCCGTGGACTCGGCCGCGGCACCGGACCGGCGCGCGACAGCCGAAAGGATGCGTCCGGGCAAGGTGCCGATCGATCCGGCGCCCAGTGTGATCACCAGATCGTTCGGCTTCGCAAGGCGGGCGACGGCTTCCGGCACGTCCTCGAGCGACCTGACAAGCCGGACGGAGGTGCCGGTGCGCCGGACGGCCGCTTCGACGGCCTCGATCGTGACCCCCGGCAGCGGGGCCTCGCCTGCGGCATAGATGTCCGTCAGGACGACTGCGTCGGCGCCGGCGAGCGCCGTGCCGAATGCGTCGAGCAGATCCCGCGTGCGCGAATACCGATGCGGCTGGAACACGACCACGACGCGGCGATCGAGGCCGGCCCGCGCCGCTGCGATGACGGCGGCGATCTCCGTCGGGTGATGACCATAGTCATCCACGACCATCACGCCGCCGGCTTCGCCATGCAGCTGGAAGCGTCGTTCCGCTCCCTGGAACTCCAGGAGCGCCGCCGCGATGCGCTCGAATGGCACCCCGACTTCGACGCCGACTGCGGCTGCGCCGAGCGCGTTCAGCAGGTTGTGGCGCCCCGGCACCCGCAGCCGAATCTCCCCCAGCGGAGCTTCTCTGCCGCCGCCGCGGCTGACGACGGTGCAGCGCGATCCGAATGCCTCGAGCGCCATCCCGTGCCCCGCAATCTGTGCGTTGCCGCTGTCGAGGCCGTATGCGATCACGCGCCGCGTGAAGCGCGGCAGCAGCGCTGCGACAGCCGGGTCGTCGGCGCAGGCCACGATGGCCCCGTAGAATGGCACCTTGTTCGCGAAGTCGACGAACGCCTGCTCGAGCGCCTCCCAGCTGCCGTAGCTCTCCATGTGCTCGCGATCAATGTTCGTGACGAGCGCGACGACGGGCGACAGCTTGAGGAACGAGCGATCGCTTTCGTCGGCTTCCACAACCATGAACTCGCCTCGTCCGAGCCGCGCGTTGCTGCCGAACGCGCTCAGCCGTCCGCCGATGACCGCGGTCGGATCCAGGCCCGCACGCTCGAGCACGAGCGCCACCATCGACGTGGTCGTCGTCTTGCCGTGCGCGCCGGCGATAGCGATGCCATACCGAAGACGCATCAGCTCCGCCAGCATCTCGGCCCGCGGGATCACCGGGATCCCGCGTCGCCGCGCTTCCTCGACTTCGGCGTTGTCTTCCCGCACCGCGGACGACACGACGACGACGTCCGCGGCGTCGACGTTGGCGGCGACGTGCCCGCGCTGGACGCGAACGCCCAGCGAGACGAGGCGATCGGTCACGTCCGACGTCCGTACGTCGGAGCCGCTCACCTCGTATCCGAGATTCGCCAGCAGTTCTGCGATGCCGCTCATACCAATTCCGCCTATACCGACGAAATGAACCCGGCGCGTGCGTCCTAACATGGCTCTCCGCACGCACCGCCGCGACGGCCCTGGAGCCGGGCGGGAGCTTGATCCGCCATCACGCCGCTAGCCCACTAGCGCGAGCGCGCGATCGACGATCACGCGCGCCGCGTCGGGCCTGGTGAACGCAGCGGCGGCCTGTGCCATCTGCCGCCGCGCCGATTCGTCCGCGACGAGCCGCAGAATGCGGTCCGCGAGCGTGCCGCCCGTCAGGTCCTTCTGTTCGATCACGTCCGCCGCGCCCGCTCGCGCGAGCACCTCCGCGTTGCGCCGTTGGTGATCGTCAGCCGCGGTCGGCAGTGGAATGAGGACCGCTGCCCGTGCCGCCGACGTCACCTCCGCGATCGTGGTCGCGCCCGCGCGACAGACGATCACGTCGGCGTCTTTCATTTCCCGGTCCATGGCGAACAGGAACGGCTCGACCCTGGCCGGAATCCCCGCGTCTGCGTAACCGCGCCGGACCACGTCCAGATCGCGCTCTCCTGTTTGATGCGTGATGTCCAGGCCGGCGGCTGCCAGCCGCGGCGCCGCCTCCACCATGGCCATGTTGATCGCGTGCGCGCCCTGGGAGCCGCCAAAGATCAGAACCCTCGGCGGCGCGCCCTCGCGCCGCGATTCGCCGCCGTCATGAGACAAGAATTCGGGACGCACCGGATTGCCTGCGACAAATCCCCTCCTGCCGAAGAACGACATCGTTGGTTCGAATGTCACCGCCGCCGCACTCACAATTTTCGCGAGCAGCCGGTTCGTGAGCCCCGGCACCGCGTTCTGCTCGAGCAGCATCGTGGGGATGCGCCGCAACGCCGCTGCAAGCACCACCGGTCCCGAGCTGTAGCCACCGACGCCTATGACCAGTTGCGGCCGGCGGCGCGACAGAATCCGCCAGGCATCGAGCGCGCTCGCCGGCAGGATCGACAGACCCTTCACCAGACCAGCGATGGACGAGCCCTTCAGGCCGCTGCTGCGTAGCACGTCCAGCTGAAATCCTTCGCGCGGCACGACGCGCGACTCGATTCCGCGCGCGGTCCCGGCAAACGTCACCACCGCATCCGGCCGCCGTCGCAGCAGTTCGCGCGCGACCGCGATTCCCGGGTACAGGTGTCCGCCGGTGCCGCCTCCGGCGATCACCACCCGCACCGGCGCGCTCGGTGAAGGAGACGTCATGCATCCGCCATCCCCGGCTCGAACGTGGTCGTCACGACATGCGTCGTCGACGCATGCTGCGAAACGTTGAGCAGGATGCCCATCGCCATCATGCTGATGAGCAGCGACGAGCCGCCGAAGCTCACGAACGGCAGCGGAATCCCTTTCGTCGGCAGCAGGCCGAGGACTACGCTGATGTTGAAGAACGCCTGGATCGTGACCATCGCCGTCAGGCCGAGCGCCAGAAACGACCCGAACCGGTCTGGCGCGCGAACGGCGGTGCGCAGGCCGCGCCACGCGATGACGCAGAAGCACGCCAGGACGACCGTCGCCCCCACGAGCCCGAGCTCCTCTCCGATGACGGCATAGATGAAGTCCGTCTCCGGATACGGGAGATAGAACAGCTTCTGCACGCCGGCCATGAATCCCTTGCCGAGTACGCCGCCCGTGCCGACGGCGATGAGCGACTGTATGACCTGGAAGCCGTCGCCGAGGGGGTCCTGCCACGGATCGAGGAACACCGCAATCCGCCGGCGCCGGTACCCCGCGCTCATGAGGACGATGTACGCGGCGGGGAGCGAAACGAGCAGCAGACCGACGATGTAGCGGTAATTGATGCCGGCGGCGAACACCATCGCGGCGCAGATGAGGACGATCGACAACGCCGTGCCCAGGTCCGGCTGCAGCAGGATCAGCATCACCAGGCCGCCGACGACGACCGCGATCGGAAACAAGGAATACTTCACATCGTCGATGCGATCCATGCGCCGTTCGAGGATCGCAGCGACGAACACGATCACGGCGAGCTTCGCCAGTTCGGACGGTTGCACGCCGACGCCCGCTACGCCGAACCAGCGGCGCGCGCCGTTGATCCGCGGCCCGAACAGAACGACGACGAGCGCGAACGCCACCATCCCCAGGGCGGTCCAGATGACGATCGGCTGCCGGTAACGGCGGTAGTCGATCCGCATCATGAGCGGCATCAAGGCGAATCCGAGCAGCGCCCAGGTACCCTGCTTGAAGAGGAACATGTTCGGCTGGTGATAGCGCTCCATGGCGATGACCGCCGAGGCGCTGTACACCATCAACACGCTCGCGCACACGAGCAGCAGGGTGGCCGTGAATAACAGCTTGTCTGATTTGAGTTTCCGGGCCATCGCGATCTAAAGTTCAGCTTCTCCGCACCCGAAACATGGGTCGCGTGCGAAGCAATCAGCAGTCATCAGCCGGCCGTCGGGAGAAGACACAGACCTCGCAGACCGGGGCAGCCTGCGTTCCCAGCGGCCAGCTCTCCTCCGCCTCGACCGGCTGACGACAGCTCATTGCTTCGTGCTCCCTTTCAGGTTTGCCACCTCCTGCTTGAACGCGCGGCCACGCTCCGCGTAGTCACGAAACATGTCGAAGCTGGCGCACGCGGGCGCCAGCAGCACCGTCTCGCCCGGATGGGCGAGCACGAACGCCCTGCCGACGGCATCTGCCATGTCGCGAGCGCGGTAAACCGGCATCGCATCGGACAGCGCGGCCTCGACGAGCGGCGAGGCTTCGCCGATCGCGATCACGGTCGCGTGCCGTGTCCGCAGCGCGGCTTCCAGGTCTGCGAACCGACCGCCCTTGAACCTGCCGCCCAGAATCACCACCAGCGGCCCGTCAAAGCTCTCGATGGCCCGCAGCGCCGCCTCGATGTTCGTTGCCTTTGAATCGTTGACGAACCGCACGCCGGACACTTCGCCCGCGGGCTCCAGCGCGTGCTCGAGGCCGGTGAAGTTCTCGACGGCCGCCGTCATGGCCGCCGCATCCGCACCACACAGCGAGGCAACAGCAGCCGCTGCCACGACGTCGGCGACGAGATGCCGCCCCAGCAGACGGATGGACGACAGCGGAACCAGCGCTTCGTTGTTGGACGCGCGCCGGCGGACAATCTCCGATCCGTCGATGAACACGTCCGCATCCACTGCTCCGGCCGTGGAAAACGCGAGCCTGCGCGACCGCGCCTGCGATGCCATTGCGAGCACGCCCGGATCGTCGGCATTGACGACGGCCCAGTCGCGCGCCGTCTGATTCGCGAAAATGCGCGTTTTCGCAGCGGCGTATTCCTGCACGTCGGCGTGCCGGTCCAGGTGATCCGGTGAGAAATTGAGCAGGACGGCAATCCATGGGTGGAACGCGTCCGTCGTTTCGAGCTGGAAGCTGCTCGCCTCGACGACGTGAATCGTCTCGTCGGTCGATTCGTCCACCTGCGCGCTGAGCGCGAGGCCGATGTTGCCTCCGACCAGCACGCGAAAACCCGCCGCGTCGAGCATGCGCCCCGTCAGGGTCGTCGTCGTGGATTTACCCTTCGTGCCGGTGATCGCCACGATCCGTCCGCGCAGCCAGCGCGAGGCGAGTTCGAGTTCGCCGATGACGGGCACGCCTGCCTCGCGCGCCGCCGCCACGTCTGCCTGACGCGGAGACACGCCGGGACTGAGCACGATCAGGTCCGCTGACGACAGCGCCGCGTGGCGATGACCGCCGAGCACCAGCGATACGCCGCGTGCACGGAGTTGTCCGGCCTCCGCAATCTCGTCGCGTGCGTCGGTAAGCGTGACGCCGGCGCCGCGGCGGACGAGCAGTTCCGCGGCGGCGATGCCGCTCCTGGCCGCGCCGACGACCACCACCCGCTTCCGATCGACCGAGAACGTCCTGGTCATCGCAGCTTCAGGGTGGTGAGACTGCACAGCGCGCAGACGATCGCGATGATCACGAACCGCGCGATGACCTTCGGCTCGCTCCAGCCGATCAGTTCGAAGTGATGGTGGAGCGGCGCCATGCGGAAGACGCGCTTTCCGGTCAGCTTGAACGACGCCACCTGGATCACGACGGACAGCGCCTCGAGCACCATCACACCGCCGACGATCACCATCACGAATTCCTGCTTGATGAGGAGCGCGACGGTTCCCAGCGCGCCCCCGAGCGCGAGGGATCCGACGTCGCCCATGAAGACGTCGGCGGGATAGGAGTTGTACCAGAGGAAACCGAGACTCGCGCCGACGAGCGCGCCGCAGAAGATCGTCAGCTCGCCCGTCAACGGCGAGAATCGCGGGAGCTGGAGGTACTCGGCGAACACGCGATGGCCGCTCACATACGTGAGTGCCGTGAGCGCCGCGGCCGCCACCGCGAACACGCTGATGGCCAGGCCGTCGAGCCCGTCCGTGAGATTGACGGCGTTGCTCCAGCTGACGCAGACGACGACCGCGAACGCCACGTAGAACCAGCCGAGCTCGGGAATGAACCGCTTGAAGAAGGGAAAAACGAGCCGCGTGTTGTACAGATCGACGTGTGCGAGCCAGATCAAAGCGCCGCCCACCGCGGCGCCGATCACGATCTGCCACGCCATCTTGTAGCGCGGCCAGAGTCCGTGGTGCGATCGGCGGACAATCTTCAGATAGTCATCCGCGAAGCCGACCGCACCGAAGCCGGCTGTCGCAGCGACCGCAATCCAGATGAACGGATTGGTCAGGTCAGCCCACAGCAGCGTCGGCACGAGCGAGGCCGACATGATCAGCAGTCCACCCATCGTCGGCGTACCGGCTTTGGCGCGATGGGTCTGCGGGCCGTCCTGCCGGATGACTTGCCCGATCTGAAATTCACGGAGCCGCTTGATGAGAACCGGACCGAGGACCAGGCTCAGGGCGAGCGCGGTGATGCTCGCGCCCGCGGTGCGGAACGTGATGTAGCGGAACACGTTCAGCGCCGGAATCGCGGTGTGGAGCGGATAAAGAAGGTGGTAGAGCATCAGGCGAACTCCACCTTCAGGCGGTCGACGACGAGGTCGGTTCGAATTCCGCGGGATCCCTTCACGAGCACGAGGTCGCCCGGGCGGACCCTGCGCAGTGCGATCTCCGCAGCTTCCCCGCTCGTCCCTGCATATGAGATCGCCGATTCGGCCATGCCGGCGTCCCGGGCGGCGCTGGCGAGCCGGGCGGCGGGTTCGCCGCCGACGGCTATCAGCAGATCCAGGCCCGCCTCGGCTGCGGCGCGGCCGCACTGCTCGTGCAGCCGGTCCGTGTGAGCGCCGAGTTCGAGCATCTCACCGAGCACGGCGACCTTACGCGCACTGCCGGCCGACGCTTTCACCGTTTCGAGCGCACGCAGCAGCGCCGACGGGCTCGAGTTGTACGAATCGTCGATGAGCGTGACGCCGCCGGGAAGACGCAGCAGCTCGCCGCGGTGCGCGGACGGCTGGAGCTGCGCGGCGCGTTCAGCGATCGCCTCGAGCGGAATTCCGTACTCGCCGGCGACGGCCGTCGCCGCGAGCAGGTTGAGCAGGTTGCCCGTGCCCAGGAGCGGAGTGGACACATCGACGGTCCCGGCAGGAGTGGAGATCCGCGCAGTCATGCCGTCGAGTCCGCGGTGCTCAACGCCACTGGCGCGAACGATCGCGCCTTCCGATAATCCGAAAGTCACGGTCCTGCCCGCGAAACCTCCCGAGCGCGACATGATCCGCCGATCGTCCGCATTGGCGATCAATCGATCCGTCGGGCGCGCCGCTTCGAGGATCTCCGCTTTGGCGTCGGCGATCCGATCGGCGGACTCGAAGAAACCGAGATGCGCGTCGCCGACGTTGGTCCAGACGCGCACCTCCGGCTCGGCGATGCCGACCAGCGTGCGAATCTCTCCGGCGTGATTCATGCCCAATTCGACGACCGCAACTTCGGGACGCGACCGCAGCTCGAGGAGCGACAGCGGCAGCCCGATGTGATTGTTCAGGTTCCCCTTGTTCCGGAAGACGCTGAACCGCGCCGAGAGAAAGTCGGCCGTCAGCTCCTTCGTAGTCGTCTTTCCCGCGCTTCCCGTGATCGCCACCACCTGCGCGCCCGATCGCCGTCGAACGTCGCGCGCGACGTCCTGCAGCGCACGCGTCGTGTCACCGACTTCGATCACCAACCGATCCGTCCGCGCCGTCCGCCCGTTCTCGACGACCACGCCCGCTGCTCCGCGATCGAGTGCGTCCGCCGCGAAGTCGTGACCATCGAATCGTTCGCCTCGAATCGCCACGAACATCTCGCCTGGTGCGACCGACCGCGAGTCGATCGACCACCGCTCGATCCGCTGGCCGGCGGCGCCCGACACGACACGGCCCCCCGTCACGGCGGCGATCTCGGCGGCGGTCAGCGCGACGTCCGTCACCCGCTTACGAGACCTTCGACGCGCTCCGCCGCTTTCCGAGCGCCATCCGCGCAACCTCGGCGTCATCGAACGGCAGCGTGCGGTCGCCGATCACCTGATACTTCTCGTGACCCTTGCCCGCGATCACGACCAGATCTCCGGGCCGCGCGTCGCGGATTGCCTTCTCGATTGCTTCGCGCCGATCGACGATCGCCGTCGACGCGGTCGCGCGCTGCCCTTTCGGCATCACGCGGTCCGACGGCATGACGATGCCGCGGCGGATCTCCTCGATGATGCCGGCGGGATCTTCGCTCCGCGGATTGTCAGAGGTCACGATCACGAGGTCGCTCAACCGCGCCGCGACCGCGCCCATCAGCGGGCGTTTCGTCCGATCGCGATCGCCCCCGCACCCGAACACCGTGACCACGCGGCCCGCCGCGAGGGGACGCGCGGTTTCGAGCAGGTTCTTCAGCGCGTCGTCCGTGTGCGCGTAGTCGACGATCACCTTGACGTTGTCGGTGGGTTTGGAGACGACCTGGAAACGACCAGGGACGTGCTCGACCGCGTTGATGCCGGACTCGATCGCGGAGAACGGCAGGTCGAGCGCCATCGCCGTCGCGGCCGCCGCAAGGATGTTGTACGCGTTCGGACGCCCGACGAGCCGCGACTGCGCGTGCAGCGTGCCTCGCGGCGTTCGGATGTCGAACTCCAAACCGTCGATGGAGAACGCGAGCGGTCCCGGCCGGACGTCGGCGGCGGCGTCGATGGCGTAGGTCACCGGACGACGCGCGGCGGCGATGAGATCCGGCGCACGCCGATCGTCCGCGTTGATGATGCCGACGGCGCCGTCGGGAAGGATCTCGAACAGCCGCCGCTTGGCGACGAAATACGCCTCCATGCTGCCGTGAAAGTCGAGGTGATCGCGGGTCAGATTCGTGAAAACCGCGCCGGAGAAGCGCACGTGGTCCACGCGATGGAGCGCGAGCGCGTGCGATGAGACTTCCATCACACAGGCGCCGCAGCCCTCGGCCACCATGTCTCGCAGCATCCGCTGCAGGTCCGGCGCTTCGGGGGTGGTGCGCGACGCCTCGACTTCGCGGTCGCCGATGCGATAGCCGATGGTTCCGATCCGGCCGCATTTCGTGCCCGCCGCGTCGAACATCGCTGCCAGCAGGTACGACGTGGTCGTCTTGCCGTTCGTACCAGTGATCCCCACCAGTGCGAGCTGCTCGCTCGGGTTCCCCGACACCGCGGCCGCCAGCGCCGCCAGCGTTTCACGCGCGTTCTCCACCTGCAGCCAGGGTGCGGAACCCGGTTCCGGCGCCGGTGTTTCAGCGACGATGGCTATTGCGCCCCTGGCGAGCGCCTCCGAAGCGAACCGCGTTCCATCGGCCTTGGTTCCGCGAAGCGCGACGAACACGACCCCCGGACCCGCCTGCCGAGAGTCGTACGTAACGGCGCGCACCTCTGCTCCGGCCTGATCGTCTGGCACGACGGCAGTGCCGCCTGGCACGTGCGCCAACAGATCGCGCAGCGTCACGGCGTGCCTCCGCTCGGGACACGCGCTCCGCGGCGGCCCAGCTGCAGCGTGCACGCCTGCTCGCGGTCGAGCAGGGCGCCCGCCTCGGGGTACTGCTGGAGGACGAATCCAGTGCCGTCCATCCGCGCCGTCATGCCGATTGTCGACAGCGCGTGGAGCGCCTCGCGCGCGCTGAGGCCGTGCAGGTCCGGCATGAGACCGTTCCGGGCCAGCTCGAGGCGCGCGGTCACCACATCACCCACGCTCGCTGGCGTCGGCTCGACGTCGGAGTCGCGCGTCGGATCGTGCCGCGCCACCAGTACCGGCGGCGGCGCATTGAGGTTGGGCCCCACCCCGAGATACGTCAGCGCCGCCTCGGCAATCCGCTTGAAGATCGGAGCCGACACGGTGCCGCCGTAATAGCTGTTGAGCCCATGTGGCGAATCCATGACGACGATGATGGCAATGGCGGGATTGCGCGACGGAATGAATCCCACGAACGAGGCGTTGTATTCGGTGTTGGAATAGCGGCCGTTGACCAGCTTGTGCGCGGTTCCCGTCTTTCCCGCGATCGTGTAGCCAGCCATCTTCACTCTCGTGGCGGTGCCGTGGTCCACCACCTGCTCCATGATGGTGGTCATCTCCGCCGCCGTTTCGGCCGAGATCGCCTGACGGAGTTCTTTGTGCGGCACTTCGATCCGGCGCCCGTCCTTGATGAACGCGCGCACGACGCGCGGCTCGATCAGATGACCGCCGTTCGCGACGACGCTCGCCGCCGTCACCATCTGCAGCGCGGTGACCCCGACCTGGTAGCCCATCGACACCGATGCCAGCGCGCTCGGATCGAGCTTGTCCGGATCCCAGACAATGCCGGGGCTGACGCCGTGGAAATCCGGCGCAATGGCCTGCCCGAAACCGAAACGGGCGATGTAGTCGCCGAGGCGGCCGGCGCCGACGCGCATGCCGATCTTGATCGCGCCAACGTTGCTCGACTTCGCGATCACCTCGGTGAGCGGGATCGTGCCGAGGCCAGTATGATCGTCGCGAATGACGCGGTGGCCGAACGTGATGTAGCCGGGACTGGTGTCGATCGGCGTCTCCGGCGTCATGAGGTGTTCCTGGAGCGCCGCGGACGCGGTGACGATCTTGAAGGTCGACC